>Ga0066659_10000666_pt1 | contig 13316 bp, 10 predicted proteins | sample GraSoiAngelo_108_FD_75176 | JGI IMG/M metagenome (GOLD analysis project Ga0066659, IMG submission 75176) | Grasslands soil microbial communities from the Angelo Coastal Reserve, California, USA - 14_0903_09_40cm | ecosystem: Environmental > Terrestrial > Soil > Grasslands | place: USA... | reverse complement strand
CGGACCATTCGACTGGCTACCATTGTTTTTTCGGCCTGCGCCGCCATCTCTTCGTTATCGCCGCAGGTTATGGCGCAGACATCCAGCGCGGGATCGGATCAAGACGATTGGGTACATCGATGGCTGCGAATTGTTGACCAGGTTCGAGCCAGCCAACCGCATTCTGTCGCTCCACTTATTACGACTCACGTATTGCTGGTCCAGCAGTACCGCTTCGATTCTTCCTGGCAGACGAATTCGAATGGCGCTCAATTGGACAATTACGGGAACAGTCGCGGCCTTGAAATCATTCCCAACAGACGCCTGGAAGTGCAGGTCGCTCCTCCCCCGTATATCGTGCATTCAGATAACACAGCAGACGGCTTTGGAGATGTTTCGATCTTTACGAAATTCCGAGCGTTCTCCGCACCCGAAGGGAAGGGCGATTACTTCGTCGGGCTTTTCTTTGGCGCTTCCTTCCCAAGTGGAAGCCGGCCGAACGGTACTGGGCACACAGTGCTTTCGCCCATGCTTGCTCTGTCAAAAGGTTGGGGAAGATTCACTATCCAGAACACGTTCAGCGGAAGTCTTCCTGCCAGCGGCGCCGACGTGCTAGGCCGGGCATTCCTGTGGAACACAGCGTTTCAATACGGTATCAAGGGCAAGATCTGGCCCATGATTGAGCAGAACTCGACATTTTTTTCGGACGGTCCAAATTCAGGTAAGAAGCAGACGTTCCTCACGCCAGGTCTTGTAGTCGGCCCCTTGCAAATCGTCGAGCGGCTGCATTTTGCAGTCGGCGGAGGTGTCCAGATCGCTGTGACCCAGTTTCATACATTCGATCATCATTGGATTTGGACAGTGCGATTCCCCTTCTGAGGGGTCTAGCGTTCTCGCCAACGCAACCAGGGTGCGATCCAGTCTTCTCAAAGAAGCGTTACGGAATCAGGAAATGGAAATGATTGAAGCTGCCTCGGCTGAAAGGCAGAGTAACAGATGGGCCAGCGCTGTCATTGGTCCAGTGCCCCTTCGACCTTAAGGACCATAATTGTCAAATCGTCATCGAATGTATCGCGTTCAGAGAAATTGATGACCTCTTGATAAAGCAGATCCACAATTTCCTGAGCCCTAGCACCCCAGTTTGAACGTACGATGTCGAAAATCTTTCTAGGACCGAACTCTTCCCCTGCCTCATTCTCCGCTTCGGTCAAGCCGTCGGTGTACCACACCATGACGTCGCCGGATTCCAAAGCGATCTGTTCCGGCTCGCACTGCAATATGGGGAACAAACCCACGGGCGTGCAAGTAGCGGAAAGCCATCTGGCCTGCAGCTTCGAAGCGCGGAATAAGAGCGCCGGATTGTGCCCGCAGTTTGCGTATCTCAGAAGCCTCGACTCAGGTTCCAATTCGCCCAGGATCATAGTCATGAATCTTGAACCACCGTTTAGTCCGTGAAGTTCGCGATTAAGCCGGCTGATGGTCTCAGATATTCGCCTGCGATCGTCTGCGTCCATTCGGACTGCAGCCGATGCAGCAGCCATCAGAAGCGCCGCCGCCACGCCTTTCCCCGCCACGTCGGCAATGATCAAACCCAGCTTGTGGTTGGGTAGCGGAATGTAATCGTAGTAGTCTCCACCAACGCCGCGGGCGGGGTGCATCATGGCGGCGATGTCAAATCCGGGTATGGCGGGTCCATTGATTGGCAGGAACGACCTTTGTACGTGCGCCGCCAAGTCGACTTCCTTAAGCAACTCATCGCGTTGCCGCCGAATAAGTCCAGACAAACTGTTTCGCTGCGCTACGAATTTGTGGGTCATGGCGACGAGAAAACCAAAACTAATCAACGTTATGAGATTGTCCGCGATGCGCACCTGTAGAGCACTGTAAGACCGGCCCAGCAAATCATGAAGGAACACGCAAATCAATGTCAGTGTGAAAGTGATACGCCGAGGCAACAAAATCGCGGCCACGACCAGCGGCAGGATGTACAAGTAACTGAGGGAAATGCTTTTGACCAAATGATCCGCATACCCGACGCATGCGATTGCTCCCGCGACCAGGACAACCGATAGCCACTGTATGCCATCGACTGAAGATCCCTTTGCGAGCACTGACAAGGATCGCTGCGTGTCACCATCGACAGCTGTCGACGACGGAGCAACCGAAACCGCTGGTCTTATTCTTTTTCTTTCTTTCGTCGCGAGGGACTGAACCTCGTACTTGTTCTCAACAGCAGGGGCATTGCTAGCATAACTATTCATGAGAGCACCTGGTAGTAGCCGCGACATGAAATGAGATTTTCGTTTTCGGGTCCAGGTGTCACCGGAGTGACACCTGTATCCCTACAATCCCAACCTCAACATTCAGCCGCTTGCCAATTTGTTCGAATCGTTTTGTCACCGCGCTGTCCCTAATTACTTCGAAGCGGACGGGGGAAAGTGCTGAAACATCTTCTGCACTCCCTTGTCCAGGGTTTTGGTGTTCTTGTCTGGTTTGTTGGAGAGCGTGTCGCTGGCTGAACCGCGCCACACCAGCTTCTTCGAACTTCCATCGAACAGGTCAACTACCAGAGTGCCGACTTTGTAGTTTTCGACAGTAGTGGTTGACTGGCCGAATGCACCGAATCCACGCCAGCGCCAGCCGCCACCCATTCCGTCGTAGAACGTCTGGAGTGTCTGCTGGTTGCGGGTGCTCTCGACTGCGGCGACCGCAAGGTCGCCACCTGAAGGCACCTCCGTCAAACCCTTCGCGGTTAAAGCTTTGTTCACGGCGTCCTTCACACGATCGTCCCAGATCGAGTTCGCCGTCTTAATGCTGGTCCACGAATAGGTCTTATAGTTTCCGAAACTTGCTCCGTGATCGTAGTCAGTCTTAACCTTGATAGCGAATGCCGCACTCGCTGTGAGCAGCAGCACCGCCAATGTTGTGACAAGCCATTTACTTTTCATGATTTCTCTTCTCCTTTGAAGGGTGTTTCCCCCTGTCGGTCTGTGCCATGCTTGACCGCACGATTAACAATGCAACCCGAGGACCATTCAAAAAGTATTGGGAATAAAGCGCTGGGAGAAGAGTGAGTGTCGGAGTTTGGACATGGACACTACTTAGAATCGAGATTTCGACGCGAGCTCACTTGCGTGAAGGGAACAAACTGATAAGTGCCGTGTTCTCAGTGAAGCCAGAATGGCCTGTGACCTGCATTAGCAAGGGCAGGAGGATCATATGAACACTCGAAAAGCTATTACCTTTATGATCGCATTTGTTGTCGCATTTGTTCTCTTCTTTGAAGTTTCCGCTCACGCGGATATGAGCGACCAGGCGACACAAATAACGTTTAGTCAGCCAGTTCAAATTCCCGGCCAGGTTTTACCGGCGGGAACATACTGGTTTTTACTGGCTAACATAAGTGAGCAACAGGACGTGGTGCAGATCTACAATTCCGACAGGTCAAAACTGTACGCGACCCTTGAGACTGCAACCATTGAGAGCCAGGAAGCAACCGGCCACACTGTAGTCAAGTTGGCTGAACAAGAATCTTCGAAGCCAGACGCTCTTGTTGCCTGGTTCTATCCGGGAGAAACGACTGGCCACGAATTCCTGTATCCCAAGGACCAGGAAAAGCAACTCTCTCAGGACAGTCAACAGACGGTGGTGGCCACACCGTCCTCCAACAACGCTAGCGCCGGCCAGTAATGATCGCAGGCTTGCAACCGGTGGTGGCAACCTGCACCACCGGCTGCACCTGGCGTAAGCGCCAGCTCGTAACGCACCGCACGCTTTGCCCCTCAGGCTTTATCCGTTCCCTCGACAAATAAGGATTTTGACCTGCCAAATCGCGACAGTAGAGCTCGCCAAGAAGAAGCACGAGATTGCTGCTACCACGTCGAATCCTGCCGCGATGGTGCGCTCAAACTTGTCGACGAGCCGCATAGATCTACGCCGCCGAAATTCGTCGAGGTTGAATAGAGCTGATTGATTCCTCGTGACGACGAGGTGGGGATACGATCAACGGAAGCACGACGGAAACCGCCATGATCCCCGCGATCACATGCAACGCTCCACGATAGACGCCACTGGCCTGCTGCATGTAAGCAATGAGCAGCGGTCCAAATGCGCTAGCGAAGCCCCACGCAGTGAGCATGAGTCCATAAATCGGGCCCACATTTTTCGAGCCAAAGTAATCAGCCGCGAACGCCGGCATCGTGCCGAATCCGCCGCCATAGCACATAAGGATGACAAACACCATCAGCGTCACCCCGGCAGCGGAGCTAATGCTGGGAAGAATCCAGAACAGTGCCGCTTGCGCCAGAAACATCACCACGAATGTTGCGCGCCTGGTGATTGAATCGGATGCCCACGCCCAAAATACTCTGCCTAACGCATTCCCGATGCTAACCACTCCGACCATGCTGGCCGCCGCCACCGCGCTTACTCTGGCCAGTTCCTGGAACAATGGAGATTCCTGCGAGATCACCGAAATCCCAGCGGAGGTATTCAAGAACAGCAGCAGCCACAGCGCCCACCATTGCCAGGTTCTGAGCGCCTCCCCGAGTGTGTAATCGTGGCTGGAACGCTGGGAAGCCTGCGCTGGCGTTGGCGTCCATCCCTGCGGCTTCCAACCCGCGGGTGGATTCTGCACGAAATAGCCGGTGACCACTGTCACCATGAGAAGTGCGACGCCGAGGTAAGCGAATGTTGGAAGAACGCCCACACTCTGAATAAGGCGTGTGGCCAGAGGGGCTGTCACCAGTGCTCCTGCTCCAAATCCGCCTACAGCCACGCCGGTGATCAACCCTCTGCGGTCGGGAAACCATTTGACCAGCACGGCGACCGGCACGATATAACTCAAGCCAGCTCCGGCGCCACCGATTACTCCATAAGTCAGGTACAGCCACCACAGTCTGTGATCGGCGAAACTCGCCAGGAACACTCCGAGACCGTAGAGGAATCCGCCTGTAACTGCGACGATACGGGGGCCTTTGCGATTTAGCCAGAGGCCGCCGAAAAAAGCCGCGATACCCAGCACAAAGATACTGATGGTGAAGGTGAACGTGACTTGGGAAACGCTCCAGCCAAATTGCGTAGTGAGGGGGGTGCGGAAAACGCTCCACGCATAAACCGCGCCCAATGCGACTTGCAGAAGAACACCGGCAATGGCGATACTCCAACGATTCTTCATGATTTTTCCTAATCCCCGTGGTTGTTATTAATTTTGCGGACTGTGGGTTTCTAATGAATGAAGGTGGCGTCCGAAGGCTTGCAAGAAGTCGAGGGCAGCGGCTAAACCACGAAGGCTATCCTTATTAGTGAGTCGCCGAAGCAGGCGGAAGAAACTAACGGGCTGGCCTCGCTCTGCCGTTGCCTGGGCAATTCCTTCGGGAATCGCCTGGAAAATACCCTTGAACCATTCCGGCTCGATGCTCGCAAGAATTTGGCGCCAGAAAAGTAAATTCCTGATGGCCCGAATGGCTTCGGGCGTTTTGGCGCCGTCCACTACCTTCTCCAGAATTTCATCGCTGGCCGCTAAAGCGCCGCGCATAATTTCCAGCACACCGTGACTGTGCAACTCCTGGAGCACTTCGTACGCGGCCAACACGGCTTCAGCATGTTGTTCCGGAGCTTGCTCCAATCGAGAGCGCAACTCGGCACGCGGATTGCGCGGCGGAATTTCCAGAGGAATCGGTTGAGCCATTGAGTTCTCCTCGAAGTCAGCTCTTCGTCTGCAACTGCACTAGACCATTTCCTGGAGGGGCATAGTCTGGCCGCTTCCATTTACGTTCGACTTCCACCCCGTTCTGCGGCGTCGGATGACCGAAGCGAGAATTGATGTGGGGCAATGGACTTTCGCCGACTTCGTGTAACACGTTCATGTGAACGCTGGCCTCCTTGTAAGCCGGCGTGTTGGTCACCGGATCAGTGTGGCTGCTGGTCAACCGGTTCACCGGACTTTCCACCGAGTTCATCGGCATGTAGAGTTCCCGCCCCTGCACCCGGTCGGTCACTAAAGCGCGCACTCGCACCTGACCGTAGCGCGAGACCAGTTGCACCCACGTCCCACTTTGTATTCCGCGCTCTTCTGCGAGTTCGGGGGAGACTTCCACAAAAGTGTCGGGGGCTTTTTCTCGAATCCCGTCGGTGCGGTAAGTCAGGTTGCCTTCGTGGAAGTGTTCGAGAAGGCGTCCATTGTTTAAGTGCAAGTCAAATTTAGAGTCCGGCTGATCGGTGACGCCAATCCAGGCGACGGGATATAACCTCGCTTTTCCGTCAGGGAAAGCAAAGCGTTTGGTATAGAGCAGGGGTTCGTCGGTTCCGTCGGCCGCTACCGGCCATTGCAGGGATTTGTATCCCTCCAGCCTCTCGTAGTTCACGCCGGCGAACATCGGGGACAGGTAAGCGATCTCATCCATGACCTCGGAAGGATGTTGATAATGCCAACCTGCGCCCAACTGGTTGGTAACATCCTGGATGATCTTCCAATCCGGGCGACAACCTTCAAGCGGTTCAAACACTTCATAGAGTCGCTGGATGCGCCTCTCAGTGCTGGTGAAGGTGCCTTCCTTTTCCAGGCTCGGTGCTCCGGGCAGGACAACATCAGCATAGCGACAGGTGTTGCTAAAGAAGATGTCCTGCACGACAAAAAAGTCGAGCTTGGCGAATGCATCTCCAACGTAGTTGGCGTTTGAATCCACGATGCTCATCTCCTCGCCGATGAGATACATCGCTTTGAGCTTGCCGGCATGAATGGCCTCGACCATCTGGTGGTTGTCGAGTCCTTTGGTGGCGGGCAGCTTGACCTTCCAACCAGCCTCAAATCGCTGGCGCACGTCGGGATCATCCACATGCTGATAACCCGGCAGCATGTTTGGCATAGATCCGTGGTCGCTGGCTCCTTGCACGTTGTTGTGGCCGCGCAGCGGAAAAGCGCCGGTTCCCGGCCGCATGTAATTGCCGGTGACAAGTAAGAGGTTCGAAATGGCTGTCGAAGTATCGGAACCCTGGGTGTGCTGAGTTACTCCCATCGCCCAGAGAATGCACATGGCCTTCGCCTCGGCGATCATGTACGCCACCATTTTCAGAGTTGTCTCCGGCACACCAGAAATTCGCGAAGCCGCTTCCATGGTGAAAGTTTCCAGGCTCTTTCGATATTCGTCTAAACCGTTTATCCACTGATCGAGGAACTTGGTGTGCGCAAGGCCGTTGTCGAGTAGATAGCGGCTGATCGCATTCAGCCAGAACAGGTCCGTACCGGGTTTGGGGTGCAGAAAGAGGTCTGCGCGCCTTGCCATTTCATGCTCACGTAAGTCGGAGACAATGAGTTTCTGCCCGTCCAGTTTGTGAGAGCTCTTCACCCGAGTGGCAATCACGGGATGACTCTCCGCCGTGTTGCTGCCAATGATGAGCACAAGATCAGCCTTCTCCATGTCGGAGATCGAACCCGAATCGCCGCCATATCCAACCGTGCGGAACAAGCCTTGGGTCGCTGGCGACTGGCAGTAGCGCGAACAATTGTCAACGTTATTGGTGCCAATCACGGCTCGCGCCAACTTTTGCATCAGGTAACTTTCTTCGTTGGTGCATTTGGAAGAAGAGATGAAGGCGAGCGAGTCGGCTCCATCGTTGGCTTTGATCTCTGACAGTTTGCGGGTAACCAGACTGAGTGCTTCGTCCCAGCTGGCCTCGCGAAACTGGCCTCCCTCGCGGATCAGCGGCTTGGTGAGGCGGTCTTCGCTATTGATGTGACCCCAGCCGAACTTTCCCTTGACGCAAGTGGAAATCCCGTTGGCTGGGCCGTGCTCCGGCGCCACTTTGAGAATGTGGCGATCTTTCGTCCAGACGTCGAAGCTGCATCCCACGCCGCAGTACGTGCAGACTGTTTTCGTCTTGCGGATGCGGTGCTCACGCATCGCCTCTTCCGCCTCGGAGACCTGAAGAATGCTTCCATAGCCGGTTTCCGGCTCAACGCCTTTCACAACGTCGATCATGCCGCTCAAGGCAGACTTCTTCAGAGAAGTCAAAAAGCCGGCATGACCCAGCATGGTTTTTTCCATCAGCGCATTGCAGGGACAAACGGTGACGCAGTGGCCGCACGAAACGCAGCTCGACTCTCCGATAGTTGCGCCGCCGTCCCAAAGGACGCGAGGATTCGGATCTTCCCAGTTGATGGAGAGGGTTTCGTTGACCTCGACGTTCTGGCAAGCCTCTACGCAGCGGCCACACAGAATGCATTGATCGGGATCGTAGCGATAGAACGGATTCGTGTTATCGACTTCGTAGGGCTTCGATCGAAAAGGGATTCGCTGATGTTCAATGGCCAGCAATTTCGTGGTGTTATGCACGGTGCAATTGCCATTGTTGTTGTCGCAGACCGTGCAGTAGAGCAGGTGGTTACTGAGAATGCGATCAAACGCTTCCACTTGAGCAGCCGCCGCCTTGGCTGACTTTGTGGAAATCTGCATCCCATCGGCGACTGCGGTTGCGCAGGCCCGCACCAGGCGGCCGTTCGATTCAAGCATGCATGTGTCGCAGGTCTGAACCGGACCGAGCTGAGGGTGGTAGCAGACGTGAGGAACCGCCCCCCCAGTACGATTGATCAGATCGATGAGGAGTTCGTCGGGCTGGCTTTCTTGTATGACGCCGTCAATCGCAACCTTGACCACAGTTTTCTCCTTCACGTAACTCATAGCAAGTCCGGTTCAGTCACACGCGTCAGCGATTTCAGCTAAGCGAACGAGCCACGCTTAGTCTTGACCGTGCCCTGATGAAATGGCTCGATCCCAAATCTGGCGCCAATCTGTCTGACATTCGCCCTGACACTTGAACTCTCGGCCGCGTCCACCCATTCTTCCGCCGCACTCAGGGCAAACCCAATTCAGAATGTCGGAAACCACATCTGCGCTCGCTCTTGCCATGCTCCACCTCATCAACTGCATAGGCACCTCACCATACAAAACAATTCATCCAGCTTCCGTTTGTTACAGAAACTGAATTACAAACTCTGAATGCATTTCTTGTTCCAAAATGCGAGCCAAGAGTTTGATGTAAATGCGGAATGTCGTTTGCGTGAAAAAGCGCAACCGAGTTGTGAGCTGTTGCATCAGATGCGCATACGGCAAAGTGCCAAGAGCGACAGTCGCCTTCGCGGTCCTGCCCCCCATAGATACGTCATTCCACTGCGAAGGCGACTCGTGCTCGCTGCATCTCGAGCAGAATCAACATTCCTTGGTGACACGGTGAAATCCACAGCAACCAGTCGAAATGTCGACAAGTGTCAGCCGCCCGACTCTTTGTTCTGGGTCTCAGAGCCCTTCCCGAGTATCCAATTAGTTCATGCCCCTGAAAACACACAGGAAAGTCGCGCGGAAATGATTGGAAAGTGGCGTGCATTTTGCTGCCGTGAACGGAGGCAGTGCACATGCAAGCCACAGAGGCATACATCGGTAGTGGACAGCGCGTCGACCTCCCGATTGACGAAAAGGGAAATCGAGAAATGCAGGACGTCCTCTCGCGCTCCCTGCCGTCGTTTTACAGAAAGGCTTATCGGCAACTGGGCAATGCAGCCGACGCGGAGGATGCGGTTCAGGACGCGCTTCTGTCCGCTTACAAGCACTTGGATCAATTCAAGGGGCAAGCGCAGATGTCGACTTGGTTGACTGCTATTGTCATTAATTCTGCGCGGATGCAACTGCGAAGACGGCCACGTCAAATCCACCTGTCGCTAGATGAGCGATTTGGCGAAGAGCAGGGATATTCGTTGTCGGAACAATTGGCGGACTGGAGACCAAGCCCTGAAGATAAATATCAAAGATCGGAGTTGCGTGGGTGTCTTATGCAATTCCTAAGTGAGCTTTCGCCCCCGTTGCGCAAGGCATACAAGTTGCGAGAACTGGAAGGGCTAACCACCAGAGAAGCAGCGGATGTTCTGGGAGTGGCAGACGGAACAGTAAAGGCCCAGCTCGCACGCGCACGCACTAAGCTCAAACGGCTTCTGCGCCGCGCACTGGATGCACAGACCCGTCCAGTACCGGTCTAAACTTGGTTGTGGGCTTCGGAGTTAAACCAGATCACGGACGGCGAGTTGTCGACCGTCGGTAATTAACCGGGAACAGATTTTATGTGGATAGTTCGACTCGCATTGCGGCGGCCTTACACCTTCGTGGTTATGGCCATACTGATCCTGATCATGGGGACGTTGGCAATCTTGCGCACGCCGACGGATATTTTTCCGAACATCAACATTCCCGTTGTCAGCATCATCTGGAATTTCAACGGTCTCGTACCTCAGGATATGAGCGACCGCATCGTTAGCATCACAGAGCGAGCGCTTACCACGACAGTAGATAACATCGAGCACATAGAATCACAGTCGCTGTATGGTGTCGCTGTTGTCAAAGTGTTCCTGCAGCCGACCGCAAACATTCAACAGGGCATTGCACAAATCACGGCTGTTTCTCAGACCCAGCTCAGGCAGTTGCCCACGGGAACAACGCCGCCGCTCATTCTGGCCTATAGCGCATCCAGCGTGCCGGTGCTCCAGTTAGCGCTCTCGGGGCAAAACCTGTCAGAGCAGCAACTCAACGACTATGGCCTCAATTCCATTCGCACGCAGCTCATCACAGTTCCTGGCGCATCCGTACCCTATCCCTATGGCGGTAAGCAACGCCAGGTGCAGGTGGATCTGAACACCACAGCGTTGCAGTCCAAGGGCTTGTCCGCGCTGGATGTAGTGAATGCAATCAGCGTGCAAAATTTAATCCTGCCCACAGGCACATCGAAGATCGGCTCCCGGGAATACGATGTTTCCATTCCTAACGCAGCACCGCAGACGATTGAGGACCTGAACCGGATCCCGATCAAGACCATTGGCGGCACTACCATTTACATCAAAGATGTTGCCTGGGTACGCGATGGATTTCCCCCGCAGACCAACATCGTGCGTGTCAACGGACAGCGCTCTGTATTGCTGACCATCCAAAAAGCGGGGAATGCGTCGACTTTGAACGTGATCTCGGGAATCAAGGCGCTTCTCCCTCAAATCAAGACCACGCTTCCACCCCAACTTCAAATAGCGCCTCTGGCTGATCAGTCAATCTTTGTTAGTAGCGCAATCAGTGGGGTAGTCAGGGAGACGTTAATCGCCGCGTGCTTGACCGCTTTCATGATTCTCACTTTTCTGGGCAGTTGGCGAAGCACTGTCATCATCGCGACTTCAATACCTTTGGCGATCCTGACCTCCATCATCGCGCTTAGTGCGCTGGGAGAGACGATCAATATCATGACGCTCGGCGGACTCGCCCTGGCAGTCGGCATCCTGGTAGACGATGCCACGGTCGAAGTCGAGAACATCAATCGAAACCGAGAGGCAGAACCAGAAAAAAATCTGGATGAAGTTGTTTTGGATAGCGCATCGCAAATCGCGACTCCAGCCTTTGTTTCCACGCTTGCGATCTGCATCGTGTTTGCTCCGATGTTCCTGTTGTCTGGCGTGGCTCGGTACCTCTTCGTGCCGCTCGCTGAAGCAGTCGTGTTTGCCATGTTGGCTTCGTACTTTCTTTCGCGGACGATTGTCCCCACTATGGCCAAGTACTTGTTGCGAGGAGACAAGCATGGGGCGGAACATGCTCCCAGCCGCAATCCGCTGGTACGACTGCAAAAACGTTTTGAGGAGGCCTTCGAGAGATTTCGCGGGAGCTATCGCGGGCTGCTGGAGAGCTGTCTCCATCACCGGATGGCTTTCCTGATTGTGTTCTTCGCCAGCTGCCTTGGCTCACTCGCGATTCTGATCCCATGGCTGGGGCGAGACTTCTTCCCCAGCGTAGACAGCGGTACTTTCAAACTTCATCTGCGTGCTCCCACCGGAATGCGTATTGAAGAGACCGCCAACCTCTGTGACCAGGTCGAGCAGTCGATTCGACGGCAGATTCCAACAGGCGAAGTCCAGAGCGTGATTGACAACATAGGCTTGCCGTATAGCGGCATCAATCTGTCTTACAGCAATTCGGCTCCGGTTGGCACCTCGGACGTCGACATTCTCGTGACCCTGTCCACCAAACACCATCCCACGGACAACTACATTCACCAGCTTCGTCTGGCACTTCCGAAGGAGTTTCCAGGGGTCAGTTTCGCTTTCTTGCCCGCTGACATGGTCAGCCAGATTTTGAATTTCGGCTTGCCCGCTCCCATCGATGTCCAGGTGGTAGGCAATGATATGGAGGCAAACCGGCGCTATGCGGACACGCTGCTCCAGAAAATAAGATTCGTTTCAGGCACTGCTGATCTGCGAATCCAACAACCGTTCGATCAGCCGTATCTGCGGCTCAGAGTCGAACGCACAAAAGCCGAACAACTTGGCTTCAGTGCTCGCGACATAGCGCAAAATCTGCTGGTTTCAATGAGCGGCAGCTTCCAAACCTCCCCTACATTTTGGGTGGACCCAAAGAGCCATGTCAGTTACTCAATCGCAACCCAGACGCCGCAATACCGTACCGACACATTGCAGGATTTACAAAACATTCCGGTCACAGGGACAAACCCCTCCGCTGCTCCGTCGCTCATGGCCAGCTTGGTAGCCGTGCAACGGGGCGCGGGAATGGCGGTGGTTTCTCATTACAACGTGGCGCCGGTGATTGACATTTTTGGCGCTGCCGCGGGCCGCGACCTGGGCGGCGTGGCCGGCGATATCAACAAGATTATTGACGCCACGCGCCAGCAATTACCGCGCGGCTCTCGAGTCGTGGTTCGTGGGCAGGTTCAGACCATGCAAGCTTCCTACATCGGCCTTCTGAGCGGACTCGCGTTCTCCATCGTGCTTGTGTACCTGCTGATCGTAGTCAACTTCCAGTCCTGGCTGGATCCTTTCATCATGATTTCCGCGCTGCCCGCGGCGCTCGCCGGGATCGCCTGGTTCTTGTTCATAACCCACACCACGCTGAGCGTGCCCGCACTCATGGGAACCATCATGTGTATGGGCGTCGCAACCGCAAACAGCATCCTGGTCGTGAGTTTTGCTACCGAACAAATGGCGGAAGGAAAAGATTCCATCAGCGCCGCACTGGAAGCAGGCTTCACCCGTTTTCGGCCCGTGTTGATGACCGCTCTGGCCATGATCATCGGCATGGTGCCGATGGCCCTCGGATTAGGAGATGGCGGCGAACAAAATGCCCCTCTAGGCCGCGCGGTTATAGGTGGACTGATTTTTGCAACTGTTTCAACGCTTTTCTTTGTCCCAGCATTTTTCAGCGTGCTGCAGGGTCCACGCCGGCGTTCGACTCAAACTGGAAATGAGGGCTAGTCATGATGTCACCTCAAACTGAAGATAGAAGACAAATCGAGGAGCAAATGCT
>Ga0066659_10000655_pt1 | contig 13347 bp, 8 predicted proteins | sample GraSoiAngelo_108_FD_75176 | JGI IMG/M metagenome (GOLD analysis project Ga0066659, IMG submission 75176) | Grasslands soil microbial communities from the Angelo Coastal Reserve, California, USA - 14_0903_09_40cm | ecosystem: Environmental > Terrestrial > Soil > Grasslands | place: USA... | reverse complement strand
GCTAAGACCACGGTAGATGAACTCCCTGGGCGGCATAGCTGGGAACTGCCCACTTTGAAGGCCGCAGACGACAACCGAGCCGCCAGGTTTAAGCGATTTGGCCAACTCGCCCACGGGAGCTCCACCCACCGTATCGAGGACGAGGCTAAGTTTCTTCCCGTCGAGAGCCTCCTCAATATCCTTGTGTAGGTTGCCGCCTTGGAGGACTACGCGGTCACCTCCCCACTCCCGCACCTGTTCGGCAGCTTCTTCCCGCCGGACGACATTCACCGTCTTGACTCCTGCAAGCTTCGCGAGTGCAATGATGTACTGCCCCATGGCCGCGTTGGCTGCGGTTTGACCGATCCAGTCGCCGGGCATCAGGGAAACGTATCGGTTCAGCAAGAGATAGGCAGTAACCGGGTTAATCCCTATCATAGCAAGTTGCAGGGGATCGGCTTCGTCGCTCATCGGCACGAGGTTGCGCACTGGGGCGACAACTTGGTCTGCCCAGGTGCCCTGCTCGCAGGTCGGGATAATCAGGACTCGCTTTCCCCGCAGAGCAACATCAACCTTCGATCCGATCTTTGCAACTCGGCCAACACCCTCCGCGCCTACCGAGGATGGGAAGGTCGGCCGAACGCCGTACATGCCGCGGACAAACACAAAGTCTGATGGATTGAGCGGGGCCGCTTCCATCGAGATTAGAACTTCTTCCGGGCCAAGAGCCGGATCCGGCACTGTACTGAGTTCGATGACATCGGAAGGTTCGCCATGAGCTACGAGTTGCAACTGCCGCATTAGAAAACTCCTTTCGTTCGAAACAATTTTTCCGGTAAGCAACAACTCGAACATGCCGCTTACACGAATACAGATCGCGTCCTTGCCTGTAAGGACGAATCCTCATGGTCCACTACGCGAGTGACTCCCTCTCTCTGTCACCCACCTTCGATGAGCCATGAGACCGGCGCGCCTCGAGTTAGCGATGCTTTCGTACTACGCGCTCGGCATCACACCCGCTGCTGAGCGGGCTCACCAATCCTGTATCGCCGCGCCGGCACGGAATTCCCGAAACGCTGCGAGATGGCGCGGCACGCGGCCTCAAAACGGGTCCATTCGTCTCCATCATGAAGGCCGGGGATCGTCACCAGTTCGCCCTGGTCGAGCCCGACCAGCGCTGCATCGACCATGTCTTCCACCGGCATGACGATCGACGGAGGCAGTTTCTGCCATGGGAGGCCGGCGATCTCCCAGAGGTCGGTCGCGGTCGCGCCCGGCAGCACCGCCTGGACGCGGATACCTTTGTCGGCGAGCTCGTTCTGCAGAGAATGGCGGAACGCAAGGACATAGGCTTTGCTCGCGCCGTATACACCGTTGAGCGCCTCGGGCGAGACGCCCACCACCGATCCGATGTTGATGATCGTCCCATTGCCGCGCGCGACAAATGCAGGAGCTGCTGCATAGGTCAGGCGCGTAAGCGCAGTAATGTTGAGAGCGATTATTTCGTCCATCTTGTTAACGTCGGCATTCAGCAGCGACGCAACGGAAGCCGTGCCGGCATTGTTGATGAGCATGGTGATGCCATTCCGTAGCGTAGCCTCGAACGAGCACCCGGAGCTTTCTTCAACGACGTCGACCCACCCTATTTCGACACACTCCGCATTCGTATGATCCTCGGCCGCGCTTTCACAGACGCCGACAGTGAAACAGCTCCGCTCGTCGCGATTATCAACGAGACGATGGCTAGGCATTTTTGGCCTGGAGAAGACCCAATAGGCAAACGCTTTAGTCTGATCAGCGATGTCGGCCCATTCGTCGAGATCGTAGGTGTTGCGCGCGACGGCAAATACCGCATTCTCGCTGAAGACCCGCAACCTTACTTTTATGTCCCTCTCACCCAGCACTTCACTGCGCAGCGTACCCTGCAGATTCGTTCCTCGATGCCTCCTGAATTGCCTGCCCCCCCTAGTCCAACACGAAGTACAGGCGCTCGATGCTAGTGACCCCATCGAAGAAATCCAAACGATGAGGGAATCGCTGGGCGGCACATTGGGATATTTCATCTTTCGACTCGGAGCGTCGCTCGCGGCGGCCATGGGCCTGCTCGGATTGCTTCTCGCCATCGTCGGCGTGTACGGCGTAGTTTCCTACGCCGCAACGCAGCGCACGCAAGAGCTCGGCGTTCGCATGGCGCTCGGAGCAAGCCCGCGCCAGATTCTCGCACTCCTCCTCAGGCAAGGCGCGCAACTAGTAGCCGCTGGCTTGCTCTTCGGCCTCGTCGGCGCCTGGACCCTCACGCGCGCCATGTCCCACATGCTTGTCGGCGTCAGCCCAAGCGATCCGCTCACCTCTCTATCTGTAGCGGCTCTGCTCTCTTTCATCACGCTACTCGCCTGCTGGATTCCCGCGCGCCGGGCCATGCGCATCGATCCAATAGTCGCGTTGCGCTACGAATGAATCGGAAATCTCCTCCAATCGCCCTGGAAGCCCGACAGTATGAAGCTCTACCGGTACTTGCAGCCAATTCCGGCCGTTTGACGGGCAACCGGGAAGTTGGTCCGTCGGATTACTACGGACAAACGTTGTCCGGTGGACCTGGTACAAAAGCTGACATTTCCTAGACCGGTGACATACCTACTGTGGCTTCGCGTATTCCGCTTTCGCTTGTTTGAGGATAGGGATATCGGGGTCGGCGTCTTTCCACACCGTGAGGAAATCCTGATAAGCCGTCTTGGCTTGGCGATGTTCCCCTGGATGGTATTGGCACGAGCAAGTCCGAGATGCGCTAACGCTCCCGTCCAACAGTTCCAGACAATGCCGCCGTGGTCGAGAATCTTCTGAAACTCGGCGGCGGCAGCACTGCCCTGTCCGGCCGCCAGTGCGCCTCTCCGCGCACATACACCGGATAGAGGCAGGAAATATTGATGACGAACCAAATTTGCCCCAGCTCGCTGGGTGATGCAGCTTGCGGAGCATTCAGAGCGGAAGCTGGGTTCTTTCTGTCCAGAGCCAGTTTTGCCTGAATCACTGGCAGCCAATGCGACTGCATCTGAGTGTCCAGCGGAAAGCGTTTCCCTAAGTCTTGCGCCAAGGACTCGGCTCGTGACGTATCGCCCGCCATCGCAAACGCAAGCGCGGCTTCGCTCTCGGCGCCCAAACTCGCGGGAGCAAGCTTCAAAGCCTTAGCCGCTGTCTGCCGGGCTTCGGGGGCGTTGCCGTAAGCGGCTTCCCTCTGGGCAGCAATCGCCTGAAATATTGCCCCGTTTTCTTTGTTGTCTGCGCGGATGGCGGAATCCACAGCCCTCTTGGTCAATTCCCGCGCCTTGCCAAGATGACCGCCATATCCTTCGGTGTCAGATTCGAGCGCAAGTCCCCAGCTCTCAAACTGTGGCCTGTCCGCATACCACTTTTGCTGTTCGGACATCGCAGCAGAATCCGCCCCGAGAAAAGCAAGAGCATAGAGAACATTATGGAAATAGAAATCATCTATTCTCTGCACCTGCGCCCCGTGGATGATCTGGCGTGCCTCGTCGAAGTGTTGTAAGGCAAGGGAGTAGTGGGCGAGATTGGCGAACGCATTGTCTCGATCCGCTGCAAGGCGCATGGCTTGCCTACAAATTTCCGCAGCCTTCTCGTACTGCCCCCGGGAGGCGTACAGCACGGCCAAATTGACGTACGCGCCAGCTTCCCGGGGGTAGCTCTCAATCTCCTCCTGAAACGTCTGGGCCGCTTTATCGAGTTCCCCGGTAACAATGGCATAGAAGTGGGCGGTGATCGCCAGCTTCTCGCGTTCACTAGCATGTTCCCGCATCCGGAACTCTTTGGTGAAATACTCGCTGGCCCGCCCAACTTCGTCGAGACTGGCGTAGTCGCCGCCCACTGCGCTGTAGCCCATGGCGAAATTCGGATCAAGCTGGATGGCACGTTGGTGGTACGCCAGGGCGGGGGCGGGTCCTTTCTCTCCGTAAGTCTTCATGCCCTGGCTATATGCCTTCAGCGCTTCGAGCGAAGACGTGGTGACCTGTTCGAGAGGTGCATTATACTTCTCCACCGCAGCCAGCGATTCGCCTGGTTCGCGGCGCAGCTTGGACGCCGCCCCGCCCAGCACATTCAGCACCTTTTCCTTGGACACCGCAGTCACCTGCTCCTCTGCCAGCGGGCCAAGACAATTCAATTGACAGCCGTTACATGGCGTATATAATCGGCGGTCATAACCCGAGAGGCACATAGTCAAAGAAGTACGTCACTCCTGATTGACCGCGACCTGCTTCTGTCCGCTCACAAGATTTTGAGACGTACTTCGGTGCTGCACGGCCCACGAGTTCGCAATCCGGGGGAGGAACATCATGATAAACCCGGCCATCAGTGCAAAAAAACGGCAGCCAGCTGCGCACGGAGGAGGAGTCCGAGGTGACAACTCCGTTCCACGATCGTCACAGTTCGAGGGCCGCTTTGGGCGTATGTTTCGATCGCTGCCATCGGCGGAATGGCCCAAAGAAGCGCTCCTCAACCTTGCGAACGCGATGACGTCGCCGCCAGAGCACCTTGAAACGGACCCGAAGGTTCCGACGGCGGCATTCGAGGATCTGACAAAGCGCATCCACGACGACGAAGAAAATGCTGGCATTGCGGCTGGCTATACTTACCTAGGCCAGTTCATTGACCACGACATCACGTTCGACCCGGCTTCGAGCCTCCAGCAGCAGAACGACCCCGACGCTCTCATCGACTTTCGCACCCCGCGGCTTGATTTGGACTCGTTGTACGGTCGCGGACCTGGCGATCAACCGTTTATGTACGTAGGCAAGAAATTCCGGCTCGGGCGCGAGCTGAAAGAAAATAAAACGGACAGTGCGGCACGCGATCTACCGCGATTCAACGACCCGATTAACCCGGGTCCTAAGCGAGCGCTGATCGGTGACAAGCGCAATGACGAAAACGCGATCGTAGCGCAACTTCATGCTTCGATGCTTCAATTTCACAACAAGCTTGTGGATAAGCACCCGGACGACTCCTTTGAACGTATTCAACAGAGAGTGCGCTGGCACTATCAGTGGGTTGTCGTGAATGATTTTTTAAAGACGGTTTGCGGTGCGGAAGTTGTCGAGGACATTCTTCCCGATTTTGGAAAGAAAAAGCCGATCTGGAAGCTCAAACCGAATCTTTCGATCTTCAAGTGGCGAAATGACCCCTTCATGCCTATTGAATTTTCGGCTGCGGCATACCGCTTTGGGCATTCGATGGTGCGACCTATCTACCGCCTGAACACCAAACTCGACGGCGGCGACGCAGCCCAGGCCACAGAAGTTGAAAGAAAGCGTGGACTCGCTGGACGTTTCTTTATTTTCGCAGGGGTGCAAAAGCGTGGCCTGAATGGGTTTGACGAATTTCCCGAACAGTGGGCCATCGATTGGAAGCTTTTTTTCGATATTGATGGCTCCATCAACAAAATCGGCATCGAGCGAGTACAGCCGGCCTACAAGATCGACACATCGCTGGTGAACCCGCTGGGATTTCTCCCGGAATTTTCAAAGGCGCCTACGCCTCTCATTCCACCGCTCTCGGTGGAGCAATTGCAATCGAAACCCTTGGATCCCAAACATCCGAACGTTGATCCATCGAACCTTGCCAAGCGTAACTTGCTTCGCGGTTTGGCGATGGGGCTGCCGAGCGGCCAGACTGTTGCTATTTCAATGGGGCTCGACCCTATTGAAGACAAGGATTTGCGCGTCGGAAAGGCTGTGCTGAGCGACCTGGCCGGGAATCCAACGCTGACTTCTTTCGATAAAGATAGCAATAGTTTCAAAGAGAATGCGCCGCTCTGGTACTACGTCCTCGCCGAGGCGCAAGTCGAATGGGGCAAGCGGGCCACCGCTCCAGGCAGCAAAGGCAACGAAGAACCTCTTCGCTTGGGAACTGTAGGTGGACGCATCGTGGCGGAAACGCTCATTGGCTTGATTTGGGGTGATAGGCACTCTTATCTGCGACAAGCGCCGAACTGGAGACCGGACACGATTCGCGGCATGGGAGACTTGATCCAGTTTGCGCGGAGCTGAGTAATCTTACCCAGCAATCCTATATGCTGTCGTGAATAACTAGCGGCACCGCGGAAAGAGACCCGCCGTGAATCGGATTGGAAATACCTGGCACATCCCCACGTCCGTTGAGCCTCGGAACACGATGCGCGATCCGGTGGCCGGGATATCTGCTGCGACAGCGGTCTTTATTTTCAGCGGCAGCCAATTTCAGGGACCGGGAGAGCCCGGAAATCAGCTCGAAACTGGGAGTGCCGTTTTCTTCCGGCGTCGCGGCGATGCCTTATGGTCTTCTTTGCCGATGAAGTTCGATGGCGACCAGGGCAACAACAAATACTACGCAGCTCTGTTGCCGCCGAATACATTCGCGACAGGCGATGTCGTCGAGTATTATTTGCGAATTCCCTTCAGCGACCACCTAACTACGTTCGTTCACGGGAGCGACACCAACTCCCTGGCGACACCATTAGAGACCGCCGCGCAGGCGGACCCATTCTCCTTCACCGTCCAAGCTTCGGGAACACTTGTCTCACTTGATTCGGCAGACCTTCAGGTCCGCGCGTTTTTAGACTCGGGCGAATTGACACTAGCGGGACCCGACTTGCAGGGCAGCCCGCATGCCAACGTCATTACGTTCTTTGCGCCGACGGTGCGTGTAGCTGGCACAACCTTGCCCCTCGCGCCAATTCGCGATGCGAAAAAAGTGCCAAACGGATTGGAGCTTACTTACGATCTCGCTGGCGCGACGGTCGTTGCGCAACTCACATTTCCCGGCGAAGGCGTGATGCAGTACGAGATCGTAGGATGGAACGGCGTCGTTGCCGAGCAAACAATCGTCACTGTGCGTTCCCACGCCAGCGAACACTTCTTCGGTTTTGGAGAGAAGTTCGACAGCCTCGATCAAGCGGGCAAGGTGGTGCGGACTGTGACGATGGATGATCCGGGCATAAAGCGTGATCATTCTTACAAAGCGGCGCCGTGGTTTCTCAGTACCCGAGGTTACGGCTTCCACCTCGACTCGTCCGCGGAGAGCCTATTCGATCTGCGTGCCAGCCATGCGGACAGCTACTCGGTTACAAATCCGTTCCCCACGCTGCGCTTCAGAGTCGTATACGGACCCAATTTATCCGACGTGCTGACGCGGTTCACTGCCTACTCTGGCCGCCCATTTTTGCCGCCTCCCTGGGTATTCGGGCCTTGGATCTCTTCGGATATTTGGCGAAGCGGTGGCGAAGTCCGCTACGCGGTTAGCAATTTCGCCGGCAATTTCAAAGGTAGAGGAATTCCTGCCTCCGCCATCGTCTTCGATTCGCCTTGGGAGATCGCTTACAACGATTTGAAGTTCAACATGACGCAGTTCGGGTTGGGAGAAGACTTTGAGGGTGATCACTATGACGGCTTTGCTTCCCTGCCGGAAATGATGAGCTTCTTGCAAAAGAATGGCCTGAAGGTGATCTGCTGGATGGCCCCATTCGTGAACGTGCAGTCGAACTCAGAAACACTACCGAACCGCTTTCAGCCCAGCAGTGCGTTAACGAGGGTACCCGGTCAGAATATCGGCAAGGCGTCCAATTATGACGAAGCAGAGAGCAAAGGTTTTTTCGTGCGCAAGGATTCCGGAGGCACGTTGGTTGTTCCTTGGTGGAAAGGACGAGGCAGTCCGGTTGACTTCACCAATCCAGCGGCACGCAAATGGTTTACGGACCAGCTCGAGGTTCTACTAAAAGACAGCGAAGTTGCTACAGCGAACGTGGCCAAGGAACCCGCAATCGGCGGATTCAAGACAGACGATGGCGAGACGCAAAACAACGCGCAACCACCTGACGTGTACATTCCAGTCAACGCATCGTATGCAGACGGACGAAGAGGGACTCAGATGCGCAACGCATACTGCTTCGAATATCAGCAATGTGTTTCGGGCGTGTTGGGAAGCAATGGAGTGCTGTTTGCGCGTAGCGGCTTCGTGGGGTGTCAGGCGTTTCCCGGGCACTGGGCTGGAGACAATGAGCCCAACTTTGATGCTAATGGCTTGTCCGGTGTCATCGTCGCGGGTCTATCCGCGGCAATGTCGGGTTATTCGGTTTGGGGCCATGACGTCGGGGGATATCAGGACTCTAATTTTGGCGCATCGACCGCTGACCGTGCCGATCTATTCATGCGTTGGACTCAGTTCGCCTGTTTCTCGCCGATCATGCAGATGCATCGTCAGGTTCACAAGCAGAAAAAACAGGACTTCACGCCTGGAAAGACGGAGGACCTTCGCCAGTATCCGTGGGGTTACGGTGCGGAGGCGCTTGCTAACTATCAATTCTACGCGCAGCTTCACACTCGCCTCTTTCCATACATCTACACATATGCTAAGGAGTCCAGCGCAACCGGCGTTCCCATCCTGCGACCCCTCATCTTGATGAATCAGGGTGATCCGAAGACGCTGGGAGTCCAGCATGCCTACCATTTCGGCAGAGAATTCCTCGTCGCTCCGATCATCGCGTTGAAAGCAAACTCGCGGCAGGTATATCTCCCGACGGGCAACTGGGTGGACTTCTGGACGAGTGCAGCCCACATAGGGGAGCAGACCATAGACTGGAACGGCGCGAATCGTAGGCAGTTCCCGCTGTTTGTGCGAGAAGGTGCCATCGTGCCGCTGCTGCCGGAGAATGTGCAATCCTTATGCGACACGAACTATGTCAACAATCCCACAGTTGCCTCAGCAAAGCAGGATCTCATTTTTCTGATCTATCCCGGGAGCGCTACATCCCAATTTACGGTTTACGATCAGACGCAAATTCAGTGTCAGCGCTACGGTAACGTTCGGCGAATCACGCTTAACTCGATTGCGCGTCCAGTGACACTTCAGGTCTCAGGAGCCGAACCTGCCGGCGTCACGCTCGATAATTCCGATTTGCCAAAACGGGGCACGCTTGCGGAGTTCGAGGCCTCGGCCACCGGATGGCGTTTCGATTCTGCTTCACGATTTGCGTTCATTAAGTTTCCGCATGCCGGAGGTTCGGCCGAAGTACGGTGCTGATCATGGCGACTAAGAATCGCCTCGCAGCCGCAAGAGTTCAGCTATACGGAGGTTCGCGTGCCAGTCAGCGTTTTGACCCAACATAACGACAACATTCGCTCCGGGGCCAATCTGCGGGAAACCACACTCAACACTACTAATGTGAACGTGAATGATTTTGGATTGTTAACCTCGCGCGACGTGGTGGGGCGCATCTACGCGCAACCCCTATATGTTCCCGGCGTAAAACTAGCCGGCAAAGTGCGAAACGTCGTGTATATCGCGACGATGCACAACTGGCTGTACGCCTTTGATGCGGACGATTTGTCTCCTGGCGCTGTGCCTCTCTGGAAGCGCCAGGTGGAACCTCACCCAGTTCCCTCACACTTCTACGGCCAAGGCTATGTTGACATCAGCAACAACAATGATGACCCGATCGGTATTTTGAGCACGCCAGTTATCGACGCGGCCTCGAACACGATCTATTTAGTCGCTGCGGCCTACGACCCTGCGATTCTTGCGGGACCCGTAGCGGTGGCGCCGAATGCTTTCAAGCAGCTGCTATTTGCGCTTGACCTTTCGACCGGTGATCTCCGACCGGCCACCGCCGGCTCGTCGAATCCGATGCCCATTAGTGGATCAGTTCCTGGCGTTGGGTACCGTGACGGCCGAGAAGTCGGTCTGGGAGCGCCTGTTCACAAAACGGCGAATGGCGCCAGTGTGGAGGTGACCGTCCATGACAGAAAGATGACCGTTGTTGACGCCGACAACGATAAAGTCTTTTTCAGTCCAATGCAGCAGATGCAACGGCCCGCACTGCTGCTTGCCGATGGATTGCTTTACATCGCGTTTGGGTCTCACGGCGACTTCGACCCATATCACGGCTGGGTCTTTGCGTATGAGGCCGCATCCCTTAAGCAGCGCGGTATATTCTGCACTACGCCCGGAGGCGCAGAGGCCGGCATCTGGCAGGCCGGCGAGGGCCCGGTGGGTGATGGCAAGGGGCACGTGTACTTCGGCAGCGGGAATGGCGATTCAGGACCTTCGGTAGTCGGTCCGAACCTTGGTGAGAGTTTCATCCGCTTACGCGCCACGGCGACATCCCTCGATTTGGACGCCTTCATAACAATCATTCAGGACGCTACGAACCCTGTTGCGGACGAAGACCTTGGGGCTGCCTCACCGACCATTCTTCCGGACGGATTCTTGGTGGGTGGGGGCAAAGACGGCAACTTTTGTCTCCTTGATCCCGCGCAGATGACCAACACCGGCGCCGCGGCTTCGCTTGTGCAGACCTTCCTTGCGACCAGAGGCCGAGGCAGCCGTGCCGAAGTGCCCGCCAACGGGAAAACGATCAGCACTCATCATATTCATGGATCGCCAGTTGTTTATGACTCGCCGAATCACGGCGTGCTCGTTTACGTGTGGGGCGAAAACGAAGTGCTGCGTGTATACCAGTACGATCCTGGCACGCATCGCTTTCCGGGCCAACCCAATGGGCGAAATGCGCCAGCCCAGAGTGTCGCGATCGGAGCTATGTACGCATCGAACGACGAACTCGAGCGAAATGGGATGCCCGGTGCCATGCTTTCGCTCAGCGCCGATGGCAAGAAGGCTGGCACCGGCATCCTTTGGGCGTCGCTTCCGCCCTTCAAGAATGCTAATCATGGGAGTGTTGATGGCATTCTGACTGCCTATGATGCTGCGCAGTTCGACGCACAGGGTCGTATTGTGCAGCTCTGGCATAGCCATCAAAACCCTGACGATGATCCCGGCATCTTTGCGAAGTTTTGTTGCCCAACTGTCGCAGAGGGTAAAGTGTTCCTGGCAACCTTCAGCAATAAGCTGCGAATCTACGGCCTGCGCCCGACCTCCGATGGAGGCTACGGCGTAGGATTTGGGGGACATAACGGTCTCACGCTGAATGGAAGCGCTCGAAGTGCTGGGGGGCCCCTACGCCTTACGGGAAAGCATACTTTTCAAGCTGGAAGCGTCTTCTGCACCGCACCAGTTAACGTTAAGAAATTCAACTGCTCGTTCCGGTTTCAGACTACTGCAGGAAATGGCACTGCCGACGGTTTGACCTTCTGCATTCAAGGCGAGGGTCCTTGTGCGCTCGGCGGGCCAGGCGGCGGCTTAGGGTTCGGACCCGATCCCAATAATCCCAACGACCCAGGCTTCAAAATTACCCAGAGCGTAGCTCTCAAGTTCGATCTTTTTGACAATCAAAACATTCAACCCGGGAGTTTTCTGGGTCTATATAAAAACGGCGACATGCCGACTGCTGCTAATGCTATTGGCGGTGAAATCCAACTCGCAGCACTGGGCATGGATTTGCACTCCGGGCATCAATTCCTTGCGACCTTGACCTACGATGGCGGGACGCTGCAAATGATTCTGAAAGATCCGACTCTGATGACACAGATCACACGCACGTTCCCGATCGACATTCCGTCTATAACCGGGAATACAGCGCATGTGGGCTTTACAGCCGCAACCGGTCTTTCAACTGCGGACCACGAAATCCTCACTTGGAAGTTCAACTCGTGAGGGCGCGCCGGGATTCCCATCGGGGCAAGAAACAGATTCGACGCAGCGGCACGCATTCTCAACGAGCACCAGAAAAGCCGCGCTCATGCATAGTGATCGGTGCCGGCCTGGCTGGCTTGTCCGCTGCCTATCGGCTTAAGACGCGGGGATGGAATGTGACCGTCCTGGAAGCTTTACAAAAAGTGGGCGGTCGCGTCTTTTCTTACAAGTTTGAGCAAGCCCCGAAACTCACTTGTGAACTGGGAGCGGAGTGGATTGGTGTACAGCATAAAGCTATAAGAAGACTGTGTGATGAATTGGGCTTGAAGCTCCAGCGCCACCGCTATTCCTTTGCATTTTGGAATGGAGGCAAGCCGCCATCACGGTTTTTCAAGCCGGGGGCGTGGTGTTTTTCAAGGAAGGTGGGCAGAAACTTCAAAGCCTTTAAGAAGCTGTTTGTGAACTACGATGCGGCGCAGATTCGAGATCTGGATCAGTTTGATTGGTGGAGCGTGTTGCGCTCGCTGGGGTTCACAAATGAGGAGCTCCGCAATCGCGACTTGATGGACAGCACCGATTTCGGGGAAACAATTCGCTTGACCTCTGCCTATGGAGCGGCGGCGGAGTATTCAGAGGGCACCGACACTGACGCCATGGACTACAAAATTAGGGGCGGTAACAACCAACTACCCTACGCGCTCGCGGGCGAGTTGGACCCAGACGCTTTGTATCTGAGCGCCAAAGTCCGTGCGATCCATCAAACCTCAGCCGGAGTGAAAGTCTTCGTCAACGGAAGAAAAAGGCCATTCCGTGCGGAGTTTTGCATCTGCTCTGTCCCCGCGCAGTGCTTGCTCAAAATCAAATGGAAACCTGCCCTACCCGAAGAGCAGGCAGCCGCCGCTCAGCAGTTACAGTACTCGCGCATTATGAAGACAGCAGTGTTGTTCAATAGGAGGTTCTGGCCTCACTACAAAAGATCAGGGTTTTCCGCATTTACGACGCGCATCTCCGATTTCTGTTTCGACAGTACCTACGGCCAGCGTGGCTCAAAGGGCATCCTGTGCAGTTATTCGATCGGAGACAAAGCTGACGACCTGTCATCAGAGCCGAGCAAGGCAAATATCAAGGAATGGATCCGGGGCGACATGATGAAAGTGACTCGCACCAAGGAAACTCAAAGCAAGAAGCCTAAAGGTAAGAAATCTCAAGGCAAACAATCTGAAATCGTCGCAATTGATGTCAGGCCGCAAGCCTGGCAGAAGGTCCCGTGGATCGGCGGAGCCTACGCTTTCTATCGTCCTGGCCAGTGGTTCACTGTCAGGCCCATCTTGCAGCGAGCCCATGGTCGTGTGCTGTTCGCCGGCGAACACCTTGCTGACCTGCAAGGCTTTATGGAAGGCGCCGTAAATACCGGTGAAGCTGCCGCGGACCAGCTTTGAAACGCCGATGACCGCACTACGCCAGCAGCTTGGCCCACTGGTGGGCAGATTCCTTCTGCGTCAGAAGGACGCGGCAACACAGTGCCGGTTCGCCCGTAGTCGCTGAGCTGGGCAAGTCAGCGACGCATATACCTATTCGGTTGAGACTAATAATAGATATTAACAACCCGAGGCCTACACTTTACTTTCTACTCACCAGATGTCAGGCCGAGTTCGAAATGATCGGCTTCCCGGTCGTCTTCACGAGCTCAAACGCAGACCTTGCTGATCATTCGCTATCCTTATGAAAGGTTTCGAGCGTTCGCTATTATAGTAATCAAGCCGGCTCGAGAAAACAACTTTCGTTAACGCTTCTTGC
>Ga0066659_10000652_pt1 | contig 13359 bp, 10 predicted proteins | sample GraSoiAngelo_108_FD_75176 | JGI IMG/M metagenome (GOLD analysis project Ga0066659, IMG submission 75176) | Grasslands soil microbial communities from the Angelo Coastal Reserve, California, USA - 14_0903_09_40cm | ecosystem: Environmental > Terrestrial > Soil > Grasslands | place: USA... | reverse complement strand
TGACATGCTCGGGTTTTTGGACAGTAAGAAAGGGAAAGAAAAGAAAAAGAAAGAAGGGTTCTAAAGTCGTCCGGGCGGCGCGAGGGGAGGCATCGAAACGCCGGTTTCAGGTTCTGGTGTAAAATCCTCCCCGGGATTGATGAACCGGTCTCGCTCAAAATTGTACTGCTTATCGTACAACTGCTTGTAGCGACCATTCGCGATCAGTAACTCTTCGTGAGTGCCCCGCTCCACGATTTGTCCACCTTCCAGCACCAGAATCTGATCGGCGCTGCGAATCGTCGACAACCGGTGCGCAATCACGAACGTCGTCCGCCCGCGGCGCAGCGCCCGCAATCCGTCCTGGATCTTGGCTTCGCTCTCGGAGTCGAGGCTCGAGGTCGCCTCATCCAAGACGAGGATCCGGGGGTCTGCGAGAATGGCGCGCGCGATCGAGATGCGCTGCCGCTGACCGCCCGACAACTTGACGCCCCGCTCACCCACCACGGTGTCGTACTTCTCGTCGAACTGGTCCACGAACTCATCGCAGTGCGCGATGCGCGCGACTGCCTGGATCTCTGCCCGCGTCGCGTGCGGCCGCGCGAAGGCGATGTTCTCGGCAATCGTGCCGTCGAACAGGAAGTTATCCTGCAGCACCACGCCCAGCTGCGTGCGGTAGTCGGCCAGTGGCACCGTCGCGAGATCCCGCCCATCCACCAGCACCCTGCCCTTCTCGGGCCGGTTGAACGCCAGCACCAGCCCGATAAGCGTGCTCTTCCCGGACCCCGAGGAGCCGACGAGTGCCGTGGTCGAGCCGGGTCTCGCGTGGAAGGACACGTCTTTGAGCACCGGTACGCCCGGCTTGTAGGCGAACGTCACGTGCTCGAACGCGACGTCGCCGCGCACCGCGTCGAGCGGCGCGCGCTGGGCATCTTCCGCGTCTTCGGTCGTCATGCGGCGCAGCTCGTAGATCCGGTCGAGCCCCGCAAACGCTTCGGTGATTTGCGTTCCGATCGAGGCGATGTTGATCAGTGGCAGTGCGACGAGCCCCACGAAGAAGACGTATTGGACGAACTGTCCCAGCGTCATCGATTGCGACAGGACCGCACGGCCGCCGACGAGAATCATGACGACCGAGATTGCGCCGATCACGAACTGCGCAAACGCGCCGACGCCGGAGACGCCGGTCATCGTGGTCGCCACGTTGCGGAACAGGCGGTGGGCGCCGCGCGCGAATACCAGCCGCTCGCCACGCTCCGACCGGTAGGCCTTCACGATGCGGATGCCACCCAACGTTTCGGCGAGACGACCGGTCACCTCAGCGTTGAGCTTGCCGCGCTCGCGAAACAGGGGCCGCAGCTTCGAGAACGCGTACGCCATGCCCGCGCCGAACAGAGCGAGCACGAGAATCGAAATCGCCGTGAGCTTCCAGTTCAACCAGAAGAGGACTCCCAACGCAATGCTCGCGGTGACCAGGCCTCCGACCAGCTGCACCAGCCCCGTCCCGACCAGATTTCGGATGCCCTCCGCATCCGTCATGATCCGCGAGATCAGAATGCCGGTCTTGGTAGAGTCGAAGTAGGAGATCGGCAAGCGCAACACGAATGCTTGTATGGATTTGCGCATGTCGGTGATGGCGCGCTGGGCGGCGACGCCGAGAATCTGCGACAACCCGAACGAGGTCACCGCCTGAACGACGGCCGCCGCGCCGACTGCTGCCGCGATGACGCCCAGCAGGTCGGCGCGCTTCTGCCCGACGACCTGGTCGATGATGTACCGAGACGACCACGGCAACACAAGACCCGCGAGCCGGCTGACCAACATCAACGCGAGACCGACTACCAGCCGATTGCGATGCTGCCAGACGAGCCGGCGCGCTTCGTGCCATGCGTTCGCGTAGTTGGGTTTGGGTTTCTTGTCCGCCACGGCGAGAAGCTTACCTAGTCCGGGAAGGCCTTACCAGGAGTCCGGTCGTCGAGACGCGCACCTCGTAAGTCCCGCCGCCGGGAGCCGTTGCGCTGATGAACGTGGCGGAGCCGTATTCCGCGTCCACGAACGGCCGCAGCACCCAGTAGCGGCGCGCCAGGTCGAACGCATCGAAGGGTTTGTTGGCGGCGAGCGAGTAAATCGTGCGCTGCTGCGTCTGCTCGTCGCCGAGCGTCTGGTAGCGTCCCGCGATCCGATCGAGCTCATAGACCGTCTCGAGCCCGAGCAGCGTGCCCATCGGTCGCCACTTCAGGACGTGCGCGTCGACGTAGACGGCGTCGCCCGCGAGATCGAACATGTGCAGGCTGCTGTCGGGCAGCGTCACCGTGGCGCGGAAGTGATGCGGGCCGAGCGGCTCGGTCTTGATCGTCGCGGCCAACGCCTCCTGCGTGAACGCCCGGTAGCCGTGAATCCCGACGGTGATCGCGCCGAGCAGCATGCCGGCCGTGAGACACAGGGCGGCGGCGAGAAAGCCGACGCTGGAGCTAAGGCGGCGCCGGTTCCGCCAGGCGGACGCCGCGATGATGATCAAGATCACAGCGACAAGGTCGAAACCGACCATGACGAGTCTGAGGACGCCAGTCATTCCCTACACGTTATGCGCAGCCCGCCTCTGGCGCGAATTCCCGGCACTCGCCACCTTCGGGCCATGAAACGCTCTACCGGAATCACGCTGGCGGTCATCGCCGCCATCATCGCGCTCTTCTTCTATATGTCTACCGCCCGGGCGACCCAGGAGTGCACCGTCTGTGTGGAGTTTCAGGGGCGCTCCAACTGCGCCACGGCGGCGGGGAGGACGGTCGCCGAGGCGACGGAAACGGCGCACAATACCGCTTGTGGCCCTGTCGCCAGCGGGATGAACGAAACCATTGCGTGCGGTAACCGGGCTCCCGTATCCGTGCAGTGCGGCCGGAGCCGGTAGGTGGCCGATTTTTCGATGCCCCGCGTCGCCGTTCCGGCGATCTTGTTACTGGCGGGCGGTGGCAAGCGCGAGGGTGAAGTCTACGTTATGGAGCGTGTGGGGCAGCACGCAGGCCCCGAGACGCCGCTCGATATGCTGAATCGCGCGGACCCGTTCTTTCCGTTTCGCTCCAAAAAAGACGGTGAAGGCGTGTTACTGGTCGCCAAGGCACGGACCGTGACGTTGACGGTGCCGCGACCCCAGGAAGAGGACTCGGCGCGACTCTCCGCCGCCAAGAAAGCCACCTTGGAAATCACGCTGGCGGACGGGTCCATATTGAACGGATGGGCGACCCTCGAGCTGCCGCAGCATCATTCGCGGCTCCTGGACTATCTGAACGCCGCCGCCGAGCCGTTTTTTGCCCTTACGACATCCGCTGAGGTGCACCTCGTGAACCGTGCGCACGTACTGTACGCTCGCCCCGGGGACTGATCGATGCCGACACGACTCGATCCCTTCGTCGACGTCATGATGCGCGAGCGCGCGGATCAGCTCTACCTGCTGCCCGACGAGCCCGTCACGCTCGTGAAGGACGGCAAGCCGCGAAAAGTCTCGAAGCAACCGCTCACCGATCAGCACATCTACGCGCTGATGGTCGAGGTCGCGCCGCCCGAGGCGGCCGACAAGATCGACCAGCGGTCGGAGACGGAGTTCGACTACGCGGCGGGCAACAGCCTCGTGCGCGTGCGAATCGTACCGGAGGCCGGCCGGCTCACCGCGGTGATCTCCGCGATTCGCCCAGCCTCGCAAGAGCAAGCCACACCGCCAGTTGCCCAGTCATCCGGCAGCGAGACGACCGTCACGCGTCCGGCCGCACAGCCGACGCCACCAGTCGCGAAGCCGGCCGCGCCACTCAAACCGCCCCGCGCATCCGTCATCGCCGCCGCGCCCATGGTCGACAGTCCCCTGGCCACGCCGGGAGAATTGCCCGGCGAGTTCGCCTCCTCGCAGTACGAGGGCGCGGAGCAGAAGCTAGGCAAACTGCTCCGGGCTTTGGTGAGCTCGGGGAGCTCGGACCTCCATCTACGGGTGGGAGAGCCGCCGCTGTTCCGCACCCACGGCGAGATCAAGCGGCAGTCGGGCTCTGCCCTCAGCGTGAACGACCTCGAGCTGCTGGTGCTGTCGATCATGCCGGAGCGCAATCGCGGCGAATGGAAAGAGACCGGCGACACCGACTTCGCGTACGAGATCTCGGGCGTCGCGCGGTATCGCGTGAACGCGGCGCGCGACCGCAAAGGGCCGGTCGCCGTCTTCCGTGTGATCCCGGCCAAGGTCGTGACGGTCAAGGACATGGGATTGTCCGAGGAGGTGCAGAGGCTCTGCTACCTCACGAAGGGGCTGGTGCTGGTCACCGGTCCGACCGGCTCGGGGAAGTCGACGACGCTGTGCGCGCTGATCGATCTCGTGAACAGCACGCGCAGCGATCACATCATCACGATCGAAGACCCCATCGAATTCGTGCACGAGAACAAGAAGTGCCTGATCACGCAGCGGCAGGTGCACGTCCATACCGACAGCTTCAAGTCGGCGCTGCGCGCCGCGCTGCGCGAAGATCCCGATATCGTGTTGGTGGGCGAAATGCGCGATCTCGAGACGATCGCCATCGCGATTGAGACCGCGGAAACGGGACACCTCGTCTTCGGCACGCTGCACACGACCACCGCGTCATCGACGGTGGACCGCATGATCGATCAGTTCCCCGCCGATCGCCAGGCGCAAATCCGTGTGATGCTCTCGGAGTCGCTGAAGGGCGTGATCTCGCAGACGCTCTGCAAAAAAATCGGCGGGGGGCGCGTGGCGGCGCGTGAGATCCTGCTCACCACACCCGCCATCTCGAACCTGATCCGGGAAGCCAAGACGTTCCAGATCCCGTCGATCATTCAAACCAGCAAGAAGCTGGGGATGCTGACCCTGAACGATGCCCTGCTCGAGCTCGTCGAAAAGAAAGTGGTCGAGCCGGACGAGGCGTATATGAAGTCGGTCGAGAAGTCCGGCCTCGCCGCCAGTCTCAAGGCGAGGGGTTTCAAGATCACATTGTCTGCAGAGGGATGAGCATTCCCTCTCTTTGGAGGGTGTCCGTATGCGATTTCACCACCTAGCTGTCCGCGTCACTGGACTTGCCCTGCTCGCCGCCGCCGCGGCTTGCAGCGACACCGGCCCCACGACCGGGCTCGCGCCTGCGCCCACCTCGCTGATCCGGCCGCAGCAGGCGCCCGACATGGCCTCGCTGGCCCGCGCGCTGCCGGGCTTCGGCGGTCTCTTCATCGATCACGGGGTGCCCACCGTCTATCTCACCGATCTTGCGCAGCATGGCCTCGCCGAACAGCTGCTGGGCGGCTTTGCTCGCTCCCACGGTGCCATGGGAATTCGAGTCCTCGCCGGACGCTTTGCCTATGGGGATCTCGACAGGTGGTTCCAGCAGGTATCGAGCGAAGCGTTTGCCCAGGGTGGCGTCGTTTTCGTCGATCTCGACGAGGCCGCGAATCGCGTGCTGGTCGGTGTGGAGCGCGGCGCGTCGCACGCCAACATCCGGAGTCTCGCCGCGCGGCTCGGCGTTCCCGCGGAGGCGCTGACGGTCCGCGATGCCGATCCGATTCACTACGCCGCCAGCCTGCGGGATCAGGTCCGGCCCGTGGTGGCCGGTCTACAGATCAATTTCCCCGGTTTTCTCTGCACGCTCGGCTTCAACGCGGTCAGTAACGGCCAGAACTCGTTCGTGACGGCGTCCCATTGCACCACCACACAAGGCGGGGTCGAGGGGACACAGTACTTCCAGTCCCTGTCCGGTCAGCCCAACAGCTTCATCGGGACCGAGGTGGCCGATCCCGTCTACGTCCGCAGCAAGGGAAAGAACTCGCCCTGTCCCAAGGGTCGGCGCTGTCGCTTCAGCGACTCCGCGCGCGCGGCGTACGCGGCCGGCGTGCCGTTCACGCTCGGCGGCATCGCGCAGACCAGCGGCCCGAACAACGGCTCGCTGGTGATTACCGGTACGTTCACGATCGTGGGCAATGGTGGTGAGATCGTCGGCGACGTCGCGAACAAGGTCGGCCGCACCACCGGCTGGACGCAGGGCGTCATTACCAACACGTGCGTCAACACCGGCGTGTCGGGTTCGAACATCGTGCAGTTGTGCCAGAACTTCGTGGCCGCCGGCGTCGGCCCCGGCGATTCCGGCTCGGATGTGTTCCTCGATACCCGCGCCGGGGTTCGGCTGCTCGGCGTGTTATGGGGCGGAAATGGGGCCGGCACGCAATTTGTGTACAGCCCGATCGCGAACGTCCAGCAAGAGCTCGGACCGCTGACCACGTTCTGAGCACGCTCGACTTCACTGTGCTCGTGCCGTCGAGGGCGCGCGTCGGTCGACGCGCGCCCTTCACGCTCCGGCTGCGAAATCCTTCGCGGCAACCGGTGGAAGCGCACTTCCTCGGACGCCAGATCGTGTTCGATATCGTGGTCGAGCATGCTCACGGTGGTGTCGTCTGGCGGCGGCTCTCCCACGGAGTAGGTCCGAGTATCCTACAGGTTCGCACACTGGAGCCCGGTGAGTCGCTGGAATGGCACGACGCATGGGTGCCGGGTGCAGCCGGCCAATACCGCGCGCAGGGAATCCTTCCTTCTGATGCGGCGGAGCCGCTGCGGACCGCGTGGGTTGCGTTCGAGGTCAGATTCTGAGACTCACCTCGCCAGTGCGTATGTGGCGGGGTGCACCCTACCCCCTGGGCGCGACGTGGGACGGCCAGGGGGTAAATTTTGCCCTCTTCTCAGAGCAAGGCACAGGCGTCGAGCTCTGCCTGTTCGATGCCCCTCATCAAGCGGATCAAACGCAGCTCATCTCGCTGACTGAGCAAACCAATCAGGTTTGGCACTGCTATTTGCCCGATGCCCGTCCCGGGCAGTTGTACGGGTACCGCGTTCACGGCCCCTACCAACCGCAACAAGGCCTCCGCTTCAATCCCGCCAAGCTCGTCCTCGACGCCTACGCCAGGGCCATCACCGGGCCGGTGCGCTGGGACGATACGGTGTACGGCTACACCACCGGCAGCGCCGGGGAGGACCTGACGCGCGACGACCGCAACTCCGGCGGCGCCATGCCCAAGTGCGTCGTGATCGATCCGGCGTTCGACTGGCAAGGTGACCGCGCGCCGAAGATTCCGTGGAACCAGACCGTGATCTACGAGTGCCATGTCAAGGGGATGACGATCAAGCATCCCGGAGTCCCAGAGAACGTGCGCGGCACCTACCTCGGCCTCTGCACCAAGCCGATCATCGAGCATCTCCGCGCCCTCGGCGTGACGAGTGTCGAGTTGCTGCCGATTCATCACTCCGTCAGCGCTCGGCGGCTCGTCGGCAGCGGGCTCACGAATTACTGGGGCTACGACTCGATCGGCTTCTTCGCCCCCGACGCGCGCTTTGCCCTCGAGGATCAGGTCGCCGAATTCAAGCAGATGGTGCGGACGTTCCACGCCGCGGGACTCGAGGTGATTCTCGACGTCGTCTACAACCACACACCTGAGGGCGACCACCTCGGCCCCACCCTCGCATTCAAGGGAATCGACAACCGCGCCTACTATCACCTCGTACCCGACGACCCGCGCCAGTACGTCGATTTCACGGGGACGGGCAACAGCCTGAACATGGGGCATCCGAATACGCTGCAGCTGGTGATGGATTCGCTGCGTTATTGGGTCATGGACATGCATGTCGACGGCTTCCGCTTCGATCTGGCGCCGGCGCTCGCCCGCGAGCTCTACGAGGTCGACCGGCTGAGCGCGTTCTTCGACGTGATCCACCAGGATCCGGTGCTGTCGCAAGTGAAGCTCATCGCGGAACCGTGGGACGTCGGCCCCGGGGGCTATCAGGTGGGGAAGTTTCCCGTGGGGTGGGCGGAGTGGAACGGCAAGTACCGCGACACCGTCAGGCGGTTCTGGCGAGGCGAGGGGGACCAGGTCGCCGATCTCGCATCACGCCTCTCCGGCTCCGCCGACATCTACCAGTGGACCCAGCGCTCCGCGTACGCCAGCATCAACTTCGTCACGGCGCACGATGGCTTCACCCTCCAGGATCTCGTCAGCTACGAGCAAAAGCACAACGAGGCGAACGGCGAAAACAACAAGGACGGCTCGAGCGACAATCTCAGTCGCAACTGGGGCGTCGAGGGAGCGACGGGCGATCCCGCCATTCTCGAAGCCCGCTATCGAGCCATGCGCAACTTCCTGGCGACGCTCGCTCTGTCACAGGGCGTGCCGATGCTTTCGCACGGCGACGAGCTTGCGCGCACGCAGCGTGGCAACAACAACGCCTATTGCCAGGACAATGAGGTCAGCTGGGTCGACTGGAATCTGGACGAGCGGAAGCAGGGCCTGCTCGATTTTGCGCGCCGCGTCTTCGCGATCCGCGCGGCAAATCCGGTGCTGCGGCGGCGGACATTCTTCCGCGGCCAGATCGTCGATCACCCCGGGCTCAAGGACCTCACTTGGCTGCGGCCCGATGGCGCCGAGATGGCGGAAGCCGATTGGAAGACTGCGGCCGCACCCGCGCTGGGCATGCTGATCAACGGCGATGCCACCGACGAGACGGACGACAAAGGCGAGCCGATCAAGGGCGACACGATGCTGCTCCTCGTGAACGCAAGCGAGGCGCAGATCGATTTTGCCCTTCCAAACGACGGGGGCTGGAGCGCGCTCATCGATACGTCACGTGAGCCACTCCAGCCCACCAATCGCTACCCGCTCAGCGGCAACTCACTGGTCCTTCTGCGTCTCACACCCTGATGGTCTTCGTCACGTCGTCCCACGTCACGGCCGTGCGTCGGAAATACGCCTCGTTCGCCATGTGACAGGCGAGCGCGGCGTTGTGTCCGAACACGACATCCTCTACGACTGGTTTCCGCGTTCGCACGGCCTCGAAGTAAGTCCACAGATGCGGTCGCGTGTCGTCGAAGTCCGGAGTGCTGAAGGACACGGTTTCGGACAAGGGTGGAGCCTGACCCGCTTGTAGGTCGTGCTCCTTATGCCACTGCGTCTGGTAGGTGTCGCGCAGCGCGCGCGGAAAGCTGCTGGTGTAATAGCTCGGCCACTGATCCGTTCCGGCCTGCGGTGAGAATGTCAACTTATCGCCGGCGACCTCGAGAATCCCCTTTGACCCCTGAATCCGGTACTGCTCCGGCATTTCGGTGCCGAGATTGAGCCGCATGTAGACCGGCAGGTCGCCGCTGTAGTAGTAGATCGTCGCGTGCACGTCCGGCATGTTGCGCCCGTCCTTCCAGCGCCGGATCCCGCCGACCGACATCGCCTGCTTCGGCGGCTCGTTGATGCCGAGCATGAACTGCATCCCGCTGATCAGGTGGACGAGCAGATCGCCGGCGACGCCGGTGCCGTACTCCTTCCAGCACCGCCACCGCGCAAAGATGTTCGGATCGAGCGGGCGCTTGGGGACGTCGTTCTGCCAGGTGTCCCAGTCGAGGGTCTGTAACGAGAGATCGGGGGGAGGCGGATACTCCCACGCGCCCGTGGGTTCGTTACGGCCGAGCCAGCCCTCGACGAGGGTCAGGTCGCCCAGCATACCTTGCGCGAGCATCTCTTTCGCCTTGGCGCAGATCTGCGAGCTGACGCGCTGTGAGCCGACCTGCAGGATCCGGCCGCTCTTCTTGACCGCATCGACCATCGCGACGCCGTCCGCGGGCGTGTGCGACATCGGCTTCTCGATGTAGATGTCCTTCCCTGCGCTGACGGCCTCCACGACCATCCGCTTGTGCCAGTGGTCCGGCACCGCAGCGACGATGCAATCGATGTTCTTGTCGTCGAGCAGCCGGCGATACTCCCGCGTCGTGGGGAGATCAGGGCGTACGATTTCTTTGGCCAAGGTGTGGCGGCCGTCATACAGATCGGCCGCGGCGGCGCAGGTGACACCGGGTAACTGAATCGACGTGCGGAGCAGGCCGTTCCCCTGCATCCCGACGCCCACCATGCCGAAGCGGACGGTGTCACTGGGGGCGACGCGGCGAAACGTGAACGGCTGGGCGGTCAGCGAGACACCGGCGGCGGCGGCACTCAGCTCGAGGAATTCACGACGGGACCAAGTGGGTTTTTTCATGGCGATTTCTCCCTGGGATGCGGGGTGGAACCGCCAATTATGGCCCGGGAATCTGCCTTCGGCTATCGGGCCGGATAGGTGCCGAGGATGCGGATACCGGAGGTAAAGGCCCGTAATTCCTCGATCGCGGGGCCGATGCCCTCGCCGGAATCGACGACATCCAGATAGAACAGATACTCCCACGGGCGTCCCGGCAGCGGCCGCGACTCGATCTTGGTCAGGTTCAACCCTCGAGCCGCGAACACCCCCAAGGCCCGATGCAACGTGCCCGGCGTGTTCCCGAGTGCCAGCATCAACGACGTCTTGTTCGCCGCTTCGCGTGGCGCCGGATCGCGGGCGATCACGAGAAAGCGCGTGTAGTTCTCGGCGTGATCCTCCAACCCCTCCGCGATGACGTCGGCACCGTAGAGCTCCGCCGCGAGTTTCGAGGCGATGGCCGCGTCGGCGTCCACCTTGCCCGACATCACGTCGCGCACGCTTCCCGCCGTGTCGTACGCGGGGACGGCGACGACGTCGGGGTGTGTCAGGAAAAAGTGGCGACACTGCGCCAGCGCAACCGGATGCGACGCGACGCGGCGAACCTGCGGGAGCGCAGTGCGCGGCGGGGCGATCAGGCAGTGGCGGATGCGCAGCTCCGTTTCGCCCACGACATGCAACGCGTGCGCGCTGAGCAGATCGTAGTTCTCGTGGACGGATCCGGCGAGCGTGTTCTCGATCGGCACGATCCCGCTGGTCGCGTCGCCCGTTTCGACGGCGCGGAACAGGTCCACGAAAGTGGCGCAGGTTACGAGATGGACCGCGGGACCATGCGTCTCGAGGGCGGCGGCGTGGCTGAACGAGCCCGCCTCGCCCTGGATGGCGACCGCCTCAGGCATCCGTCACCGCGCCCCGACTGCTGCTCGAGACCAGCCGGGCGTATTTGGCGAGCACGCCGGACGTGTACCGCGGCGCGGGCGCTTTCCAGCTCGCCCTTCGGGCCGCCAGCTCCCGCTCGGGAATATTCATGCGCAGCTCACGCCCCGCGGGGTCGATTGTGATCGAATCGCCCTCCCGCACCAGAGCAAGCGGGCCGCCGAGCGCCGCCTCCGGCGCGACGTGCCCCACGACGAGACCGTGGGTCCCGCCGGAGAACCGCCCGTCTGTGATGAGCCCGACGCTGTCGCCGAGCCCCGCGCCGACGAGCGCGGCCGTCGGTGCCAGCATCTCGCGCATCCCCGGCCCGCCCTTCGGCCCTTCGTAGCGGATGATCACGACGTCGCCCTTGTGCACCTCGCCGGCGAGAATCGCCGCGAGGCACGCCTCCTCCGAGTCGAACACGCGGGCGGGACCCGTGATTTGGTGTGAACCCTTGCCGCTTACCTTCGCGACCGCGCCCTCCGGCGCCAGGTTGCCGCGGAGGATCACGATGTGACCCGACGGCGCGAGCGGACGATCCCAGGGATGGATCACGTCTTGCTCCGGCGACGGGCGTGAGGGAACGCTCCTCAAGACGTCGGCGACGGTGCGGCCGTCGACCGTCACCGCGTCGCCATGCAACACGCCGTTGGCCAAGAGAATCCTCATGACCTGAGGAATCCCGCCGGCGCGATGCAAGTCGGTCGTGACATAGCGCCCCGACGGCTTCAAGTCGCAGAGGACGGGCACGCGCGCACGCGCCCTTTCGAAATCGTCGAGGGCGAGCGGAACCCCGGCCGCGTGCGCGATGGCCAGGAGGTGCAGCACCGCGTTCGTGGAGCCGCCGATGGCCATGACGACGGCGATGGCGTTCTCGAACGCCTGTCGCGTGAGGATCTGGCGCGACAGCCGCCGCGCCCGCACGGCCTGAAACAGCACTTCCGCGGCCCGCGCCGCGGCGTCCGCTGTTTCCTGATCCTCAGCCGCCATCGTGGACGTGCCGGGGAGACTCATGCCCATTGCCTCGATCACGGCCGACATCGTGTTCGCAGTGAACATCCCGCCGCACGAGCCCGCGCCAGGACAGGCGCGGCGCTCGATCTCCAGCAGCTCCTGTTGCGGCATGCGCCCCGCCCCGGCCGCCCCCACCGCTTCGAACACGCTCACGACGGTGAGATCGCGGCCGGCGTAATGGCCGGGCTTGATCGTGCCGCCGTAGACGAAGACCGCGGGAATGTCGAGCCGCGCGATCGCGATCATCGCGCCCGGCATGTTCTTGTCGCAGCCGCCGATCGCGACCAGCCCATCCATGCGCTGCGCGCCGCAGGCCGTCTCGATCGAGTCAGCGATGACTTCTCGCGACACGAGCGAATAGCGCATGCCCTCCGTTCCCATCGAGATGCCGTCGCTGACGGTGATCGTCCCGAACGTCTGCGGCATGGCCCCCGCCGCGCGCAGCGCCTGCTCGGCTCGCTTCGCCAGACGGTCAAGGCCGGCGTTGCAGGGCGTGATGGTGCTGTGCGCGCTCGCGATGCCCACGATCGGCTTCGCGAAATCGCCGTCCCGGAAGCCGACCGCGCGCAGCATTGCGCGGTTGGGCGCGCGCTCCAACCCCTCCGTGATGGAGCGGCTGCGAAAGTTGTCGTTCACGACAATCCCTCGAGCGCCTCGGCAAGCACGAGCTCGACTACGCGGCTCCCCATTTCTTTCGTCCCGATGATCTGGTCGCCGGGTCGCGCGAGATCCGGCGTGCGCGCACCGGCGTCGAGCGCCGCCGCGATCGCGTCGTCCACAGCATCCGCGGCGGCCGGCAGGTTGAGCCCGTGCCGCAGCAATAGGGCGACGGTCGCAATCGCGCCAACGGGATTCGCGACATCGCGGCCCGCGAGCGGCGGCGCCGAGCCGTGCACGGGCTCGAACAGGCCCGCGCCGTCGCCGAGCGACGCGGATGGCAGCAGGCCGAGCGAGCCGGCCAGCACGGCGGCTTCATCGCTCAGGATGTCGCCGAACATGTTCTCGGTCAGCACGACGTCGAGCGACGCAGGATCGCTCACCAACCGCATCGCCGCCGTGTCCACATAACAGTGCTCGAGACGAACGTCGGGATACGCCCGCCCCACTTGGGTCACCGTTTCCCGCCACAGCTGCGATACCTCGAGCACGTTGGCCTTGTCGACCGAGGTCACCAGGCGCCGGCGGCCGCGCGCCGCGTCGAATGCGACGCGGGCGATGCGCTCGATCTCGGCAGTCGTATACGCAAGCGTGTTGATGGCGCGCTTGCCATTGCGGCCGCGCGGCTCGCCATAATAGAGCCCGCCGGTCAGCTCGCGCACGACGAGGAGATCGACGCCCCGCAGCCGGTCGGGCTTGAGCGGCGAGCAGCCGGCGAGCGCCGCATGGATCGCGACCGGGCGCAGGTTGGCGTACACGTCGAGCAGCTTGCGCAG
>Ga0066659_10000650_pt1 | contig 13368 bp, 9 predicted proteins | sample GraSoiAngelo_108_FD_75176 | JGI IMG/M metagenome (GOLD analysis project Ga0066659, IMG submission 75176) | Grasslands soil microbial communities from the Angelo Coastal Reserve, California, USA - 14_0903_09_40cm | ecosystem: Environmental > Terrestrial > Soil > Grasslands | place: USA... | reverse complement strand
GGTCAGCGAAACTGCTGGCGGCCTGGAGAACCTCGCTGCGCCAGCAGCTATCCATTTATAAGCGCAAGCGAAGCCGTCCACGATTAGTCAGGCGTGACCGCTGGTTCTGGATCGGGCTCTCGGAGGTGTAGAAGGACTGGCGACGAGCCTTGCTCATTGTTCATCCCGATACGGTAGTCCGCTGGCAGCGCGAGCGATTCCGGCGGCACTGGGCGCAGCTTTCCAAGAGATCCGGAAGAACAGGCCGGTCTCCCGTCAGCGTTGAGATTCGCACATTGATCCGAACGTTAGCCCAAGCCAATCCCCTGTGACGAGCACCACGGATTCATGGCGAACTGCAAAAGCTCGGAATCGGGGTCTCCGAACGAACCGTGTCGCGCACAGTGGGAACCAGAACGAGTCGCCGGAAGAGGTGGAACGCGTGGGCGCTTTGGTCGATGGGCTGCTGCGAACCAAGACTACTTGGACAAACAAAGAAGGAAAGACCAATGCTCTTGGGCTTCAGGACATCCTCGTTGTCGCTCCTTACAACGCGCAGGTCGCGGCACTGATCGAAAGACTTCCCGCAGGGGCGAGGGTGGGAACCGTGGACAAGTTCCAAGGGCAGGAAGCGCCCGTTGTCCTGTACTCGATGGCGACCTCGACGCTCGAGGACGCTCCAAGGGGAATGGAGTTCCTGTACAGCCTGAACCGCCTGAATGTCGCCGTCTCGCGTGCCCGGTGTGTGGCTGTGATCGTCGCCAGCCCGGCGCTGTGCCAAGTGCAGTGCAAGACCCCGCGCCAGATCGAGCTTGCCAATGCGCTTTGCCGCTATCTAGAAATCGCTCGGACAGTCTGAACCGATCAGCACGCTGAGTAGTGGAACGAGAATATTGGTTATCACCGAAGTGCCGAGAAAAACGTATGGAACGCCTAGAAGAGGACCTGCAAGCCAATAGCTCAGAAGTCGCAGCAACCGTCCTGAATAGCATGAGCAACTTGATGAGGCTCTGGAAGAGCCGGGTGATGGCTATTGTTGGAATCGTCCGAGCCGGTGAAACGGAACACCGCGAAGTCGCGAACATCGCAGCACAAATCGGCGCGGATTATCACGGTCGATTCATCGTGGAGCTCTTGCAAAACGCCAGCGATCAGGCTGCTGACGGTGGGTTGCGGGACAGTTCTGTGACTATTGTCCGTGCCAGTGAGTTCGTGGCGATAGCCAACGAGGGCACTCCGTTCGACGATAAGGGGCTTCGCTCGATCACCTCGCTTGGTTTGAGTACCAAGAATCCGCAGGACGCAATTGGAAACAAAGGCATCGGCTTCAAGTCTGTGTTTCAGGTGTCCGAATCCCCGGAGATATACAGTTCGCCGTCCACAGCCGGATCGTATGCCGATGCTGATGGCCTGATGTTCAAGCTCTCGCTGACACCCTTCGCTTGCGCGGAATTTGAGAACGCTGCGCGCCTGATGGTCACCGAGCAAATGGGCGGTCTGCAAGCAGGAGACGTGACGTTCACCGTGGAGCAGGTGTTGGAGGAGATCAAAGCCGCAGCGCCTTTTAAGTTTCCCCTTCCGCTCTCCCTGAGTGACTTGGCTAACCGCGTTTCTGAGATCTCCGATTGCCCAGCTGGGCAGACGTTGGTGGTGTTGCCGCTCCGGAAGACGCCAGGTACTGCGGAGACGGTTGAGCATGCGATCGATGAGCTCTTCGCAGAGGCTGGGGCAGCGATCCTCTTTCTGCCATCCATCTCAACGATTCGGGTGGTTGACCACGTGCGGGGATTCACTCGCACAATCAAGCGCCGGGTTTGCCGCCGCCGGCGGGTCGATGGTTTTGGCGACCTCACTACCGTAGTCACAGCGGTGCAGCAGGATGGTACTGTTCTTGATAAGAGAGCCTGGCGGGTCATACAACGTCGGATGGGTGTGGCTGATGTCGTTAGCGAAGAGCAGGCATCAATCGAGGCCGAACGCATCAATAGTGAAGCAAGCAAGCTCCCCGGTGCGAACTGGGAAAGAGTGCACAGCTCCCCGATTGGCGTTGCGGTACCTCTTCCGAAAAAAGTTGCACCCGACGGTTCCTTACTTCTTGGTGTGCGCGGCCGTGTCCGCATTGGTCTGCCCACCAAAGATCCGACTGGGACGCCGGCATGGATTAATGCTCATTTCCACGGGACGATTTCAAGAACGGGCATTGACCTGCTCGACAACAGCTACAACAAGATTCTCTTCGCAGAAGCCGTCAGGCTTCACGACGCATTGGTAGCAGACCTCAAGGCCGATGCTAATGTCCGCATTCGCCGCACTGCCACACTTGTGTTTGAACGAGGTGAGGGCCCGCTTGCAGACGTCCTCTACGCCACGGAAGGGCAGGTAAATGGTGAAGTTGTCTTATCGTGCGACGCCAAGACATTTCAGACCCCCGCAGGCACGGTCCTGCCGGATCCGGCAGATGTGGATGCGCTTCTACTAATGATGCCGCAGACGGCAGGATGGAGCAGCTTCGGTTTGACCCTCCCAGAGGCAGTACTGACGCGGAATGCGAGGGCGCTGATGGGGTCTCTCGTCGGCAGCAGGACCGATTCGCTCAAGATTGCCGGCCTCTTGCTGGATCGAAACAGACAAAAGGTTTCGATCATGGAGCATTCCGCCAAGGTTCACCGGCATGATGGTCCTGAGTTCTGGGAAAGATTTCTAAGTTGGGTCGTCGGCCGCTTCACGCCGGAACAGCTATCTGATCAGCAAATTCTGCCAGTAGGCTCGGACGCCCTTGCAAAGGCTGCGGAACGTGTATTCCTGCCGCCATTTCCGCGACGATCGGGAGAGTCTTTGGTTGATGAAGACAGCGTGATCGCTGAGCTACCGGGTGAGCTTGCGCAGTCGCTGAGGTTTCTTGACGACACAGCGGCGCCCGATACCGGGCGCGGACTGGTCAGAAGCCCACGACTTGATCACCTAATCAATGACGCAGTCGGCCCGCTCATGCAGGAATTGCAGGAGGGCGATGCAGGGACACAGAACGGCATAAGGCTCTTACGCCAGGCTGTCCAATGGCTTTGGGCACTTTCAGAGAGTGGACGAGAGAGACTAACGAAGGATGCACTTCGCGTGCCGGTTGTTGGTGCTAGCGGCGCCTGGACATGGGTTACGCCGAGCGCGACCTACTTTGGCTCTGGATGGCTTGAGACTCAGGTCGATTCACTCTTACTGGAGGCGTACGGTCACAAGCCAACCCGTCTCCTTGTTCCCTGGCCGCAATTCTCAATTGACTTCGGTGTGTGCGATGAAGAGCGCAACGCCTGGATCGGTGCATTGGAGCTTCTAGGCGTTAGCAGATCGCCGAAGGTGATCAAATCCCGACAGGGTTTCCGACCGGCACCTTTCATCAGCGCGAGCTACTCGGAGCTCACAATCGACTCCACAACATGCCCAATCCAGCAGGCCGCTAAGTTCTGGGCTTCCTACCTTGATGCCACGCGACATCGCAGCACAAAGACGGCTAGCCGCCAGAAGTTCGATTTTCGCTCTACGACCTGGATCGACGGACTTGACCGAGAAGCCAGTCAGCCAGCCATCGTGAAGCTCATGTTGCTAAATCCCGGCCCTTACGAGTCGGAGACAAGGATCTACTTGGAGCGTCAGTACCGGCAAAATGATGATGCCGAAATCGTTCCTTCGTTGTGGGTGCACGCTATTACCGCGAATTCGTGGAAGGTAATACCTACGCAGCGTGGCCACGTCGCGCCGGCTGATGCGTGGCTGCTCGACGGGCAGCAGCGTGGTTTGGCTCGACGGCGGCTGGCATTACTTCACCAAGTCGAGGCACCCTACGATGCCGCCGAGAAGTTGCTGCAAGGAATTGGAGTGACTACCCTCCAGAGTGCGACTGTCAGCCGCCTATTGTATGCAATAGGCCAACTAGGGAAAGCGGTCGATAGTTTCGATGCCGAGACTCGGATAACAGCACTCGCGCTTGCCGAGGATCTGTTCAGCCATTTGCAGGTCGTGTACGCCAAGAAACCAGGAGCCTTACCGGACCTGAAGTCATTCTGTTTCCCGACTTGAACGGAACATGGAGGCCGTCGGTATTCGTGGCGACCAGATTTCCGTTGTCTACTTCAACGACGACCCGGTGCGCGCTGGTTTTATCCCCGGCTTCGGCGGAGCCTATAGTTGGCCGCTGGACATCCGTCGTGCCTACAAGGATATGGTTACCGAACTGAGACGCCAACTCGGGGAGGCATCCGTCACTTTTACGAGCCTCGCCGATGTCGAGAGTCGGTTCGTTGAAGACCTGAGCTTGAAACGGGTGGCTTTGCTGGAATGGCTATCCATTAGTTTTCCACGGCACACCGTCGCCGGAGACCTTGCCTGTTTGATTGCGTACACGGGACGACTCGAAACAGATCCAACTGGAGATGACTTCAGGCGGACGTGGCGAACATTTGAGAGAGCATCGGTGGCCTTTGGCAGCTTCCCCGGTAGTGCCCCGACCCCGTACTTCTATGACCGGAAGACAGGACTCCTCCAAGTGTCCGCGGCTCTTTCGGATGCCGAGAAAGTAGAAGCGACGTGGATGCTCGTCAGTCCGAGCTATCAGCATACGTGGTCTGCGTATGCCAGGGAACTCGATAGGAATAGCCCCGCCAAGTTCCTAATGAGTTGTCGGATTACTTCAGCACAGCGAGAAAACGTTGAAAATGCGATAAATCTATCCTCCACCGAACGGTTCAAGCACGTGCGAGCGGCAGCGTTGGCGTTGTGGTTCACCCGATTTGGGAAGCAGCCCAAGCTGTTTGAAGAGGAATGGAATGTCATGCCCGAAGCGTCCGCGGGATCTGCGAATGGCTTGGGCGTCTCGATTTGGCTGATACCTTTGCATCGTCGTTGGGCAGTTCCGAGGAGGACGCATCGTTGGCGGTCATTCGTACTGCGCAAATCGACTCGGAACAGTGGCAAGAGGCCCGCGTTGCTCTGGGCATGGAACGCTGGTCATTTTCTCACAAGATCAAAGCATGGAATCACGCTATGACTGAACTCGTGGCGATTCTGAAAACGTGTGTCGCGAGAGCCACGACCGTGTCGCCGACTGATCTCGAGCCGGTCCTACGAGACTCCCGGCTCGCTGTTCCTCCGATTGAAGTCGCTTCCAGGGCTGAAGGTGATGGCGAGGTACTCCAAGCGGTCTTGCGCCAAATGGAAGTCGTTCTTAACGACAGTGCCGCGGTTGTGGGAGTTGATTTTGTCCGCCGGCGGTTGGCAACGGTCATTGCCAAGGCGAAAATAACTCTTTCTACGGTTGATCTGGACGATGCTCCGGCCCGCGATATTCGTGTGTACCGAGACGAAGACGATGGCAAGCGGAGCAGGAACGCCCAGGAACGGTTTGATGGGTTGATGATCGTGGCGGCTGCAGTGGCCGCTAAATTGGACGAGCAGATTCGCGTGGAGGACGTTCGTTCTGATTTAAGGGTTGCAATGTTGCTGATTGGCTGGTGGGCGAATAGTTTTACGGTCATTGCGGCCATCCAACGGGTGTTGCAGGCCAAAACCCCCAGGACAGCTCAACGAATGTCAGATGCGCGAGTTTTCCGCGACCCGGCTCGGGCAAACGAACTGCTTGGGCGGTTTGAAGAACTGCAGGATTTAGGTCGCGAGGGTCCTGCGGCACCTCCGCAACGAAGGATCACGGTGCTGGGTGAGGAGAGAACCGAGGACGACGCTACGAAGGACTTGCTCCGGGGCACGACGGGCAGCATCGGTCAGCACCTCAAGGAAAAAGCTGCCCTGTATCCGCTTGATCCGGACCTTGGGCGGGGCAACCGTGGAAAGGTCGTTTTACCCAGTGGCAAGACCCAGAGGCAGCGAGGAGGGGGTGGGAGCGGTGGCGGCAGCCAGGAAAGCAAGAAGGACCGCGAACTGGCCGGACTAATTGGTGAAGCCTTCATATACGAGCTTTTCCGTGTTTCTCTCCCGGGATTTGATGAGATGGCCTGGCTCTCGTGCAACCGTAACGCATACGGCCTAGAAGGCGAAGGCAATGATTCGCTTGGATTCGACTTCTCGTACCGCGACATCGATAATCGACTGGCAGGACGTTCGGATCGCCCGCTTTCCTGTATTGAGGTGAAATCGTCCTCAGGTGATGGCAGTGAACCCTTTCCGATGACTGCCAAAGAATGGGACAAGGCTCGTGAGTGCCATCAAGCTGCGGATTCGGTTTACATTATTGTGCGCGTTGCCCATGTCCGCGATGATCCGAGAATCACCGACGTGATTATTGATCCCTTCGGCTTGTACGGAGTTGGACAGATTGCTGTCGCGAGCCACGACCTGTGGGTTCACGTCGGCACACCGGAACCGGCAGGCAAGGGTGCCTGATGATTGGTCGCCGACCGCAGCGCAGTGCAAAATCGTGCCCAATACTGGCAGTTCGGACGACGTCGGCTACCTCCCACTTGCCCACCATTGTATTCCCGTGCTGGCTGCTCGTTTTGACTTTCGCCCAGAATGCGCGATTGAAGCGCCAAAACGTTAACAGATCGAGGGCGGAATTCGCAGGAACGAGAGTTCGGAGGAGATTTCGCAAGTGTCGTCAACATCAACCTGCCTGACTATGCGTCCAACAAGGGTTTCCTCGCTCAGGCAAAGATGGTTGAGCCTGATGCATTTGATCGCACTGCGAGACCATCCTGTTGACCGGTGTTACGAGGAGCATTTTGATTCAACTCCCGATCCCCTAATGCTCGACACCCTTCGAGAACGTCTTAGGGCGCGGACACTCTTGTATTTGTCCGCACAACAAATACATATCCTTCAATAGAGCTCGGATGAACAACGTGAGAACTCGTTTCATTGCTAACCGTGAATTGTGGGACACAATCCGCGAGCGGATCAGAGTAACGAAGGGCGTACGTGCAGCCGTCGCTTATTTTGGACGCAACGGCGCAAAATTGCTTCCGCTGAAAAATGGCGATTCCATTGTTGTCGATATGAGCCTCGGCGCTGTTCGCCAAGGCGTTACTGACCCACGCGCTGTGAGAACTCTCCGGAGACGAGGGGTCGCAGTCTTCAGCAGACCATCACTACACGCAAAATTCGTGATTGCGGGCCGCACATTGATCGCTAGTTCGGCAAACGCTTCGCGAAACTCAAATGAAATCCTTGATGAAGCAGGGATCATGACAAGCGATCCGGCTGCCGTACAAAGGGCGAACGACTTCTTCGAAAAGCTTTGTACGGAACCTGTAGGCGGAAAATACATTTCCGAGTGCATAAAGCAGTACCGCCCTCCTAGATTCAAACCTGCTGCCGAAAGAGTTCCGACCAAACATCGGTCGCATCGAGTGCCCGAAGCAAAGTTGTGGTTCGTAGGTGGATTGGTTTCGCTTGACCTCTCGGAGAAGGACAGAGCGTCGATGGAACGGTTGGAACGAAGGGCAAAGAAGAAGTTGAAGAATTCTGCTACTACCGAGGTTCGATGGATTCGATATGGGGAGAGACCGAGATTCCTTCGAGCCATTCGTTTGGGTGACTGGGTTGTCGATTGCATGAAGGAGGGAAAAGGTCGCGAAGTTGGCCCGCCCGCACGGGTGTTGTCTGAAGAGCCGTGGGTATCGTCTCGCGGCAAGAAGCACGCCGTACTGATGTTGGAGTCGCCTAAGAATGGCGAGTCGATGATGCTGAGTCAGTTTCGCTCACCCAGGCGGCTCACGATCAGGCCATGGAACAACTGTTGGCGGAACTCAACGCGACGGCGACCATTTCTCCAGGCACCCGCCTCGCTCTCGTCTTCAAAATCGGGTCATCCTGATTTCACGGAGCTCAGGAGGTCTGAACATACAAAACACACGGTGCTTCGTCGTAGAACATTATGTAGAACATTATGCGGTGGAGCTGAACATGCAACCATCCGGTTAATAGCCGGAAAAAGTGCACTTAGCCACGACTTGCCGGACGCTGCACAGAGTTGCCGGATCGCGCGCTCGGCCCGCTGTCCGGCGTCAAGCATTTTCCCCGGTCGTGAGTTCTAATTGTCGCCCATCAACCCGCCAAATCAACTGATCTCGCACCTTCGCCTCGTGCCGCTACCTGCCATAGTATGTCGGCGTTTGGTGCACGGAAAGGGCAACGAAGTGGGGCCCAGCGCCAAACATCCCGGCGACGACACACATTTCGTAGAGACCGTGACTTTGCTTGAATCTAGGGTTGCGCTCGGAACTACAAGTCGGTTGCGACCGCTGGACCAGGCTTGGATTGAAGCAACAACGAGGCCTTTTCCATTCGCACCGGAGAAGCGCAGGGTCGAAGCGCGTCGACCGGCTTGGCTCCGGCTAGCCTGCTCGTACTGTGGTTCGTGCTGGAAGTGTTGAGTGGCCACAGGGTAGCGGAGTCGATCACGGTCGAAAGGGATACTGGGACGGGGATTCGTCTCGCGGATCTGTTGCTGTGCAACGGCGCGGTGCTGGGCACCGGAGCAGCGGGAAAATGACTCCCCAAGCCGAGATTGGTTCCCTGCAATCTCCTACCCTCACGTGTGGCAGCAATTCCAGAAAGCAGCCTGCAGCTCGGGGTAGGCAAGGTCGGAACCCACAGCATGAGGCATATGATACCTGGACCAGGTTATGCGCAGTCATTTGGAAGACCGTATTCGTGATCTGTGTGCCAAGGTCCGTCAGCGCTCCTGATGACGAACTCGGACCGATTATCAGGGAACTGCGAGCTGTTCACGAGCACAACCAGCGGCTCAGGAAACTCGCTGCCCAAAAGCTGGGCCCGGACAAGCTTAACCAACGTTCTCGCTAGCTGTACTCACTGCCGAATGAGATCAATGCGTACGTTCGTCACCTTCCAGCCTTTTCACTTCGGAAGCGCATCTTCCAGCAAAGAGCGCAATAAGTTGGAGCACCTGTGTGGTCGAACGTTCCCTTGCAACCGGAGCAGCGCCACACACTGGCCGCCCGCATACTTTTTCATCTCCTCTAGGATCACGAAGTCGGATGGCGCATTCTGCGTCAAAAATGAAAACTCCAGACTCCTTTCAGAGAAAAGGAAATCGGCAAACTTCCAAATTTCGTACCGGGATCGCTTCGCTTCGGCATCTTCGAAGCCGACCTCAGCCGTCCTGAGAACACTCTGGAGCTCAGCAACGCCAATGCCAATGTTACGCCGATCGCAGGCGGTCGAGGCGCGCGGGTTGATGAACTCGCCTACCAGTACAAACGCGTCAAGAGTTCTGTAGTCACGGTCTGGACGGACCGCGGCACTTTTGACCATAGTTATAGACGCATCTGGACTCGTCCCTACCACACAGAAGCCTCTCGAAAAGAACACGTAGCTGGCCGCCCAGTTGGATGATCGGCGTCGCCTGCCTGCCGTGGTCTTCGCGAGCGATAAAGAACGAGACATTGCACTGCTCCGCGTCAACCCCTCCGAAGTCGGCGAGATTCTCGCCGCTGAGCTCTCAAACGATCCCGGCGCGCCTGGTGGAAGGCGAGCGAGTCTTCGTGGTGGAAAATCCCGGCAAAGACGATAGCAAGAAATTAACTACCGGTGTTCTCAGCAAAGCTGATCAAAAGGAAATCGTTTCCGATGTCAAACTCTCTTACCCAGGCGCTGCGTTGTTCAATTCCAGCGGCGCAGTTGTCGGCATTATTCAGTCAAGCGGGAAAGGGCTGCGCATCAGCCCAATCGCGGTCGCGCAGCCCATAATTCAGGAAGCAAAGCAGAAGTTTGCCTCGTCGTCAGCTCCCTCTCCGCACCCGCTTCCAACTCCGCCGATCGAAGACTTTCCCGCCGATCAAATACGCGCATCCGGCCGGGGGACATGGGAGAAGGAAGTGTACAGCTTCAAGACTGGCGATTTTAGTGTGGAACTGGTGGATCCCATCTCTTCGTATGAGGCCGACAATGAACGCTATCAGCGCGCCCTGAAGGACTACGCCAAACATCCTAAGGGCAAGGTTGAGCCAACCGAGCCTGAACACAAGTATTCGCCGGTGTTGATCGTTGTTGCGATGCCCCAGACCAAAACTTCCTGGGGACGAACGATTCTCTCGAGCATGGCAGCCGGCCCCTATTCAACCAGCCCGACTTACAAACACTACAAAACCGGATTCAAGCGCCTCCGCATGCTTTGTGGCGAGAAGGAGGTCGAACCGGCCGAAAATGGAGGACGTCCTTTTCAGCTGGAAGATTACAGGGCACTATCGCTACTACGGGCCAGGACTTTTAACCACTCTCCTTGGGGTTACGACGTTCAAATTTCCCCGGCATTGCCTTGCATTTCCGGTTGGTCTCGCACCTCCTTGCTGGTCCCCAACCTCATGATGTCTAACCCAACGGGGATTCTTCAGCCGCAAGAGCAGCAAATCGGTTCGTTCCCTACATCTGAGGGAGTATTCCCGATTTTCAAGGAGGCGCCATGCGCTGGTCGAAGATCGCATTGTTGGTGTTCGTAGGGGTGTCGCTGGCTTGGGCTCAGTCGTCGCGTGAAACGAACGGGTCTGGCGAGCGCCTGCCGGTAGCGCGAGTGATTCTTTACAAGAACGGCGTGGGCTACTTTGAGCACGCCGGAAAAGTGCGAGGCAACCAGGATATGAATATTGACTTCACCACGGCGCAGCTGAATGACGTGCTGAAGTCGCTGACTGTGCTCGATCTCGGGAAGGGCCGCATCACGGGGGTTAGCTACAACTCGACTGCGCCGCTAGAACGGCGGCTGGAATCACTGCGGCTGCCGGTGGGCGAGAGTCCCACAACCGCCTCTTTTCTCGGCGCCCTGCGGGGAGCGCGACTGGAGGTGCGCAGCGGTCCAGCGTTGGCAATCGGACGTCTCTTGAGCGTGGATGAACGTGAAATGCCGGGCAAGGGCGAGGAGAAGATCAAGGTACAGCAGGTTTCGGTCGTCACGGACATGGGCGAATTGCGCACCTTTGATCTGACGCCCGCGACGAGTGTGCGAATCGTGGAAAAAGACCTGAACGAAGAAATCGGCAAGTACATGAAGCTGATGGCTTCCAGTCGCGACCAGGACGTTCGGCGAATGACGATCTCGACAGCAGGTAATGGGGAACGCGACCTGCTGGTGAGTTATATCAGCGAAGTGCCGGTATGGAAAAGTACCTACCGTATCGTGGTTCCGAACCAAGGCAAGCCACTGTTGCAGGGCTGGGCAGTGGTCGATAACACGGTGGGCGAAGACTGGAACAATGTGCAACTATCACTCGTGGCGGGTGCACCCCAGTCGTTTGTCCAGGGGCTCTCACAGCCGTACTACGCGCGACGGCCCGTGGTGCCTTTGCCGCAGAACGCAATGCTTACGCCACAGACGCATGAAGCCGCGACGGAAGAAGTCGAGGTCGTCAACGGGCAGCTCGCCGCTCCGGCTGCCATCCCAAAACCAGTCGCTCCCGTCGCGGGAGTTGCTGGAGGTCAGGCGGGACGAGTTATCGGTGGCATTCTTGGGTCAGGCTCAGGTGCAGGCACGGGTGGGGGAGCTTTCAAGGATCAGGTTTCTCGCTTCGACGCCTTCGCAGCAGCCCAGTCCCTTGAAGTTGCCACCACCGTAGCCCAGACGCAGGATCTCGGTGACCTGTTCGAGTACAGGCTCAGGGATCATGTCACCATCCGCAAGAACCAGTCTGCGCTAGTGCCGATTCTGCAGGCGCGTCTTGACGCGGAGAAAGTCTCGGTCTGGAATCCTGCGGAAAACCGAGCTTTGCGCGCTCTCTGGCTCGAGAACACCAGCGGTCTCACACTAGACGGCGGCAGCTTCAACGTTCTGGAAGGGGACGCATTCGCCGGAGAAGGCGTTATGGACCCGATCAAGCCGGGTGAGAAACGGTTGCTGTCATATGCTGCGGACCTGGGGCTGCTGGTGGATGCCAAGCAGAAAGACGAGCAACAACGCGTGATGCGGGTTGCGATCACGCACGGCGCGATGACCCAGAGCACAGAGGAAAGGCAGGAACGGACATACACGATCCACAATCGGGACACCTCACCCCGAACTGTGATCATTGAACATCCGGCACGAGCCGGTTGGAAGCTAGCGGATGGAGAACAGCCAGCCGAAAGCACGTTTTCCTATCATCGCTTCCGTGTGACGGTTGAGCCCAAGAAAACAGCGACTCTGACGATTAAGGAATACCATCCTCTTTCGAACCGTTACGAGCTTACGAACCTGACTGACGATCAGATCGATTATTTTCTCAACCAAAAGATGATCAATCCGGAGGTGGAGCAGGCCTTGCGGCGAGTCGCCTCGACGAAGAACAACATCGCGGCTCTGGATGCCGAAATCGCTTCGCGCAAGACACAAATGTCGTCGATTACGGAGGATCAGCAGCGGGTGCGAGAAAATATGAAAGCACTGAAAGGGAGTGCAGAAGAGAAAGCGCTGGTGGAGCGGTATGCCCGGGAACTGAACGAGCAGGAGGATCGGGTGCAAGCTCTCGAGCGCGAGATGACAGACCTACGGCAGAAGAGGGATAGTGCCCAGAGGACGTTGAACGAGATGATCGAGGGGATGACGTTAGAGGCGCGGTTGTAGGGAAATTTCCAAGGGCGCTTGTGCTCAAAGTCCTACGGTTGTACTGGGCAAGGCCGGCAGGATAAAGGCGCGGGAGTCGAAAAGAACGCTGCCTATCCAACCCGATGTGGCGCAAAGAACTTCGAAGTCAGAGTCTCGAGCTAGACACCGGTTTCTCCGGGAAAGGGCAGCGATCCGGTTGCCATCTCATACAGGAACTAGACGCCCGAAGCGATCTTTTCTCGTTCGGTACCGTCCGTGATTCTTGAGGCTAGCGGACTCGGTTGAGGCGGGGTAGGAAAGTGGCGGCAGCCACTACTCAAAACTAATCCTCTGGGGTGCCAGGAGAGAGGTCGCGAGCCCGATTCTCTGGCCAGTCCTGAAACGTCATTAACACAGGCGATGCAGCCAAAGAAATGTGTGCGGTGGAAGCGGCACTCGCAAGTTTCAGAACTCAGCGCGGTTGCTGATTTTGTGCGATAGGTTCTCCCGAAAAAATCCATTTGACGTCCAAAATGTTGATCGGCGGTCAGCATATCCAAAATCGAAAATGCACCAGAACGAGTGCAAACGAACTGTGCCCTAAAACGTGCCATTCGCTTCGAGCCGATACGCGTAAATGCGGGACTTTTTGATACCTGTGCCACGGTGCTTCCGTGCGGGCCTGGTTTTTGCAAGTAATTGAATTCACACGGCGTTGCCAGTTCATCGTTTCCCAATATGGTGTAACTCTGGATCAGCATATCGGGGTTCGAATCCCTGGGGGGCAGCCAAGTTTTTTCAACTACTTCCACGGATTCTGCTTCGGAGATCTTCCGGGGTTGGTGCGCTTCCGGTGCGGATTGATGCAG
>Ga0066659_10000647_pt1 | contig 13421 bp, 7 predicted proteins | sample GraSoiAngelo_108_FD_75176 | JGI IMG/M metagenome (GOLD analysis project Ga0066659, IMG submission 75176) | Grasslands soil microbial communities from the Angelo Coastal Reserve, California, USA - 14_0903_09_40cm | ecosystem: Environmental > Terrestrial > Soil > Grasslands | place: USA... | reverse complement strand
TCGTGTGACCCGGGCCGGCACTCCCACTACCAGGGAGCCTGGAGGTACGCGGGCGTCTTCCGGCACGACGGCGCCTGCGGCGACGACACTCCCCGTTCCGATGTGGACGCCGTTGAGGAGCACACTCCCCATGCCGATCAGGCAGTCGTCCTCGACGGTGCACCCGTGCAGAATGGCGCGGTGCCCCACCCCGACCCGCGCCCCGATTCGCGCCGGGAGCCGTTCATCCACGTGCACGATCGTGCCGTCCTGGAGATTGGTGTTCTCACCGACCATGATCGCGGCCATGTCCCCGCGCAGCACCGCGCCGTACCACACGCTCGCATGCGCGCTCAGCGTTACGTCCCCCAGCACGACCGCGCCGGGAGCGATGAACGCCGTCGGATGGATGTTGATGTTACTGCCTCATCGGCTGGAATGTCCACTGGACCCATGCGTCTACCGGCTCGCCGTTTTTCTGAGCGGGGTTCCACCGCAGTGTCTTCGCCATGTCCAGCGCCTCGTTGTTGAACGTGTCGAGGTTGGAAGATCCGAACACCCGCGCCTCGAGTGTCGACCCGTCCTTCGACACATGGATCAGCAGGATCGCCTGGCGCGGGAATATGGTTGCGTCGGCGGGCACGGGAATGCGCGTCAGGGACAGCGGCAACGGACGGGTGTCGAAACAGAGATTGTCCTGATTGTAGGCGGGCCCGTAGTGGTCGCACGGTCCGGCGTTCGAGTCTCCGTCCCCCGACGCGGGCTGTAACTCGACCCTGACCGTGGATGGCGCACCCGGCGTGATGACCACCTGGCGATCGTACGGCTCGAACCCGCCGGCCCGCACGGCCAGGCTGTAGGTACCGGGAGGCACGTCTCCCTGCGAGCCCCGGAACGGCATCCCGTTGAGCGTGACACGAGCGCCCCGGGGCAGGCCCTGGAGCGTCAGGCGCCCGAGCGTCCCCGGAGGGACCGCGCGGGTGCGGGCGGTGTCGGCGTGAGGGGTCGCGGCCGCGGTTTGGGCCGCCGTGTCGAGCCCTGAAGGGACGCCGGTGTCGGACAGGAGGCGCTGGGCGAGCGTGTCGCGCGTGACGCCGGACGCGGAGTCCGCGGGGGCGCCCCGGGCGAAGAACAGTAGTCCCTTCTTGTAGGCGTACAACCCGGGGGCGCCCAGGCCGATCGCCAGGACGACCACCCAGAGGGCGATCCCTGCGGCGACCGAGCGCTTGTGGTGGTCGGCGGCCCCCGGCGCTCCGGCGACACGCGGCAGCGGCGTAGTGAGGGCGGAGGCCAGGCGGACCCCCGCCAGGGAGGGGATGGCCTTGGTGGCGGCCGTTGCCAGCCCCACCGCGGCGAACCCGCCGCCCGCTTCGAGCGCCTGCACCAGATCGTCCGCGCTCTGAAACCGCTCGTCGGGCGACTTCGCCATCATCTTCCTGACGAGCTCGAACACGGTGCGTTGATCGTAGGTCTCGAGCGGCGGGGTGGGGACTTCCTCCATGATGTGCTTGTAACCGATCGAGAACGAGTCCTCGCCGTCGAATGGCACGCGGCCGGTGAGGCTCTGATACGCGACGACGCCGAGGGAATAGATGTCGGAACGCCCGTCGAGCGCCTGGGCGCGGGCCTGCTCCGGGCTCATGTAATGCGGCGTACCGATGGACATTCCGGTGCCGGTGAGTTTGCCGCCCGACGCCGCCTTCGCGATCCCGAAATCCGTGACCACGGCCAGGCCGTGCTCGTCGAACATGATGTTGTCGGGCTTGATGTCGCGGTGCACGATGCCGCTCTTGTGCGCGTACGCAAGGGCGCGCGCCACCTGGACCAGGATCTGACGGATCTCCGCCGGGGGGAGCGTGCCGCGCGCGGCCAGGACGGACGACAGCGGCTTGCCGCGCAGGAACTTCATGACGAAATAGATGACCCGGCCGGACTTGCCGACGCGATAGATCGGAATGATGCTGGGGTGCTCGAGCTTGGCGGACGTACGAGCTTCGCGCTGGAACCGCTCGACGAACTCCTTGTCGAACGCGAGGGAGAACGGCAGGACTTTGATCGCCACGTCACGCTCGAGCTGCTTCTCGCGCGCCTTGAAGACGATGGCCATCCCGCCGCGACCCAGCTCCTCGATGATCTCGTACTCGTCCTTCAGCTGCTCCCGCACCAGGTCCTGCTCCGTCGCGTCGACGGGCTGGTCGCGCACCGCGGCGACCGGGGTCGTGTGCGACAGATCCAGTCCGCAGGACCGGCAGAACTTGCTGGCGTCGTCGTTCTGGGTGCCACAACGGGAGCAGTACATCAATTCTCCGATGAGTCGCGGAAACTTAGGGATTTATCGGACGACGTGTCAACTCGCGACAGTGCCCGGCGTGCTCAAAAGTCGGAAGCGAGTGCCGCGTACCACTGCGGCCGCCGCGGAGCGCCGGACGGCGGAGCGGCGAGCGGCTGTGCAACGCCGAGTCGCACCGAGAGCGGAAAGTCGTAGCTCACCGTCATCCGGCTCGCGAGCTCGACTCCGGCGGAGCGAAGTCGGGTGAGGCGCGGGGACGCGCCGGGCGCCCAGGCGTCACCGGCGTCGGCAAACAGGTTGAGCCACACCCTGTCAACGCCCACGGGAAGGTGACCGAGGGCGCGACCCACCAGCGCGAGCGGCACCCGATACTCGACGCTGCCCGCGGCCGCGCGCTGGCCGCGCAGCTCGCCGGACGCGTACCCGCGGAGCGGAAACGCGCGCGTCGCGCTCAGCGTCGGCGCGAAGACGACATTCACGCCTTGCGGCGCCACGCCCCCCACGCGGAACAGCATGCCGAGCGGACCGTTGGTGGCGCCGGCGAGGAGCCGCAGCGCCAGCACGTGGTGAGCGAAGCCACCCGGACCGGGTACCCGTGCATACAGGGCCAGCCGGGAGCGCAGCTCATTCGACCAGCGGGCGCTGCCCTGCTCCTCCCGCCGGCGGTAGGTCGCGGACCACGCGACCCCGTTCTCCGGTGAGATCGAAAGAGCGCCGGTCACGAGGCGCGACAACGTAAGTGTGACCGAGCCGCCGACGAGATTCTGCGTGACACACCCCGGGCAGACGGCGGCGAGGGCGGTGTCGGGGATCGCGGCGTAGCGGGTGCGCTCGAGCTCCGCGGCGACCCGCAAGCTCGCCAGGCTGCGCCAGCGGCGCGTCACGAAGGACGCGCCGAGGGCCGCATAGTGGTCGAGTTCCGATACCGTCACCGTCGGCGCGCTCGGCGGCCGTCCCAGGTCCGTCCAGGACGCCCACGCCGAAACGTCGAGCGTTGGGTTGCCCAAAGCGGAGCAGACCAGCGCGAAGTCGCCTTCGGCGCGAAACGGCTCCGGAGAGACGAACAGGTCCGTGGCGTACGCGAAGCGGCCCAGGGCATCGGTCCCCGCCGTGAGAGCACCGCCGAACCGTCCGGTCGGTCCCGCGTTCTCGAACACCGGAATCCAGAACTGGGGACGCAGCGACGGCCACATAGTGTAGCCGGTCTCGGAGAGCGGGACGGCCGGCGCCGAATCGAATGCCAGGGGCTCCGCAAACGCGACGGGGGCAGCTTGCTCGAGCGCGCTGGTGCGGCGCAGCTCCCAGCCGCGCGCCCTGAGCGCGGCATACAGCAGCGTGCCGTCAGGGAGCGGCGCCGGGGCGCGGGCTCCGAGCGGCTCGTTCGTGAGCGGCTGTGCGCGGCCCCCCCCCGAGTCGCGCCAGCGGTACACCTGCGGCATTCCCGTCGGGTCGGCGACGAACCAGAGCTCGCCGCCGGGCGTCCACACCACGTCAGCGATGCTGCCGTCGGTCTCGAGCAGGACCGCGGCCGCATCGGGCGAGTCCGCCGGCCACCGTAGCAGCGCCCAACGGCCGTCCACAATCCGGCTCCCGGCGACCCGTCGCCCATCGGCTGACGGCGTCACATCCTGCCACACGGCGCCGCCCGGGACAGCAGGCGCCGGCATCGTCGGGCGGCTCGAGGCGGGCTCGAGCGCGATCGCTGCCAGCCGTCCGCCTCCCCCGGCGGGGGCGACCAGCCCGGCCCCGCGCGTCGCGCGGCGCCACGCCCGTCCCGGGACCCAGCGGTAGAGATCGCTCCGGATCCGCCAGCGGGTCGTGAAATCGAGCTGCGTGATCACGAGGGTATCTCCCAGCCAGTCGTAATCCACGCCCCCGTTGACGCGGTGCGCGGCGAGGGAGCGCTCCGTCGCGACGTCCAAGACGCGCAAGACGCTCGCCCCCTTCCCGTCGTCCCGGACGTAGGCCACTCGGCGTCCGTCGGGCGACACGCGCGGCACCGGCTCCGTCCGGAGCAGGCTGTCGAGCACGCGCCCGGCGGGCGGCGCCACGCTCGTGCCGGGCAGGTCGGGTGCCGTTCCCCGCGGCCAGTCGCGGCCGAGCGTGCGTCCCGACGCCACCCTCGCCACCTGGCGCCCGACGCGGAACGGAATGAGCTGGGCAGAGGTGGCCTCCACGAACCGGGGGACCACCGAGTCGCCCACCGCGCCGGCGAGATAGTGGAAGAAGCGGCTGCCGTACGCGTACGGAACCAGGCCGTCCGCCCACCGCGTGAACAGGGTGGCGTTCCAGGGAGACCGCGAGGCCCCCGCCGCGCGGTCCGCCCCGAGCACCTGGGTATGGAAGCTCCCCCGCACCCGTCCCGCATTCGTGAACTTCGACTCGTAGTAGGTCGCGAGCCCTTCGATCACCCAGCTCGGCTGATATTCGTTCGGGAACAGCCCGGGGGCGCGCCCGAAGACGCGCTGCAATCCGCGCCACAGGCCGCGCGAGCGGTCGAGGTGAAACACGTGTGTGAGCTCGTGCGTCGTCACGAGCCGGAGCCAGCTGTCGAAGAACAGGAGTCCGTGGTCGCCCGCGGGCGGCGCGGCGTAGATGGTGATCCGGTTGGTGGGAAACACCGTCGTGAAGCCGTTCGCGGCGTCGATGTCGTCGGCCAACGTGATGTCCACGACGCCGCGTGGGGGATGCAGCTCCGTGGCGAGCAATCCGTAGGACCGCTCCGCCTCGCGGGCCTCGGTGAGGGCTGCGTCGCGGTAGGCGGGCCGGAAGTGGATGCGAAAATGCGGCGTGTGCAGGGTGTGCCAGCTGCCGGAGGGATCGACCTGGGCCTCCGCGCGCCCGGCAAGCAACAGGAATAAGAGAATGCGGATTGTGGATTGCGGATTGCGGAATGGAAATGGAAGCTCGAGCCGCCAGCCTGAGCTCCCCTTGCCAATCCGCATTCCGAAATCCGCAATCCGCATTGTCAGGGCTCCCTCGCCCGCTCCCGCAGGAAGTTCTCGATTCCCCGCACCACCCCCCTCGCGTACCGCCACTGTCCGTCCTCGCTGGCGAGCACCGCTTCCTGCTCGGGGAGCATGATGAACAGTCCCTCGGTGAGCGCGGCGGGCATCCAAGTGGGCCGCACCAGCGCATAGTCTCCTCGGCCGATCCCGAGGTCGCGCACGCGGAACTCCGTCACGAGCGCGCGATCCAGCTCGCGGGCCAGACGGGTGCTCCGCGGCTGGAAGTAGTACACGCTCGTTCCCGAGTTGGTGAACGGGTTCACCCCGTCCGGCAAGGCATTCGCGTGAATCGACACGAGGACGTCGGCGTCGCGCAGCTCCGCGAAATGCGTGCGCGGATACAGCTCGATCGACGTCGAGTCGGTGCGGGTGAGCAACACGATCGCGCCGGCCCGCTCGAGCAGCGTCTTGGCTTTGAACGCCACGGCCAGGGTCGCCACCGGCTCCCACAGTCCCGTCGGCCCCCTGGCGCCCAGGGGCGGGTGACCCGGGTCGAGCACGACGGTCCGGCCGCGAAGCGGGTGCTCGCCATCGAGCAGGGGGGGACGCCGCACCTCGAGCAGCAGGTCTCGACCGGCGAACCGCGCGCGGTACCCCCACACGCGCTGCGCCAGCTCGAGCGTGATCGTCACCTCGTCCGCCGCCGGCTGCGCATAGCTCATCCGTGTGACCAGCGGGTCGGTGCCGGCTGCTCCCCCGGCCCCCCCGCCCCCCCCGCCCTCGCCGTACTGCATCCAGTTGATGTCGGACGCACCACCGTACAGGCGCAACGTCAGACTGCGCTCCCGCTCCGTGATCTGATAAGGGAGACGCGCGGGCAGCGGCACGCGCAACGTCACGGACTTCGGCCCGGACGTGAGCCGTACCGAGCTCACCGCGCCACCCGGCGGCGGCGTGCCCGGCGGGAGCCGCACCACATCGGCTGCGTTCACCCACGCGACCGTGGCGCGGGAGAGCCGGAGCCGCACCTGATCGTTCCAGCGTCCCGACTCGACCGCGACCGTCCCGGTCGGAAAAAACCAATTGTACGTTCCATGCGGGACGGCGCGCCCCGCGGTGAGGCTATCGGTGGTGCCGGTGTGGGCGGTGTCGTCGTCCAGGACGACGACGGTCGGGAAGGTCATGTCCACGACGTTCACGCCGAGGGGCCAGCGCGCGGTCGCCGTGTCGGCGCCCCCCGCCACGGTCACCACGAGCGTAGCGCAGGCCGTGCGCCCGTCCGCGCACAACGCTGCCGCCGGCAGCCAGCCCACGTAGTGTCCCGCCGCCGGCACGTGTCGGCGCGGCGCCGTATCGATCACGAAGGCGCGGACGCCCCCCGGGGGCTCGGGCGCCAGGGTATCGGGGAGGAGCGGAACGCTCGAGCCCCACGGCAAGAGCAGGCGGACCGTCGCGCCAGGCGCGGCATGCACGCTCAGGGCAATCCCCTCCTCGAGGGGCAAGGCGAGCGTCCCCGCGGGTGTGAAGCTCGTCGTGTCGATCCACGCGGCGCGTCCCGGCGGGGGTCGGAACTGCGGCGCGACCCGCGCGGTGTAGACGAAGCGGCTCGAGTCGGGCCCGGCGGTCGCCGCTACGAGGAAATGCGCCACGGTGTCGTCAGGCAATGGCAGCCAGGCGATCCAGGCCCCGTTCGCGAGTACGGGCACCGCCTGCCCATTGATGCCCAGGTGCACCGGTCCGCGGGCCGCTCCTCCACCTCCTCCTCGCACCACCCCGAACAGGAATGCCGAGTCGTGCGACTGAATGACATCGGTGACGGCAGGATAGACGACGGTGACGTGCAGCGAGTCGCGCGCCGACAGGCTGGGCGACGGCGGCGCGGTTGCGGTGACGGGCGCCGCACCGGAGCGCGGGCCGGCGCATCCGGTCACAAGACTCACGAGCAACACGCCGACCGATCGCACAGGACGCGCAAGGTAGCATCGGCCCTTTCAGCGCGTCAATTTGCCGAATAGATTGGCAGGCAATAGCTTCTGCGCCCAGTGGAGCACTTCTGTCAGTGACCGCCTGCCCTTACTGCGGCCGGGCGAACGACCCGGGCGCGCAGTTCTGTACGGACTGCGGTAAACCCATGAGCACATCCACGGGACGCAAGGCCGCCGCGGCATCAGCGGGCGGGGGGGAAACGACGGGGGCGGGCGCCGCGTCGGTGCCGGGCACGCGCGTCATGGCGCGCCCGCCCGTCGCCCGCGACCCGGGCGAGCCGATCGCCTGCCCCTTCTGCGGCGCCCGGGCGAGCGGGTTGCGGCCGTTCTGCCCCCACTGCGGCCGCCGCCTCACGGCCCCCGGCTCCGGCCCGAACTGCCCGCGCTGTGCCTCGCCCGTGGAGCCGGGGATCAAGTTCTGTGCGAACTGCGGCGCGTCGCTGGTCGATCTCGCGGCCGTACGTCGCGGCCCCCCCCCGGGACCGTCGCGGGCGGGAGCGACGATCGCGCTCCTGCTGCTCGACGATCTAGGCAACGCGCTGCAGCGTTTCGAGCGCAAGACGCCCGACACCACCATCGGCCGTGAGGACGGCGACGTCCGCTTCCCCGACGACGCGTTCCTGTCGCCGTTGCACGCGAAGCTCTCATGGGAGCAGGACACCCTCGTCGTGCGTGATCTCGGCAGCCGCAACGGCACATGGGTGTTCCTCGAGGGGGCGCATCGTCTGCTCGACGGGGATCTGCTGCTGATCGGCTCCCAGGTGATCCGATTCCGCCGGCTGGGGTACCCGGGGCCGCACCCGCCCGACGCCGACGCCACCCGGCGGATGGGCAGCCTCATCCCGAGCGCCGACATCGCGACCCTCACGCAGTTGCGCTCCGACGGCAGCGTCCGCGACGTGATCCAGCTCTCCCCCGGCCGCGACGTCACCATCGGCCGTGAGCAAGGCGACTGGGTGTTCCCGTACGATCCGTCGATGAGCGCGCGCCATGCGCTGGTGCGCTCCGAAGATGCGGACTTCGTGGTGGTGGACGCCAACAGCCGCAACGGCATCGCGCTCGCCGCCCGCGGCGAGATGGCGCTGCGCGACCAGTCGCGTATCCTGGTGGGCGACAAGCTGCTGCGCATCGAGATTCCGGCGTGAAGATCTGCCCCATTTGTGCCACCGAGTATCGCGACGACGTGCGATTCTGCCCGAACGACGGGCAGACCCTGCGCTCGTCGGGCCCGACAAAGGATCTCGTGGGCCAGGTGCTTGCCGACCGCTACCACATCATGAAGAAGCTGGGCGAGGGAGGCATGGGCCAGGTCTACCTCGCCGAGCATGTAAAGATGGGACGCCGCAGCGCCATCAAGGTGATGAACCCCTCCTTGGTGCACGATCCGGAGGCGGTGGCCCGCTTCAACCGCGAGGCCGCGAACGCCAGCCGCATCTCGGACTCTCACGTCTGTGCCATCTATGATTTCGGTGAGACACCGGACGGGCTCATCTACCTGGCGATGGAGTTCGTCGAGGGCGCACCGCTCACGGACCTGTTGGCGAGTGAGGGCGCGCTGCCCGTCGCGCGCGCCGCGGACATCAGCATCCAGGTGGCGGCCGCGCTCCAGGCAGCACACGACCTCGGCATCGTGCACCGCGATTTGAAGCCCGACAACATCATGCTGACGCGCGGGCGTGACGGGGCGGACGCCGTGAAGGTGGTCGATTTCGGCCTCGCCAAAGCCGTGGGCGGGGAGACGGGCAACCAGAAAGTGACGAAGACGGGCTTGGTGGTGGGCACTCCCGAGTTCATGAGCCCCGAGCAGCTCTCGGGCGACACGCTGGACGGCCGGAGCGACGTCTATTCGCTGGGCCTGGTGCTCTTCAAGATGCTCACGGGAACGCTCCCCTTCCCCGCCGACACCGTGCAGGAGGCGATGATCAAGCGCCTCACCGACGAGCCGGCGGAGTTGATCGAGATGCGACCCGATCTGCACTTTCCCCCGGGGCTCCAGCAGACATTGGATACCGCGCTCGCCCGCAGCCCGGCGGACCGCTATCAATCGGCCGCCAAGTTCGCCCACGACGTCGCCATCGTGGTCGGCCTGTCGCGGACGGACGCCGACACGGCCCTGCCCTCCACGCTCGCCGACGACGAGACGGAGCTGCTCGAGCCGGTACGCGTCCGGCGGCGCTCGCGCGTGCCGTTCGTCGTCGGCGCGATCGTCGCACTGGGAGCCGCGGGCGCGGTGATCACGATCGGGCGCGCCGTCAAGCAGACCAGCCGGGTCCCGCCCGCCGACACGGCGCGACAGATCGTGGCGCCGCGTCCACCGGACACCGCCGCCTCCCGCACGCCTGTGGTGCCGCCGCGACGTGACGCGGCCAAGCGTCCGCGCGCGCCCACCACGCAGCCGCGCGTCGACGTAGCCCGGGCACGGTACCTGCTGGACGACCTGTTGGCCAAGCTCGCGCCCGGTCCGAAGGCCGCAATGGTGCGAGACTCCGCGAGACACATTTTCGACGCGCCCAACATCGCGACGGAGGACAAGGCATACGCGGCGTACGTCGTCGGCCTCGCCCGCGCCCAGCCGCCGGAGAATGACCGCGCCGCGGGGTGCGAGTGGATCGCGCGGGCCATGAACCTCGACCCGTCGCAGGCGCGGTATCGCGACCTGCTGGCGCAGTGCCAGCGCTGACCATGTTCGGACGCTCTTCTGCCAAGCCGATCAAGGTCGAGGTCTTCGCCAAGACCGACCTCGGCCGGACGCGCGACCACAACGAAGACCGCTTCCTGGTCGCGGATCTTTCGCGCCGTGAGGCGTCGCTCCTACCCGCGGTCCGCACCCACGAGATCGGTGAGCGGGGCTCGCTATTCGTCGTTGCCGACGGGATGGGCGGCGCGGCCGCCGGGGAGCTCGCGAGCCAGATGGCGACGGACACGATCTACCAGCAGCTGGTTCGAGGCTGGGGGACCGAGCGGGAGGTCACGGCCCAGCGGTTCGCCTACCGCCTGAAGGAAGCGGTGGAGGTCGCCAACGAGCAGATCCACGCATACGCCGCGACGCACCCCGAAGTCCGCGGGATGGGAACCACGACCACCGCCGTGGGAGTGTTGGCCGATCACTTCTTCCTGACCCAGGTCGGCGACAGCCGCGCGTACCTGATCCGCAACGGGGAGGCGGTGCAGCTCACCAGGGACCAGTCGCTGATGCAGCGCCTGGTCGAGGCGGGCGAGCTGACGGAGGAGGAGGCCGCGAGGAGCGAGCGTCGCAACATCATCCTCCAGGCTCTGGGGCCCGACGCGCGCGTCAAGGTCGATCTCACCCATCAGGAAGTCCGCAAGGGCGACATCCTGGTGCTGTGCTCCGACGGCCTGTCGGGCCAGGTGAAGAAGGAGGAGATCGCCGCCGTCGCCACGCGCGAGCGGGACCTGCAGGCCGCGTGCGACAGGCTGATCGCGCTCGCCAACGAGCGGGGCGGGCCCGACAACATCACGGTCGTGCTGGCCCGGTTCGACGGCGACGGTCTGCGGCCGCCGGAGCCCAACGGCGCGATGGGTCATCAGGTGTATCCACTTATCGACACCGAGACGAGCACGGAGCCGGTCCCCGTCTACCACGGGAGCCGCGCGCCCGAGCCGGCGGCGCGGAATCGCCGTCGCGTGATCACGCTGCTCGTCCTCGCCGCGGCCGCCGCCGTGGCGCTCTACCTGATCAACCGGAGCCGGTGAGCGCTCAGTTCACCTTCCTCTCCGGCGCGCGCGTCGGGCAGGTCGAGACGTTTCGCAAGGCGTACATCGGCCTCGGCCGGCACCCGCTCTCCGACGTGCGCTGCGATGCCGAGCGCGATCTCGACGTGTCCTCGCGCCACGCCGGGATCGTGCGCCACAACGACACCTTCGTGCTACGGGACCTGGGCAGCACGAACGGCACGTTCGTGAACGGCGCCCCCATCTCGGGCGACGTCGTGCTGGCGGACGGCGACGTGATCGGTCTCGGGCAGAACGGGCCCGCAGTGGAGTTCCGCATCCTGCCGGGCGAGCCGGCGGTCGACACCGTGCCGGACGGGGTGCGGGCGTCCGCCGAGCGGGCGAGCTCGCCCCGCGAGCAGTACGCGGCGATGGCCGCCCCTCCTCCCCGGCGCTCGAGCACCGCCTTGCGGATCGCCGTGGAGGTGGCGCGCCTGAACCGCAGGACAAAACTGCTGATCGGACTGCTCGTCGTCGTGCTCGCCGCGTTCGCGGTGCTGCAACGGCAGAGCGCGCGCGACGCGCGTGAGGTCGCCCGGCTCGAAGCGCGGGCGGACAGCCTGGGAGCGGAGTCGCAGCGGCTCCTCACGCGACTCGAGACCGAGCTCGCGAGCGTGCGGGACGCGCTGCGGCAGTCGCAGGCGGAAGTCGCACGGCTGCGGACCGAGCTGGCGGCCGCAGGCACGAGCGGCAACGCCGCCGCTATCGCGCGGCTCCGGGCCGCGCTCGACGCGGCCGAGACGCGCCAGCGCGGCCTCGCCGGCGCGGTCGTCATGGACTACCGCACCATCTCGCTCAAGAATCAGGACGCGGTCGCGCTGCTCGTGGTGCAGTTCTCGGACAGCGAGATCTTCAGCGGTACGGCGTTCGCCGCCGACTCGCAGGGCACGCTGGTGACCAACCGGCACATCCTGGTGGGCGAAGACGGCACCCGGCAGCCGCGGCGCATCGCGATCAAGTTCTCGGGGAGCCGGCAATGGTTCCCCGGCCGCCTGGTCGGCGTCGCCGATTCCGCCGACGTCGCCGTGGTGAAGGTGGAGATCCGCGGCGGCACGCCGCGCGTCGCGGGCTTCGCGGGCGAGCCGCGGGCCCTGGCGCGCGGCGATCCCGTGGCCATCATCGGCTACCCGCTGGGCGAGGATCTCCCCATGGAGCGCATCGGCGAGAGCGGCGTGGTCGCGGACCCGACCCTCACGGTCGGCACGGTCAGCAAGGCGCTGGCCAACGTCGTACAGGTCGACGGATTTGGCGCACCCGGGTCGTCGGGGAGCCCGATCTTCGATCGCTCGGGCCGCGTGGCGGCGGTGTTATACGGCGGCAATCGGGAGTCGCAGGGCAAGATCATCTACGCCGTTCCGGCGAGCCAAATCGTCGCATTTCTAACCCAGCTCGGCACCACCCGATAAAGAGCCCGGAGAAGGCCGGGGAACGGTCAAATGCCCGGGAAGGGGCCCCGCCTTCCCCCTTCCCCGGCCTGCTACTGGCTTCTTACCGGACTCTTCCGAGGACCCATCTCGCCGCCGCCCGCTGCATGAGGGGCTGTCCGTGCCAGCATAAGAGGATCGGGGTCGCGCCGGGGATCTGTGACGCGAGTCGCGGATGGCCGAACAGCACCACGAGCTGCGCTCCGGGCACGAGACGCCGCAGGGCCGCGCGCGATCGGGCACCGAGATCGGCCCGCCCTTTCCACGAGCGCGGCTCGGCGTACACCAGGATAATGCGTTGCCGGTTGCCCGTGGCACGTTGCACGAGGGCGACTCCCGCGTCGCGCAGCGTCGCGTGGAACACATCGCGCGGACCGACGGAGTACGGCCCCCCCACGTCGTCGTCCACGATCGACACGGTGAGAGGTGCGCGGACCGTCGGCGCGTCACCGCGCACCAGGTGCGCCGCGCGGTCGGCCAGCCCGTCCGCGAACGCCGCGTGGTCCGAGAGGTCCGGCTCCCCCTGGTCGGGCAGGCCGGTCCACGCGACCAGCGCATCGTCGTAATGCGCGAGCGCCTCGTCCGCGCGGGCGGCCGAGATCTCGGCGCCGACGGCACGGTCCAGCGCAGCGACCACGCTCGTGAAGTTCTCGGGGTACAAGAGCGCGTCGCACCCCGCGGCGACCGCGCCCACGGTCGCGACGGGCACCGGCTGTGCGGCGCGCGCGCCTGCCATGATCAGCGCATCGGTAACGACGAGACCGCCGAAGTTGAGCGTATCCCGCAGGTAGCCCAGGATCTCGGGCGAAAAACTCGCCGCTCGGCCGGCGGGATCCCAGTTCGGGTAGGCTACGAACGCGCTCATCACGCTCCCCACACCGGCGCGGATGGCGTATTCGAACGGAGTCACGTCCACCTGCTGCAGCTCGCTCGGGGTGGCGGGCACGCGCGGCAGCGTCGCGTGGGAGTCCTGCGTGGTGCGCCCGTGGCCCGGGTAGTGTTTGGCGCACCCCAGAACGCCGTGCTCCTGGAGCCCACGGATCCACACGGCCGCCTGCTCGCC
>Ga0066659_10000634_pt1 | contig 13512 bp, 10 predicted proteins | sample GraSoiAngelo_108_FD_75176 | JGI IMG/M metagenome (GOLD analysis project Ga0066659, IMG submission 75176) | Grasslands soil microbial communities from the Angelo Coastal Reserve, California, USA - 14_0903_09_40cm | ecosystem: Environmental > Terrestrial > Soil > Grasslands | place: USA... | reverse complement strand
GATCAGCGCCATGATTTCGTCCGCGCTCTTGCGGTCCAGGTCGCCTGTCGGCTCGTCGCAGAGAAGAAAGGTGGGGTCGGAGACAATGGCGCGAGCGATGGTGACACGCTGTTCCTGACCGCCGGATAACTGGCGCGGGTAGTGATGCATACGATCGGTCAGATTGACAACGGCAAGCGCGGTTTCGACGTGCTTGCGGCGATCGGATTTCGAGAGCTTGGTCAGCAGCAGCGGAAGCTCGACGTTCTGAAACGCCGTGAGCACAGGAATGAGGTTGTACATCTGAAAAATAAAACCGACGTGGCGGGCACGCCATTGGGTGAGTTTGCTGCCTGACATGTGGGTGATCTCGTCGCCATCCACGGTGATGCTGCCCGCGGAAGGGACGTCGAGACCGCCGAGAAGGTTGAGCAGAGTAGTCTTTCCCGAGCCGCTGGGGCCCATGAAGGCCACAAAGTCACCCTTGTCCACGTCTAGGTTCAGACCTTGCAGAACCTGTATTTTCTCGCCCCCGCGGCTGTAGGTCTTGTTCAACCCGCGAACCTTGATGAGGCTGGCTGAACCGCTATTTCCATCGACTCGGATCATTCTTAGCTCCTGGGGGCGTGAGGTATCCCATCCGCCTAGCGAATTTCCACCTTGTCACCATCGTGCAAACCTTCCGGACCCTTGACCACCAAAGAGTCGCCGGGAGCAACACCGGACAAGACCGCGACTTCCGTGCCGCGGTCCAACCCGAGACTCACGGCGCGGCGTTCGACTTTTCCGTCGCGGACCAAAAGAACGAAAGAAACATTGGCGTCCGAGCGCACTGCGCTCTTGGGGATGAAAGCGACTGCCTGGGGGCCCTTTTCTTTGTCCTTGCTCTTGCCTCTTCGAGCGGGCTGCTCATTTTCGAGGAAAGCAACCTTTACGCCCATGTCCGGCAAAATGAAATCGTATTTCTCTAGATTCAGAATCGTGATGCGGACTTTGACAGTGGCTTTTTGGCGGTCCGCGGTGGGAATGACGGTACGAACTTTTGCCGGGAACGGCTTATCCGGATAGGCATCTAGAGTGGCAGCAACCTGCTGGCCGTTTTCGACGCGAGCAATATAGGATTCGTTGACGTCGACTTCGATTTCGTTGGAGTGCATATCCACGATGGTGGCGATCCCCGTGCGCGTAAAGCCTCCGCCGGCGGAATTGGGAGACACCATCTCACCGACTTGCGCGTCCTTGGAGACGACGACGCCGGCAAACGGTGCGCGGATGGTGCAATTGTCCACCGCCTGCTGAGCGACGCCGATACGAGATTCCGTGGCGGCTACTTGCTGCTTGGCGAGCTCGATTTTAGCTTTGAGGCTGTCAACGGCCGTGCGCGCGTTGTCTAGCGCTTCCTGCGTCTGCACCCCGGCAGCCTGCAGGTCTTGAGCGCGCCTGAGTTGGATGTTGGCGTTGCGAAGCTGGACCTCATAATCAGCGATAGCGGCCTGGGCGGAGTCGCGGTCGGCTTTGGCAGAATCGAGCGAGCGCTTGACGTCGGAATCGTCCAGGGTGGCGAGGAGCTGGCCTTCGGAGACGCGCGTACCTTCATCGAAGAACACGCCGGTGACGCGGCCGGTAATCTTCGCGGCGATGGTGGCGCGGCGGCGGGGCGTGATGTAGCCGCTGGCATTCAGGAGCGCCTGACGACCGCCGGTATCCGGTTTTGCGGCAGCGGCGACCTCGACCACAGGCTTCTGATTGCGGAAGGCGAAAGCCGCGGCGACGATGATCGCCAAGATGAGCACCGGGATGGAGGCGATCAAGACGCGTTTGCCCATCTTCGACTGGCTGCGCTGGCCATCTTGAATGCGCAGCGAGCCAAGGTCAGGTTTTGCGGAAATTTGTGAGCTTGCCATTAGCGCGCGTGTTCCTCGAATCGATACGAAGGACACAACTCCGGTTACGTACCGCAAAGCCAGAAAATTACACAAATGGCGCGGTACAGGATCGGGGAATCCACATTGTAACCCAGCAATCGGCCGAATGAGGCTGAAATTCGCTTTGCCGGAAGGGGCCATGTCCAAGCCAAGCCAAGGCTGACTGCCCGAAAATAGCATGAAGGCATCTGCTGGTATGATTGGGCCCAGGAATGAAGGGCGCGGGCCGGTACTCGCGGCACACCGTAAGGTCAGTAATCGAAACGTTCCGGCAAACACCGGGACACCACGGGCAGCACGCGCCAAGCCATTTAAGTGGGATGCTCAGGGCGACTCGATGGATACATAGAATTTGAGCGTCCTCGAGTCACGGCAGATTTTCGCATTCACTCCTTGACAGCGCGGCCAGTAAGTCATATTAAGGTTTTCTGCGAGACGCGCCCTTCTTACTTTTCGCAGATGGGGGTCCAGCATGAACCCTACCCGCCGTGATTTCCTGAAGCTAACAACCATCGGTGGAGCCGCAGCTGCGGTGTTTGGCTTTGATTTGAAGCCGGCGTTTGCGCAACTCCGGACGCTGAAGATCGCGCGGGCAAGCGAGACACGGTCGACCTGCCCGTACTGTGCGGTTGGCTGCGGCACCATTATCTACACGATTGGCGACCGCGCGAAGAATGTGACCGCGCAAGTGGTTCACGTTGAGGGCGACCCCGATCATCCTACCAACCGCGGCACGCTGTGCCCGAAGGGTTCCTCGCTGCAGCAAGAGATCATGAACGATCGGCGCCTGCTTAAGCCCCTGGTGCGCCGACCGGGTGGTACCGAATGGCAGGATATTTCGTGGGACGATGCGATAAACGAAATCGCGGCTCAGGTGAAAAAGACGCGCGACGAGACTTTCGTCGAGAAGGATGCTGCGGGACGCACGGTAAACCGGCTGGAATCGGTCGCCTGGATCGGCGGCTGTACCGATACCAATGAGTTTAACTATTTGGTTGTGAAATCGATGCGCGCCCTGGGGGTCGTGCATTTAGAAAACCAGGCCAGGGTTTGACACGGCCCCACGGTCTCAAGTTTGGGACCAACGTTCGGCCGGGGCGCGATGACCAATGGCTGGGTGGACATGAAGAATACCGACATGATGCTCATCATGGGCGGTAATCCGGCCGAGAATCATCCCTGCGGATTCAAGTGGCCGGTCGAAGCGAAACGCACACGCAACGCAAAGATGATCGTGGTGGACCCGCGTTTCACGCGCACCGCATCAGTCGCCGATCTTTTCTGCCAGATTCGCGCCGGGTCGGACATCGCTTTCCTCGGCGGCGTCATTCGCTATGCCATCGAGAACAGCCGCATCGCGAAAGATTACCTGGTCAACTACACGAATGCGGCGTTCATCGTCAAAAGCGATTTCAAGCTGCCCGCGGACACCGATGGGGTGTTCTCCGGCTTTGACGCCAAGACCCAGAGTTACGACAAGTCCACGTGGAATTATGCAGGGACGGGAGGAGGTGGAGGAAGTGACGCGACGCATGCACCAAGCGGAAGTGCCCCGCCCGCTCCCCGACTTCCGGAAAGGGTCGAATTCGATCTTTCACTCCAGAATCCCAATTGTGTGTTCCAGCTGCTGAAGAAACATTACTCGCGATATACGCCGGAGATGGTCGAACGCATCACCGGAATTCCAAGGGAACAATTCCTTAAGGCCGCTGACCTCTTTACCTCGATTCGCAAAGACGGCGACATGAAGAAAGCGGCGACCATTATCTACGCCGTGGGATGGACGCAACATACGTTTGGCACGCAGATCATAAGAACTGCGGCGATCCTGCAACTGCTGCTGGGCAACGTGGGCCGCGCGGGCGGTGGCGTCAACGCGTTGCGCGGGCACTCGAACATTCAGGGTGCCACGGACATGGCCGGTATCTTCGACAATTTGCCCGGCTATCTGAAAGTTCCGACGCCCGCGGACACTTCCTTTGACTCCTGGATGAAACGCATTACGCCGACACCCTCGAAGCCCGGCCCGTGGGATTCGTTCAACTACTATGGCAACACGCCGAAATTCGCGACCAGTTATCTGAAAGCTCTGTTTGGGGACGCGGCCACCAAACAAAACGGCTGGGCGTTCGATTATCTGCCGAAAGTGGATCGCAACTATTCGTGGGTGCAGATGTGGGACGACATGTACAGCGGGACGGTGAAAGGCATGCTGGCTTTTGGCATGAACGGCGTAGCGATCGGTCCCGACTCCAAGAAAAATATTAACGCGCTGAAAAAAGCGGATTGGCTGGTGGTCGGGGAAATCTACCCCGACGAAACCAGTGAATTCTGGAAATCGCCGGGCATCACTCAGGACGAAATGAAGCAGATTCAAACCACGGTGTACCGTCTGCCTTGCGCGGGATTTGCCGAGAAAGACGGATCGTTCACCAATTCCGCGCGCTGGCTGCTATGGAAGAATACGGCCTTGCCGACGCCCGGAGACTGCCGGTTGGACCAGGCTATCGTGGCGCAAATTTTCTTGAAGATTCGTGAGCTGTACAAGAAAGACGGCGGTAAGTTCCCTGATCCCGTTTTGAACCTGACTTGGAACTACAGCGTCCCGTCGAGCCCGGCCCTGGCCGAGGTATTGAAGGAAATCAACGGGAAGGCGCTGGTAGATCTGGAGGACCCAACAACGAAGCAGCAAATCAAGGCCGGCCAGCAGCTTCCTGGCTTTGCTTGGCTGAAAGACGATGGTACGACCTCCTGTGGCAACTGGATTTACTCCGGCTCCTTCACCGAAGCCGGCAATCAGACGGCGCGACGCGATCCCTCGGACCCTTCGAATTTGGGTCTGCATCCGGGATGGGGCTGGTCCTGGCCTGCCAATCGTCGGGTGCTCTACAACCGTGCGTCGTGCGACGCCGACGGCAAGCCCTGGGATCCAACGCGGAAGCAGGTGTGGTGGAGCGAAGGTACGCAAAAATGGGTGGGCAACGACGTGCCGGACTTCAAGACCGATTCCAAGCCCAAAGATCACATGGGCCCGTTCATCATGAATCCGGAAGGCGTAGGGCGAATCTTCGCGCCGCTCGGGGTCTTTGCCGATGGGCCGTTGCCGGAACACTACGAACCAATTGAAAGTCCAATTGACAACCCGCTTCATCCGGGACAAACGCACAATCCGGTGGTGAAACGCTACAAGACCCCGGACGACAAATACGGCACAACGAAGGACGGCTACACCGTCGTCTGTACGACCTATCGCCTGACGGAACTTTATCACTACTGGACGAAGAATAATCCGATGAACGTGCAGCTGGTGCCCGAGCCATTCGTGGAAATTTCTGCGGAAATGGCGCAAGAGATGGGGATCACGGGGGGCGAGAAGGTTAAGGTGTCGAGCATCCGCGGGGAGTACATTGCGAAAGCGATGGTTACGAAGCGGATCAAGTCGATGATGATCGACGGCAACAAGGTCTACCAGATCGGAATTCCCATTCATCAGGGTTATCGGGGCATCAAGGAAGACGAGAACAACGATGCGAGGACACTGGTAAATCTGTTAACGCCGACGGTTTTTGATCCCAACGCCTACACTCCGGAATTCAAGGGCTTCCTGGTGAAGCTCGAGAGAGCGTAGAGGGCGCCATGAGCCAAGAAATACTGCGCATTCAAAAAATCTCCGGCCACGCCGGGAGCGTTCCCGGCGAAGACACGCAGCGCCAATATACCGTCTGCAAACTCATTGATACAACTACATGCATTGGCTGCAAGGCCTGCGAAGTGGCGTGCATGGAGTGGAACGACTTGCCGTTTGGAGAAACGGTTTTCGGAAACACCTACCAGACGATGCCGGAGACGCGCTGGAATTACTGGAACCTGATTCTCTTCAACGAGCACGAGCGCGAAGACGGCACGCTGATGTGGCTGATGCGCAAGAATCAGTGCATGCATTGCGCGGAGCCGGGGTGCCTGGCGGCATGTCCCGCGGACGGGGCTATCGTGCAGTACACCAACGGCATCGTCGATTTTCAGCAGGCCAATTGCATCGGGTGCGGCTACTGCATTACGGGATGCCCGTTCGACATTCCCAAGATGAATCCGAAGACTAATCGCGTGTTTAAGTGCACACTGTGCACGGACCGCGTGAGCGAAGGCCTGGAACCGGCGTGCATCAAATCGTGCCCGACGGGCTGCCTGCACTTCGGCAGTAAAGTAGACATGCTGGACCTCGCGGGCAAGCGAGCGAAGCAATTGCGAGAGCACTCCAACTTTCAGAATGCCGGCGTTTACGATCCACAAGGCGTTGGTGGCACCGGCGTAATTTACGTGCTGCATGACGCGACCAAGCCGGAGATTTATGGCGGCCTGCCGAGAGATCCGCACGTCCCGTGGACGGTGAAACTGTGGAAAGGGCCATTGAAGTGGCTCGGCAACGTTGCCATGGTTGGCGGATTGATCGGACTTTTTGTGCACTACCTGCGCTTCGGTCCGAAGGCTCGCGAGGATGAGGACATCAATCCGCGAGGAGAAAAATCGTGAGTCCATCTGAACTGATCATTCCTCACGGGCATGTCCTGCGGTACACACTGAAGGAGAGATTGACGCATTGGGTCGCGGCCGGGGCGTACATTTATCTGTTGGCGACAGGACTGGCGTTCTGGTCGCCTTGGCTGTTCTGGGTGGCGGTGATACTGGGCGGGGCGCCGGTCTCCAGGATGCTGCATCCCTGGGCCGGGCTCATCTTTTTCGCGGCGGTGTGGAATATGTACGTGATGTGGGCGCCGCAGATGCGCCACACCGATGTGGACAGGGCGTGGTGGAAAGCGGTCCGCTACTACAGTACGAATCAAGACGACAAGATGCCGCCGGCGGGGCGTTACAACGCGGGGCAGAAGTTTCTGTTCTGGGGATTTTTCTGGAGTACGGTGGCGTTGCTGGCGAGCGGCGTAGTGCTGTGGTTCCCGGAGCACATCCCGTGGAATCTGCGCTTCTTGAGATATATTTCCGTGGTCGCTCACCCTGCGGCGGCGCTCTTCACGATTGGACTGTTTCTGATCCACATCTACATGGGCGTGTTTGCGGAGCGCGGAGCTTTTGGCTCGGTCATTCGCGGTGATGTTTCGATCGCGTTTGCCAAGCGCTATCACCCCGGCTGGTATGATGAGATTGTCGGCGGATCGTCTACCCCGCGCAAATGACGACCGCACAAACCGGTGCGAGCGACTACGACGCGCGAATGCGGCGCGCCGAGCGGCTGTCCGCAGAACATTTGTTCGCAACCGAGTTCCTCGATTTCTACAAGCACATCGCTGCGTTTCAGAAAACGCTTCGGGTAAACCTCGCGGGTAGCAGTACAGTGAAATCGGGCCGCGCGTCTGTGGCCGGGCTGCGCGATCCATTCGACCGCACCGTGCTTCTTCCCCACTTCCGGGGTTTTCTCTCCTTGATCGAACAGCATGCTCCGCCGGCACTGGGGGAGTCCGCGCATCAGATGTCCCTGCTGCCGTCGGATTCCTGGATTGCGCACCTTGAGGCGTACTGGGAGCATGCCGGCAAGTACGACCAGCAAGTCGGAGCGCTGGCACAGTTCCTCGCTCGAGCGTTCCTCGAACCCTATGCCGAGTTTCGCGCTGCAGAAACAGCCAGGGCTCCCCTGGTAATGACCATGAGGCTCTGTCCGTTGTGCGGGGCGCGGCCGCTCTTGGGGGTGTTGCGGCCGGAAGGCGACGGCGGGAAACGATTTCTGCTGTGCTCGTTTTGCTCGCAAGAGTGGGAATTTCGACGGATCTTGTGCCCCACCTGCGGAGAAGAGGCGGAAGGTAAGTTGCCGGTCTACGTTGCGGAGCAGTTGCCGCACATTCGTGTGGAAGCGTGTGATACCTGTCGGTTTTATCTCCGGACGGTCGATTTGACTAAAGACGGCCGCGCCGTCCCGCTGGTCGATGATTTGGCGGCGATTCCGCTCACGCTGTGGGCGCATGAGAAAGGGTATGCGAGGCTGCAACCCAACCTAATGGGCACATGAGGTCCACTCGTTGCCCGCCGCTAGGGCTCCTCGGGACAGAAAACGTTCCGGGGATTTCTAGTGAACAAAGCCGCCCCTCTCCATGCGGCTCGTTGGTCGCGGCTATTGCTGGGACACCAGGGCGAAGCCGCATCCAAGCGGCAACCACGCGTCCAGCATCGGATAAAGGTTGCCAAGACCGGAGGCGTGGGGAACCAATCGATGCGCTCCGTAGATTAGAACAAATAGCGAAAAATATACTCCCAGGACGTTAACGAACCGAGCCGCGAACCGATCCTCGGAATCATTGCGCAGCTTCCAGACCCATAGCAGGACGATACCGAGAGAACACGCGAAAAGGATATGTTGCGATAACTCCGGGAAAAAGCGTGCTGCAACCCTATAGCCCCAAGACGATGCGTCCGACAAGCTGAACAAGGCAATTGCAAGAAATGCACCCGCGCCCCACAACGCCACTCTCCAGCGAGGCAGCTGGTCTCCGACGAGACGCAGACTCAGCTCACACACGGAGATAAACAAGGTAATCTTCAACGGGGCCTCGCTAAAGTAGTAGAAATGAAAATACTCCGGGGAGGTAAATCCGAAGTAATAGAGGACGGCGTACCGTCCGATATTGGCCGTTGCCGAGAAAAGTAAATAGAAATTGAGGAAAAGGAACCTGCGGAATAAGCCCCGAATTAAGAAGAGATAGACCACGAACCCTTCGACCAAGGTGGTGAGCAGCCAGAGCGTCAGATCGATCAATGGCACATTCGCACGTCGAGGGAGCGCGCTCCCGAGAAACTTCTGCCAAGTATGCCACGCCGCCAATACCGGCAACAGGGTTTGGTGCCAGCCGATCGTCCAATGCGGGCCAGCGCGTCGCCGGGAGGAGGTGAGTAAGGCGGGACGGAAATCGGTTGTCGGGTGAGGACCACCCGGCGGTCCTTCGGTTCCCCATGGTCTGCGGAGCAGCCGACCATACGTCCGCCAGCTCCTCCCGGCCACTCTAGGATCGCTGCGGAACCGCGATGATTGACAGGATTGCAGCAGCGCCCTACGATCTTTCTGCGGAGAAATCGAGTGCCTATGAACTCTGTCTGGAAAGAAAAAGCCGATTTGGGCAGCGGCAGGGGACACCTCCAGTTAATTCTTGCATTTGTTGCGCTGTCGCTGATCGCCGCCGATACGCCAACGACGGTTGGCACCGCCAACGAGCAAGGCTTTCTGACCGACATTAAGTCGCTGACCGCTCCCGCGATGGAGGGCCGCGGCGCAGGCACCAAGGGCCTCACGAGAGCTGCGCACCTCATCGAACAGCGCTACAAGTCCCTCGGCCTCCAGCCTACCGGCAAGAACGGCTTCTTCCAGCCCTTTGACGTCATCACTGGCGCCCAGTTGAGGCCTGGCAATGAGCTTGCCAAATACGTTCAAGGAGTCGACAGCCTTCACGCGCGCGAAACTTTCAAACTCAACGAGGACTTTGTCCCCCTGAGTTTCTCCGCGAACGGTTCCGTGTCATCTTCCGCTGTCTTTGCAGGATACGGCATTACCGCTCCCGAGTTCGGCTATGACGACTACGCCGAGCTAAACGTGAAAGACGGAATAGTCGTCGTTCTGCGGAAGGAACCTCCTGGCCTGGCCAAGAAGTCGGGCAGCTCCGAACCTACCCTGCATGCCGGATTGGTGACCAAAGCGATCAATGCCCGCAATCACGGGGCGAAAGCCATCATCTTTTTGAATGGAATTCTGGATGCCGGGGAAGACGATCTCTTGCCTCGCTTCGAAACCTCCGAAGGACCCATCGATGTTGGCATCCTCTGTCTGCAAGTGAAGAACAAGGTTGCCTTTTCTTGGCTCCATGCCGACGGCCAGTCCGTAACTGACATGCAAAAGGGAATCGACGAATCGACGCAACCGAGTTCTCTACACCCCTCCTTTCCCTTGAATCTCACAGTAAGGGTCAACATCGAGCGTCTCCACGCCACCGTCAGCAACATCCTCGCCTACCTCCCCGGCAAGACCGACGAATATGTCATTCTGGGAGCCCACTACGACCATCTCGGCCGCGGCCAATCGCATTCGCTGGCGCCTTCACAGATGGGCCAAATCCATCCCGGTGCCGATGACAACGCGTCCGGCACGGCCGGCGTTCTCGAACTAGCGCGCCTTTTTGCCCCGCTCAAGGGCCAGCTCCAGCGCGGTATCCTCTTCGCAAATTTTGCCGGTGAAGAGCTGGGCCTCCTCGGCTCGGCGGCCTGGGTCAGGAATCCCACTCTGCCGCTCGCCAAAGCCGTCGCCATGCTCAACATGGACATGATCGGCCGTATCAAAGATGAAAAGGTCTACATTGGCGGCCTCGGCACGGGCACAACCTTTCAGTCCATCCTTGACCAGGCCGAGTCCCACACCGTCTTTAAGTACGAAAACTCCCCCGGTGGCTACTCCTCCAGCGATCACACTTCCTTCGTCACCAAAGGCATTCCCGTGCTTTTCTTTTTCTCTGGTCTCCATAGCGACTATCACAAACCCTCTGATACCTGGGAAAAAATCAACGCCGATTCTGCCGCCCACCTGCTCGACCTGGTCTCCAATGTGGCCTTGCGCTTGGACAACGCGGCGGATCGTCCGACGTTCGTTTCGGTGATCGAAAATCCCAATCCGCACTCGGGAACGCCCAGCGGCGGCGGTGGCGGCTATGGCCCGTACTTCGGCTCCATCCCCGACTTCGGCCAAACCGAAAATGGCGTGCGCTTTTCCGATGTAAAGCCCGGTTCTCCCGCCGCCAAAGCCGGCTTCCAAGCCGGAGATGTCCTCATTCAATTTGGCGACAAACCCATCAAGAATCTCTACGATTTCACTGATGCCCTGCGCCGAAGCAAAGTCGGCGACAAGGTCCAAGTCACCGTTCTGCGCGACGGCAAGCCGGTTATCGCCCCTGTCACGCTTGAGCAGCGGAAATAGGCGGAGAAGAGGAACGACAGGTTAATGATACGAAGAGTGTATGGGTTGGCTTTGTCGCTCGTCCCAGTAGCCTCCGCCTGCTTGCTCAGTGGTTGGATAATTAGAAATCCGGCTCCGCCGGCACCGGCAACCGTCGGCGCTCCGGCGGTCCCGGAAGAGGCCAAGCATCTTGGCCATGTTCGGCAACTCACGTTCGGCGGCCAAAATGCCGAGGCCTATTTCTCCCTCGACGACAAATATTTGATTTTCCAGCACCAAGGCGAAGGCGTTCCGTGCGATCAAATTTACACGATTCCAGTAGACCCACCCGAGGGACACCCTGCCGTACCCAAGCTCGTGAGCACTGGCAAGGGACGCACTACTTGCGCCTACTTCTTTCCCTCCGGCGATCGTGTTCTCTTTTCCTCGACTCATGCCGCAAGCGCGGACTGTCCGCCGAAGCCCGATTATTCCCACGGCTACGTCTGGCCGATCTACGATACCTATCAAATTTTTACCGCCAAGGTAGATGGGAGTGATTTGAAACAGCTTAGCCGCGCGCACGGCTACAACGCCGAGTCCACGATCACCCGGGACGGCAAGCACATCGTGTTCACGTCCACCCGCAACGGCGACCTGGACATCTACACCATGAATGCCGACGGCTCCAGTGTGAAGCAGCTCACCAACGAGCTGGGTTATGACGGCGGCCCCTTCTGGTCTTACGATGGCAAGAAAATCGTCTACCGCGCCGAGCATCCCAAGACGCCCGAGGAAATCGCCGACTACCAGGGTCTACTTTCGAAAGGTCTGATCCGACCGGGCAATCTGGAAATCTGGGTCATGAACACGGATGGTTCGAACAAGCACCAGGTTACACACAATGGTGCCGCGAATTTCGCGCCCTACTGGTATCCCGACGGAAAACGTATCGTCTTCGCATCGAACATGGCCGATCCAAAGAATGGCCGCGATTTCGATCTGTACCTCATCAACGAAGACGGCACGAGCCTCGAGCGCATCACCTACGCACCCGATTTCGACGCCTTTCCGATGTTCTCTTCCGATGGCAAGCGACTGGTGTGGGCCTCGAATCGCAACGGTAAAGCCCCACATGAGACCAACCTCTTCCTGGCCGATTGGTCCGACTAACGCTCTGGGGCCAACTTCGCAATCTCTAGTCTGGAGGGTCAATGCTTGACAGGGCGCTACCCGGAAACTGAGCAACGGGTGTTTCAACGAGTGTTTCTTCGACAGCACCGGTTCTATGCGCTCGGGCGAGTTGCCAAGGGCGGCGTGAATGGGGCAAGCTAGCCGGGCTTGGCGGGGGTGATGAATGATGAGGAAGCCCATTCTGTGCGCCGTGGCAATACTGGCGATGAGCGGGAGTGTTTCGCTGGGGCAGGGCGCAGCACCTTTGACGGTGATTCGGGCGGGTACGCTGATCGACGGGGTGAGCGAAGCGCCGCGGAAGAATCAACTCATTTTTGTGCGCGGGGAGCGTCTTGAAAAGGTGGCGGACGGATCGGCGGCGATCCCCGCTGGGACGAAGGTGATTGATCTTTCCAATGCCACGGTGCTTCCGGGGCTGATCGATGCGCATACGCATATTTTCCTGTGGGGCGAGGATCCGGCCAAGGGCGGTTACGACGCGAATATTCTGAAGGCGGGAATCGCGTTGCGGGCGGCGCGGGCTACTTACGCGGCGCGGCGGGCGCTGGAGCAGGGCTTTACGACGCTGCGAGACGTGGAAACGGAAGGCGCGGGGTACGGTGACATTGAAATCAAGCAGGCCATCGAAGAGGGAACAATTCCCGGGCCGAGAATTTTTGGTGCAACGCGGGCGATATCCAGTACCGGCGGATACAACCTGGAAGGATATGCGCCGGAGCTGGAAATGCCCAAGGGCGCGCAGCTGGTAGACGGGCCGGTGGAAGCACGGAAGGCGGCGCGGCAGCAACTGGAGCATGGGGCGGACTGGATCAAGGTGTACATGACACACCGGTCATGGGTGGACAAACAGGGAAACTTAGTTTCGCAGCCAACCCTGACGGTGGAAGAGTTGCAGGCGATCGTAGATGAAACACATGGTTGGCAGAAGAAAGTGGCGTGCCACGCGTACAACGGAATCGGTCTGCAGCGGGCGCTGGACGGCGGATGCGATTCGATCGAGCATGGACTAGGGATTACGGATGCGCAGATCGCGCAGATGCAACGCCAGGGGACGTGGTATTGCCCGACGCTTTCGCCGTACTACGATGATTGGGCGCCAGCAGACACTGCGGAGGGAAAGCGGGACCGCGCACGGGCGGCGGTCCATGAAATCAGTTTCAAGAAGGCGCTGCAGGCGCATTTGAAAATTGTTTATGGGACGGACATGGGCGGAATTCCGTGGACCGAACCGATCGCACAGGAGTTCAAGAGAATGGTCTCTTTGGGAATGACACCGATGGACGCGATTCAATCGGCGACATCGCGAGCGGCGGAGATGCTGGACATGAAAGGAGAGATCGGTGTGATCGCTTCGGGCGCCTATGCGGAAGTGGTTGCGGTCTCAGGAGATCCGCTGAAGGACGCCGGAGAACTGGAGCACGTGCGGTTTGTGATGCACAACGGGGCAGTTTTCAAGAATGAGATGGCGAAATAGGGAGAGGCCCGGCGGGTGGAGAG
>Ga0066659_10000630_pt1 | contig 13538 bp, 10 predicted proteins | sample GraSoiAngelo_108_FD_75176 | JGI IMG/M metagenome (GOLD analysis project Ga0066659, IMG submission 75176) | Grasslands soil microbial communities from the Angelo Coastal Reserve, California, USA - 14_0903_09_40cm | ecosystem: Environmental > Terrestrial > Soil > Grasslands | place: USA... | reverse complement strand
TGGCGGAAGCGTGTGGGAGTCGAACCCACCCCCGAATCCGCGAAGGACACGGGCTATGGTTTTGAAGACCATGAGGACCACCGGGCCCTTTGCGCCTCCGCGAGCAGTATAGAGGAGGTGTCGGCGCGCGCTCAAGGCGGGCCCTCTCAAACTCTCAAACGCGCTGCGAGACGAGCGCGGAAGCGTGGCTGGTGCGAATGAGAGCAGCAACAAGCTCGTAAAGTACCGGGCTAGTGCAAACTTCGTAGTAACAATGCTCGGTGGCGCGACCTACTTTTCCGTCCGGAAGCAACTGGCGCGCGAAGGCTTTGCGGAGGACCAAAAGCTCGACGGATTCACCTTGAGGCACTTCGCCGTAAAAAAGCGTCACGTTTTGCTTGCCCCAGGGCATTTCCAACTTCGTTTCGATAGTGTCGAGGGAGATTTCCTCGGAAAGCTTTTTGAAGCCTTCCTCGTTGAGCTCGATGCCGTTCATGTTGTAGCGAACGAGGAATTCATCCAGCTCTTCGGCAGAAGCGCCTTCCATGGTGTTCAGGAATTGAAACACCGCGAAATGAGATTTCTGCTTGGCGAGCATGCGCTTGGCCAGCTTGGCGCAGCCGGAGAGGCGATCGGAGAGATTGAGCGCTTTGGAAATCATGATGCGCGAATCGCCGTCTACCCAATAGGTGGGCGCGTCCCCCTGAAAAGCCACTCCCAAACCAAGCTCAAGGGCGGGTAGGTCGCTCGAAGAAGCGCCTTCGTTGTAGGAATTGCACACCGCGAGAATCTGCCGGGAAAGGGTGCAGGCTTTCGCGACGGGACGCGCGTAAGCAGCAGACGATTCGGTCTCGAAAATGGCGAGAATGATGGCATCGCCTTCAATGAACACTTTCTTCGCATCGTAACGATCAAGCAGCTTCTTCACCGGCTCATGCAAGTTCAAGCTGAAATGTGAAGCGGGGTTCAGTCCGCGAGAGAGAAGATCCTGAGTCATGCGGGTGGAACCGCGGACGTCGGCCTTGATGATGACGTGAGAAATGACATTGTCCTGCGCCGGGCGGGCCTCTTCCTGAAGAACGCATTCATAGAGCCGGTTATTCAAGCGCGAGAGCTCGCGCGCCTTTTCCGTCGTGACCAGGTTGATGCGCTCCATGCTGGCTGTCAGGTGCTCGGCGTCTCGAAGATCCCGGTGCAAGCGAAAGAAGTCGCCGGCAAAGCGCAACACGGTTTCCTTCATTTCCTCGCGCGAGTAGCGCTGGATTCTCCTGGAGAGCTCCTCAATGGTTCTGAGTGCCAATTTTTTGGCCGGGACCTGCTTGATGACTTGTTCCACTTGCTTCAGTTCGTCCTTGGAGACCAGCGCTCGGCGAAGCTGCTGAAGATGCAAGGGCGGGCAGTATTCATCAACGATAGGACGCACTTCATAGCTGGCCAGGACATGGAGCAGCATTTCGTACTGCTCGAGGCGGTCAAGAAGCCGCGTCAAGAGCTGTGCGCGCAGAGGCGCGGATTCCGGTCCGCCCTTCGGGTCGAACAAACGCTGGGCGTTTTCCGGCTCATCGAGATACTCGCCAAGCCTTGAGGCTTTCCCTTTACGAAAGAAATCCAGCTTTTGTCGCGCATCTTCCACCTGAGGACCAAGCTCTTCGAGCTTGAGCTCCTGGTGTTTGAGCCGACCTTCTATGTCGTGCAAAGAAGCCTTAAGGTCGGCGGGATCGTCCGAGCTCAGCAGCCTATTGAAGAAGCCTTCTCCGCGGTCAAGGCGCTTTCTCGTAGCCTCGCGCTGCTCCTCGAGATTCGTAATTTCATTGCGAGTGGCCTGAACACGCTCGCGCAGAGCCGTATGTGTTTCGACGGCCTCTTTATGGGCTGGATCATCAGCCACGGTGATTCCCGCCTCGCGCAGAAATTCCTGGAAGAGCGCGTCCATGGCCTCGAACCGGTCCGGGTCACGGACGTAATTGCCGAGCAGCACGTAATTCTCAAGAAAAAAGAGATCGTCTTTGCCTCCGTCAAGAAAAATCAGGCGGTTTTTACATAGTTCGTAGTAGGGAGCAAAATCTTCTCCGAACAAGGCGCGGCGGGTTTTGGCAATGGAGTTCTCTTCGATTTCAGCAAGAATCTGGGCCACCTGCTGGCCCACGCGCCGGACAACCTGGCGCCGTGAAGCCTGCAATTCCGACAAGCGGGCCTTGATCACGTGCGCCTGCTGGCTGCGCTCGAAATGTTCGCCGCGCTGGCGAATCCATTCCTTCCCTTCCAGGATAATATTGGCGAACTGGTTGCCGATTTCAGAAGTCAGGAATTTCAGCAGGCTTAAACGGAAAAGGAGATCGATTTCAATATTCTTGTGGTATTTGGCTTGAGTTAGCGCACTCTGCAGAAGCTCCGACAGCAATTTGCGGAACGCCGCGGAATCAAGCCCCCGAGTGGGCCGCGGCTCCATGCCGAGAGAATGCGCGGAACTCGTGTGCTGGCGGATGAGGTCAAGCAGGTAATCGCGAGCCGCCTGAACAAACTTGGGGCTCAGGAAAACGTCGTGGTGAATGTTATCGACGCCGATGGCCAGCGTCCCCATGGGGATCGAGACGTTATAGCTTTTCAGCTCGATTCCCTGCGTCTCGGACGACTTCAATATGGTGTGTTCGCTGGGCATGTGCTTCGGCCACAGGGCTCCTTCCAACCTAACAGCCGTACCGGGGCCGGGCAAGCAGTCCCGGGTGCAAGCGTAACCAGATAGTTAGCGGACAGGGGCCGGCGCGGGTAGTCAGACGGAATCCGACACGGAAATCCGGCGAGAATCGCCTCCCAGGTGCTCCAGTCGAACCCGAACCATCGGCCAGGGCGAGGGAAGCGGAAACTTTTCCGACCATTCCAGAATAGCGACGGCCGGGACCGCAAACATGTCCTCCAGTCCAAGTGTTTCAAAGTCGTGAAAACTCTCGATGCGGTAGAGGTCGGCATGGTAGACCTTGGCCTGTTTGCCATAAACGTGAACAAGCGTGAAAGTGGGGCTGGTTACGTCGTCTTCATTGGCGGCGCCAAGGCCGGAGACCAGGCCCTTGGTCAGAGTCGTTTTCCCGGTGCCCAAATCGCCGGTCAAGAGCACTAAGACCGGCGCTTTCAGTCGTTTGGCGAATTCCCTGCCCCATTGTATGGTTTCCTCGGCAGAGTACGTGATCATCTGCTCAAGCAAGGTCGCGCAACTCCGTGAGCAACTGATCGTACGTGTAAGGGAGAGTGTCTGCTATTTCGCCAGCCAAAAGCGTAATTTCTTCATGTCGGGGGGCTTTTTCATCTCCTGCCCGGCCGTGGAGATAGACGCCGAGCGCCAAGGCCGACTCCCAATTCTCCCTACCAAGCTGGGAAACCGTTCCCGCAAGAATTCCGGTCAGAACGTCGCCCGATCCGCCTTTGGCCATCCTAGGGCTTCCGGTGGTGTTCACGAAGGCGCGGCCGTCCGGTGTGGCCAGAATCGTGTGAAATCCCTTAAGAATGATGTGTGCCTTCCAAGCTTTGGCTGCCTTCCAGGCGATTGCCAATCGGTCTGCCTGCACGGTGGCGTTCGACAGGCCGAGCAGCCGGGCCATCTCACCAGGATGTGGCGTCAGGGCAAGGTGCTTTGTCTTTCGCTTGACCAGATCCTGCCCTCGTCCCGCAAATGCGTTTAGTCCATCCGCGTCCAGAATGACTGGCAACTCGGTCTGGCGAACCAGGGAAGTGATGAATTTCTGCGTTTCCGCGTGAGTTCCAATCCCGGGCCCAATCGCTAGAAGGGTCCTGCCCTGCGTAAGAGCGTGAAGGCGGTTGGCGTTCCCGTTTGCCGCAGCGATCGTGCCCCATTTCGTGGAAACCAGTGGCTCAGTCATAAACTCGGCTTGAGACGCCGCGATGATGGGAAGCACAGCATCCGGACTGGCGACGGTCACCAACCCTGCTCCGGAGCGTAGCGCTCCACGACCAGCTAAAATGGCAGCGCCAGATTTGCCGAGCGATCCCGCGATCAGCAGGAGGTGGCCGTAGTTGCCTTTATGCGAATCCACGTGACGAACCAGAGGAAGGTCGAGGAATTCCCGCGGCTCGATCCAGGAGATCTTGCTTTTGCCAAGTTCGGTGATTAGTTCATAAGGCGATCCAATTTCCCTCACGTGAAGTCTTCCGCAGCATGCCGAACGAGCTGAAACCAGTTGACCGACCTTGGGAGCAGTGAAGGTGACAGTCGCGTGGGCGCAAACCACGGGCCCCTCAGAGGACTCCCCATCGGAAGGCAGGCCCGATGGAGTATCCAGAGCAACGACTGCCTCCGGATACAAAGAGGTGGCATCGCGCGAAATCTTGTTGACGTCTTCAACGACCGAAGCGAGGAGCCCCTCGACCTTACCCTTTAAGCCCGTGCCGAGGAGAGCGTCCACGATCAGGCGCGATTTGGCGATTTCACGGCGTGCCTGTTCCCAATTTTCGCAGGAAGTAATTTCCTGAATTTTGGCTCCCGACTTCTTGAGACGCGCGAGGTTTTCAGACGCATCTCCCGGAACGGCATCTTGTCTCGAGAAAAGATACACGACGGGTTTCAGACCCTTCTCTTGGAGAAGCCGTGCCGCGACGAACCCATCGCCGCCGTTATTCCCCTTGCCGCAAAGAACGGCCGCGTGACTCGCGGCCAGGTCGCCATAGGAAGAGCGAAGGAACTCAAAAAATCGGGTCCCCGCGTTTTCCATGAGCTGCAGGCTGGGGATGCCGTAGCGCTCCGTTGTTAAAAGGTCCACTTGGCGCATCTCGGCAGCGGTGAGAGCTTTCATAGGAAGTTCACAAAACGATCAGAGCATCCAGCCGCCGCTGACATTGACGACCTGCCCGGTGACATATTCAGCCTCTTCCGAAGCAAAAAAAGCCACGGCGGCGGCGACGTCTTCGACCGTGGGCGGGCGCCCAATCGGGAAACGCGCGTCGCGCATCCGGCGAGCCTCCTCGAGCGTCAATTCATTTTCGTCGATGCTGGAGGGGTTTACAACGTTCACGGTGATGCCATTCTTGGCCTCTTCAAGCGCCAAGGAGCGCGAAAGCGCAACCACGGCCGCCTTGGCCGCAGCGTATGCCGAGATTTTCGCTTGCCCAAACGCGCGTTCCGCTCCCACCGCGCCCATGTTGATGATGCGTCCCCAGCGCGCTCTCCTCATGTGGGGCAGCGCGGCACGGCTCATATAGAGAACGGTGAAAAGATTCGAGGCAAAGATGCTCTGCCAATCCGGCAACGAGGATTCCCCGAGCATGCCCCAACGGAAATCGCCGACATTATTGACCACGATATCCAAGCGGCCGTAGCGGTCCGCGACAGTTTTGATCAGCCGATCGCAGCCATTCGAATCGGTGATGTCCGTCTCGACGGCAACGCAATCCGCGCCACCCGCCTGCAACTGGCGGAGCGTTTGCTGTGCGGCCACTTTATTCGAGCGATAGGCAATGGCAATGCGCGCACCATCCTGCGCGAGCCGCAGCGCCAGCCCTCGGCCGATGCCCCGGCTCCCGCCGGTCACCAGCGCCACACGATTCCGAAGCGACATGCTTTTCCCCGGCAAATCCCTTGAAGAGGTTTTCAGTATAACGTAGGCCCAGCAGGCGGACTACCGGAGGCGCGTCACAATGATGGTCATATCATCGGCTTGTTCGGGAGTTCCCGCCCACTCTTCCGCCGCGGCCATGAGCGATTCCGCAACCATCAACGGTTTGGCGCTTTGCAACCGGATAGCCGCCTCCCGGAGCCGCGCGATGCCGAATTCTTCCCCGTAAACGTTTTCGGGTTCGACCAGACCATCGCTGTAACCGATGAGCAGTCAATCGGGCGCAACCAGCAACACGCCTTGCTCGTAGGAGTAATCCTCGAGGACGCCAAGCACCATGCCACCTTTGTCCAACAGATGCGACGAGCCGTTGCAAATCAGAAACGAGGGAAGGTGGCCGGCGTTGGTGTAGCGCAGCGTCCGCGTGGCACTGTCGTAGACGGCGATAAAAAAGGTGGCGAAGCGGTCGTCGCCCGTATTGCGCACCAGATGTTTGTTCAGCCTGGCCACGAGTTCGGCGGTGCTTAGGCTTTCGCTGCCTTCGGTCAGCGCCTGGCTGCGCAGGGCGGCTTGCAGGCTCGCCATGAGCAGCGCCGCGGAAATCCCCTTGCCGGAAATGTCGGCGATGGCGATAGCCACGTGCGTTGGGCTGAGTTGGATGAAATCGTAATAGTCCCCGCTCACCGAGCGCGCCGCTTTGCAGATGGCCTGGATTTCAACCCCCGGAACCGATGGCAGTGTGCTGGGGAACAGCTGGTTCTGGACTTCGCGCGCGATGGAGATTTCGTTCTCCAGGCGCTGGTGCTTGTCTCGCTCCTCGATGAGCTTGTCGATCGAACCCGTCATATCATTGAAAGATTCGGCCAGAACGCCAAGCTGGTCCGGCCGCTCGACGGGAATGCGATGAGACAGGTCTCCGGTCTTGACAAACTGCGTGGCTTTATACAAATCGGCGACCGCCCGCGTAATGCGCCGCGTCAATACAATGCCGGTAGTCCACGCCACCGCTTCGATTAGAAGGAAAATGATCACCACAAGAACGAACAAGATGACATAAGTATTGCGGAGTTCTCCGAGCGAGGCGAAGATTCGCGCGTTCAACCGCGATGGCCGTGCATTGGAAACTGCCAGCAAGGGCCGGGCCAGGTCGACCGTTCCGTCCTTCGCGACATAAACCGAGTCGAGACGAGACACGACGTTCACCGGCGAATCGAGCCAGAACACCGCTGGTTGGAGTGTGCGGTTGCTGGCAACGATGCGCTCCGCCACGCGATATTTCTTGTCACCAGACGAGTACAGGACGCCCGGGGGCCCCGTCCCTTCGTAATTCTCCATGAGATTGAGCTGAATGACGCCCAAATCCGGCGCAATGGTTCTGAGGAATGCCGGGGTGACCGGCACGCGAAGAACAACGACGCGCGGCTCCTTGGAATCCCCAATCATCCGGAGGCTGATAAGCGAAAGCGGCTCGGAAACTGAATCTCCTTCTTGCAGCAGACCAGCGAATGAGTTTTTGCCCTGCGAGGCGAGTTTTTGCAGCAGCGAGAGGTCGCTAGAGAATTCGATTTCCAGGTTGGGAAGTTCACCGTCATGAACGGCGTGGGATTGCTCCGCGAGGATTCGTTCCGATTCGTTCTCGTTAATGCTCGCCGGCAGTGTCCGGTGCGCGATGGCAATATGCTGCGCAATATCCGCGATCATTTCGATGCGCTGGTGGATGTCCTCGTAAAGAAGGTAAGCGCCCAATTGCGAATAAAGAATCCGGGCCGCGAGCACGACCAGAATGAAGAACGATAGGATCGGAACGACCGCAATGAACAAATAAGCGACGATGAGCCTGTTTCTCAGGCTCCAGAGCAACCGGCTTCTCCACCATCCGACGAAGCGTACGACAAGATAAATGCCTGCGACTACCGCCAGGAACTCGAGGAAGCTCGAAACCTTGCCGTTAATGCCAAGGAGTCCGACCAGCAGCCCTAACGCAACAATCGCCGAGCAAGCAATGTCCAGCCACGACAAGCGGCTCCAGATTTCTTTCAGACGTGAGAAAAAGGATTTCATGCCTTCAACGTCGGAAGGAATACTCTACCTGAAGATGTGTTCGCGCGGAGCCAACCGCGCTCAAGATCGGCCCTTATCAGAAATCCGTGCTGTGCGGAGCGCTTGCTCGCACTTCACTTAAGGATGGTTTGACGGCGTTGCGAACTTTGCTGTGGGTCACGCCGTAAGTGAAGTAAATCACCAACCCAATGACCAGCCAAACCACCAACCTGAGCTGCGTCCAGTAGGAAAGAGAAACGATTAGCAAGCCCGAGAACCCAATCGCCAGGATGGGAACCAACGGTACCAGCGGAGTTTTGAACGGGCGGTTTAACTCCGGGTGCGTCCGCCGCAGAACCCACACTCCGGCGCTGACCAGCGCAAAGGCGAGCAGCGTGCCCACACTCGTCATTTCGTCTAGGATATGCAGGGGAAGGAGCGTAGCCAGGATCGCCACAAAAACGCCCACGACGATGGAACTGATATACGGCGTGCGGAAGCGGGGATGGATCTTGCTGGCCCATGGCCATAGCAGGCCATCGCGCGACATCGAGTAGAACACCCGCGACTGCCCCAGCAGCATCACCAGCATCACGGTAGCAAGCCCGGCTAGCGCACCCAGCTCGACCAGGAAAGTGGCCCACTGCTGCCCCGTGGTGCGAATTCCGACAACCACCGGGTCGGGCACGTTGAGCTGCGTGTACGGAACCAGGTGTGTCAGCAGCCCCGACACCAGAATGTAGAGCACCGTGCAAATCACGAGGGAGCCGAGAATCCCGAGCGGCATATCCTTTTTCGGATTCTTGGCTTCCTGCGCCGCGGTGGATACGGCATCAAACCCGATATAGGCGAAAAACACCACACCGGCGCCGCGCAAAATTCCTGACCAGCCGAATTCTCCACGGACTCCCGTGTTCGCCGGAATAAAGGGGTGCCAGAAGTTCGGCTTCCAGTCATGGGAGGACAGAAACCTCGTGGCCAGAGCAATGAACAAGCAGACCACCGCAACTTTCAGAATCACAATCGCAGTCGTGAAATTAGCCGATTCCTTGATGCCGATCACCAAAATCGCAGTGATGGCCATGATGACGAGGAAACCGACGTAGTCGTACTTCAATTGCACCGGCAGGCCAAACAATGTGAAACTGGAAGTCGGTATGGCGGGCAGATTCCATCCGACGTCGCGCAGGAACGCTCGCAGGTGGCCGCTCCAACCGACCGCCACGGTCGCCGCGCCAAATGCGTATTCGAGGATCAGGTCCCACCCGATAATCCACGCAATCAGCTCGCCAAGCGTCGCATAAGAATAGGTATAGGCGCTTCCGGCAATCGGGATCAGCGACGCGAATTCCGCGTAGCACAGCCCTGCGAAGGCGCATGCGACGCCCGCAAGCACGAACGAAATGATGATCGCCGGCCCCGCAAACTGCGCCGCTGCCTGCCCCGTGATGACAAAGATTCCCGCGCCGATGATGGCCCCAATTCCCAACGTGACCAGGTTAATCGGGCCGAGAGCGCGCTTCAGGCAGTGCTCTCCCGATTCACCCGCCTCGTTCATCAGCGTTTCGATCGGTTTCGTTGCAAACAAGGGGCTGCCCATGCAACTCCTCCTCTCGGAATCTGTCGGTCTCCTTTATCCCTGCCCATTCGGCCTACAGCATTGTAGTGGTGCGGGGTGCTCGGCCCTACAAGAAAATTCAACGATTTTCCGAAGCCAACCTGGAATTCCGTCGCGACCACAGCAAATAAACCGGGACGCCCAAGAGCACGATGACCAAACCGGGCCAGGCCGTCTGCGTTCGGTAAAGCAGTAAAACAAACATGATGGCCGCGGCCGCAGCGATATACAGCAAGGGCAAAAACGGGTAACCGAGCGCCCGATAAGGCCGCTCGGCCTCGGGCCGCTTCGCCCGCAGCACAAAAATCCCCGCGATGGTCAGCACATAAAAAATGAGCACGGAAAAGACCACATAATCGAGCAAGTCGTTGTAGAGATTGCCGTAGGTGACCACACCCGCTGTGTCCACGTGCCGCGTGCGCAGGAGGATCAGGATGGTCACCCAGATTCCTTGATAGATCAGCGCCGAACCAGGTACCCCTTTATTGTTCAACCTGCCTGTGGAACGGAAGAACAGCCCGTCGCGAGCCATGGCGTAGGAAACGCGCGCGCCAGCAAGAATCAGCCCGTTGTTGCAGCCAAACGTCGAAACGATGATGGCCACGGCCATGATCGCCGCGCCGATAGGGCCAAAAATGGCGTTCAAAGCAGCGCTGGCTACGCGGTCGTCGGGAACGGTCTGAATTTGTACCATGGGCAAAGTAAATAAATAAGCGAGATTTGCCAGGCAGTACAGGGTGATAACGATGATCGTGCCAAGGGCCATCGAAAGCGCGACGTCGCGTTTCGGATTCTTCACTTCCGCCGCGGTGAAGCCGATGTTGTTCCAGGCATCTGCCGAAAACAGCGATCCGACTTGCGCGACCCCAAACGCGACAAACAATCCAAACGCGCCGCTCGAGGCCGAAACTGTGGGAACTAAGCTCTTCAGGAAATTCGCACCCGGCTCCAGCGTTTGCGGATTGTGCAGGGCCCACAGATGGCTGAAATTCTCTGTAATCGCCCCGGCGTTTCTTCCCACAAAAATTCCCAGAAGAACTAATCCCATCAAGGAAAGCGTCTTGGCGCTAGTAAAGATGTTCTGAATCAGCTTGCCGAGCCGCACCCCCAAGGTATTGAGAAACGTGATAAAGAGGATCATGAGGATTCCGACCAGTTGCTGCACCGAGAGGCTGATCGCGTACTTCGATCCGAGCGAAATGGGATGGATAATCCACGCCTGCGGCGAGACTGCCGGGAAGATTACACCGAGATATCTCGCAAACCCCACCGCCACTGCCGCGATCGTGCCCGTCTGGATCACGAGAAAAAGCGTCCAGCCATAAAGAAATCCCCAAAGCGGCGAATAGGCTTCGCGCAAATACACATACTGCCCGCCCGCATGCGGAAAGAGTGCTGCCAGTTCGCCATAGGAGAGCGCTGCCGAAATTGTCAGTAATCCCGTGAGAATCCAGGTGAGCAGCAGCCCGCCCGGTGACCCGGTCTGGCGCGAAATGTCCGCAGCCACGATGAAGATGCCGGAGCCGATCATCGACCCAACGACGATCATCGTGCCGTCAAACAAACCGATCGCGCGCACAAAGCCATGTTCGCTTGCCGCGCTTACCGAGGAAATCGCCTGCGTGCTCTCAGCCATTCGTCATTTCCTTAGATGTGCTTAGGCACCCGCCGCGTGGTTCGCCTCTTGCAAAATCTTGATAAACTGCCGCGCGCGCCCTGCCGGGTCGCGCGCGCGGAGAATGTCGCTGACGACGGCCACCGAATGCGCCCCTGCCCGAACGAGGTCTGCCGCGCGCTCCAGCGTGATTCCCCCGATGGCCACGATGGGTTTGTCCGTCAGTGACCGCACTTCGCGGATCAATCCCGTTCCAACCACAGGATCCGCATTGGCCTTGGTAGACGTGGAAAAGACCGGCCCCACAGCAATATAGTCTGCCGAAGTGGCGGCAGCCTGCTCGAATTGCGCGCGATTGTGTGTCGAGACGCCAACGAGCCTGTCTCGCCCGACGACGGCGCGCGCTTCTTCGACGCTTAGATCCTCCTGGCCAACATGAACCCCGCCGGCTTCGGCAAGGGCGGCCACGTCGCAACGGTCGTTCACGATAAATGTGACCCCACGCGGTATCAGTTCCCCGGAAAGGCGCTTCGCGTTCTCAAGCAATTGACGGGAAGACGCGCCTTTGTTCCGGTACTGAAGAAGGCGGACGCCGGCGTCCACAAGTTGCCGGGCGCATTCTCTTTCGGGAGTGGTAAGCAACGCTGCGTCTAATATCACATACAGCCGTGGGAGAACAAGACGCATGCCTGTTTATTTTCCGTTCGTTCCGACGAGCCGGTCAATGAAGTGCGTATTGTAATTCCCCGCCACGAATCTAGGGTCCGCCACGATTCGCCGATGCAGCGGGATGGATGTCTTGATGCCCTCGATGACAAACATCTCGAGGGCCCGCTTCATACGACCGATCGCTTCCGTGCGATCGCGGCCCTTGACGATGAGTTTGGCAATCAGCGAGTCATAGTAAGGGGGTATGACGGCATCGGCGTAAGCCGCCGAATCCACGCGCACCCCCGTACCTCCCGGCGCCTGGAACGTCGTAATGCGCCCTGCCGAAGGCACAAAAGTATCCGGATCCTCGGCGTTGATACGGCATTCGATGGCGTGGCCCGACGCAATGATGGCGCCGGTGGCGTCCTCCATTTTTTCGCCGGCAGCAATGCGCACTTGCGCTTTGATCAAATCGACGCCGGTGACCAGCTCGGTGACAGGGTGCTCGACCTGGATGCGAGTGTTCATTTCGATGAAGTAGAGCGAACCGTCCTGATCCATCAGAAACTCGACCGTTCCCGCGTTGGTGTAGCCGATTGTTTCCAGAGCCTTGACGACCCGCGCGCCAAGCTCCTTCCGCCGCTTGGCATCCATCACCGTGGATGGTGATTCCTCCACCAGTTTTTGGTGCCGCCGCTGAATGCTGCATTCGCGCTCGCCCAAGTGAATCACTTTGCCGTGCTGGTCGCCGAGCACCTGAAACTCGATATGGCGCGGAAATTCGAGAAACTTCTCCATGTAAACGTCGGGCGTGCCGAACGCCTGCTGCGCCTCGCTTCGCGCCGTTTGATACGCAGCGAGCAATTCTTCCTGTTTGCGCACTACGCGCATACCCCGCCCGCCGCCGCCGGCCGAGGCTTTCAGGATCAATGGGTAGCCGATGCGCTCAGCTTCCTTGGCGAGCTGCTCTTCTCCTTCCACAACGCTGTCGCTCCCGGGAATCGTTGGCAGCCCGGCGGCCTTCACTTCGCGGCGCGCGCGGTCCTTCTCGCCCATCAGCTCGATGACTTCCGGTCGCGGACCGATGAACGTAATTTCCGAAGCCTCACAGACCTTCGCAAAGTTGGCGTTTTCGGAAAGAAAGCCGTAGCCAGGATGGATGGCGTCCACGTTGGTGATTTCTGCCGCGCTGATTACCTGCGGAATGTTGAGATAACTCTCGCTGCTGCGCGGGGGCCCGATGCAGACCGCTTCGTCGGCAAAGCGCACATGCAGCGAATTGCGGTCCGCCTCGGAATAAACCGCCACGGTCGAAATACCCAGCTCTTTGCAGGCACAGATGACCCGCAGGGCAATTTCCCCTCGATTGGCGACTAGGATTTTGTGAAACATAGCGCGGCGTGCCGGCTATTTCTTCCGACTAGGACGGATGCCGAAGAGCGGCTGTCCGTATTCGACGGGCTGTCCGTTTTCGACGAAAATGCGCATGACCTCTCCGGTCTCATCCGATTCGATTTCATTCATCAGCTTCATAGCTTCCACAATGCAAAGCGTCTGCCCCGTCTCGACGAAAGCTCCCAGTTTCACGAAAGGTTCTGAGCCGGGGCTGGGCGAACCGTAAAACGTGCCCACAATCGGAGACTTCACCAGATGCAGATCCTCGGTCAAGCGCGCTTCCGGCGCGCTTGCGGAAGCCTCCTGGACCGCGGGAGCAGCGCCTCCCGGATTGGCGACAATGATCTCGGGGGCCGGCGCCTGATGAGCAGCTAACACCAATCCTGAGGACGGCTTGCGCAGCCGGATATGCAAATCTCCCCGCGAATATTCAAACTCCTCGAGATTGTGTTCGGTCATGAACTGAAAAAGCTGCTCGATTTGCTGCATTTCCGGACTGGCAAACGTCGGACTGGACTTTGTGGGCTGTTTCCGTTTCATGCCGTTTCTTTAAAGCTCGATGAGATCCCGCGGAGCGCGGGTCAGTACCTCGGTACGGCCGGCGTGCACGGCGACATCATCCTCAATGCGAACCCCGCCCCTGCCTGCGGCGTACACGCCAGGTTCAATCGTAATTACG
>Ga0066659_10000628_pt1 | contig 13543 bp, 8 predicted proteins | sample GraSoiAngelo_108_FD_75176 | JGI IMG/M metagenome (GOLD analysis project Ga0066659, IMG submission 75176) | Grasslands soil microbial communities from the Angelo Coastal Reserve, California, USA - 14_0903_09_40cm | ecosystem: Environmental > Terrestrial > Soil > Grasslands | place: USA... | reverse complement strand
TGGTGATGGGCTGGCCGGGAAGAGTGAAGCGCGTGCTGACGGAGATTGACACGGCATCGATCGATGCGTACGCGAAGCGCTATGTCGGCGACAAAAATATCTATCGCGAGGAACCCGCCGCGTGAGCGAAGGCGCAGCCAAAAAGGAAGAGAAACCGCGCAAGTTTCAAGCCATTCGCGGCACGCGCGACCTCCTGCCGCCAGAAACGGCTCTCTGGAACCGCGTCGAACAGACCGCCCACGAGGTCTTCGCCACCTTCGGCTTCGGTGAGATTCGCGTGCCAATATTTGAGTTGACTGAGCTATTCGCACGTGCCGTCGGCGGAGAGACCGACATAGTCTCGAAAGAAATGTTTTCTTTCTCGGATCCGTTCGATCCGCAGCAAATGCTCAAGTCCATCGCACAACAAGCTTTATCGATGGGCCTGGGGGTCGACCATGAGACATTTGCGGCCACGCAGCTGCCGATGGAGGAAAAAATACAATTTCTTAGCCTACGTCCCGAAGCGACGGCGAGCGTGTGCCGGGCCTACATCGAGCACGGGATGCAGCAACTTCCACAGCCCGTAAAGCTGTACTACATAGGACCGATGTTCCGGCGCGAACGGCCGCAGAAGGGGCGCTACCGGCAGTTTTACCAAATTGGCGCGGAGGTGCTGGGCGGCAGCGACGCTCCTGCCATCGACGCTGAAGTGATCGAGATGGTCATGACGTTTTTCGATCGACTGGAATTGCAGAGCGTGCATCTCGATATCAATTCGATCGGCTGCCGCGATTGCCGGCCGAAGTACGTCGATCTGCTGCGCGCAGAGCTCCTCAAAGTGAAGGACAAGCTCGGGCCGGACAGCCAGCGCCGCATCGAAACAAATCCGCTGCGCGTGCTCGATTCCAAACTCGAAAGCGAGCAGGGCATTATCGCCACGCTGCCGCGCATCGCTGATCACCTCTGCGAAGCGTGCGCGACGCACTACGCTGCCGTTAAGCACGAGCTCGAAATGCGCGGCGTCCTGTTCCGCGAGAATTGGCGGCTCGTGCGCGGGCTGGACTATTACATGCGGACGACCTTTGAAATCACGGCGCAAGGGCTCGGTTCGCAAAATGCCGTCTGCGGCGGCGGCCGCTACGACGGACTGGTAGAATTGCTTGGCGGGCCGCCAACCAAGGGCATCGGGTTTGCCATTGGAGAAGATCGACTAATCTTGTCACTCCTGGAGAGCGGGAAAGCGCCTGCCCAGCAGGGCCGCGACGTGTACATCGCCTGGATGGGTGACCGAGCGCACGCGACCGCCATCCGCGCAGCGAAAGATCTGCGCAAGGCAGGATTTAGCGTTGAACTGCCGCCGGTAGAGCAAAAATTCGGCAAGGCGCTCGGCCAAGCGGATAAACTCGCCGCGAAGTACGCGCTGATCCTCGGCGATAACGAAGTCTCCGAAGGCTTATGGACGCTGAAGACGCTGGCGGACGGCTCACAGTTAAAATTGTCGGAGCCTGCATTGATCGAGCACTTACGCAAAAGCAAAGCGGTGTCATCCTGAGGTTACCCGATGAGGATAGCCGAAGGATCGCGTGATGAGGAGTTGAGATGCTTCGCGGAGTTTACCCGGACCCTGTCGAAGGGCTTGGCATGACAGCGATTTGAGCCAGTGGAGAGGAAAGAGCACGTGTTGGATTTTCTAGGCAATTTAAAGCGCACCCACTACTGCGGCGAACTGCGCGCCAAAGACGAAGGCCGCGATGCTGTTGTCATGGGCTGGGTGGCACGCCGCCGCGACCTCGGCAATTTGCTCTTCCTCGATGTACGCGACCGCACCGGCATTGTCCAGGTGGTCTTCAACAAAGAGACGCAGCCGGCGGCGCACGCCAAAGCCGAGCAGGCCCGGGGCGAATTCGTGGTCGCCGTAGAGGGCAAGGTCCTCAACCGCCAGAAAGCCAATCCGGAATTGGCCAGCGGGGAAGTCGAGCTGGTTGCGGCGAAACTGCACATTCTCAACAACGCCAAGACAACGCCGTTCCCCATCGAAGACGAAATCAACGCGGCGGAAGAGACGCGGCTGCGCTTCCGCTATCTCGACTTGCGCCGCCCGAAGCCGCACCGCAATCTCGCGCTGCGCCACAAGATTATCCTGGAAATTCGCAGAGTCATGGACGAAATGGGTTTCCTTGAAGTGGAAACACCCATGCTCACACGCTCGACGCCGGAAGGCGCGCGCGACTATCTTGTTCCTAGCCGCGTGCATCACGGCCAGTTTTATGCGTTGCCGCAATCGCCGCAAATTTTTAAACAGATCCTGATGATCGGTGGCCTGGACCGCTACTTCCAGATTGTCAAATGCTTCCGGGACGAAGATTTGCGGGCCGACCGCCAGCCGGAATTCACCCAGCTTGACCTCGAGATGTCGTTCCCGCGCCAGGAAGATATTTTCGGAGTAATCGAAAAAGTGATGTTGCGCGCTTGTGCGGTCGCGGGGATCAAAGCCGAAGCACCGTTTCCGCACATGCTTTATAAGGATGCCATCCGAAAGTACGGCAGCGACAAGCCGGACCTGCGCTTTGGCATGGAACTCCACGAAGTGACGAACTGCTTTCCGGAGGAAGCCGGGCAGAAGCTGCAAATCGAAGGCAATGTTTTCGCCTTTGCCGCCCCCGGAGCAGCAGGCTATTCCCGCAAGCAGCTTGACGAGTTGACCGAGAAGGCCAAGTCGCTCCACGCGCGCGGCGCATACTTCGTGAAGGTCACGGCGGATGGTTTGGCCTCGACGGTCGAGAAGTTGATCGGCACGGAAAACGTGAAAAGGCTTGCGGTAGCGTGTGGTGCGAAGCCCGGCGATCTTGTCGTGGCGGTTTCCGCCAAGGAACAAATCAAGGGCACGGAAGTCGCCGCACTCGTTGCCGGACAATTGCGCTTGCAGCTTGGCGAGGCACTCGGCGTGATCGACAAATCGCAATGGAAATTCCTGTGGCTCACCGGATTTCCTCTCTTTGAATGGAGCGAGTCCGACAAGACCTGGGTGAGCGCGCAACACCCCTTCACCGGCATCGTCGACGAAGACCTGGAAAAACTGGAATCCGCACCGTGGGAAGTGCGTTCGAAAGGCTACGACCTCGTGCTGAATGGCAACGAGCTAGGCTCCGGCAGCATTCGAATCCACCGCCAGGACATCCAGGAACGTTTGTTCAAAGCCCTCGGTTTGAGCAAAGAGCAACTTCGCCGCCGCTTCGGCTTTTTCCTCGACGCGTTGACCTACGGCACGCCACCGCATGGCGGCATTGCGCTCGGCGTCGACCGCGTGGTCATGCTCCTCGCCGGCGAAAAATCCATCCGCGAAGTCATCGCCTTCGCCAAGACCACCGCTGCGCAAGATTTGATGGCCGATTCGCCGTCGCCAGTCGACAAAGAACAGCTCGACCAGCTTGGGATTGCAATTCAAGAAAAGAAGAGAGCCGCTGAATGATATTCTTGTTGCTTCGAGTCTCTTCCGGAACGCGTTTGGGGCCAAAGCGAGATCGTAATGCAAAGAGGGCTGGCGGTAGTCGCCGCATTTCTTCTTGTGATGGCTTGGCAATATCGCAAGAATAAGGCCGTTTTGTTTGTCATAGTTGCAACACTATTTGCGGACGCGGCTCTGTTCGTGGCAGGTCGGCCCGATCTTTCGGAGTGGATCCTCAAGTCATTGGCCCTTTGCTGGCTAATTTGTATGCTTGCCGCTGGGGTATTTGCAGTAGAGAAGCTGACTTACAGTTTGCGGAAAAAGGTTCGCAAGTCGTAATCCAAAAGGATGGGGGAAGCTGGGCTAGGTGATGTCACGCGTACGCATTTTGCCGGAGGCGGTGGCGAACAAAATCGCCGCGGGCGAAGTTGTCGAGCGGCCGGCGTCGGTGGTGAAGGAGTTGCTTGAGAATGCCATCGATGCGGGCGCGAAGACCATTCGCGTCGAAGTGGAAGTCGGCGGCAAGCGCATGATCCGCGTGATTGACGACGGCCACGGGATGACGCATGACGATGCGCTGCTGGCGTTCGAGCGCCACGCCACAAGCAAGCTGCGTTCCGCCGATGATTTGCTCTCTATTGCCACGCTGGGATTTCGCGGAGAAGCGCTGCCAACCATCGCCGCCGTATCGCGATTGCTGCTTGAAACGCGCGACGAAGCGGAAGCCGAAGGCACGCGCATCGAATTCGCGGGGGGCAAGCTGATTGACGTAAAGCCGGCGGGTGTGCCCGCGGGAACGACGATCAGCGTCGCTGACATTTTTTATTGCGTTCCCGCGCGCAGAAAATTCCTCAAGTCGGACACGACGGAGCTGGGCCACATCGCTTCGCTGGTCACGCACTACGCGCTGGCGAATCCGGGCAAGCAATTCATTCTCACCACCCCGACCCAGGAAATTATTAACTGTTCGCCCGTGGAAAAACTGGCCGACCGCGTCTATCAGCTCTTCGGACGGCAAGCGCTGGAAGAGCTGGTCGCGATCCCAGCAGTCTCCGCGCCATTTCGCGCCGCCATCACGGAGCCGGAACTCGAGCCCGAAGAAGAAAAGTCATCGCTGACGGTGAGCGGATTTACTTCCCGTCCTGAGATACAGCGGGCGAATCGCAATGCAATCTACATTTTTGTGAACCGGCGCCTGGTGCGCGACCGGCTGATTCTGCACGCTATTCATGAGGCGTACCGCAATATTCTCCCGCCAGCCGTTTTTCCGGCGACGCTGCTTTTTCTGGAGATGCCCTACGACGAAGTCGACGTCAACGTGCATCCCGCAAAAATCGAAGTGCGCTTCCGGCGTTCGCAATTTGTCCACGATTTTGCGCGCGACGCGATTCGCCAAGCCTTGATGGGCGCCCGTCCAATCGCAAGTTTTGCCGCCGCCGCGGCCACGGCGCCGCAAATGACCGGCTTCGGGAACGGTCCGTTTTCCGGCGGAATCACGCCCGCACCGGTGGAATCGGGAGTGCCGCGCGGGGTGATTCCGCAGCTGGAAGAGATCGGGGTGGGTTCCGGTGTGGGCTCGGACGGCGAATTCGATCTCACGGTTGCGCCGATGCGGCCAATCGAGCAGCGGATTCCTTTCACATCGGGAACTGCATTTGGCGCGAGCGCCGCACCGATGCAGATTTCTACGGCCGGAAATTGGGCCGCGAATCTCGCCGCCCCGAACGCGGGCGCCCCGGCGAGCCTGCCGCGACCGGAACAAATCGCCGATCTCAAACCACTGGGGCAGGTGAGCGCGAGTTTTATTGTCGCGGTGAACGGCGAAGGACTCTGGATCGTGGACCAGCACGTGGCGCACGAGCGCGTGCTCTTTGAACAGCATCTCGAAGCGCGGCGCGCCGGAAAAGTCGAAGCCCAGCGCATGCTCATGCCGCTGGTGATTGAATTGTCGCCGCGACAAATTGTCACATTTGAAAGAATCGCGGAAGAATTGTCCGCGAACGGCTTCGAAGTCGAACCCATGGGCCCAAAGAGCGTGGCGATCCAGGCGGTGCCTGCGGGAGTCGGAGCACCAGACGCAGAGAAATTGCTCACAGAGATTCTCGACGGCATCGAGCGCGAGAGTGCGGCGATTTCGATTGAAACGTTGCAGGCGAAAATTGCGGCGTCCACCGCGTGCCATGCGGCGATCAAGGTAAACATGCCACTCGAACAATCGAAAATGGAATGGCTCCTGGACGCGCTGGCAAAAACGGATTGTCCGATGAGCTGTCCGCACGGCCGGCCGGTGGTGCTGCGGTATTCCATGAAAGAAATTGAGAAGGCGTTTCATCGCATTTAGCCATGCCTTGTGCGCGGAGCCGGTTGTCCCCGTGAGTGGGACCGAAGGATGACAATTGTGGGGAGACGCGGATGACGGAGACGCAGAAAACGGCGGTGATTTTCGGCTTGGCCAACAAGCGCAGCATCGCGTGGGCGATCGCCCAGAAACTGCACGTAGCCGGCTGGCGGCTGGCCATTACCTACCAAAACGACCGGATGGAACAGGAGGCTAGGGATTTGATCACCGATCTGCCGGGTGCCGCGGGCTTCATGTGCGATGTCTCGTCGGACGGTCAGATCGCCAAGCTTTTCGAAGAATTGAAAACGCGTTATGGCGTCTTGAGCGGCATCGTGCACAGCGTGGCATTTGCTCCGGCGGAGGAACTAAAGGGCGAATTCGTGAACACCACGCGCGAGGGATTTCGTATCGCGCATGACATCAGCGTGTACTCGCTCGTCGCGGTGGCACGCGCCGCCGCGCCGCTGATGACGGCAGGCGGAGGAATCATCACGCTGACGTACTACGGAGCGGAAAAAGTCGTGCCGAAGTACAACGTCATGGGGGTGGCCAAAGCTGCGCTCGAAGCAAGCGTGCGCTATCTGGCAAACGACCTGGGGCCGAAAGGCATCCGCGTGAATGCCATCTCCGCCGGCCCGATCAAAACGCTGGCGGCGCGCGGGATTTCTGGGTTGGGAGATATGTTGAAGGCGCATGCCGAGCGCGCGCCGCTGAAGCGCAATGTCGATCCGGAGGAAGTCGGCGGAACCGCCGCCTTCCTGCTTTCCGAAGCCGGTTCCGGTATCACCGGCGAAACCATTTACGTCGATTGCGGCTACAACATCATGGGGTTTTGAGAGTGGCACAGGCACTTGCCGGTGCTTGGTTTGCGGTTGCCTCAAAGCAAAGTCACACAGCCACGAAGATGCCAAGACTCACCATCGCCATCGACGGTCCTGCGGGGTCCGGCAAGAGCAGTGTGGCGCGCCGCGTTGCCGCGATGCTCGGGTATTTGTATCTGGACAGCGGGGCGATGTATCGCGCGCTGGCGCTGAAGGCGCTGCGGCATCAAGTTGCGCTGGAAAACGAGTCCCGTCTTGAAGCGCTTGCGAAAGAAACACACATCGAACTGAAGCCCCCTACACCGGAACAGGAAGCCGCAGGCGCGAAGAACTGTGTGTTGCTTGACGGCAGAGACAGGACCCAAGAAATTCGTACCCCGGAAGTGGCGCAGGCGGCGTCGCGGCTGGCGACGATTGCCGGAGTGCGGCGCGTACTCGTCGCCGAGCAGCAGCGCGCCGGCGCCGGTGGTGGGGTAGTGATGGAAGGGCGGGACATCGGGACCGTCGTTTTCCCCAACGCCGAGCTAAAGATTTTTCTAGATGCTTCGCCGGAAGAACGCGCGGAACGCCGCTGGAGAGAGCACCAGGAAAACGGAGAAAAGATGACGCTCGCCGAAGTTTTCGACGAAGTGATAGAGCGCGACCGCCGCGATCGCGAACGCAAAGTTTCACCATTGATCCGCGCGGCGGATGCCGTGCTGGTGGACAACACCGCGATGGGCATCGAGGAAACCGCGCGGCTGATCGTCATGCTCGCGCGGGATCGCGAAAAGGAATTGGCGGCAGCGATGGGGGAAGGATGATGCGAATACTCGTGATACTGGCGATGGGCCTCGGAGGTGCCGTGCTCGCCATCCCGATGCTGGCGCTGGCGAACGCCGGCGACGGAGAGAGCGCCGCCCAGGCTGAAGAAGTGAAGAAGTTCCGTGCCTTCCTCGATGAGGACTGGAAACGCGGGATGGTCGATCAGCCGGAAGCAGCGACTTGGCTTGGTTTCCCCGGTCAGAACCGCCGCTGGAGTGACAATTCCCCGCAAGGCATCGAGCTCCGAAAGAAGCATCTTCGCGAGAGTATCGCAACGCTGAAGACAATTCGCAGGGCAGAACTCTCCGATGCCGAAAAACTCAACTATGACTTGTACCATCTTCTCCTCTCCGAGGCCGAAGAAGGGCTGCAATATGGCGACGATGCGCGGGGCGGAAATCTCTGGATGCCTTTGAATCAGAGGGCGGGTATCCAACAGAGCGCCGCGGAAATTCTGGCGCTCATGCCGCACGAAACCGTTGCCGACTACGAGGACATTCTGGCGCGTTTGGAAGCGTTGCCCTCGGCCGTGGAGCAAACTCTCGCGCTACTCGAAGATGGGTTGAAGCGTGGCTACACGCCGCCGAAAATTACTTTGCGCGACGTGCCGAAGCAGCTCGCGGATTTGACTCCCGACGATCCGATGGCCAGCGCTTTGTTGCAACCCTTTACGACGTTTCCTCCGAGGGTGCCGGACGTAGAGCGCGCGCGGTTCATCGAGCGAGCCAAAGTCCTCTACAGCGGCTCGGTTGCGCCCTCGTTTCATAAATTGCACGACTACCTTGCCGGCACCTACCTACCCGCCTGTCGAGAGAGCATCGCAGCCTTGGCCTTGCCGAACGGCGCTGCAAACTACGCTTTTCGGATTCGCGTGGAAACCACCACTAACCTCACTTCGCAGCAAATTCACGAGATCGGCCTCGCGGAAGTGAAGCGCATCCACGCCGAGATGGAAAAAGTCATCGCCTCCGTCGGCTTCAAGGGGAGCTTCCACGACTTCACGGAATTTCTGCGCACCGATGCGCGTTTCTTCTACGATAAGCCAGATGATCTGGTTAACGCCTACCGCATCATCGCCAAGAGGATCGATCCCGAACTCGCGCATCTTTTCGGCAAGCTGCCGCGACTCCCCTACGGTGTATGCGTGATCCCTGATTTCAAAGCGCCTTCGCAGACGACGGCGTATTACCAGGATGGTGCGCCGAGCGCAGGCAGACCGGGCTGTTATTTCGTAAATACATACAAGTTGGACGCACGCCCGAAGTGGGAGATGGAGGCCCTCACTTTGCACGAATCCGTGCCGGGACATCACTTGCAGATTTCGCTGGCCCAGGAACTCGCGGATGTTCCGGAATTTCGCAGACATGTCGGCTATACCGCATTCGTCGAGGGTTGGGCACTGTACGGAGAAAGCCTTGGGGAAGAACTTGGAATGTACAAAGACCCGTACTCGAAATTCGGGCAGCTCAGTTACGAAATGTGGCGCGCGGTCCGGCTCGTCGTAGACACGGGAATGCATTCGCTGGGCTGGACTCGACAGCAAGCCATTGATTATTTCCGCGAGAACACGGGAAAGACCGACCAAGACGTCACTTCGGAAATCGACCGTTACATCGTGTGGCCGGGGCAGGCGCTGGCTTACAAGATCGGACAGTTGAAAATTCGCGGGCTCCGCGCAGAAGCAGAGAAGAAACTTGGTACGAAATTCGATGTGCGCAAGTTCCATGATGCGGTGCTGGAGGACGGTGCCGTGCCGCTGAGCGTGCTGGAAGCGCACATGATGCACTGGATGGATTCGCAAGCAGTCGATTGAGAACTCGCCAGACTTTCCCAACCAGAAGACGGCGCAAAGCTTTTCCCGCCGAGCGCCTGGGCCTTGCGCTTTGTTCGTTTGCATGAACTATAAGCTGTCGAAAAAGGGCGAAACCACGCGCATGGAGGCGGCGGCAGAGCTGGCCATTTTGCTTTGCGAGAAGAGCGGCAAGTTCTCCATCGCGACCTTCTCCGACGCTTGCGTCGAATTGTCTCCGCCGGCTTCGCGTTGCGCGACGCCATCGTGGGCTCGCAGGCGCACTCGGGAACCCACCTCAAGCGCGCGCTGATGCAGCTCCCAGGAAGAGCAGGAATGGCGCGAGCTCGAGCGGCTGATCGTCATTACCGACGAACGGTCGCATGATGGCTTCCCTCGTGCCGGGACGCCGCACGCGTACGCCGTGAACGTAGCCCCGTACAAGCACGGCATCAGCTACGGCAGCGGCTGCACGCGCGTCGACGGCTGGTCGGAGCATTACATCGCCGCAGCGGAAGCAGAAGTGGCGGCCTGACGATTCGTCCTGGAACTGAACAATGCAAGCGGCGCAAGGGGAAACGCCTGCGTCTTTTTTTCCGCGGTGACGGAGAAGGAAAGGCTGCGGATTGTTCAGGCCGGTGCGGACATCGAGCTCAGAAATTCCATGTTGGACTTTGACTTCGACAGCCGGCTGATCAAAAGTTCCATGGCCTCAACCGTCGAGAGCGGGCTCAGAACCTTGCGCAGTACCCACACGCGGCTCAATTCGTCCGGCGGCAGGAGCAATTCGTCCTTGCGGGTGCCGGAGCGCTGAATGTCGATGGCCGGGAAGACGCGCTTATCGGCGAGACGGCGGTCAAGATAGATTTCCATGTTGCCGGTGCCCTTGAACTCTTCGAAAATCACGTCGTCCATGCGGCTGCCCGTATCAATCAGCGCGGTGGCGATGATCGTGAGCGAGCCACCTTCTTCCACGTGGCGTGCGGCGGCGAAGAAGCGGCGCGGGCGCTGAAGCGCATTCGCGTCAATACCGCCGGAGAGCACTTTGCCGGAAGGCGGAGTGACGGCGTTGTAAGCACGTGCGAGACGGGTGATGGAGTCGAGCAGCACGACCACGTCGCGCTTGTGTTCGACGAGGCGCTTGGCCTTTTCGAGGACCATTTCGGCGACTTGGATGTGCCGCTGGGGCGGCTCGTCAAACGTAGAGCTGATCACTTCGCCCTTGACGGTGCGCTGCATGTCCGTCACTTCCTCCGGGCGCTCGTCGATGAGCAGCACGATTAGCGCGACCTCCGGATGATTGGTAGCGATGGCATTGGCCATGGACTGGAGCATCATGGTCTTCCCGGTTCGCGGCGGGGCGTTGACCAAGCCGCGCTGGCCCTTGCCGACTGGACAAAGAAGGTCCAGCACGCGTCCGGTCAAATTCTCCTTGGTCGTTTCCATCTTCAAGCGGCCCTGCGGATAGAGCGGGGTCAGGTTGTCGAAGAAGATTTTGTTGCGCGCGACTTCCGGATCTTCAAAATTGACAGCTTCGACCTTAATCAGCGCGAAATAGCGTTCACCATCCTTGGGCGGGCGGACCTGCCCGGAGACCGTGTCGCCGGTGCGAAGGTCGAACTTGCGGATCTGCGACGGCGAAACGTAGATATCGTCCGGGCCGGGGAGATAGTTGTATTCCGGGGCGCGCAGAAAGCCGAATCCATCGGGGAGGCACTCGAGGACGCCTTCAGAGAAGATCAAACCGTTCTTTTCAGTCTGCGCGCGGAGGATCTGGAAGATCAGCTCCTGCTTGCGCATGCCGCTCGCCCCGGGAATGTTCAAATCCTTGGCGATCTTGGCGAGGTCGGTGATGTTCTTTTCCTTCAGCTCGGCAAGGCTGATGCTCATCTGACTGCTTCCTTCAACGTTTGTTTCTTTTGGCATATGTCCTTAGCGATGATTGTGAAAATTGACCCTGAGAATCCGGATTGTTTTTGAGATGGTGCACCGCACTGGCGAATAAGCGAAAACCTGCCAGGATGGGGCAAACCAGACTTTCTGCAACCGGCGCAGCGCCGGGCCGCGCGAACCTGGGAATTCCTCAACCATAACTCCGACCAGGTCGGGTTAACTCGCGGGACGGGCGGGGCCCAAAACCACGCTGCTTAGTTGGTCAAACTCTTGTCTTTCTCGGCGCCGGCCACGAAAGGTTCCGCTACGGGCGCAACCGCGGCGTGCTCGAGCGGCACCGTTGGCCGCTCCAGCGCAATCTGCAGCACTTCATCCATGGTCTCGACAAAATGCATCGTAAGACTGGAGAGGATCTCCTGCGGGATTTCCGCTAGGTCCTTCTCATTGTCCTTCGGAAGCAGTACCGTACGCAAGCCCATTCGATGGGCGGCCAGGAGTTTCTCCTTGACGCCCCCGATGGGGAGCACCTTGCCCCGCAACGTGATTTCGCCGGTCATGGTGACGTCGCGGCGCACCGGATTCCTTGTGAGCGCGCTCACGATGGAGGTGCAGATGGTAATGCCGGCGGAAGGACCGTCCTTCGGGATGGCTCCCTCGGGCACGTGCACGTGAATGTCGATCGTGCGATAGAAATCCCTGGGCAGGCCGAGCAGATTGGACCGTGAACGCACGTAACTCATCGCCGCTTGGGCGGACTCTTGCATCACGTCGCCGAGCTTGCCGGTCAGAGTGAGGCGGCCCTTGCCTTCCATCAGAGTCGCCTCCGTGGCCAGCACGGAGCCCCCGACTTCAGTCCATGCCAGTCCGGTGGTTAGGCCAATCTCGTTGTGTTTCTCAAGCCAGAATTCGCGGTACTTCAGCACGCCCAGGAAGTCGTTGGCGTTGGCGGGCGTGATTTCCACATTTGAGCTCGCCCCGTCGGTGACCACTTTGCGCGCCATCTTGCGCGCGATGTTCTGAATTTCGCGCTCCAGGCTGCGAACTCCCGCTTCGTGCGTGTAATGCCGTATGATGTGAAGAAGGCCTTCGTCCGAAAGTTTGAGGTTCTTTTCGGTAAGCCCCGTCGCTTCGCGCGCGCGCTTCACAAGGAACCGCTTGGCGATTTCCAGCTTTTCCTGCTCCGTGTAGCCGGGGAGACGCAGAATTTCCATGCGGTCCTGCAGCGGCTGCGGAATCGTATGTAGGACATTCGCCGTGCACACGAACATGACTTTCGAAAGGTCGTACTCCACGTCCAGATAATGATCCGTAAACGAGTGGTTCAGTTCCGGATCGAGCACTTCCATCAACGCCGCCGATGGATCGCCGCGAAAGTCGGTGGACATCTTGTCCACTTCGTCCAGCACGAAGATCGGGTTCACCGTGCCGGCCTTCTTCATCATCTGTATGACTTGGCCGGGAAGGGCGCCGATATACGTGCGTCGATGGCCGCGGATTTCGGCTTCGTCACGCACGCCGCCGAGCGAAACGCGGACAAACTTGCGGCCAGTCGCATGGCCGATGGACATCGCCAAGGAAGTCTTGCCCACGCCTGGAGGCCCAACGAAGCATAGAATCGAGCCCTTCGGATTCTTCACCAGTTGGCGGACGGCAAGAAATTCGAGGATGCGCTCTTTGACCTTCTCGAGGCCATAGTGTTCTTCGTTCAGAATCTTTTCCGCGGCTTTGATGTCGCGAATTTCCTTGGACTTCTTTTTCCACGGCACCGCGAGCAGCCAATCCAAATAATTGCGGCTGACCGTGGATTCCGCGGACATCGGAGGCATGAGTTCCAGGCGCTTCAGCTCCTGAATGGCCTTCTCATGGACTTCCTTGGACATCCCAGCCGTGTCAATCTTCTTTTTCAGCTCGTCGATTTCGTTCTTCTCGCCGCGTCCCAGTTCTTTCTGAATGGCCTTCAGCTTTTCGTTCAGGTAGTACTCTTTTTGCGCGCGCTCCATCTGGCGCTTCACGCGCGTATTGATGTTGCGGTCGACGTTGAGTTTTTCGAGCTCGATTTCCAGGATGTCGCCGATGCGATTGAGCCTCTCGATGGGATCGACAGTTTCGAGCAAATCCTGCTTCTCATCTACCGGCAGTTGCAAGTTTGCGGCTATTGTATCTGAGAGGCGCGCCGGATCGTCCACGCGCGCGGCCGCAATCATGGTGTCGTAATTCAGGCTCTGCGAAAGTTTGATGAACTGTTCGTAGAGCCCGGTGACCTTCTGGACGGTCTGTTCGACTTGTGGAGACGGCTCGACACGCGCACCTAGCAGGCGTACCGTAGCGCGGAAGAATCCCTCTTCCGTCGCGATCGACAGGGCCCGGGCCCGTTCCACGCCTTCCACGAGAACTTTGATGTTGCCATCGGGAAGCTTGACGCTCTGCACGATGTTGGCGAGAGTGCCCACGGCGTAGATCTCTTCCGG
>Ga0066659_10000626_pt1 | contig 13562 bp, 10 predicted proteins | sample GraSoiAngelo_108_FD_75176 | JGI IMG/M metagenome (GOLD analysis project Ga0066659, IMG submission 75176) | Grasslands soil microbial communities from the Angelo Coastal Reserve, California, USA - 14_0903_09_40cm | ecosystem: Environmental > Terrestrial > Soil > Grasslands | place: USA... | reverse complement strand
CTGCACGATCGCGCTCGCCACGGCGGCTCCCTCGGCGTCCTGTATGTCCGCCAGCACGACGCGGGCGCCCTCCTGCGCGAAGCGGAGGGCGCTGGCCCGGCCGATGCCCGTGCTGGCGCCGGTCACGACGGCCGTCTTCTCCTTAAGGAGCATGTGAGCGGTAGGCACGCAACCGCTGGCGCGCCGAGCCGAGCCCGTCGATGCCGAGCTCCACCGCGTCGCCGTCTGCCAGGTAACGTGGCGGGCTCTGGCCCAATCCCACGCCCGCGGGTGTACCGGTGGAGATGATGTCCCCGGGCAAGAGCGTCATGAACTGGCTGATGTAACTGACGAGCGTCGGTACGTCGAAGATGAGCTCGCGGGTCGAGCTGCATTGCTTCATTTCGCCGTTCACCTTGAGCCACATCGGGAGGTCGTGCACGTCCGGAATCTCGTCTGGCGTGGCGAGAAACGGTCCCAGCGGCGCGAAGCTGTCGCAGCTCTTGCCCTTCACCCACTGGCCACCGCGCTCCAGCTGGAACGACCGCTCGGAGTAATCGTTGTGGAGCAAGTAGCCGGCGATGTGCTCCCCCGCCTTGTCCCGCTCCACGTACGCGGCGCGGCGCCCGATCACGACCGCCAGCTCCACTTCCCAGTCCACCTTGGTGCCATTCTTGGGAATGATCACGTCGTCGTTCGGGCCGGTGATGGCGCTCGTCGCCTTGAAGAACAAGACCGGCTCGTCTGGAACCGCCATCCCGGACTCGCGCGCATGGTCGCGGTAATTGAGGCCGACGCACACGATCTTGCTCGGTCGGCTCAGCGGCGGCCCCAGCCGGACGCCGTCCGGCACGACCGGCGCACCGCGACCTTCCTGCACGACCCACTGTGCCAGCCGCTCGAGCCCATCCGACGCGAAGAACGCCTCATCGTAATCGGCACTTTCCCCCGCGAAGCCCGATGCGTCGATGCGCCTCCCATCGGGCAGGATCACTCCGGGTCGCTCCCGGGCAGGTGCGCCGAAGCGGATGAGCTTCATCGCTTACATCTTCAGGGTGACGAAGCCGCCGTCGATCGCGTAGTTGCTGCCCGTGATGAACGCCGCCGCGTCGGAGCAGAGAAACAGGGCGAGCTCGGCGATCTCCTCCGGCCGGCCCATCCGGCCGATCGGCTGGCTGCGCGACAGCTCCTCGAACATCTCGCGCTCCCGGCCCGGATAGTTCTTGGCGAGGAAGCCGTCCACGAATGGGGTGTGGACCCGGCCCGGGGCGATGGAGTTGCAGCGGATCTTGTGGGCGACGTAGTCGCGGGCGACCGAGTACGTCATCGTCAGCACGGCACCCTTGCTCATCGAGTAGGCAAACCGATCGGGTATGCCGACCGTGGCCGTGACCGAGGCGATGTTGAGGATGACACCGCCGCGCTGTTTCAGCGCGGGGACGGCCGCCTTCATGCAGTTGTACACGCCTTTGACGTTCACGGCGTAGAGGCGATCGAAGTCATCTTCCGACGTCTGCTCCACGTTGCCTACGTGCGCGATCCCGGCACTGTTCACCAGGATGTCCAGCGTGTCGAACCGTGAGAGCACCGCCTGAAAGGCGCGCTGCACGTCGAGCTGGCGACTCACGTCACACGGTACGGCGGCGGCAGCCCCCCCGGCCCCCCCGGCCCCCTCGCCCTTCCCGGCGTCGCACGCTGCGATCTCGCGCACCGTTTCCGCCGCGGCGCCCTCGACGATGTCCACCACGGCAACCCGCGCGCGCGCTCGCGCGAAGCGCAGCGCAATGGCTCGCCCGATCCCGGACCCGCCCCCGGTGACGATCGCGACCTTGCCCTCGAGCTCGGTCACAGTCTGTAGACGCGCTTGGCGTTGTCAGCGAAGAAACCAGTTCGCTCCGCCGCGCTCCACCCTGCGGTGAAACGGTCGGTGAACCCGTACCAGTCGCAGTACCTGCCCGCCAGGGTCAGCACCGGCCAATCACTCCCGTACATCACCCGCTCGGTCCCGAAACACTCGACGACCGCGGTGGCGTAGGGGACCAGCTCTTGCTCGCGCCAGCCGGCCGGCTCCGCCTCGGTCAGCAGCCCGGACAGCTTGCAGCACACGTTCTCGTGGGCGGCGAGACGCGCCATGTCCGAGCGCCACGGCTCCAGCCGTCCCGTCCGGATGGCCGGTTTGCCGCAATGGTCGAGCACGAAGCGCGTGTCGGGACATTGACGCACCAGATCCGCGACGTCGCGCAGCTGGTCGTGCGTCGCGCAGAGATCGAACGTTAGCCCGCGACGGCCGACCGTCTGGACCCCGAGCACGAACGCCGGCTGCAGGCAGAATCCGGCGGGCTGTCCCTGGATGTTGTGACGGATGCCTTTGACCTTGGGCGAGCGCGACAGCCCATCGAGCGTCTGTTCAAGCCCCCAACCCCCGGCCCCCGACCCCTGCGTAAGATCCGCGAAGGCGACGATGCCGGCGACGCACAGGTCTTCCTCCCCCTCCCGCACCATACGCTCCACGCGCTGCACTTCGCGCCGCGCTTGCTCGGGCCGACAGTTGGCCTCCACGAACACGACCTGGGGGAGGGACCCGCCTACCTCCCGGGCGGCCGCCGCGTAATCCGACGGACGGAACGCTCGCCGGATGGACGGCAGCGCTGCGAGCCACGGATAGTCCAGCTCGGCCGGGTCCCAGAAATGCACGTGGGCGTCGACTATCCGCACCGCGCGACCCCGCGCTCCGACTTCCGCGTTTGTCCGTTCCGCCTTCCGCGTTCCGCGTTCACGTCGCCCACCCCGCCCGCAACCGGTCGAGCGCGACGGCCAGCACGATGATCCCGCCGATGATGATCTCCTGAATGTAGTTGGGCCACGCCATCTGCTGGCAGCCGTTGCGCAAGAACGCCATGATGAGCGCGCCGACCACCGAGCCGAACACGCTGCCCTCGCCGCCCTGCAGGCTGCCGCCGCCGATCACCACCGCCGCAATCACGTCCAGCTCGGTGCCGATCGCGACCGTGGGGTCTCCCTGCCGCAGCCGCGACAGCTGCATCACGCCGGCCAGCCCGAACAGCAGGCCGGCGGAGCCGTAGATCACGAGCTTGAGCCGGTCGGTCGCGATGCCGCAGGCGCGCGCCGCCAGCTCGTTCGACCCGAGCGCGAACACCCGCCGCCCGAACACGGTGCGGCGCAGCACGGTCGCCGTGAAAACCGCGAGGGCGAGCGTGATCCACACCCCGGTCGGGAGCACCATCCAGGGGTGACGCGGAAACGTGACCAGCAGATCGTTGAGCCACGTCGGCGGGACGTTCACCGTCTGCTCGTGCGCTAGCCACTTCGCGACGCCGCGGGCGATGCCCAGCATCCCGAGCGTGGCGATGAACGGCACGACGCGCAAGCCGGTGATGAGGAGGCCGTTCGCGAGCCCCACGAGCCCGCCGGCGAGCACCGCCGTCCCCAGGGCCGTCGCGGGCGACCAGCCCGCGGCAATCGTGAGCGCGGCCACGACGCCGGTCAGCGCGATGGTCGCGCCCACCGACAAATCGATTCCCCCACTGACGATGACGATCGTCATCCCGATGGCCCCAAGGGCGACGATCACCGTTTGCGAGAGGACGATCCGCAGATTGAACGGCGAGAGATACCGCGCCGGCGCGTCGGTGAGCAGCGCGAACACGGCGACCACCAGCACCAGCGCGAGCGCCGGGCCCAGCCGCGCGAGCGAGGAGCGCACGGCGTCCGGTGCCACGAGCAGCCGTTCCGAGATCGCCAGCTCTGCCCGCCTTTACAAGGTTCCGCGCTTCAGCTCCGCCACGGCATAGTCGCACGCGCGCGCGGTGAGGGCCATGTAGGTGATCGACGGATTCACGCACGACGTGCTGGCCATGCAGGCACCGTCCGTCACGAACAGGTTGGGCACGTCGTGCGCCTGGTTGTACCCGTTGAGCACCGACGTCTTGGGGTCGCGCCCCATGCGCGCGGTTCCCATCTCGTGGATCGCGAACCCGGGCTCGGCGCCGAGCTCCCCGCCGCCCCTGTAGGCATCGTGCGTCCGGACGTTTTTGCAGCCCGCCGCTTCGAGCATCTCCGCGGCCGACGCCGCCATGTCTTTCCGCATCGCCAATTCGTTGTCACCCCACGCGCAGTGGATCTTGAGGAGGGGGATACCGAAGTCGTCCGTCTTGTCGGAGAGCTCCACGTAATTGTCCTCGCGCGGCAGGCACTCACCGAACCCCGTCATGCCCATCGACCAGCGGCCGGGGTCGTGCAACTTGCGCTTGAGCTCGACCCCGAACCCGCGCTCGCCACCGCCGCGTCCCCAGCTCTGCCGGCTGGCGCCGCCCTGGTAGCCGAAGCCTCGCACGTAATCGACCCGGCGGGACGCGTCGTCTCCCAGGTTACGGAACCGCGGGATGTAGATGCCGTTCGGCCGATTGCCCTGGTAGTAGTGGTCGAGCAGTCCCTCGATGCTCCCGCTCGCACCGGCCAGGAAATGGTGGTCCATCAGATAGTGGCCGAGCACGCCGCTCGAGTTGGCGAGCCCGTTGGGGAAGCGCGGCGACGTGGAGCTGAGCAGCAGGCGCGTGGTGGCGAGCGTGGAGGCGCAGAGAAAGACGACGCGCGCCTCGTATTCCCGAGCTTGTTTCGTGACCACGTCCACGACGCGGACGCCCGTCACGCGGTTCTTGGCGGCGTCGTAGATCAGCGAGTGCGCCACGCTGTTCGGCAGGATAGTGACGCGCCCCGTGGCGCGCGCCGCGGGCAGCGTGGACGACTGGCTCGAAAAGTACGACCCGGTCGAGCAGCCGCGCTCGCACGGGCCGCAGTAGTGGCACGGCAGCCGGCCGTTCAGCGGCTGCGTGAGAATCGCCACCCGCCCGATGGTCACGTGCCGGTCCGGAAACGCCCGCTCGATCCCCCCCTTCACGAGGTTCTCGCCGGCGTTCATCTCCATCGGGGGCTGGAACTCGCCGTCGGGGAGCTGCGCCAGGCCCAGCTTCTCGCCGCTCACGCCGATGAACCGCTCCACGTAGCTGTACCACGGCGCGATGTCGGCGTAGCGGATCGGCCAGTCCACGCCGTGCCCGTCGCGCAGGTTGGCCTCGAAGTCGAGATCGCTCCAGCGGTACACCTGGCGTCCCCAGATGAGCGACTTGCCGCCGACCTGGTCGCCCTGGATCCAGGTGAACGGCTTGTCCTCGACGTAGGGGTTCTTCGCGTCCTTGAGGAAGAAGTGCTTGTTCGATTCGCGGAACTGACCCGTGCGCGCCTGGATGGGGTACTCCTCGGCGCCCTTGGTTCCCACCGAGAGTCGCGCGTCGCGCAGCGGCAGCTCCCAGCTCGGCTTGTGCTCCGTGATGTAGTCCTTGCGGTGCACGACGTCGCGCCCGCGCTCGATCATCAGCGTGCGCAGGCCCTTCTCCGTGAGCTCCTTCGCCGCCCACCCGCCGGTGATCCCGGAGCCGACCACGATGGCATCGTACGTGATCATGACCAGGCCCTCCCGACGGACCTGTACGGAATGTCGCCGCGGTACGCCCCGAACGGACTGGGGTGCAGCTCCTGCGCGGCACCGACCTGGGACGTGTAGTAGCCGACCAGGGTCAGCTCCTTCATCCGGCGGAAGAACCACGTCTCCGGAGGGGGCGCCCCCGCTCCGGAGACGGGATACGCCGCCTCGTCCAGCTCGGTGAGCAGCGTGATTTGCTGGGCGGGCGCGCACGCGAGGAAGGCCTTTCCCTGTTGGGATCGCGCCCGTGCATCGACGTCCGCCAGGCCCGCCAGGAAGCGGTCACGCTCGGCGGTCGGGTAGTGATCGCTGAGCAGCGTGTCGACGAAGCGGTGCACTCCCGCGGCGCGGGCACCAGGTGTGTCGGTACGGGGGATGATGTGCTCCGCCATGACGGCGACCAGCTCTAGCTGGCTCGGGCTCAAGGTACGCGGCGCCCAACCTTGCGCCGTCGCCCAGGCGCGGCGCGTGGCCGCGTCGAGCACGCCCGCCATGGTGGGTGCGGAGATGACGCCCCCGAGTAGCACCGCTACCCGCGCGAGCGCCTCGCGTCGAGTGATCTCGCCGTTGCTTTCGCTCATTGTCGTGCCTCTTTGAAGAGAATGCCGCGGGTCGCTCCGCCAATCTGCGCGGGCTCGAGCCGCGGGACAAGAACGTGAATGATGATCCAGGCTGTGACGTAGGCGAGGCCGCAGACTACGAAGATCGGCGCGTAGTCGTTCCCGTTGGCCTGGAGGATCCGGCCGGTGACCCGCTGGAACAGTACACCCCCCATCGCTCCCGCGAACGCCCCGATCCCGACCACGGACCCGACCGCCTGCCGCGGAAACATGTCGCTGGCCAGGGTATAGACGTTGGCGGACCACGCCTGGTGGGCCGCCGCGGCGACGCTCACGATCAGCACGGCGATCCACAAGCTCTTGGCCAGCGGCGCGAGCGCCGTCGGCACGATCAACAGGGCCATCGCGAGCATCGCCGTCTTGCGCGCGCGGTTCACCGTCCAGCCGTGCTTGATCAGGGCACTCGAGAGCCACCCCCCGCCGATCGATCCGGCGTCCGCCACGAGATACACCACGATCAGCGGCAGCGCGAGCTGTGCCAGCTTGATGCCGTACCTGGTGTCGAGAAATTTCGGGAGCCAGTACAGGTAGAACCACCAGATGGGATCGGCCAGCAGTTTTCCCACCGCGAACGCCCAGGTCTGCCTCGCGCCGAGCAGCCCGATCCATGGAATTGCCGCCACCGCCGACTCTGCCGGATCGCTGCGGATGTGGGCCAGTTCGGCGCCGGAGACTTTGGGGTGGGTCTCCGGGCTGCGGTACAGGGCGAGCCACAGCACCAGCCACACGAAACCGACCGAGCCGGTCGCGATGAAGGCCCAGCGCCACCCCCACGTGAGCGCGATCCAGGGAACGACGAGTGGGGTGATGATCGCGCCCGTGTTGGTGCCCGCGTTGAAAATGCCCGCGGCGAGGGCGCGCTCCCGTTTTGGGAACCATTCCGCCACGGTCTTGATCGCCCCGGGGAAGTTGGCGGATTCGCCCAGCCCGAGCAGCGCCCGCGCGGCCGAGAACCCCGCCGTGGTGCGGGCGAAAGCGTGGCCGATCGCGGCGACGCTCCACGCGACGACGGCGACCGCGAAGCCGCGCCGCACGCCCACCCGGTCCAATAGCCTGCCCGCGGCCAGGAATCCGAAGGCGTACACCAGGCTGAACCAGGACACGACGTCGCCGTACTGCGACTCGGACCAGTGCAGCTCGCGCTGCAACGTGGGTGCGAGGATGCCGAGCACCTGGCGGTCGACATAATTGATCGTCGTGACCAGGAACAACAGCGCACACACGGTCCAGCGGTAGCCGAATCGCCGCGGCGCGACTGGATTGCTCATCGCTCGCTTCGCTCCAGCGCTTCCCACAGTCCCTGCAGGTACATCACGCCGAGCGCGCGATCGTACAGGCCGTAGCCGGGGCGTCCCGTCTCGCCCCAGATCATGCGGCCGTGATCGGGGCGCACCGGGCCCGCGAATCCCGCATCCCTTAAGCCGCGCAACACCTGGAACAGGTCCACGCTGCCGCTCGCGGACGGGTGGGCGGTCTCGTGGAACCGGCGCGGGCCCGTGATGCGGATGTTGCGGCAGTGCGCGAAGTGAATGCGGCCCAGGTCGCCGAGCCGGCGTGCCATGGCCGGCAGGTCGTTCTCGGGGCTCGCACCGAGCGAGCCGGTGCAGAAGGTCACGCCGTTGGCCGGGCTGTCGACCAGCGCGACGAGCCGCTCGAGGGCGGCCGCGTTCGTAATGATTCGCGGCAGCCCGAAGATGGGCCAGGGAGGATCGTCCGGGTGGATCGCCATCCGCACACCCGCCTGGTCGGCGACCGGCACGACGCGCTCGAGGAAGTACGCGAGATTGTCCCACAGCCGCTCCGCGTCCACCGCGCGGTAGGCCGCGAGCAGCGCCTGCAGCTCGCCCGCCCCGTAGGCCGCGGCCCACCCCGGCAGCTCTCCCGTGCCGCGCGACAGGTCGATGGCGGCGAGCGCACGATCGTCGTACGCCAGCGCCGTCGAGCCGTCGGGTAGTCGGTGGGCGAGGTCGGTGCGCGTCCAATCGAACACGGGCATGAAGTTGTAGCACAACACCGGCACCCCGAGCTCCCCCATGCTCCGGACGCTGGTGCAGTAGTGCTCGATCAGCCGGTCACGAGCGGGCCGGCCCAGCTTGATGTCTTCGTGGACGGGGATGCTCTCCACGACGGCGAAGCACAGCTCGGCGTCCTCGATCTGTCCCTTCAGGGTGCCGAGCCGCTCGCGTCGCCACGGGTCGCCGACCGGCACGTCGTACAGGGCGCTCACGACGCCCCGGACCCCCGGGATCTGACGGATGTAGGCGAGCGGAATCGGGTCCGTCGGGCCGAACCAGCGAAAGCTCGGGATCACGCGCGCAGCAGCTCCTCGACTTCCCCCACGCTCACGCGGCTGAAGTCACCGGGCACAGTGAGCTTCAACGCGCTCGCCGTCACCGCGAACTCGAGCGCCTCGGCCGGCTCGTCCCCGCCCAGCAGCCGGGCGATGAGCGCCGCGGCGAAGCTGTCGCCGCCGCCCACGCGATCCACGACCCGCACACAGTGCCGCCGGCTCTGCGCGAACGAGCGGCTCGGTGCGTCGTACAGCACCGCGCTCCAGCCTTGCTCCCGGGCCCCGAGGATCTCGCGTCGGGTGAGCGCGACGCGCTGCGCCGCGCAGCGCGCCGCGAGCTGCTCCGCAAGCGCGCGCGCGCGTTCCGGAGACGCCAGCGACGCGTCGTCGGCCGGCACGCCGAGCATCGCACTCACGGCCGCCGGATTCCCGATGAGCACACCCACCTGCCGAGCGAGCGGCTCGATGAGCGGCTGCGGGTTTCGGTCGTGCCACAACGCTTCGCGGTAGTTCAAGTCGAGGCTCACGGGGATACCTCGGGCGCGCGCGCAGTCGATCGCCGCCGCCAGCGCCGCCACCGGCGCCTCTCCCAGGGCCGGAGTGATCCCCGAGACGTGGAACCAGGCGGCGTCCGCTAGGATCGCGGGCCAATCGAAGCTGCGCGGCTCGAGACGCGCGAACGCCGAGCCCGCGCGGTCGTACACCACCCGCATGACGCGCAGATCCGACCCTGGCTCTACGAAGTAGACTCCCAAACGCTCGCCGCCGCGGACGATCCATCGGGTGCCCACGCCTTCCTTCTTCAAGGCCTCGAGCCCCGCGTCCCCGATGGGGTTGTCCGGGACGCGGGTGACGTAGTCGCACCGCACCCCGAGATGGCTCAGTCCTACCGCCACGTTCGCCTCGGCGCCGCCGAAGAACGTGACGAGCTCGTTCGACTCGAACAGCCGCTGCTCCCCGGGCGGGCTGAGTCGCAGCAGCAGCTCGCCGAACGTGACCGCCCTCATGCGCGCGCCTCGGCGACGCGTGCCACGAACGCCCGCGCTCGCCCGGTCAGCTCCGCGGCGCCGTCGGGTCCGAGCAGCGCCGCGCTCACGAGCGCGCTGCCCACGCTCACCGCGGCGGCGCCGGCCCGGATCCATTCGCCCGCGTTCTCGAGCGTCACGCCGCCCGAGGGCACGAGCCGAAGGAACGGCAGCGGTGCGAGCACGTCGCGCATGAACCCGGGGCCGACCGCCGCCGCCGGGAACAGCTTGACCAGTGGCGCGCCCGCGCGCCACGCCTCGAGCAGCTCGGTCGGGGTGAAAGCGCCGGGCATGCAGGGCACGTCGCGCTCCCGGCACGCGCGCATCACCGCCGGGATGAGCGCGGGACTCACCACGAAGCGCGCGCCGGCGTCGATGACCGCGTGCGCAGCGGCTTCGTCGAGCACGGTGCCCGCGCCGACCACGCATCCCGCGTGGCCGGTGTCTGCGGCGAGGTCGGCGATCGCGTCCATCGCGCCCGGCGTCGTCAAGGTGACTTCCACTGCGCCCACGCCCCCCGCCGCGAGTGCCCGGGCGACGCTGCGCAGCCGGACCGCCTCCGGGACACGGATGACTGCGATGACGCCGCTCTGGAGCAGCGCATCGAGCTCCCTCCCCGGCCGAACCGTCGTTGTGTGGGTCATGGTCAGGTCCGGCCGGTGCCCGCATGCTCCGGCATGGCGCGCAACGCCTCGAGCGTCGCCGCCACACCGTCCCGCTCCAGCGACAGGAGCCAGCGGGTCGTGGCCTCGAGCAACCCCGGGAGCTCGGCGAGATTCGCGCCCCACAGCTCGGCGTCGGGCAGCGCGCGGGCGGCCAGCCGCTCCCACGCGGCCGCAAGTACGGGGCCAGGAGCGGGATCCGGGTCCGCCGCCCGCCAGTGCCGGTCGATCAGCGGGAGGTCGGCGTCTCCGCCGGGGCGGGAGCGGATCCACCGCAGGTAGGCCGCCAGGCCCAGCGCCAGCCCCTGGGGCGCGCCCCCCCGCTTCCGGCCGAACTCGACGAGCGCAGGCACCACGCGGAGCCGCAGCTTGGCGGTTTGATTCGTGGCGATCACCCGCCACTCGTGATCGAGCCAAGGGTTGCGAAACCGGTCGATCACCGTTCGCGCGAACGCCGTGGCGGCGTCCGCCGCGAGCTCGGTCGCGGGCACGAGCTCCTCGAACAGGATGTGCCGCAGGAACGCGCCCAGCTGCGGATGGTCGGCGGCCTCGCGCACCGTACGCACGCCCGCGAGGAGTGCGAGCGGCGCGGTCGCGGTGTGCGCGCCGTTCAACAGCCGCAGCTTGCGCTCCCGGTAGAAGCCGATGTCGGGGGCAAAGCTGACGGACTCGGGTTGGACGTCGATCGCGAACGTGGCGCGCAGCTCGTTCGGATCGGCCTCGATCGCCCAAAAGGAGTGTGGCTCGGTGACGGTGAGGAGGGCGTCGGTGTAGCCAAGACGCCGCTCGAGTGCCGCGCGCACGTCGCGGGCGGGGGTCCCCGTCGTGATGCGGTCCACCAGCGAGGAGCAGAACCGCACCTGCCGCCGCAGCCATTCGCGGAACGCGGGCCCGCGCTCCAGCCCGTCGGCCAGGCGTTCGACCATCGCGGCGAGGCGCGGGCCGTTGTCGTCCACCAGCTCGGTCGGGATCACGTACACGGGCGGACCCTCGGGCAGGCGCGTGAAGCGCCAATGCAAGAGATCGGTCAGCCTGGCGGCGAAGCTCCCGTCCGGTCGAAAGCCCGCCTCCGTCACGTTGCTCACGATCAGCTGCAGCTCCGGCCGCGCGAACGCCTCGCGCACCGCGGGCCACTGCGTATCCGCGACCAAGGCGCGCGAGATCGCGCCCACCAGACGCGTCCGCTCGACCGGCGCTCCATGCTCGAGCCCCCGCTCCACCAGGGTGAACAGCCCGTCCTGGGCGTTGATGGCGCGCGCCTGGCCCTGCGGCGTGCTCTGCACAACGACGATGCGGCCCCGGAAGGCGCCGAGCGCGTTGGCGGCGTCCACGGAGGCCGCGGACACGGCGCGCAGCAGCATGCCCGTGCCGAACTGCAGCACTCGCTCTGGGAGCTCGGTCCGGCGGTAGGCGCTCCCCGGCCAATGCGCGCCGCTCAAGCGAGGGAGGTCGGGCATGGCGGTAAAGTGGCGGCCCCGGCGGGTGGACGCAACGCAGTCGCGGATCGGATTTTCCCACCCTGAAGGGTGGGCTCGGCGCTGCAGTGTGCTGAAGCACAATGTCCTTCAGGACACTTGTCTCGCCGAGCCCAGGCTTCAGCCTGGGACACGGCGCGCCGCGCTCTTGCTGTACTCCGGATACCGTCTACTACCATGGCGCGACCGGTGCGCTAGTTTCCGGTACGATGTCCACCAGCCTGACCTCCCCCGCGCGCGAGTCGCGCGACTCCGTCGTGATCCGGTTCGCCGGTGATTCGGGCGACGGCATGCAGGTCACGGGTGGTCGCTTCACCGTCGAGACGGCGCTCGCCGGCAACGACCTCACGACATTCCCCGACTACCCGGCCGAGATCCGCGCGCCCGCGGGCACCACCTACGGCGTCTCGGCGTTCCAGATCCATTTCGGCGCCGTGGATGTGATGACGCCGGGCGACCAGGTGGACGTGCTCGTCGCCATGAACCCCGCGGCGCTCAAGGTGGATCTGAAGGATCTGCGGATCGGCGGCACGCTGGTCGTCGACACCGGGGCCTTCAGCGAGCGGAACTTGACCAAGGCGGGGTTCAAGGCCAACCCGCTGGACGATGGCTCGCTCGCGCCCTACCAGGTGCTGAAGCTCGACATCACGAAGCTCACGCTCGACGCCGTGAAGGACTCCGGCCTCCACACCCGCGAAGCGCATCGCTGCCGCAACATGTGGGCGCTCGGGCTGATGCTCTGGATGTATGGGCGGGATCGCGACGCTACCCTCGCTTGGCTGAAGCAGAAATTCGCCGGGCGGCCGGAGATCGCGCAGGGGAACGTGGCGGCGCTGAACGCCGGACACGCCTACGGCGAGACGGCCGAGATGTCCGAGTACGGGGGCGGCTACACCGTGCGACGGGCACCCGTGACGCCTGGTGTGTACCGCACGATGAGCGGGACCGAGGCGATCGCCTGGGGGCTGCTCGTCGGGATGGGCGCGGCCGGGCTCGAGAAGATGATCTTCGCCGGCTACCCCATCACCCCGGCGTCGCTGCTGCTGCACACGCTCGCCAACCTCAAGCGGTACGGCGTGATCACCTTCCAGGCCGAGGACGAGATCGCGGCCATCGGCGCCTGCGTGGGAGCGGCGTATGCCGGCGCCCTCGGTGTGACGTCGACGTCCGGGCCGGGCATGGCGCTCAAGACCGAGATGCTCGGCCTCGCGATTGCGACGGAGCTCCCGCTCGTCGTCGTGGACTCGCAGCGGGCCGGCCCCTCGACCGGTATGCCGACCAAGGCCGAGCAATCGGACCTGTTTCAGGCGGTCCACGGGCGGAACGCGGACGCGCCGCTCGCCGTGCTGGCCGCGGCGACGGCCACCGATTGCTTCGACGTCGCGATCGAAGCGGTCCGTATCGCCACGAAGTACATGACGCCGGTGATCCTCTTGTCCGACGCCTTCCTCGCGCATGCGGCCGAGCCCTGGCGCATCCCCGATCTGGACCGCCTGCCTCGCTTCCCGGTGCGGTTCCGCACGGACCCCGCGGGATTCCACCCCTTCCTGCGGGACCCGGACACGCTGGCCCGCCCGTGGGCCCGGCCCGGAACGCGCGGTCTCGAGCATCGGATCGGCGGGCTCGAAAAAGACTACGACACGGGCCACATCTCCTACGATCCCACGAACCATGCGCGCATGACCCAGGCGCGGGCGGCAAAGATCGCCGGAATCGCCAACGACATCCCGCTCCAGACCATGGCCCTGGGAGAAGACCATGGCCACCTCGCCGTGGTGGGCTGGGGCTCCACCTACGGCGCGATTCACCAGGCGGTGCGCCGGGCGCGGAACGATGGAGTCGACGCGTCGCACATCCACCTGCGCTATCTGAGTCCATTCCCGCGCAATCTGCGCGAGCTGCTGGCACGGTTCGACCGCATCCTCGTGCCGGAGCTGAACAACGGCCAGCTCGCGCACCTGCTGCGCGCGGCGTACCTGGTGCCGGCCGAGGGGCTGAGCAAGGTCGAGGG
>Ga0066659_10000618_pt1 | contig 13591 bp, 8 predicted proteins | sample GraSoiAngelo_108_FD_75176 | JGI IMG/M metagenome (GOLD analysis project Ga0066659, IMG submission 75176) | Grasslands soil microbial communities from the Angelo Coastal Reserve, California, USA - 14_0903_09_40cm | ecosystem: Environmental > Terrestrial > Soil > Grasslands | place: USA... | reverse complement strand
TCGAGCAGCCCCTGATGTTCGAGGCGATTGAGCGCGGGATACAACGCACCCTGCTCGGCGAGCAGAGCGCCGCGGGTGATCTGCTCGATACGCAACAACACGCCATAGCCATGCAAGGGACCGAGCGACACAGCTTTCAGGATCAGCAGGTCGAGCGTGCCTGGCAGGAGTTGGGCTTGTTCGGACACATCACTCTCCTAAGTAGATTAGGAAGGGTACCACAACTCTCCTAAGTTGTATAGGAGTGTGGTGCGCGGACGGCGGTTGGTGGACAAGCTTGCCACAATCGGCGCTTGTTAAGACCCATCGAACTTAACGGTGTTTACCGTAAATCAGGGTGCATGGGGGATGCGCTTCGTGGCCTTGCGAGGTAAAATGAATTGATTGTTTGTTGCGGCAAACGGCCGTTTCCCGGAGACCAGCGAGAGAGACGTGGCAAAGAGCCGTGATACCATTTCCGCTGGATGTCTCTTCAATTTGAATGGGATGCCGGAACAGCGAAATCAAATGAGGCAAAGCACGGCGTTTCTTTTGAAGAGGCAACTATGGTATTCGCTGACCCTCTCGCCCGAATTTTGGGGATGAATCGCATTCAGAGAGTGAGCGACGCGAGATTATAATTGGCCACTCAGGCTGGCGAAACCTTATTTTAGTGAGCTTTGTAGAACTCGGCGACGGAGTTCGGTTAATCACTGCTCGCAAAGCAACCCGTACGGAGCGCGAAGACTATGAAGAAAACGTCAGCTCGTAAGAACGGACAGACAGAGCAGAAACAGTTGGCTTCCGAATATCGGTTCGACTACAGCAAGTCGAAACCCAATAGGTTCGCTGCTGCCATGTCCGGCGGCACAATTGCCGTTGTGCTAGAGCCTGATGTCGCGGCTGTCTTCAAGTCATCAAAGACGGTGAATGCGCTGTTGCGTTCGGTGATCTCCAAACGCAAAGGATCTCGCTAACCTGGCTCAATTGCGGCAGTCGAGACCAAGACTCATCCAGCACAAACAATTGAACGGTGTTTACTGCGAACCGCTGCGGGAGTAAAATGGGGTGAATTGATTGTGTTGTGTGCCACAGACAGCCGTTCGATCAAGAACCAGTTACAAAGACTTCCCGCTAGGAGCGCCCGACATGGCCACTGCTACCCTCACCAAGCCTGCGGCAAAGGGAGGAAGCTTTCTCCTGGAAACGCCGCAGCCAAGTGATGTATTCACGCCTGCCGATCTCACCGATGATCAAAAGCTGATCGGGCAAACGGCGGAAGAATTTGTGGTGCAAGAAGTGTTGCCCGTGGTGAAGGAGCTCGAGAACAAGAAGCCCGGTCTGATGCCGGAGTTGGTGAAAAAGGGCGGCGAAGTCGGCCTGATGGGCGGAGGCGTGCCGGAAGAATTCGGCGGCGCGGGCCTGGACAAAATTTCCACTACGGTCCTTACGGAAAAGCTTTCGATCTACGGCGGATTCGCGGTGACGCACGGGGCGCACGCGGGCATCGGAACGCTGCCGATCGTTTATTTCGGGACGGAAGCGCAGAAGAAGAAATATTTGCCGAAGCTCGCCACCGGTGAGTGGATTGGGGCCTATTGCCTTTCGGAACCGCAAGCAGGTTCGGACGCGCAGAACTCTCTGACGCGCGCGGAACTCAACAACGAAGGCACGCACTATATCCTCAATGGGCAGAAAATGTGGATTACCAACGGCGGCTTCGCGGACGTTTACATCGCTTTTGCGAAAGTGGACGGCGAAAAGTTTAGCGCCTTTATCGTCGAGCGTACTTTCCCTGGCTTCAAGCCCGGCAACGAAGAGCACAAAATGGGCATCCACGGAAGCTCGACGACCCCCATTTTCCTGGAAAATTGCAAGGTGCCCAAGGAAAACCTGCTGCACGAAATCGGCCGCGGGCATATCGTGGCGTTCAACATTCTGAATGCCGGGCGATTCACGCTAGGCGCTTCGTGCGTGGGCGGCTCGAAGCACGTACTGATGACCGCTTCGAGATACGCGAAGGAGCGCAAAGCGTTCGGAAAACAGATTGGCGATTTCGGCTTGATGAAGGAAAAGCTGGCGGAGATGGCCATCCAGATTTTCGCCGTGGAATCGATGGTCTACCGTTCGGCGGGAAACATCGAGACAGCGATGACGGCAGCCTCCGGCTCCGGCGACAAAATCCAAAACACCATGAAAGTTCTCGAGGAGTACGCGATCGAGAGCTCCATCGCCAAGGTTTATGGCAGCGAAATGCTGGATTTTGTCGTGGACGAAGCCGTGCAAATCTTCGGCGGCTACGGCTTCCACGAAGAATATCCCGTGTGCCGCGCCTACCGCGATTCACGCATCAACCGCATCTTTGAAGGCACCAACGAAATTAACCGCATGCTCATCATCCAGATGCTGATGAAGCGCGCCATGGGCGGGCAACTGGCGCTCATCCCCGCCGCCATGAAGCTGGCTGATGAAATCCTCGCCGGGCCTTCCTTCGAGGAAGCGCCGGAAGGCGTGCTCGCCGCGGAATCCCGCGTGGTCGCCAACTCCAAGAAAATGTTCCTGCAGGCTGCCGGCGGCGCCGTCCAAAAATTCCGCGAAAAGCTCGCCGACGAACAGGAACTGATCGGCGCGCTCTCGAATATCGTCATGGAAATCTACGCGATGGAATCCAGCCTCTTGCGCGCACAAAAAGCCGCCGCAGCCAAGGGCGAATCCGCATCGCAGACCATGATCGATGCCGCGCGCGTTTTTATCAACGACGCCTCCGAGCGTGCCGAGCACGAAGCCAAGCGCGCCATTGCGGCTATCCACGAAGGCGACATGCTCACCACGCAGATGGCCGTGCTCAAGCGTTTCGCCAAGCGCGCGGCCGTGGACACCATCTCCTTGCGCCGCCGCGTTGCCGCCGCCGTGCAGTCGCAGGACCGCTACCCCCTCGAAGGCCGCTAGCTGACTGCGCCTTTTTGGCAATGCGGTTCTGCAAACAGTCACTCTCCAATGCCGTCACAGGCTCGCTGGGGGCATTTTCCATTTTGGAACGCCTGCACGTAAGTCTTGGCTGCACTCCTTGGAGCTTGCAATACACTAATGAATAGCAGCGGTCGGTGGACCAGCGGAGGAGCCCCTAAGGATGCCTCGCAAGATCCTGGCATTGGCGTGCGTGGTCGTCGGTCTTCATATTATTGAAGCGCTGACGCTTGGCACATCCACGCTCGGGTCCTTTCTCGCAAACGGGCTGCAAATCTTCGCATGTGGTCTTGCCGTGGCCATGGCTTTTGGGGCATGCCGCCGCGGACGCGGCTTGAGCCGCCCGTTCTGGCTGATTCTCGGCGCGGGCGTCGCCCTGTGGGGCGTAGCGAACCTGGGCTGGATGTATTACGAAGTAGTGCTGCACAGTGAGCCGCCCTCAACCTCGGTAGTGCGCTTTCTATTTGGCCTGGAAAACGTGCTGCTGGCGATGGTCCTGTTCCTGGACCAGGATAAGGACTCTCCGCGGATTGACGCGGAATCCGCACTCGACTTCATCCAGATCGGAATCGTCTTTTTCTTTATTTATGTCGAGTTTTATTACCTTGCGGCTCGCCGCCTTGACCACTACTCCGCCTTTCTGCGGGAAATGCGCATTGAGAACGTGGAAGACGCGGTGCTCACCTTGCTGGCTGCATTGCAGGTGTTGCGTTCGCGGAAGCAGCATATTCGGAAACTCTATGGAGGTCTCGCTCTCTTCCTTCTGATCCTGACGGTGTGCGCGGCAGTGGCCCAGTACTTGCAAGTTGTCAAACCGGCACCCACTGGGACTCTGCGAGATATCCTTTGGACCTTGCCGTTTCTGGCTGGCGCAATGTTGGCGGCGCAGTGGCAACCGAGATCGGCCGCCGAAACTGGTTCACGAATCCGGCAAAAGACCGTCGGCGACTTAATGCTGACCAATGCCACATTTGCGCTGGCGCCGTTGATCATTCTCTGGCAAGTCGCGCAACTGGAAGCAGAGTGGCGGCTCCTTCGCTTCTCCCTTCTCGGAGTTTCGATCTTGTGTTATGCCGCGCGGCTGAGTATCAGCCAGTTTCGCGAGACAAAAAGCGCCAACGCCGTGCAGACGCACACCCTAGCCATGGATTCGGCAATCAATGGCATGGCCATCCTGGATGCGGTGGGAAAATACACGTATGTGAATCCGGCATACGCGCGAATGATCGCCAACGCCAGTCCGGAAGCAGTGCTGGGAAAATCATGGCGTGAGATCACTCAGGCGCGAAACGTTGACACCGTGGAAGAGGACATCCGGAGAGGTCTACAACAACATGGCAGGTGGTACGGACCCATCACCGTGCGCCGTCGCGATGGAACCGCAGTCCCCACGGAAATGGCCATAACCACCTTGCCTGATGGCGGCACCATCTGCGTGAGCCGGGACATCACGGAAAGGGTTAGCGCGCAACGGGCTCGCGCCGAAGCCGAAATCAAGTACCGCATGCTCGTCGAACAGGTCGCGGCCATCAGCTATATCGCGGAACTCGGCGCTCAAGGCCAATGGCTCTACGTCAGCCCGCAGATCGAAACGATGTTCGGCTACTCGGCGGACGAATGGCTCTCGACATCCAAAGACTGGATTCGCCACATTCCTGTCGAAGATCATCCCATCGTGAAGGCCGCGGAGGAAGCCAGTTCGTGCGGCGGACCTTTCCAGGCTGAGTATCGGGTTACTCGCAAGGACGGGCAGACGATTTGGGTCAGCGACACCGCCGTCGTCGTCCGCGGCAGCGACAGCCATCCCGTCATGGAGGGCCTGATCGTCGATATCACCGAGCGTAAATTGCTCGAAAATCAGCTCGTGCAGGCACGCAAAATGGAGGCCGTGGGCAGGCTGGCAGGGGGCGTCGCCCACGATTTCAATAACCTGCTGACGATCATCAAGGGTTACATTGAGATCACCCTGCAGCGCTGCTTGAATCAGCCTGCGCTACACAGCGACATCCGGCGCATCGAAGACGCCGCCGATCGCGCCGTTACGCTGGTACGGCAGTTGCTCGCCTTCAGTCGCAAGCAGGTTCTGCGGCCAAAAATCATCGATCTCAACTCCATCGTTGTGAATCTCGACCACCTCCTTCGCCGGCTGATGAGTGCGAACATCGAGATGAAAACATTTGTGTCCAAGGACGTCGCAACGATCAAGGCGGATCCGGGTCAAATCGAGCAGGTCATCATGAATCTGGTCGTGAATGCGCGCGACGCCCTGCCCGAGGGCGGACGCATCGTCGTTGAAACCAGCAACGTCGATCTGGACTCCGCGTACACGCTCGATCACGCCGTGGTTCGTCCCGGACCCTATGTCCTACTGGCCGTTTCGGACACCGGCATCGGTATGAGCGCCGAAACGGTCGCCCACATTTTCGAGCCCTTCTACACGACAAAGGAAAGCGGCCGGGGCACGGGACTTGGTCTATCGACGGTGTATGGCATCGTGAAACAGAGCGGCGGCTACGTCTGGGTGTATAGCGAATTGGGAAAAGGCACGACCTTCAAGGTTTATCTGCCGCGCGTCAAGGATGCAGTCCAGGAGTTACAGGCACCGGAAACGCTCCCTTCCGCGGCGCGCAAGGCCCACGAAACCATCCTGCTCGTTGAAGACGAGCCTGCAGTGCGCGAACTTGCTCAGATGGTTCTTTCCGAGCACGGGTACAAGGTGATCGAAGCGCATACTCCCGAAGAGGCGGAGCGCCTGGCCGGAAACAACGGCGCGGAAATCCATCTACTCTTGACGGATGTGGTGATGCCGGGTTCCAGCGGACGCGAGCTCGCTAAGCGGTTGACCGGGCGTTATCCCAATCTGCGCGTGCTGTATATGTCGGGCTACACGTACAACGTGATCGCGCAAGACGGGACGCTGGAGGAAGGAATCTCTTTCCTGCAAAAACCGTTTACGCCGCAAGTTCTCTCAGAAAAAGTTCGCGAAGTGCTGGATCGCTCCGTTTCCGCAAAATAAGAATCGTGCACTGCACGCTTTACCGGCTCCCTGCCAGAGAAATCGTCTTGCCCGTGGCCGCAGACTGTCTGGCAGCATCGAGAATTTCCGTAACGATCACATTCGTCCCAAGCGATGACAATCCTTCCGGTTTCAAACCTCCTAAGAGCACCGCTCGCAGATAGGAGACGGAATCTTCTTTCGTTTTCTCCAATGGCTTGGTTTCGGTGGACGTCTCTTCTTTCTCAGGCAGCCGCACACGCAGTTGATCCCGCCCAACCGTGATGGCGTAGCCTTTCTGCCCGTACACTTCCATGTCCTTTCTGGAAAACGGCCAGTTCCAGGAAGCCTGAATAATCGCCTGCGCACGGGGATACGTCAGGACGATAGTCGCTTCATCATCCACTCGCGGATAGACATCCGGCTTGATTTGCTGCGTAACGGCTGTCACCGAATCCGGCCGGCGGCCATCCATCAGCCAGGTCGCCAGATCGGCGCCGTAACAGCCAAAGTCAAAGAGCGCGCCTCCGCCATTTAATTTGGCATCGGTCAGCCAGGCAAGAAACTCTGGCCCAACATTGATTTCCTTCGGGCCACGATGGCCGTCGTGCACAACAATTTTCCGGATTTCCCCGATGGCGTCCTCGTGCGTCAAATCGTAAGCCGCCTGATTGCTGCGATACCAGGTCGTCTCGTAATTCACCAAGACCTGAATCTTCGCCTCGTTCGCCGCCCGCGCGATGGCGCGCGCATCTTCGAGGCTGACTGCCAGTGGCTTTTCCATCATCACCGGAACGCCGTGCCGCGCGCAGATTTCCACCACGCGGCGATGATCATAGGTATTTGTGTACGCGAGCACCGCTTGAGGATGGGTTTTCTTCAGCATCTCCTCCAGGTCGGAAAAGAAAATCCCCGGCTGCAAACCGAATCTTTTTGCAAATTGTCCCCTTAGTTGCGGATCGGCTTCGGCGATTCCCACGACCTGCATGTCCGTCCTGCGTTGAAACTGATCGAAGAATCCAAAGGCATGACCATGCACGAGGCCGGCAAGCGCGACGCGCAGCGGCCCTTCTGGCTTCTCCTGCGCGCGTAAATCAGCGCTCGCGCCAAGCAGCAGCGCCACAATCATCAAGAAAAAGTTGGGAAAGCTATTTCGTCGCATATTCCTCCCTCACCTTCGCTTTGTTCGTTCAGGAAACGGCTGCCAGGCTTTGCCCTCGGCGGCTGGTACGCAAACGAATCAGAAGATAGATCGAACCTGCGAAAAGCAGCGGCGATGAATAAAAACCCGGCGCGGGACGCGCGAAGTGAATGGTCGAGACGGTTTGTCCGAAAATCGTTGCCAACGTATGCCCCGTTCCATTCAGCAAGTGAACGCCAGCGTGCACATATGCCAGCGGACGCAGCCACTGCGCATTTCGAAACGCCAACGGCGTCAGCAGCAAGAGAACAATATTTGCAACGATGAGCCCCGTCAACCATTCGCGAAATTCGAATGTCGGCATTGGAAACCAGTTGTATTGGCTGCGCATCGCCAGAACTGTGGCATTGTAAATAGGAAGAAAGCCCGTCAGCGCTTCGTCCGCCACGTGCGCGCAAAACGCCAAACAGAGAAAGACCCAGGCACTCCCGAAATTCTCTTCCCAGCCGGATTCACTCCACGAGTTCATTCGCCGGATTGTACCTCAGACTATCTGCCGCGAGTCACGCTGACTCGTGTTGCCTTCACTGGGGCTTTGTCGGGGGATCGGCGGGCGCATCGGTCGCTCCCTTGGGCTTGGCGATGGTAGAGAGGGTCTCCACGTTGAATTTCTTGTAGTCCCAATACCGCGTCACGATACTGGCCTTGATTCCTTTCACGAGCAGGAAGCGCACTCCAACGTGAGCCTCCATGCAGGTCGGCAGCCACACTTCGTTATTCACAAACGATTGCTCGAAAACGAAGCTGGTGCCCTTCTGAAGATTCGCCAGCAAGCCGCCGCCGATTTTCATGTCGCCGGTGAAATAGGCTTCTAGCCGCGCCACGTCGTGCGCCTTCTCGTCCACCCAAACGACTCCGGCAAGTTTCTGCACCACTTTTTCCGCCAGCTTGTGCGGCTTGAATTCGGGATTCGGCTCGAAATCGAAAACCAATACGTCTTGTCCGCGAAAGCGCTCGCGGCGCGGATTTACAAACTGGCACGCGCGCAGGAAAATCTCAATCCCCGGCTCATCTTTTTCGTCGCTCTTCCCTTCTTCCTTGGCTTTCTCTTCCTTGGCTTCTTTTTTGGCGGCGCGCTTTTGGTGTTCCTCGATGCGTTTCTGCGTCTTGTCGTTTTCCTTTTTCTGTTCCGCGTCGCCTAGCAGCTTGCCGTCTTTCTTCACCAGAGTAGCGATCTCATCCCCGTTGAGATAGAAAAACGTGTACTCGCTGATCTCGTGTTTTTTCACGCGCCCATCGCCCTCGAATTCGGTTTCTTCCTCGGATTGCGACCCCGCGTAGTTCTCTTTGAGCTTGTCGATGGCCCTCTGATTTTCATCAATCTCTTTGAACAACGCTTTCAGGTCCGGCAGCTTGACTTGCGATTTGATGGGGAAATCGAACACGCGCTCGCCCACGGCTCCATTGATTACGGCGCGTGTCACGCTGATGTCGTATTTGTCGTTTCCTCGGTGCAGCTCAATTTTGTGCGGCAATTCCACTCCATTCACCGCTCGGTAGTCGTCGTAGAGGATCTCTTCGTCGATGCCGCCGACGGTTGCCGCTTCCTTCACAATAAGGTGGGTCTGTGGATCGAAGAATACTTGCCGCTTCACTCCGGTCGCCGTGGTGACCGCGAGTTGCAGTGTGTCTTTTCCTCGCACTTGCGTGTGTCCCGCAAATGCCATAGTGATTTTGTTTTTCTTGAGATTCAGCAGCCGGGAGTTGTAAAACTGCGCGGCCGCTTCCAATTGCATCCCTTCGGGGCCCACCAGCGTGCCAAGCTCGCCGGCATGATTCTGATGCCACGCTGACTTGCCGTTATACGCCTCGATCAGGTTCTTTTCGCCAAGCAGCAATTCCGAGTAGTAGCGGTTCGGCAGCTTGGTATCCAGCGTGTACGTCCCTGCCTTCCCGTCTTCGCTCAGGAAAGCCCCTTCAATGATTAAGGTTTGAATCCTGCCCAGCGCCTTGCTGCCTCCTGCAGCCCTTACGTACTGCTCGACGATTTTCCCCGGCTCCTCTTGCGCGCGGACAGGGCGCATCTGCGCTGTTAGGGTAACCACGATGAAGGCCACGAGCAGACGTGTTCGCATGGGGTTCAACTATAGGAACGCAACTTTGGGCAAAAAGTTTCTCGGAAGTTAGCTTTGGGCGAAGTTTTACTCCGCGGGGAAGCGAAAGAGTGTCATTCCCCCCTCCTTCGCAAAAGTCCGGCTAAGTTACTGCGCTTTCGGCCGCTTTGAGTACTTCTCGTAAAGGCGCAGGTGCCGGTTTTCCATGGACGTGAGTTGTCCTCTGATGAAGAGGTACTTCACGTCGGTGGTCAGTTCCAGCGGGTCGCCGTTGGTGACAATGAGGTTGGCGAGCTTGCCCGGCTCGATGGTTCCGATCTGATCACCGAGGCCGAAAATCTGCGCTGGATAAATCGTCACGGCCCTAAGCGCCTCGTCATACGGCAGGCCGTGCGCGACGGCGTTGGCTGCGTTTTGTCCCAATCGCCGGGCAAAAGAATTGTCGAAGCTGGCGATGGCGAACTTCACGCCGGCAGCAGCCAGCTCCGCGGGCTGCGAGAGCAATCGATCGTAAGGATCATCCTCATCGGGCGGAAGCGTCAGCATGGGGCGCAAGATAACGGGCACGCCTTTCGAGCGGAGAAGGTCCTTAACCTTGTAGGCCTCGGCTCCGCCGGCGAGGATCATCCTCAGCTCCTGCTTGTCGCAGAACTCAACCGCGTTGCGAATCTCTCGCGCGCGATCGGCAAACACCAGGACGGGCAGCTCGCGGCGAACAACCGGCGCAAGCGCTTCGAGCTTCACGTCGTGATCGTATTTCGCAGGCGAACTTTTTTCCATAACCTGGGCGTAGTGGCGGGCGCGCTCCAGCCAGTCGGTGATTTCATTCACCTGCTTGTCGTACTCCTGCTTGGCCTCACTATATGGTTTTTCCTTGCGCGAGAAAGTCGCGAAATCGAACGTTTGCGTCTCAATCTCTGGCCACCGGAGTACCATCGCCGCGCTCTTTTTGATGAGCATTTCATCGATGACCCACCCGGCCAGGTGGATCGCGGAGGCCTGGCCGCCGATAATGCCGTTCGACCCGCCGGAATCAAATCCGCCGCTGCCGGGAACGGCCAGAACTTCCGTGATGCCCGCAGCGCGCGTGACGGGAATGTGTTCGCTGGAGGGAGATACGGCCGTGGCCGCAATAACGTCCGGATTGTAGCTTCCCGTCTCCGTCGAATCGACAGTGGCGCTGACGGCGCCAATCTCCCGCAGTCCCATCTGAGTGATCGAGTCGAACATCCCCGGATAGACCTGCAATCCCTTTGCGTCCTTGACCTGCGCGCCCGCTGGGATGTCAATGCCTGCACCAACGGCTATGATTTTTCCCTCGCGAAAGACAACCGTGCCGTCTTCGATGGGGTTTCCCGCAAGCGTGAAGATTTTCGCGTGAGTGATCGCATAGGTGTTGGAGGGTTGGGCTTGCGCGCTTGCGATAGCAGGCACTGCGGAAGTGATGACGAGAATTAGTGCGATTCGAAAAGCGAGGGCGGCGGTCCTCACAGCGCACCCCCGAGAGTAACGGCCGAGCCAGCGTCCGTGCCGCCCGATTGAGGCGGCCTGGGCTTTTCTTCCGGCTTCTTTACTTCCGGTTTTTTCTCTTCGGGTTTCTTCTCGCCGGGTTTTTGACTGGCGGCATCGGGCTTTTTCTCTTCCGGCTTCTTCTCCGCTGCTTTCTTGAATTTGTCGATCAGCGCTTTCTTCTCTTTTTCGCGCTCTGCGCGTTCCGCGATGTCGCGCTGAAGGTCGAAGTAAATGCGCCCATCGATCAACGTTTTCTGCACCACAGCGTAAGCGCTTAGCGGATCGCGATTGTAAATCGCGAGGTCGGCATCTTTCCCGACGTCAATCGTGCCAACCCGCTTGTCAATGCCAAGCTGCATGGCGGGATTCAGCGTGACCATTTTCAGCGCTTCGTCGTGCGAAAGCCCGCCGTACTTCATGCTCTTGGCGGCTTCCTGATTCAGGTGCGTGGCTTCTTCGGCGTCGTCGGAATTGATGGAGACGATCACGCCGCGCTGTGTCATCAGCGCCGCGTTATACGGAATCGCATCGTAGGCCTCGACTTTATACGCCCACCAATCCGAAAAAGTGGAAGCACCGACGCCCGCAGCAGCCAGCTCATCCGCGACTTTGTAGCCTTCGAGAACGTGCTGGAAGGTCCGAACTCTGAAGCCGAACTCCTTCGCGACGCGAAGCAGCATCAGGATTTCATCTTCGCGGTAGCAGTGCGAGTGTACGTAGCGCTTGCCTTCCAGCACTTCGACAAGCGGCTCAAGCCGCAGATCGTGCCGCGGCGCGATGAGATTTTTTTCGCCGGCACCGATGCGCTTGTTGTATTCGTCCCACGCTTTCTTGTAATCGCGAGCTTCGCTAAACGCGCCGCGAATGGTCTCTTCGACGCCCATGCGTGTCGCGGGATACCGCCGGGGTTGGCCTGGGACACTGAAATTCGAGCGCTTCGGGTTTTCTCCCAGCGCGAACTTGATGCCGGGAAGTGCGCCTTCAAATGGCAGCTTCGCCGCAGGCTGGCCCCAACGCAGCTTGATAACCAGGGTCTGTCCGCCGATGGCGTTAGCGGAGCCGTGAAGAATATTCGCCGACGTGACTCCCCCGGCCAGATCGCGATAAATATCGATGTCCTCGGGATTCAAGATTTCCGCCATGTTCACCATCGAGGATACGGAAACGCTGCCCTCGTTGATGCTTTCCGCGGCGATGTGCGAATGGCAATCGATAATGCCGGGAATAACGAACTGCCCCGCAGCATCAATCACCTGAGCGTCTTTCGGCGCGCTAACGGACTGGCCGACTTCGGCGATTTTCCCATCCTTAATAAGGATCGAGCCGTGCTCGATGTTTCCATGCGAGACAGTGAGGATGGTGGCGTTTCGAATCACAATGACGCTGGGCGCGTCCGGCGGCGCAGCAGACGCCGCCAGCGGGAGGCAAAGGAAAAAAAGGAGGTTGCGAAATCGGAGGTCCTTTGCGTGGATGAAAAATCCAGTTGAGCCCTTCACCGGGCACCCCCATACGCTGCCGCTGCACGGGTAGCGTTCGTGGGTTTAACACCGGTGAACTCCAGCGAAAAATCTTGCACGCGGATGGTGCCCTTCAAGGATGCCCCATCGAACGTGCCGGAGAAAATGACGTCCGCGGGAGATCCCTCAATCGGGGTGTTGATGGTGAAGCTGAATTTGTCCACGCTCAGGTAGCCGCTGATAATCGAGGCCGTGCCACGGTGGCTAGTGATGGTGCCGGAGATCGTGCCGTCTTTCTCCATCGTGAGATCAGCGGTAGATTCCTCGGGCCCCCCGTCGGGCGTGGAATAGGAGAGCTTCCATTTTCCAGTGATGTCGCCTTTCGGCGGCTCTTTCGGTTTTTCTGGCTCGCGAATTTCAAATCTCCGGCCGTCAACGAAGACCATTTTGATTTTCGTTTTTTCCTCGAAGAGGTCGCCATCGGTGACCACAAGGTTGGCGATTTTCCCGTTTTCGACGGAGCCCAGGCGGTCGGAAACGCCGAAGATTTCCGCCGCGGAAAGCGTCAGCGCGCGAAGGGCAGTATCCGGCGCGAGGCCTACGTCGATCGATTTTTTCACGGCTTTGAGGATGTCCTTCGGCGCCGTGATGCCGCCGGAATAGAACGCAAACTTGACGCCCGCTTTGGCAAGCGCCGCTGGCGAAGACGGTGCGCGATCGCGGAACCGCAGCATCCGCAGCGAAGGCTTGTCCTCGGGATCGGCGTCTTTCTCCGCTTCCGGCCACTTCAGGTTCACCAGCACGGGAAGCTTTTTCGCGGCAATTTCCGAAGCAACTTCATAGCCCATCTGGCCGCCGTAAATGGCGTAAGTTGCCCCCTTCACACTCCAGCGGTCCACCAGTTCGAGCGCGCGGCGGAGTTGTATGGAATTGTTCGCGGGAATCAAAATCAGCGCGTGATCTTCCAGCGCTTCGGCAAGCGCGGCCTCGGTGCGGTCATAACGCGGCCTCGCGACGCTGCGCGGATTTTTTTCATACGTAGCCTGCGCTTTGACGCTCCACTCCGTGTCCAGCCAGACCTGATGAATGTACGCCAGCGTGCCCATGATCGAGCTCGGAAATCCGCCGCCAAATCCACCCGAAGTCTGGAATGTGACCGGAATCGCCACCGGCGATTTCACCACCAGATCCCCCGCACGTTCACCCGCCAGATTCAGTACCGCCGCCTGCCCTTGGAAAATTCCTCCTTTCGGCGAGGAAACAACCGTGGTGAATCCTCCGCTGCGCCAGGTTTCGATGCGCTTGTCGCTTAGGCTGGCTTCGTCCGCCCCGCTTCGCCACGGAGTGGAGTACGGCCGGTCCTCAGGACCGTGCGCACCCTCTTGTGGGCGACGCGGACCGCCTTCGCCGCTCGCTGGTGGCGCGG
>Ga0066659_10000614_pt1 | contig 13649 bp, 9 predicted proteins | sample GraSoiAngelo_108_FD_75176 | JGI IMG/M metagenome (GOLD analysis project Ga0066659, IMG submission 75176) | Grasslands soil microbial communities from the Angelo Coastal Reserve, California, USA - 14_0903_09_40cm | ecosystem: Environmental > Terrestrial > Soil > Grasslands | place: USA... | reverse complement strand
TTCGATTGTGTCCCAGAGACACACCACATCAGGTTCTTCTATGAACTCATATTCGATAAAATCCCCCGTGCATACTGCAAGGCCCAGGGTCTCGGCTGCGTAGGTTGCGGCAGCAGCGGAGATGTCTATGCCTGCGACTGAGGCGAAGTGCTCGCTCGCGACCCTAAGAAAGAACCCGTAAGCACACCCGATTTCGAACAGCCGTTTGTTACCGGCATCCGATATATGCTGCAGTAGCTTCTTTAACCGAGTACGAAAATTCTTTTCCGTCAACTCCCGCTCTGAAACATAGTCCATGTACTCTTCGCCAGCGAAGTACTTGGCACCATAGATCTTTTCTAGGTCTCCCGGAGCGAGCAGAATATCAGCCGTGACAAAACCACAGGAGCCGCAGCGCAATAATCCGGGCAACTCGGAGGTAACACAAGCTCCTCCGCAGACGAGGCACAGGACCGAGCTCATTCAGACCGACCCTGAACAATTTCATCAACGACGTATAGAGGCCGTCGCTTTACCTCGTCGAAAACGCTGCCCATGTACTCACCCATGATCCCCAAGAACGTCAACTGCAGTCCCCCCATGAACAAGATAACGACTATGAGTGATGTGTAGCCCCGTGGTACGTGACCAGCCCAAAAATAGTAAACAATCAGTGCAACACCGTAGAGTAAGCTCATTGTGGAAATTGTGAACCCCAAGAGGCTGGCTAGCCGCAACGGCAGCTTTGAAAAAGACAGGATTCCGATAACAGCAAAGGCCATCAGTTGACCGGGGCGATATTTCGTTCTGCCCGCCACGCGGGGTGCGCTGACAAAGCGTACGGTGGCTCCTGAATAACCAATCCACTGGAACAGGCCGCGCAGGAACTGGTTCTGCTCCCGGATGGACGTCTGGAAAACGCTGACCACCTTGCGGGAAATAAGACGGAAGTCTGCGGCGCCTGCGCGAAGTTCCACGGGAGAAAGCGCGTTTTGCATCCGGTAAAACGTCCGAGACGTCCACTTCTTCAGAGAACCGGCCGCGGGATCGTATTCTCGGACTGTATGGACAATTTCGAAGCCTTCCTCGAACTTCTCCAAGAGCATCGGAATAACGGCTGGAGGATGCTGCTGGTCACAATCCATCATGATGAGGGCATCGCCTCGGCTGTGGTCAATTCCGGCTACGAGTGACATTTGGTGCCCGAAGCGGCGGGACAAGTGCAACACGGTAATGTGGTTGTAGAGCTCCGACAATCTTTTCAGCACGCCGAACGTGTTGTCCGACGAACGGTCCAGGACGTAAATCACGTTGAATCGATAGCGGTCAGTAAGCCTTCCGAGCACCGCAGACAGAGACTCATGGAATGCAACGATACCGTCTTCCTCGTTGTAAACAGGAAGGATAATGTCAATAGTTTTCATCGATTTTTGCGTCCACACCAACGCGGGTCAAAATGATCTGCCCCCCTTAAGTCCACGGCTAATGAGACTTCTGCGGGTTTGTTATCGGGCCTCTGGAACACTCTCGAGTTGAGTTTTCGGCAGCTAGAGCGTTCTCCTTTTTCCTGTCGCACTCTCACAGTGAGTCTTCGGCAGCTTGTGACCTTGGCAAATCGCCATTCAGAGCGATCTGACAAGCGAAATCAATAGGTGTTCTCTCTCCCAAAGATCGGTGAGGGCGACTCTCATTGTATTTCGCGCCTCCAAGACTCGCGTCCCCCGCAATACGATTAGCAGCTAAACTCGCGAGAGCGGTGTCTTGTTGTATCGCTGCTCCCACCAACTATCGCCGAGAGGGAAAACATGGGCGCATCGGTCCTCGTAAAAAACGCGGTTGTGTCCACAGCCTCCTCCAGCACAAATATCTCATCGCACCCTAGAGAGTCGACAAGATTGTGGATCGTGGGAATCAGAATGTCATCGATTATGAATAGTGCCCCGGCATCGGAGTGTTGATATAGATAGTAGTACTCGAGATCTGGAAAGCGGTAACTATGCGGACCATCGATCAATGCAGCCTGGAGCGTGTGCTGGAATCGATAACTGGAAAGCGTCAGATGGGTCGGCCCTTCTACCCAGGTGACATGGTCCGGTCGAAGCAACGGTGAACCCTTAACATTTAGAATGCTGCCTCCCCCACTATCGATTCTGAATACCATATGCTGATCACGGCAATGACTAAACAACAACTTACTCGTTCCGGAACCCGTCTTAGAAGAGTAGATGACGCGTCGCCTTGATAAGTGCTTGGCAAGGGCGGCTAGCGACGTAGGTCCGAAAGTCCCACACTTATAAGACCCTTCAGCAACATCGATTACGTCCTGCACAACAGACGAAATCAATGTGCATAGCCCCTCATCGTATGGCATAGCCATAAAAGTCATGGGATATTGGCCAAAGCACGTTGCAAATCACAGTCCATGATCAAACAACAAGTTCGAAGGGACCGGATCAGTGTCCCGCTCGGTGATTTGTCTTCTCCAACTCGGAATCGGCCCCAGCGGCTGGCCAGTCGACACGAGCGTTTTGGCACGAGTAGCTAGCCATGTGGCATCAACCATTGCGCAGCCCTGAGCCCGTAGGCGGATGCTCAGCAAGTGTTCATTTAGGATTGCAACGACCTTGCGTTCGAACGATAGTAGCGTGTCGTGTGATAGGACAAAGCGTGAATGCCATTGTACGCCTTGGCCAGTCCCCTCACCCGTCACCCAGGCAAGAAGATACTGCCGATAGTTTTCTGAGAGCTGCGCGTCCGCCCGGAAAGGCTCGGTCGGATTGCCGGAAAACAACCGCGTCGATTCTGCCACGCTAACTAACGAGCCAAGCATTCTTACCTCAACTGGAGGCAAGAATACGAAGGAACTCCTTAACCAGGCCTGAAATTGCCGCCCGAAAACGACAACAGGGTCATTGAAGTAGTCGATGTGCGCCATCGCTATCGACCTGCCCAAGACTAGTCGTAGCATCTCCCGGCCAATTCGATCAAGGTAGCGAGTATAGAGCGTGCGAAAAGCCTCCGTAGCCAAATGCAAGAAATCGTAGTTCATCAGCTGCCGGCCGACGTACCGAATGCCACTATCCCATGCCGAAAATTCTCTATGCTCGTTTGAGCCACCAATTAGCACGCGATTTGGACCAAGTACTTCCTCATAATCTTCAGGCAGCTTATTGTCGATGATTACCAAGTTCCACTCGGCGAGAGGCAACTGGCGTGCAAAGAGTGCCTCCAGATCGTCTACCGCACTCTCGTATTTTTCCGTTCCATGGCGAACCAGAAGCGTGAGGATGCGCATCGAACATTTCCTCCGCATCAAGATTGCAAAAGCCGAATCGCTCGGAGTGCCTCCTCCCGCTCCTGCCAGCGCGTGCCATCAGCGGTCGACATGAGTTCCTCCAGTAGGTGAATAATTCGTCGAGCGCAGTCTCGCCAGCACAGCGGAGACTCGTCGTCCCGAAGGCTCTTGCCTTGAGGTAACGCCTTTAACGGAAGCTCCGCCAAGGCACGCCCTACCGCTTCCGCCAATGACGCGGTGTCGTCAAACGGCACTAGGGCACCAGGAGTTCGCAACTGCCCGGCGATCTCGTGCCACAGGGGCGATTCGCGAACTATCACCGGCCGTCCATAGGACAAACCCTGAACTACAGGCATTCCGAACCCCTCATAAAATGAGGGGAAGACGATGACACGAGCACCTGCGATTAATCTTTGCAGGACCGTCTCTTCAATCTGTCCACTCGGCATCGCTACGACATTCGATGACACCACGCCTTCAATGCCGATTGCGACGATCTTAGTAAAAGGAAAGGCATTGACCAGGAGCTGCATCGTGCGCCGTATGTCCTTGTGATCGTAGTCATTGCCAATCAGCAGAATATGGTCGCCGACCGGTTCTCGTGAGGCGGCTTGATCTACGTGTTCCTCTGTCGCCAGACTAAGATAGGTAACGCATTCAGCAATCGGCGCCTGAAGGGGAAATCGGATTGTAAATCGATTGCGCGTAAATTGGGAGTCATACAAGAGACCATCGGAAAAGCGGGCTATAAAGCGCCAGAGGGGATCCAAACTGTCGCCGCAGGCGTACAAAATATCCCAAGAAATGGTATCCAGCATATTAAAAACAAGGAGAAGGGCATGCTGGTGCAGTTCGACCACCCTCGATAGCTCCCAAGGTTGGTTCAGCAGCACGGCGGCCGTGTATGTCTCCTGGGGACTATCAAGAACCAACCGGAATTTCTGAAATCGCTTTCGAAGCTGAAAGAATTCGGCTACAGCGGAAGATACGAGTACGTCGATCCGCCACCCGGAATTCAGCGCATCGAAGCCATCGAGGAAGCCGAGAATACTATGTGACGTGCCGTTGTGCTGGCTGATCATACCCCGGCAATCCAGAAGCAGGCGGAGTCGGCTCCTCGTATCAGTGGCGTAGACGCGGCCGAGGAGAACCTCCAGTTTGGATTGCGAGAGGTTGACGTTACAGGCATCCGCCCGAATGATGTCCGGGTACAAACTTCTCAGTCGATCACTGTCAGCGTTTGGTGGCAATGGGTACAAGTGAACCGGTGGTAGATTAGAGGGAAGGATGGCCCGGTTGACTACCACATTACGGAAACCGCGTCTGCGCGCCTGACACAACAAGAGCCTAAGTTCACCCGCAGTGCTGGTAATACCAAAATCGCCCCTGTCCACCTCCGTGATAACCTCCCGACGAATAACCATGCATGCCGACAGGAGTTCCGGCGTGATAGTATAATCCGAGAGAAAAGCGAGACCTACACGAGTCAATCTTGGATCGTGCCTATCAAAGACTCTATCACCGGGTAATGGCCATATATGGTCGGTCGCCGCATCAGCAAAACGCGGCTGTGCCATGCCAAACTGCGGATCACGGTCGAACTCTTCAACTAGGCGTGCTAATACCTCATTCGCTGGAAGGATAGGATTCAGTACCACGACAAGGTGACGCCGTGAACGCGCAGCTAGGCGGATTGCCTTGTGGAGTTCGTCTAATGTCGTCGATAACCCGACAGACACTAGCTTCAGCTTGACTACTGGTGATCGTACCTCCACATTCCTTGGTAACACAACAGTAGTCAAACCGGCTCCGCCGGTGAGACCGGCATCGCCGGATAATGCTTCAAGGAATTGTGAAAATTCTTGGCCGCAGAGTTTCGTCGTAGATAGGTCAATAAACACGTCATAGGCGGGATTATTTACCTTTTGAGGTTCCAGCCCAGCAGGCATTAATTTCGCGCTTGCAGTGGAACTATTCATCACCCGGAAACTCCAGTTCGCTTCTAACAAGGGAAAAGAGAAGCGGATCCCGAACGCCGGCCCGCGGACCAGAACAGCACCACCATCGGCTACGCCGGCCCTACTTCGACACAGCCTGCACAGCACTCATTGCCGCGCTCAGCTCCTGGTAGACTGTGTCGGCTGAAAATCGCTCACGAATCTCGTGACGCTTGTTTAGCAAGCCCTCAGCTGCACCGGTAGTGGTACAAAGATCAATGACATGCCGAGCAAAGGCATACCAGTTCGTCGCAACATGACACAGCTTTGTCACTTCAGCTTCGACACCGTCAACACCGGAAGGCCAGGTCACTAGTGGACGTAAATGGCAGAGTGCCTCGATCGTTTTAATCTTCAGGCCCGTGCCGGCGACTGCCGGATTGATGACGAGACGAGCTTCGGCATAGGCAGGAGAAACGTCATCGATTTGACCCAAGATTCTAACGCCCGGTTCGTCGACGTCTACTTGCATGCCGACCGAACCGGCTACGCGTAACTCAGCAGTAGGTATCTCGCGACGTATAAGAGGCCAGGCAAACCGCAGGAAATCCTTGAGCCCTTTCACATTCAGAGAATTGTCAGAAGCTATCAAAAGGATCACCGGATCCAGGGCTGGAGCCCGAACCTCATCTATTGGATCGAAATCGATCCCGGCGGTTACCACTGGCTTGTTGGGCACCAGCTGATGAAGCTCTTCAGCCTCGTCGGATTGAATGGCAATTACAAGATCAGCCGGATCGAGCAAACTCGCCTCTTCCTCTGGCCTTAGAGCAAGACTGTCCTCAACGCCAAAGTGGATTACTTTCTTGCGCTTGGTCGAGAACACGTCGATCGTGTCGACCACCTTGATCGCTTCTGACCGTATCAATGGTAATCCCCTCGTCATAAAGACATAATCTACGAGGAAGACCTCCGGTCGGAGCACCGAATCCAGGTGTAAGAGTACCTCTATCAGCGGATCAGGACAAAAAGTACGCACAACCGACAGCAGTCTTGCGGCGGTTCTTGCGATGTTGTCTTCTTCCCCAAGGAGCTTTGCGAAGTCACGGGGCTTAACCCCGGTCAGACTGGCTATGGGTGCGTCACCTTCCGCCAATTGGTACAAAAGCGTACCATCGCGCTGGCAAAGGACAAGGTTCGGATAAACCGAACAAGCATCTATAAGCCGTTGATTCGTGATTGAATATCCGCTCAAGGGGCAAATTACTGGAAAAATCTCGAAGCCCTGAGTGGCAAGCCAGGTCAGCATTCGGTGAATTCGATATTCATTGCCGGCACGTGACGGATAAGGCAGCACATGAGTGACGCAAATTAAGCGCCGATCGGTGTTGACGTGTCTGGAACCGGACGGAAATCTCGGACAAACAATCGGTTCAGGTTTGAGCACCGGTCGCGCTTGCGTTTGAGCGCCATTCTTCACTGCCTCCAACGCTTCATTCAGCCAACTGAGAACACCGGCGCCCGTCTCAACTCGTGCCACAATTGCACCCTGCCGGGGAATGGCAGACTTCATATTGACGCTGGTCACATCCAATTTCGTCTGCAGATGTCGACTAAGCGCCAGGTCCGACTCGCGTCCTTTGGTGGTGCCCCGTCGCAGGTAGTCCAGCAGGGGATTCGCACGAGCCTTTAGCAAGTCGGGGTTCTGCTGCAAATATTGGTCACTGTCGAAAAACGGATTCGGCTTGCGTCCTTCAACGGCACCCCACCGCAGATAATGTACTAATGGGTTGATGCGGGTCGTAGCGACATCGGGGTTCTGCCGCAAGTACCAATCACTATCGAAGAGTGGGTTCGGGTCGCGGCCTTCGATGGCGCCTCGGCGCAGATAGTGTCTCAAAGGATTCACGCCGGCATTAGCTACATCCGGGTTCTGATGCAAGTACCAATCGCTGTCGAAAATCTTCGCAGCGGCAACTAACCTCATATCCCGGAGCAGCCGGATGCCCTCCTTGAGGCGACGTGGAGTCCAGGAGAACTTATAGGCCTTCCTTCTAGAGATACCCTCACGACGCAGTCTGTTTCCGACAGCGTTCACAGGTAAAACGTCATTCGGATTCCTAGAGAAGCTTCTGCGTCGGCTGAAAGCCATGTGTAACACGCGCTTCACAACAATCCTCCGCAACGTTCCGCCAGGAAGGAGTTTGTCACGTAGCTTGTAATAAACGGATAAAGCTTTCCAACCATGGGAACCACAAATTTGGTTCAAAACAGAACTCTTCGTTTGCAGCTCTTGAACTGTGTGTTCATGGTTCGTTCTCAGTGCCTCCAGCTCCTTGGTTAGCGTTTCCTGTTTTGCATTTAGCGCGGCCAGTTCCGTGGCTAGTTTTTGCAGCTCAGCATTCTTTTGAGCTAGCTGTTGCTGCAATTCACCGATCTGCCCCTGGAATGACGCTACTTCATTCTGGCCTGCCAGTAATTGTTTGTCTCTATCCTGCAATTGCGATTGGAGGTGACGAACAAATGATTGGTCTCTCTCGGCAGCGATTCGCTGCCCCAACAACCCAAAAACTCTGTGAACACGCTCAAATTCTTCATCTCCAAGCTCGAAGAACTCTGCCAAACACTCCGATGCCTTTCCAGCGGCGATTATTCCTAGTCCGTGACTGAAACTAAACTCTCTCCATGGGTACTGTTTTTTCACCTCTTCCCAAAACTTCCAAACGCCAAATCTACCTTCTCTTACGTTAATGTCGTGAAAGAGAATCAGTCCTCTTTCGCTCATCCGCGGGAGCCAGGTTTCGAAGTCATGCCGTACAGCTTCATACGTGTGTAGACCATCAATGTGTAGCAGGTCGATGCTGCCATTCAAAAAATGTTCCGCGGCGTCGTCGAAGGTGGTCTTGATAAGTCTTGAGAAGGTGCCATACAAAGGGTCATGGTAGGCTCGGAGTTCGTCGAGCACCTCAGGTCCGTAATGCCCACTCTGCTCATCGCCCTCCCAAGTGTCGACACCAAAACAACGGGAATTCAAACCGAGTTCACTGATCGCCTGACAGAACGCACAGTAAGAATCGCCAGAGTGGGTACCGAGCTCTACAAAAATATGCGGCTTGTGCCAAGCGACAAGTGCAAAAGCGATTGGGAAGAGCCCGTGCCAACTCGTCACGGAAGTCACCCTGCGGGGTGACCGCAAAATAATCGGATCTAGCAAAGAGTACCTGCCCATGTGTTCCTTATCCCTCTTCACACCCAGCTGATGCTTCTCGAACCGCCCCGTATGGCAGATGAGCAACGTGGACTAGGTTTTTTTGTTTTGTGGGATGGCTTTCCATCCATTTTCCGAGCAGCCTAGCTAGAATACGTCGGATTCGGCGGAACGGGCAAACAAGTATGAGACGTGACGCACGCTCAGGATCTGCTCCGTCCTGTGAGATACCGATTAGCTTCCCGCCCGTACAATGGTGATCTCGGAAGACATGCTCCCTCCCGGACGCGTATCACCTCTGCCGCGGTCGCGGAAGACCGAGGACAGCAGATCGTAAACGACGCGCCCATCGGATCGGCGGTACATCGCAGTACCGGTTCAGCCGCGCCTCAAGCTGACCCACCTGGGCCGCCAACTCATTGAACCGTGAGTCTAAAACGTCGCCTTGCTGACTTGTCGGCGTATCCGCTGTTGTCAGTATATCCGGAGTTCTTAGCTTATCGACCCTTGCGCTACTCGGGACAAGAACGGCTCCGCCATCACTCCCATGTGTAAACGCCGCCCAAATGCTTCCGTCCTGCGTGTCGACCACCTTCACGCGCTGGGCACCATAACCATGCTCAAGAACGTACGATAGTTCCTCGGCAGAATAGAAGTGGTGCCAATGGACCTCTGCTCCTAGCAATTGCTGACCAATCTCCCGACGCAGGTCAAAGCGCTCCCAAAGTTTTAATGCTGAGAACGCCAAAAAATGGAGCGCCGCAGATCCACTCGGCTTCAGAATGCGCAGGATCTCACCAAACAGGTTATAAACGTACGGTTTAGGAATATGCTGTAGGCAAGCAACAGAATAGATGAAGTCGATAGACTCGGACTTTATTGGGATTGTTATTCCGTCGTAAATGAGGAAGCAGGCTGGCATGCGCACATTGTCCCTGGCCAGACGCTGCTTGGCTTTCGCTACCATAGCTGGTGCCACATCTAGATCCACAATGTTAGACGGTTGGAACCTCCTGTGGGCCGCCTCCATGATGTAGCCAACCCCACCTCCGACCTCTAGGATCAGAGATCCCGGACAGGGGATTGCCCAGGGGAAATGTGAACTTATGGTGTTCAAATACGCGTCCGCACGTGCATGGAGCGTTTCAAGTGGTGCGCCATCGTGAATGCGTTTCTCAACTTCTTCCAAGCTTTCTTGCGGCTGATTCCAAGTTTTGAAAGCGACAGCCGCATTCATCTCTTTTTTGAGATGGAGGTTGTGTTCTGCGGAGTACCATTTCCCATGCGGGTGAAGGATGGCGAATGAATGATCAACCCACTTCCTCGCGCAAACTCCCGCTGCCCATTCGATTAGGCGAAGGTAGTCGCCAGTCCTCGCTTCAGGATAAGTCTCAAGCAGGTCTGGCCTTTGCTCGTAGACCTCGAGCAACGTCATAACGGCCTTTTGTCTTGTGCTTTGACTCAACGATAGTCTCCGTTTTTCCAGTACTGCCGGTGTGGTGGAGTGTAGCTCAAGGCGGCGCCGAGAAGCCGTAATCCTAACTTCAGGCTATCTTCTCTCTGTCGGCAGTTCTCCGATTGCCTCGGTGCGTGTTCCAGCAATTCTTATGCGAGCGCTAGAAAAGCGCACTTCGTCAGGGGTCACCGGCCTATCCTACTTGTTTCTCGGACTGCTCTACACGGCGGGGCTTTGAGCAGTTGTATGCTACGGTTTGGATGGCATTGTTTCTTTTCTCCAATAGAGGTAAAGATCGTGAAGAGTCGTTTCCAAACTGTACTCGGCTCTCCAGCCGGTCGTGCGCCGCAGCTTACGGTTGGTCCCGTACAGTTTCTGCGTCTGACCAGGTCGCAGCCTGTTTCCACATACAGAGATACGGATTGGGCGTGGACAGAATGAGGTTAACAGGTGCACGATGCGGCCAATCGGCACTGACCTACCGCTGCCCACGTTGTAAGCCTCTCCAGGCCGCCCCCTCTCGAGCAATAATTCATAGGCGTGCACGATATCACGCACGTCGCTAAAGTCGCGCTGGACGTCCATGTCACCCACTTCTAACAAAGGAGACTGTAGGCCCAGCCCGATAGCAGCGATCTGGCGCGCAAGGTTTGAACATACGAACTCGGGCGATTGGCCAGGTCCAGTGTGATTGAATGGCCGGGTGCGGACAACATGCAGACCGTAACCGCGGAAAAATTGGTACCCAAGAATATCAGCTGCCGCTTTGCTGACGGCATACGGATTCTCAGGGCGAAGGGGCTCTGATTCATTTACCGGCAGGTGAGCTGAGGGGACGTATCCATAACATTGCCCTGATCCGACCAACAGAATTCTTGTTTCCGGCACATGCTTCCGCACAGCCTCTAGCAGGTGGAGCGTGCCAAGGAAATTGCTCTCATAGAACGCATGGGAATCAGTGAACGACTCTGCTGCTGACGAGCGGCCAGCGAGATGATAGATACACTCCGGCCTTGCTTCAACAACAACCGACTCCACACGTTGTGGAACACGGAGATCACATTTGATGAGCTTGAGCCCCTGAACCGGTGCGGTCGGCTGATCGAGGTAGGTTCCATAGATGGAGTGGCGACGGCCCCTCAATTGGCGAACAAGATGTTGGCCCACGAATCCTGTGGCACCTGTTATCAACACCCTCATTTAATCGCTTGCGCCTGCCACAGCGGCGTAGGCGGGTAGCCGCCTTTTTAAACGGTAGATGTCGTGGTCCACCATCGTTGACACTAGGTCGGAGAACGACATGGTAGGCTGCCATCCCAGTCTTTTCCTTGCCCTGCTGGCATCGGCCACCAGGTGATCGACTTCGGCCGGCCGCAGGAGGGCCGGATCCCTTCTAACATATTCTTGCCAGTTGAGCCCCACACTGCAGAAGGCGGTTTCCGCAAAATCAGCTACCGAGTGAGCTACCTCCGTCCCGATCACGAAATCGTCAGATTCGTCCTGCTGCAGCATCTGCCACATCGCTTTGACATAATCTCCCGCGTAGCCCCAATCCCTGCGCGACTCGAGATTGCCGAGCCACAGCTGATTTGCGAGTCCCAGCTTAATTCGGGCCACGCCTTGCGTGACTTTGCGCGTCACGAATTCCGTGCCACGACGGGGAGATTCGTGGTTAAACATGATTCCAGAACAGGCAAATAAACCGTAGCTCTCACGATAGTTCACTGTAATGTAGTGTCCATAAACTTTGGCGACTCCATAAGGACTCCGCGGCCGAAACGGCGTTGTCTCGCGCTGGGGCGTTTCAGTCGGATTCCCAAACATTTCGCTGCTCGAAGCTTGGTAGAACCGAATCCCCTCGTCGATCGCCCGTATCGCCTCCAACATCCGAGTCACGCCCAACGCTGTAAATTCCCCAGTCAATACGGGCTGATGCCAAGAAGTGGGCACGAAGGATTGTGCCGCCAGATTATAGACCTCCTGGGGTTGTGCTTGACGGAGCGCACTGATAAGGGAACTTTGATCAAGGAGATCGGCCTGGATAAACACGACCTTCTCGGAAAGATGGGATATACGATCAACATTATCCGTGCTGCTCCTCCGGACAACTCCGAACACTTTGTATCCTTTTCCCAACAGGAACTCCGCCAGATAAGACCCATCCTGACCGGTGATCCCTGTTATCAGTGCACGCTTCTGCATAAGCACTTTCCTTTACTGGGGTACTTTGACTGCATGAGGAAGATCCACATGCCAAGCAATGCGACCAGCCCTCAAGCATCTAACCGAGCCCAAGCGGCAATTGGCACGTAATTATAGCCTAAGACTAAATTTACTTTCCGCTGAGAACAGCGGGATGATGTCCCGGATCACGCTGTCAGCCGAGAAATGTTGCAACATCTTCTGTTTTCCGCGCATTCCCATCATTGTTCTCGTAGCCGAATCGCGTAACAGACGGAAAATTGCATCTGCCAGAGCCGATCTGTCGCCAAATGGTACAAGCAGACCGTCATTTCCCGGGTCAACGAGCTCGCGTGAAACGGCGATATCGGCGGCAATAATCGGCTTTCCATTTGCCCAGGCCTCGAGCAGGACGAGTCCCAACGATTCGACGCGTGATGGCTGCACGACAACATCGGCAGCGGCGAGCAAATCTCGTTTTTCGGTATCATCGACTGGTCCTAAATTCAGCACACGTTGACAATAAGGTGCCTGTTCCAGAACATATCGCTCGAATGACGAGAGGCTTGGACCAGCCAGCACGAGATGTGCCCGAACACCTTTCAGCCATAGGATCTTCATCGATTCTATTACGCAGGGGGTTCCCTTATCTGGCGCCTTCATCCCCAAATGAAGCACTATCGGTTCGGAAACACCGTATTTTGTTTTGAAACGATTGGGATCGCCTCCGGTTACGTCTGCAGGCTCAATGCCGGTACCACAAAAGACTAACTTCCTAGGAGATACTCCGAGGCGCTCTAATCGCTGTGCTTCCGTTCGGGTTAGCGTCAAGACCCGGTCACACTCGTTCAACACTCTGATCTGAAACGGGTGAGTGAAATGACTAGAAATCTGATTATTGTTTTCCTCCCCAAAATGAACACAAGGAGTCGTCAGAATGGGAACCCTGCGCCGTCGAGCCTCCGCGATGCCCGTGGACATCAAGGCGCTGTACGGAAGCGGACCCACATGGATCACGTCCGGACGCGATTCTCGTAATGCTTCAGCAAGGCCTCTAACTGGGAACGCTGGGCGCGCAAACTTAGCCTTCAGTCGCCAATCTGGGAGGGTCCCTAGAATGCGGCCGGCGCGCCTCAGCCAGCGCCGGTATGAAATCGGAAACCGATGAATCTCGATGCCATCATAATTCGTGCGAACCAGCGGACATGTGCGGAAACCCTCCAACCAGAAAGACTCGAGATCTAACGCCGTTGTAGTGAAGACGGAGGTTCTGTTTCCAGCGCCACGAAGGAACCGTGCCAGCAAAAGAATGTGATTCTCGTATCCGCCCCTATAAGGATAGAAACGCGGAATAACGAATGCTATGTGCATAAAACCAGGCTATCCACTCAACTATTGCACTTCGGGCTTGTCTTCATCCTAACAGGCGGAGGACTGCGGCGTAGCCATGCGGAGAAGTACAGCCCCAACCAATTTCTGCTTCTTGCCGAGCTTAACAAGCCGAGACGGGTTGTGTTTGTGTCAGAAGTTCTTCGTAGCGAGCGATGGCCCGATTGGACGGTCCGTCCTCAATAAGCTCCCCGTTGTGGATCA
>Ga0066659_10000606_pt1 | contig 13708 bp, 15 predicted proteins | sample GraSoiAngelo_108_FD_75176 | JGI IMG/M metagenome (GOLD analysis project Ga0066659, IMG submission 75176) | Grasslands soil microbial communities from the Angelo Coastal Reserve, California, USA - 14_0903_09_40cm | ecosystem: Environmental > Terrestrial > Soil > Grasslands | place: USA... | reverse complement strand
GCGTACTCAGGGGCTCTAGGTCGGCTAAATCAAGCTCTATTCGTAGCTAAATTGAAAAGCAGGGTCAAGGTGAACGTCGCAGATTACCTAGACTGGCTCTGGGAAGAATTCTCTGACAAGTATGCTGGGGTTGTCTCAAGTGAGTTTCTGCCAGAGATCGATTCATACGAGCTATCCATGTTCTTGTCAGAATGTTATCGCGTTGCCAGGCCCGGCGGTCTAACAGTCCACTCATTCCTCTCGCCAATAGCTAGAAACCGTCGACAGAGGTTGCTGATAGACGCTGACAGTAATCCGAAGTGGACAAAGACTCCGCCTAAGGAGTGGTTCTCTCCCAAACCGGCCCTTGTGATGTCGGAGCTAAGACGAACGGGCTTTCGAAATCTTCACGTTGAAAAGATCAAGAGCAACCTCATCATAAAGGCTGACGCGGTGAGAAACTTCCTCCATAGCTGGGAGGTGAAGAGCACATTCTGGAAAACACACGAGTTGCAGTTGGCGAGCGAGGGCTTGGAGGTCCCAGATTGGCTGATAGTGTCGGGTCGTAAGCCCTAGAGAGTCAAGCTCTCAGTTCAAGGTCTAGGCAATGGGAAAGAAAAATGGGGACGCGAGCAAGAAGCTCGCCAGGTCTACGCAGTCTCGTTTGTCTTTCGGTCTTCCGTTCGTTCCATGGTCCCGCCGCATCCGCAGCCGGGTCCGCAGCAGCAACAACTCAACTCACGCTTCACCTCGGTTAGTCAGTTACTTTTCTAAAGTATTTAAACAGGCAAGTACCCAAACAGTAATGGAGTTACACGTTGGTAAGGACGAAGGAAGGAGAACCATGCTGCACATGCCCCTGCCCATGCGAAGGAATAATCGAGATCATCGGCAAGAAATGGGCTCTTTGTGTCTTGGCCCTGTTAGGAAACGATGGAACACTTCGCTTCAACAAACTAGCCGGAAGACTCCCAGGAATAAGCGCAAAGACGCTGACAGAAGTTCTAAAGAGTCTCCAGCAAACAGGACTAGTTAAGCGTCAAGCTTTCGCCGAAATCCCGCCGCGAGTAGAATACCATCTGACCAAAGAAGGGAATGAATTGACGATGTTGGTGGCCCCGTTGATGGTTTGGGCTGACAATAGGACAGGGCTTGTCAAGCTGGAATCTTAGGATTCTTAATTCTAGACTCGACAAGCTTTCTAGCTCGTTCCTCAAGCTGAGCAGCTTCCTTCCGCAGATCAGAGACTTGTCTCGCTATCTTCTCCACATACCTTTGATCATCAAGACTTGCAAGATTGATCAGGACATTACTTGCCGCTCCTTCAACAGCCGCACGCGCCGCGGAGACTGCGGTGACAACATCGGAGAGTGCATTGGTGGACCCTTTCTCCGCGACCTCGTGAGCGAGCCGCAGAGCTTTGACTGAATATTCGAGTGTTGAGAGTGGTATCTCGGACGCCTTGATAGTTGCTACTCTAATCGCGTCCGTTCGAGCCTCAGGCTGATCCTTCGAAAGCTTGAACGCTTTCATCACCAAGTCAAAAGCTTCCGTGTCCTCTACCACGAGGCGTAGAAGCTTCTGGCGAAGAGCATCAGCTTCCTTCACTACCTCGTTGAGTTTCTCCGCACCTGGCGGCGCTTCTTTCTTTCCCAGCGTTATCCGGGCGACCATGCAGAGGAGTCCTGCGGCGAGTGCTCCCATGTACGCAGAGACACTTCCTCCGCCTGGAGTCGCCTTTTTGGAGGCGACTTCTTCGCTGAACATAGCTAAGCTCTGGTCAGTCAGCGTAGAAGGCCTAGGGGCAAAGAGCTTCCTTTCCAGGACCTGGTCCCGACTAAAGTTCTCCAGCCGCAAATAGAACTCTGCAGAGTCGACAAGGGAATCCATAGGCGCAAGCCCGACGACCTCGCTCCCAACAACCGGGACCCCGTAGCGATCGGCGAATAGCTTGACCAGCTCGTAGGCCTTGAACACTTGGCTCTCGCGATAGTTCGTCAGGTTCATCGACACCTGAACTATTCCCCGCTCTTTCAGCTCGAACCCGAGAGCTTTTACGAACGCAAGGCCGCCATCTTTTGCTCGCAGTTGGTGGGCGATCTTCTTCGCGATGTCTAGATCACTCGTTCCAAGGTTGACGTTGAAGGCTATGAGAATCTCTCGAGCTCCAACAGCTGTCGCGCCTGCAGTAGGATGGATCTTCTCGGGACCAAAGTCCGGCTTCTTCGCCGGGTCCTTACCTATCTGGTCTTGGAGGCCTTCAAACTCTCCTTCACGGACGTCAGCGAGGTTCCGTCTCTCTGCGGTAGTCGCTGCTTCCTCGTAGAGGAAAACAGGCACGTGAAATTTCTCAGCGAACTCTTGCCCGAAAGCGCGGGCCAGCGAAACGCAATCTTCCATCGTTACACCGGACAACGGGACGAAGGGAACAACATCGACCGCGCCCATTCGTGGATGCTCACCTTTGTGATGTCTCAGATCAATTAGTTCGATTGCCTTTTGGCTAGCAGCCAGCGTAGCGTCCTTCACGGGTCCAGGCTCGCCCACGAAGCTTATCACGGATCGGTTGTGGTCAGAGTTGGATTCCACATCAAGGAGCGTTACGCCAGGCGTCTTTCTTATGGCGTCAGCGATCAATTCAATGACCTCCTTCCTCCGGCCTTCACTGAAGTTTGGAACACATTCAACTAGCCGCAATACTGATTCTCCTACGCGGTTCTCTCCCATCTTGGTCTCCTTAATAGTCAAGCGGGTTAGAGAAGCCCGATCCTGTGATCAAGTAGCTTTTCGAAAATCTCCTCTGAAATAGAAATCTCCACGAAAATTCTTCCCCTCGACCGCGTGTCTATACCAGTACTTGTCGTCTTCCCACATCTCGTCAAATGGAGGATGGTTGACTGGAAACCACCGGAGAATTCCCTCCTTGCTCTCCTTGATTGTACCGCGAAATTCACTCGTTAAGAATACATACGCAACCCAATCCGGGTCCTCGCGTTTGTCGTACTTGAAAAACACGAGAGTTCCAACTCTCCGCGGTTGGACCTCTAGACCTGTCTCTTCGTAGACTTCCCTCGCAGCACATTGTTCAGGGGTCTCTTTGGGTTGTAGTTTTCCGCCTGGCGCGTTCCATTTGCCGGCTCCGAAGAGGCCAGGGTTCTTCTTCAACAATAGAACTCGGTTATCGTCAAGGATGAAGCACAGGGTAGCCTGAATAGTCATATAGACAGATCAGGGGATGCGTTTCTGTTTGAGCAGAATGATCGCCTGTGCTAGGTCACCGCTCGACTGTCGTAACGCGTTCGTCGCTTGTTCTACGGATACTCCTGCCTGAGAGGCGACGAGCTTCGCATCCTCATCAGAACCTCCGCCTACGCCCTCCTCCCGCATAGTTCCACCTCCGACTTGGTAGATGGTCTGCCCCTGTACTGTGACCGTGGCGACTTCGGGGTTGTCGATGACAATCCTTCTGGTAGGGCTTTCCATTATCACCTTGGTAACATCGTCTAGTTGTTGGACTTGCATGCCCATCCGTTGCATCATTCTGTTTGCTTCGCGGGGGTTGACCTTTCCTCGACGCATCATCGCGAAATCATTCTCTTCCACCCTGTCCGGTGATTGTTAAGCCTATTCAGAATCCGCGGCTCCGTGCCGAACTTTAACAGCTATTCCTATCTTGAAGCTCTGCATCTCTATGGCATTGAAGAAAGATCTCCCGACAGCGAGCAACCGGTCCTTCTTATCCACCACCAAGACCTCCTCTTCGGGCCGCAGCTCAGGGTCCACCCCTATCACGTGTTTGGCGAACACGTTTCCCCCCTTCTTGATGAACGACTCTACTCCAGGGGTGACCTTGACTCGTAGCTTTGGAGCCTTGAATACCTGTTTTAGCGCGAGACCTCCATTTACCGTCAGAGCCAGTAGACCGTCCTTGGGACGATAGGTGGCCAATAATTTCCCGTCGCTGTACACGTGGCGTATTCGATGGGTGTTCGGGGAACGCACGATTAGTATTGACGTAGGAAAGGCCTTCTCAGCTCCTTTGCCGAACTGATAGGCGGCGACCGCTCTGATCCTTCGTAGCTCGTGGAGCTGTGGCTTGACGTGTTGAAGAGGCATCGTTGTTCCGATAGCTAATTAAGCCTGGTCGGAGCCTATTTCTACTGTTTCTCGCCGCGAGGTCTTGTAACAGCCATTGTACTGTGAGGTTTGCGGGAGAGAGATAGTCGGTAAGCCCGGCCGGTCCCTAGTCGAAGGGGCAACCTTGATCGTCTGCCAATCATGTTCGAGCCTGGGCAAAGAGCTTCCCGGTTTTCCTGAGAGAAGACCTAGAGCAGCCCGTCTTGGTTCCGTGCCATCACATACTCGAACTCCAATAGAGAGCCTACCGAAAGCCGTCGAAGACTCGGATCTAGTCGAAGATTATCCCCGGATTGTGAAGGATGCCCGAGAGAAACTACACTTGTCGCAGACGGATCTCGCCTTCAAGGCAAAGGAAAAGCTGACCGTGATCCAGAAGATAGAGCTAGGCAAGATAATCCCCACAATGCGGCTTACCAAGGAACTCGAGCACATATTGCGTGTCAAACTCCTCGCGCCCAGAGAAGAGCTTGAGGTTTCCACTGTTCCCGTGAGGCAAGCCGGGCCGAGAGAGCTAACCCTCGGTGACATAGCTCTAGTTAGGCATCGAGAGTCACAGAGCAAGTAGCACGCGAACAAAAGCAGAGTCTATTGGGTATCTCAGTAAAGAATTATTTACTCTGAAACAGTCGCGCTAAGCATGGCTTCTCTGAGCCAGGCGAAGACGCTCGGTGGAATAGGGTCCATACTTGCCTTACTGTCCGGACTACTGTTTTGGGCACCATACAGCTCAGGCCTCGTCCTACTCATAGTAGGACTTGTTTTGATGCTTGTCGCGGTGAAGAACATAGCCGACACGACAGGCGACCAACCCATCTTTAACAACATGTTGTATTCTGTCATACTAGCGATCATAGGACCAGTCATTGCAGCCGTGGTCGTTTTCATCGCTGCCGCGTCTTTGATAAGCACCTTCCGCGGCTTTACGCCCGGAACAACGACCATCCCTTCGGGATTTCTCACCGCACTTGGCTTCATAATCCTGGCGGGCGTCATACTGGTGGTTTGCATACTGATCTCGACGATCTTCCTCAAGAGAAGCTACGATACCATCGCCACGAAATTGAGAGTTGACATGTTTCGGACGACAGGTCTTCTGTTCCTAATTGGGGCTGCCACTCTGATAGTCGGCATTGGTATCGTGATACTCTTCATCGCTGCAATACTTCAGATCGTAGCCTTCTTCTCAATCCCGGAACAGCTCCCATTACAGGCACCTCCCCAGCAGGTCTGGGGACCGCCAACGCCGCCTGCACCAATGCCTCCTTCTCTGACCCCCGCACAGTAGACAGTCTCTAAGACCATTTTCAGAAGTAAGATAGTTGAAAGAGGGAGTGGCTCCTGAAAAGATGACAGTTAGGGCTGTCCCCCCTGCGGTACCGGAGGAGGTTTTCCTGCGTGACACCGATAGAAAACGGGCAAAGAAGGGCCTCCTGGGCGGGACAGAAGAAAAAATCATCTTCGCCAAGACGATCTTCCTGCCTTATCTCGACTTTACCTACCGCTTTCCGGCGGAAAAAGGCCTTGTATCAAAACAGACGGTGATCAGTGAAGGCCGGTCAACGATCTTGGCTTTGCGAGAAGCGAACTTCGGCTTCGACCCGAGGCTGGTGGCGCTGATTCCGATGCTTGCCGATATGGAGGAGGACTCCGCATCTATCGTTAAGGGTATTGACTCGACCGCTTTGGTGAGCGAACGGCTAGCCGAGCTGAAGAATCTCTTGAGAGATTACGAAGTGCAGTCAGAAGAGAGGTCGAAACAGTACGAGGCTCTCCCGAAGGAGAGTCCAGCGAGAGAGAATCTGAAAGAGAATATTGAGTACCTGAGAAAGACGAAGTTGTTGCGATGGAAGATGTTCGCCGACGGGCTACAGCTCCCACCGAAGCTCGATCTCGATAGGCTAGAGCTCTTGGAGGGGACATTGTTCTACATGCCCTATTTCATAGCGAAGCTCTCCCGCGGTGGAGAGAGACGATATATTGTCTGGAACCGCGAAGGCAAAGAAGACGAGACAATTGCGGACGAAATGACGAAGAACAACAAGTTTCGAGCCCTCGTCGAAACACACGCACTAGGGTAGACAGTCGAAGAAGTTCTCAGAAACCCTACAGTGATATAGAAGAACACTCATCCTATCCCGAGTGAGAACAATGGCTTACTGCTGGAAATGCGGCGCACAGCTCTACGAGAACTCTTCCTACTGCCATAGCTGCGGAGCAGCCGCCAAACCCTCTGCAACCATGGCTCCCAGTGCGCAAACAGGGTTTGATCGTCTGAAAGACGACAGGGGATTCCAGGACCACTGGGCGAAACGCGTCATCGCCTACATAGTCGATGTCGCGATCGTATCGGTTGCGGTATATGTTCTCGTACTTGTTGTCGCACTTCCCGCGTTTCCGGCGATCTTCTTTGGACAAACGTTTCCCTTTGCATGGTTCTGGGGGTTCTGGTTGGGCGGAATCGCACCATTGATCATACTTACCTACTTTGTCCTCGCTGAAGCGTTGTTCGAGAAGACGATTGGAAAAGAGCTGATGGGCTTGAGAGTCGCAAGACTGGACGGTAAACGCCTAGATCCATGGTCCTCGTTCGTCAGGAACATCTCGAAGATCGCTTTCATTCTCCTGATCATTGATGTGGCTGCAGGTCTTGGGACCCATGGAGACGGCCGGCAAAAGTACAGCGACCGCTATATTGGGACCTTCGTCGAAACCACGAACAACAGCAGAATCATTCCTGACTGGATCTGAAAAGTAGAGCATCGATTGGGGACAGATGCTCCTTACCATGGTCGAGATGGTGGTTTTTGGGCTCGGCTCTGCCAGTGAAACGGCTTATTATCCTCAATAGATCCCGATTGCTCCGGAAGGTTTTGGTTTGGGGTCTAAGCCCGATAGACGCAGAGAAAAGATTCGCAAGACCCGCGAAACAGCTGACACAATTTACGACACCCTCGAAACATCGATGCTCGGCAATCCGATAGATGAGAATTCGCTGTGACGCGTCTACAGCTTGGTAGGGGTTCTGTAGGATTTCAAGCCCATCCCTCTGAGACTACCTCCGATCTTTGCAATTACTCCTGGCGCGTCTGTGCCAATCTTACACACTAAGGACTGGACAAACAGAGATAGGCTTTCGACTTCTACAATGTCGCTCTGAAGTCCTGATGCTTTTACAGCGTTCTCCGCTTGCGTTCTGTTCGCTCCAACCACTATTACCCTATCAAAGGGATACTTTCTCCACGAAACAATACGGTCTCTAGCCTCGTCCTCCATCTCGACGGAGATGTTCTCCCCCTGAAATTCCGTCACAGTCATCCTTAGCGGTACATAATCGACCAGTGCATTACTATCCAGAATTTCTCTAGCCGACTTAGCCTCTCCGTCTGCCAATTGCGCCCTCATTCTGTGAAGCGGGTAAAGAGCATCTTTTGGGGCCGGGTCCTGAATTCCAATATCGACATAGACCCCGTAACCAATTCGGCCGGCTCCAGCGACGAAGCCTCTCACAATGTCCCACTTCCCTAGTTTTGCTCGGGAGACTGGGGCCTCGCCTTGCTCTTGTCTGAGTAGGTTGAGAAACGCGTCCGCATCCTCGCCTTTGGCCCTGATCTGGAGCCACTGTCCTTGGAGGCCAAAGTCTGACACCATTTTGAGGCCTTTAGCTTGTGCGGCCAAAACTCTGGCGATGACCTGCGAGCCTTGTTTGAGGGCTTGCGGTGGGATTTTCTCGGCGAGGGTGGCGACCTGCCACTCCTCTACCACTTTGCAGTCGCCTCGAAAAGGTCAGATCTTGTCAGCGTGGAATGCTGCGGGTCGTTCCTGGAGTTCCGACTCTAGCTTTCTCGATAGATCCTCTAGCACTTGGACTGTCCGAGAGTTATCTTCGCTGATCAGTTGGCCATTGCAGCTACTGCACCGGAAGGCGGACTCCATGGCTTCTTCGAAAGTCACTCTAACTGTGAGGCATGCTTTGCACATGAAGAAGCTGTGACCCTTTTCGTATTCTAAGCGTGTTCGCATCTTTTCCAGAGCCTTCTTTTTCCTGCTTCTGACGAACGCGTCTAGCTGATCTGGTTGCAGCTTCCAGTGATAGATGAACCACCCTGTCTTCTCATCCCGACTCCGGACAACGGTGACTAGCGCGTGGTTGTACAGCTTGTAGAGAACTCTGCGGGCAGCGTTCAGCTTGACGTTTGCATTGACTGCGATAATATCGTCAGTAGTTGTCCCAGCGTCAGATAGTGCCTGGACGACGCTGAGAGCTTCCTGTCCTCCGAAGAAGCTTGCCAGTCGTGCAAGATCATCATGATTAGACCCCATGCTCTCAAAAATCCCTCGTTAACACCCTATATTGTGCGCTTCTCCAATTTAATCTATTAGCCTAAAACGACCGGGTCCAAACATGGGACGGGTTATTGTGCTCCGAATGGGGCACCGGTTCTTCAGGGATTCAAGGGTTACAACCCACGTCTGTCTCACAGCACGTGCGCTCGGGGCTGACGGTGTCATAATAGCGGATAGGGAAGATAAGACTGTTGAAGCTACTATCAGGGAAGTAGCCGGGAGATTTGGAGGAGACTTTTCGATCGAATCGGGAAAACCATGGAGAAAAACGATTCGAGACTGGAGAGACAAGGGTGGAAAAATTGTCCACCTGACCGCCTATGGATTGAGACTGCCTGACGTTATTCAAGAAATCAACAGGTCTAATGGAAATCTTCTCGTTGTTGTGGGGTCGGAGAAGATGCCTGGAGAAGTCTTCAAACTGGCGGACTGGAATGTCTCGGTGACGAACCAGCCGATGAGCGAGGTCGCCGCCCTCGCAGTCTTCCTCGACTGGCACCTCCAACATCATGCCCTCGACAAAGCCTTTCCAAATGGACAGATCGAGATCGTTCCGTCAAGTGAACAAAAGCTAGTCCGAAAGATCGTCTCCGTCCAAAAAGCAGATTAGGCAGAATTCACTATAGAATAGTAACCTCAACTTTTGTTCCCATGAATTCTCCGAAGCTCGCGGCTTCCTCCTTGACAAGCTGTTTTCGGGCTGAGCTGAGATTCCTGAATGGCTTCACCGTCACTTCAGTGAGACTGCTCTTACGTTGGGCCTGAACCCCACATAGGCCCGAAACGACGTTCTCAATCTGCCCTTTTCGGGCTCGTTTGGCAAGATGATGTCTCGACAAGCGCCAAGAGTTCACCGAGCTTTCGAGAGGTTTATGCCCCATACCATCCGACAATCCAAGAGTGACGAATTTGTCCTTGACAAATGTTAGAGTTGACTCATTGGGAATAAGAGCCTGTAAGCCATGTTGAAAATTCACGAGGCAAATCCTGAAGACGTTCCTTTGATTCTGTCTTTCATACGGGAGTTGGCGGAGTACGAGCGGGAGCCCAACGCGGTTCGAGCTACGGAAGACGACTTGCGTAGAGATGGCTTCTCAGCTAATCCCAAGTTCAGAGTGATCATTGCAGAGTCGGATGGCAACCCAGCCGGAATGGCCTTCTTTTTCCACCACTACTCCACGTGGCAGGGCAGGCAGGGACTCTTCCTAGAAGATCTCTTTGTCAGGCCACAGTTCCGAGGCAAAGGCATCGGCAAGGCCCTCATGGTTCATCTCGCACAGGTCGCGATCGCGGAGCATTGTTACGGGATGAGATGGGAAGTGCTCGACTGGAACACGACTGCAATAGAAGTGTATCAGAAGCTAGGGGCTCGGTTCCGAGAGCATTGGCGAGTCATGCAGATTGCGGGCGAAGATTTGAAACATCTATCTGAAACAGAAATGTGATCGGTCATCCGGACTCTCAGGGAATGTTGGCTACGGTCCGAATCGCCTCAAACGCCTTCCCGAAATCTTCAATCAAGTCCTCGGTCGCCTCGACTCCGATCGATACTCGAATTAGTCCGTCAGTGATCCCGAGCCTCTTCCTGTCTTCCGGAGACATTCCTGAGTGTGAGGTGGCCGCTGGTCTAGTGAGTAGGCTTTCGACTCCGCCGAGGCTCACCGTGATGATCGGGATAGAGGCATTTTTCATGAACTGTTCTGCCGCGGTCTTGCCCCCTTTGGGTTCGAAGCTGAGCATACCGCTGAACCCGTCAAACAACTCCCCAGCACGGTTGTGCTGTGGATGGCTCATGAGCCCTGGATAGTTGACCTTCGCAACCGCATTATGCTCCTCCAAGAATCTCGCGATCTTGAGGGCGCTCTCGTTGTGCTGTTTCATGCGCAGAGCCAGTGTCTTCATTCCTCTGTGCAACAGGAAACATGCATGCGGGTCGAGACTGCCGCCCAGGTGGTCCAGCCGATGCTTGACTTTGCTTATCATCTCCGAACCTCCAATGACCGCACCCGCAACTATGTCAGAGTGTCCATTCAGGTATTTTGTCCCGCTGTGAAGTGAAAGATCGTACCCATGTTCGATGGGACGGAAATTGATGGGGCTCGCGAAGGTGTTGTCGATCATAGATACGAGGCCATGTTTCTTGGCGAAGGTGACAACTGCCTTGTGGTCGGCCACCTCCAGCATTGGATTCGTCATGGTCTCGACATAGATCGCTCTCGTGTTGGACCGCCATTTCTTCTCCCATGACTCTGGGTCGTTGCCATCGATGAAATCATGGGATATCCCGAATGTGTGGAGATCTTTCGTGACGAAATCGTGGGTCCCACCATACAAGCAGTTCTGCACGAGAAGGTGATCCCCATTGTGAAGAAAGGTCAGTAGTGTCGTGGAGATTGCGGCCATTCCACTCGATGTTACGAGGGCGTCTTCTGCGTCTTCGATCGCGGCAAGCTTCTCATGGAGCGCCCGAGCATTCGGCGTGTTGTTTAGGCGAATATACTGAATATCATGATATCCCTCTTCCTTGCGGGTCTCGAACATTGCCGACTGGAAAATCGGCATACTAACAGCCCCCTGAACCCTAGGTTCCGGCTCGCCGGAATGAATCAGCTTAGTTTCAATATGCTTGAACTTTTTCTCCTTCAAGACAAGAACCAGATGTAATAATCGCTCAAACAATTATCCTGGGATAGCTAAGACCCTTGCGCCTAGCTCACGCTGGATAGAGATGACTTTGCAGTTGTTACATGGGCTCTGTGAGTTTTCCCAACTTGTTCGTCAGCGCAGCGTTCTGTGAATAGTCAACGGGACAGGCGATGACCGAGACGTGATTATCGGCCAACGCGCGCTTCAGCGTAGGAAGTAGATCTCCCGCTCGCGTTATCAAGTAGCCTCTGGCGCCGAAGCTCTCAGCGAACTTGACAAAATCCGGGTTGCCAAAGTCAACATGCGAGTGGTGTCCCAGCTCCAAGTCCATCTCCCACTTGATCATTCCATAGGACCCGTCCACCCAGACCAATGCAGCAAACGGTATCTTCTCTCTCACAGCAGTCTCGAGCTCCATCGAGTTCATCAAGAAACCAGCGTCTCCCGCAATCGCGAGGACCTTACGATCCGGAAAAGCGAGCTTCGCAGCAATCGCCCCTGGCAGAGCGAAGGCCATCGTTGAAAGACCGTTTGAGACGATGCAAGTATTCGGCTGATATGTTGGGTAAAGCCGGGCCATCCACATCTTTACCGCCCCTGTGTCAACCAGCGCTATGTCTTGGGCACCCATCGCTGCTCGGATATCCGCGACAAGCCGCTGAGGTATTACTGGGTAGGAGTTATCGTTTCTTCCCATCTCAAGCTCCTTCTTTAGCAGGCGACGAATCTTCTGACCAATTGAATTCGCTGTTGGCTTAGGTTTGGACTCGTGGGCTAGAGCGTCGAGTGATTCTGAAATGTCACCTTGGATACCGACAGCGAGATGATAGTGGGCGTCGACCTGTGCAGGATAGCGATGGATGTGAATGATCTGCTTATCACCGGTCGGATTGATCTTCACGGGATCGAATTCTTGCATGTCATACCCGACACTCAGAATCACATCTGCCTGGTCGAAGCCAAAATTGGCGTAGTCGTGTACCATGAATCCTATCGTACCGAGCGCGTTTGGATGGTTGTCCGGAAAGACTCCCTTGCCCATGAAAGTCGTCGCGACAGGGATGTGAAGACGCTCGGAGAAACGGACAAGAGCTTCACTCGCGTGATTGCGCACGGCACCGTGTCCCGCAAGCATCACAGGATTCTTCGCAGCCTCCAAGACTTTTGCAGCACGCGATATCTGAGCGGGAGACGGAGAGGTGTCGCGCACCACATTGATCTCTAGTGGGGGATAACCTGTGGGAACGACCATTTTTTCGACATCCTCTGGAAGTGCAAGATAGACGGCGCCAGGACGTTCTGTCTGCGCAAGCTTGAAGGCCTTCCTAACCATCTCCGGCACAGCTTCCGGTCTCGGGATCAGCTCAGCCCACTTCGTGACGGGCTTGAACATGCTAACAAGATCGATTATCTGGTGGGATTCTTTGTAGATCCGGTTCAACCCGCCTTGCGCGCTCATGGCGACGAGCGGGACGCTGTCAGTGTTTGCGTCCGCTGTACCCAGTAAGAGATTGATCGCTCCGGGTCCCAGGGTCCCTATGCAGACACCTGCTTGACCAGTCAGACGACCATAGATGTCGGCCATGAACGACGCAGCTTGCTCGTGACGGACAAGAACAAAGCGGATAGACGAATTGTCTAACGCGTCAATGACCTGTATGTTCTCCTCGCCAGGTATGCCAAAAGCGTACTTCACACCCTCATTCTCCAAGCACTGAACGAGAAGTTGAGCGGCAGTAATCGGCACTTGTTTCGTACCCTCCCTTTTCGGAGGCGAAGAGTGTTCCATTCAGGTTCTTGGACTCCTCTAACAAAGTACCCGGCTCGATTCCATTTCTATTTAACGTGAAATCTCCAAGGCTCTTGGAGCAGGGCTCGAATCGTCCTACGATCGTTCAAGAGCGCGCCGCGCGGGCTCTCTTTGTCAGTTGATGGTCCTGCCACCTGTTTATCGTTCTTCTTCCTTGTCTGAACTCGGAGAATCGAATGGATCAACGTAGCCCTATACCCACTTGCCAAGGATCTTCTTGCAGTCGGCGCAGAGACCGTGCTTGGGGGTAGCTGTTGGCTTTCCGCATCTGCGACATTTTCGAGGTGTGGGAGGTCTCTTCGCAACCTTCATTCGAAAATAAGGACTGGTATAGCCCTGAGGTTTTACTGCGTAGTTTCGGGGCCTCGCCAAAACATACACCCCTTGTGCTCTCAGAGTTCGAGTATTGCTTCAAGGTTTCGATAGTGGTGGGCCTGGGTCTTCGTGAAATCAAAACAATCCGACATGTCATCGGCCTGCGAGTCCCGCTGGTTCAAACTGGGCAAGCCGAACAAGGATTCGCAAAACTTCACCAGGCTGACATGCGAGTGCAAATTCCTCGAAATGTAACCGCTTTTCGCATATAGGCCAAGTACCAGGCATGGGACTCGTGATCCGTAACGGAACTGTGTCCCTTTGTACGATGGCTGCGGAGTCGCAAGCTTCCACGTCTCGACACTAGGTGGGTTAACGTGGTCGTACCATCCGCCCCAGTCATCCCAAGTTATGAAAATAGCGCTTTTACTCCAGAGTCCTCCCTCCACGATTGCATTTACCTGGTCCACGGTC
>Ga0066659_10000605_pt1 | contig 13708 bp, 11 predicted proteins | sample GraSoiAngelo_108_FD_75176 | JGI IMG/M metagenome (GOLD analysis project Ga0066659, IMG submission 75176) | Grasslands soil microbial communities from the Angelo Coastal Reserve, California, USA - 14_0903_09_40cm | ecosystem: Environmental > Terrestrial > Soil > Grasslands | place: USA... | reverse complement strand
GTCTTGCGTTGCCGCCTGCCGCGTGATCAGTCGCTCGAGCACTTCATGATTCTTTTGCAGCCGGTCGCGCACGGCTTGCATCTTTGCCAGGTCGCCGGCGACTCTAGCCGCCTCGTCTGTTTTTCCACCTGCCCTTGCCGCTTGCAGATCATCCTCCGCCTTCAGGAGTCTCCCCTTCGCCTCGGAGAGCTTCGCCGCCGCATCCTTTACATCCAATTCCAAAATCACCTGCCCTTTCTTGACCGCCTGTCCCTCCGTGGCGCGCACCTTTTCCACAAACGTATCCAGTTGCGCTCGCATCACGAAGGGCGCGATGGGCTCCACCTTTCCATTGCTGCTGATCGACGAGACTAGGTTTTCCCGCATCGGCGTCACCGCCGCAATCTTCGGGACCGGCTTTCGCCCGCTCAATTCCACCAGCACATACGCCAGCACGCCCGCCAGCAGCAGGTAGAGCAAGATTCGATTTCGCAGCCTGCGATCCATGTTTTCCTACTCTGCGCGGCCCTGCATTTCACACGCGCCAAGGCGCAAGGACACATTCCTCCGGCCGAGCGTTTCTCTTACTTGTCCGTGGCTTGCTTGACCCCTGTCAGGAAGGCGTCAAGATACTTCATTCTAGCAAGAGCAGCGCGCCTTTCTCTAGATTCCTTGCGGGCGTTGCTTATCCTGCGTACTACGCTCACCCTGTCCTCGGATCGAGCATCTCTCCCCTCTAACGGATGCGTCTTTTGCACCCCAGGGATGCCGCTATGGACGAAGGACCTCGGCGTGCTAGAATCCGTCTATGTCCGCTGAGAATATCCTCGAGAAAACCGTCGCTCCAGCCGGAGGCGCCCCGCACAAATCACCCCCGTCCGGCGCGGTCGTAAGTCCGGTCATCCACCGCGTGTGCATCCAGTGCAACAATATGTTTCGCGTTTCTCCCGATCGATTTGATGCCAAGCAGTGCCCGGTTTGTCACAAAGGCTGAGCTCCCGGGAGTTCATTCATGATTTGCGAGGCCCGGCGATTTTGCGTTTTCTTCTATTCCCTCTCCGTTCTGTAACATTTCCCCGCTCCCTGCGTAGTACACTCTGGAACGCTCGGTGCCCTGTCTTTCGAACTCCCAGCTAGGGGTCCTTCCATGATCGAAGCTCGCGGCCTGTCCAAGCGCTTCCAGGACAAGAAGCGCGGCGAAATCCGCGCCGTCGATAACGTCAGCTTTATCTGCCAGCCCGGCAAGATTTACGGCCTTCTCGGCGCCAACGGCGCCGGCAAAACCACGACCCTGCGCATGCTCGCTACGATTCTTGAGCCCACCGACGGCACCGCCCTCGTTTGCGGCCACGACGTCGTCGAGCAACCCGAAAAAGTCCGCTCTAGCGTTGGCTTCCTCTCGACGGCCACCGCTCTCTACCGCAGACTCACCGCCCAGGAATTTGTCGAATACTTTGGCCGCCTCAATGGTTTAGACGAAGCCACCTTGAAAAAGCGCGTCGACGATATCTTCGATCGTCTGGACATGAACGGTTTCCGCGACCGCCGCTGCGACAAGCTTTCCACCGGCATGATGCAGAAAACTTCCATTGCCCGCACCTTGGTCCACGATCCCCAGGTCATGATCTTCGACGAGCCCACGAACGGCCTGGACATCATGACCGCCCGCACCATCACTGCCTTTATCCGCGAGTGCCGGAACCTCGGCAAAACGGTCATCTTTTCCACCCACATCATGAGTGAGGTCGAAAAGCTCTGCGACACCATCGGTATCATTCAGTCCGGTAAACTCCTGGTCGAAGGGTCCCTCGCCCAGCTTCGCGACAAATACGCCGAGCAAGATCTCGAAGAAATCTTCGTCAAAGTCGTCACGCCCCACTTCGTCGCCGAGGAGGCCAACTGACATGTCCCTGCGTAACGTCGGCATCGTCTATCGCAAGGAACTTACCGAAGCTCTTCGCGACCGCCGCACGGTCATCTCTACGATACTCGTGCCTCTCTTGCTCTTCCCCGTCCTGAGCGTCGGCTTTGGCTCGCTCGCGGTCGCGCTCGTCGGCAAGGCCAAGGAAGAAGTCCCCGAAGTCATGCTTCGCGGCGGCGAAGATTCCCCTGCCGTTGTCGATGGACTGAAGAAGCTCGACAAGATCAAGATTGTTCCCGAAACACCGGGCTGGAAAGACCAGATCATCAACAAAGAGATCCGCGCCGCCGTGGAGATTCCCTCTGGTTTTCAAGCCGATGTGGCTCAGCAAAAATCAGGCACCGTCAAAATTTTCAACTATCAAGGAGAAATGAAATCTGAATTTGCGACGGACAAGATCGAAGCATACCTGAAGGAATATCGCGACAAAGTGGTGAAGGAGCGTCTTGCGGCGAAGAACCTCGCGGAAACAGTGCTCAAACCGTTTGAGGTCGCGAGAGAGAACGTCGCGCCTCCGGAAAAGGTCAGCGGCGCGGCCTTCGGCGGCATCATCGGCTATATGGTCATCCTTCTCTGCATGACTGGCGCGATGTATCCCGCCATGGACCTGACCGCCGGCGAAAAGGAACGCGGCACCATGGAAACCATACTTTCCAGTCCCATCTCCCGCATGCATCTGGTCCTCGGCAAATTCTTTCTGATCCTTACGGCGGCGCTGGGCACAGCCGCTCTCTCGGTATTGTCGATGGGCGTCTCGTTCTCCGTCCTAGGTCACTACACGTCACAATCTGCCGGCGGCCGCGCCGCCGCTGCCGAATTTCTCCTTAAGCTCGGCCCCAAGACGGTGATTTCCGTCTTTCTCATGGCCCTTCCCGTTGCCGTCCTGTTCTCCGCCACGCTGATGACCATCGCGCTTTTCGCCAAGACCTACAAGGAGGCGCAGAGCTACCTCACGCCGATGACTTTCGTGGTGATCTTCCCCGCCATTGCCGCCATGCTTCCAGGCGTGGAGCTCACCCCGAAACTTTCTCTCATCCCGATTCTGAACGTCAGCTTGCTGTGCAAAGAACTCGTGACGGGCACCTATCACTGGAACTACATCGCCATCATCTTTTCCTCAACCTGCGTCTACGCCGCTTTCGCCCTCTTCCTGGCCATCAAAATGTTCCAGCGCGAATCGGTCCTCTTCCGCTCCTAGCTTTTCTTCTTTGTAGTCAGGGGGGCAATACATTGCGCCCTGGCTTGGCAGGATTTCAGGGCGATGCGGTGAATCCTGCGCCCTCCTTTCACACGTCCTGCCCAGACTTGGCCGCACTCAGCCGGGCAGGGCAAACAAGTGTGGCCGGGCCACCGCAGGGAGCTGGCCAAAGGGCGTCTCTGTTCCATCGCGCATCACCTAGAAAATTGCGGCGGTACAACCTAGGCGGGCTCCTTTTGCCTCTATCCGCAAACCATAAAAAGGAGCACACTGGTCCTGAGGTTCAGCCTATGGTTGCCACTGCCGGTGTTTGGAAGAGAAAACGCGAGGACTTGAAACATAAGCGGGACTCGCTATTCGAGACCTATGCAAAGGACCCTCAAAACATCCACCTTGCCAGCGAAATCAAGGCCATCGACGACGAAATTGCCGATTGCACCCAGCATATCGAACAAGAACGCCGCGCCGAGCAACGCGCCTCCGTCGCCCCCAAGGCCGTCCCAACTCTAAAGTAATTCTGAAAGAACGGCGGTCCTCGGTCGGTCGACAGGGCCGGGCTAAGTTCCGACAGCGAATCGAAAGTGAACGCCTTTCGGATTTCTAAATGGCACCTTGCAGTCTCTTTGCTTTCAAGCGCTTCGGCACTCTTTGCGGTCACAACGGGGTCGTGGGACCCTTCTATTCCTCAAGCAGTACCTGAACTAGCCGAGCCGTTTTCTCGTATCCTTTACGGGCAGCAAAATATCTATGCGCCGCCGACTTATCCGCATCGCTCTGATTTTATTGCTCTTCCCGCCGCTCCTGGCAGCTGTAGCCGGATGGCTCGCCGGCCCGATGTTCCTCCATCCCATTCGCCGCGAGCTTACGCCTGACCTTCTTCGCGAAGCCGACGCCTCCTTCGCCGTCACCGGGGCAAGCCGCGAGGATTTTGACGTTCGCGCTGTGGACGGAGCGCTTCTCCGAGGTTGGAAAGTCCGCCCCAAAAATCCCAATGGGAATTGGGTCCTCCTCTTCCACGGTGTCGCGGACAACCGCGTGGGAGTTATTGGCCCGTCCGAATTCCTGCTGCGGGCCGGGTACAGTGTCGTTATGATGGACGCCCGCGCTCACGGCATGAGCGGCGGTCCCATCGCCACCTACGGCTGGCTCGAACAGAAGGACACTCGCGCCGTCATCGACGCCCTGCTGGCTTCTGAACGTGACAACGGGCGAATCCGCCAGCAATGCAAAGAGCCGCCCCATTTGCTGGGGATCGCCCCTTCCGCTCGCCCTCGGCTGCATCTCTTTGCTTTCGGTGAATCCATGGGTGCCGGCATCGTGCTGCAATCCGCAGCCGCCGACCCGCGCATCGAAGCTGTCGTTGCCGAAGCTCCCTTCGCCAATCTCCGCGAGGCGGCCTATGACTACGCCGGTCTGCGAAAATATCCCTGGCTCGGAAAAACTCTTTTCGCCCCCTTCACTTGGACGCTGCTCTATCGCGACAAGAAACTTGCCGGCCTTCCCGTGGCGGAAGTTTCCCCGCAAAAAGCCGTCGCTGCCCGGGCGTTTCCCGTGCTTCTCATCTGCGACGAAAAAGATGAAGCGCTCCCTTGCCGCCATTCGGAATCGATTTACGCTGCCGCTCGCGGCCCCAAGCAGCTCTGGGTCGTCCCGGGCGCCTTCCACACCGCCGCGCTGGGTTTCCAGCCCGAGGAATTCCGCCGCCGCGTCCTCTCTTTGTTCTCAGCCTACGGTTCTGCTCCCTAGTTCAAAAACAGCGAGCGCGCAGTCGCCGGCCTGTTAGAGTTCGATTTGGAAAACCGCACCGCCCTGGGGCGGACTCAAAACGTGCACCTGCCCGCCATGTTCGCGGACAACGCCCAATGCGATGGCCAGCCCCAGCCCGGTCCCAACGCTCGCCGGTTTGCTGGGTGAAAAAGGGATCGAAGATCCGGACAAGGGATGGACGGTGATATTCCCGGGCCGTTGTCCGCGACTTCCAGCAGCACGCGCCTCTCTGCGATTCTTTTTGTCCGCAGCCGGAGGCTTTGATCTTCAGGCTCGAGGAATTCCGATTCGGCGGACAAGATCCCGAAACCTTGGATCGTCTCGCAGCGCGTTAAATCGGGGATCCACCCCGATCCATGGCATTCAAGTCGACCGCTGAAGGAACCCTTGCTCCAATGATTCAAGGGCCTTCTTCGCGTCGCCCAGCTCCATATAGGCATCCGCGACGAGGAACTGGCAGACATAGCGTTCCTTGGCTTGTTCCAAGGCTTTGCTCAGAAGCTGTTGTGCCTGGTGTCTCTGGCCGACCCGCGCGAGGGCTGCCGCCGTTGTGGTCACTACCGACGGGCTATTGGCAAGCCGAATTGCACTCTCTGCGGCCCGGAGTGTCTCGGCACGTTGCCCCATTTGTGCGTGAGCGAGTGCGAGCATCGCGTGAGGAAGGCCCGCATCAGGTTCCAGCTCAATCGTTTTCTGGCACTGCTCCTCCGTTTCAGGCATTCGACCGGAAAAGAAGTAGATCCAGAGCGCCTCGTTGCGGCTCTCGAGTGCGAGAGGATCGAAAACGTAGGCTTGCTGTACCCTTGAGATCGCTTCCTCGAAGCGCCCCAGCGTCCCCAGGTAATTGGCATAACCCAATTGCGCTTCCGGCAGGCTTGGATTGATGTCCAGCGCCCGGCGGTACTCCGCTTCTGCGGCAGGCCAATCCCAATCGAAAAACAAGCGCACATAGCCAAGCCTGACGTGCGCGCTCGCCAAGTTGGTGTCCAGCTCAACGGCTCGGAGCGCCGCTTCCTTTGCCTTCGGCATCACCTCGGCCGGAGAACTGTAATATGTTGTTGCCGCATTGTAGGCTCCAGCAAGGGCCGCGTAGAGGCGGGCGTCGTATGGATCCTTGGCGATAGCTTCTTGAAAGTACTGAATGGCTTTATTCGCGGCTTCCCGCGTACCTTGCCCCAGCTCATGCAAGCCCAGAAGGTACTTGTCGTGGCTCTCCAAATTGACATGGGAGTTTAGAGAGGACCTCGTCTCACCCGGCAGCAACTGAATAGAAAGAGAATGTGTAATCTTCTCCGCGATTTCCCGTTGGATGCTCAAGACATCCGTAAGAGGCCGCTCATAGGTTTCGGCCCATAGATGAGTCTGTTCTGCAGCCTGGATCAGTTGGGCGGTAACGCGCACGCGGTCTCCACCGCGCCGAACGCTCCCCTCCAGCAAATAGCCCACACCCAGTTCTCGGGCAATTTGCGCGGCCGTCTCCTTGGTGCCTTTGTATCGTACGGTTGAGGTTCGGGCGATCACTCCGAGCTGGACGGGCTGGAGCTGGCCGAGCTGGGCAATCATCTCCTCGGTGAGGCCATCGGCAAAATAATCCTCGTGCGCGTCTCCGCTCAAATTTACAAAGGGAAGGACCGCAAGCATGGCTCTTTGAGGGGAGGCGTTCCATGGCGGCCAGATGCGATGCGCCACGAGATACACCGTCACACCGAGCGAGACCGATAAGGCCAGCAGCAAGAACCAGAGGCTACTCTTTTGGCCCAGGCGTACCGCGTTTGGATCCTGGTCAGAAGCCTGCGGGGCCGGAAGATTTGGGAAGGCCGGCTCTCCATCCTCCTGCACCGGTGCGACAAAGCGGTAGCCTCTCTTGGGGATGGTCTCGATGTATTTGCGTCCATCCGGGCTATCCCCCAACACCTGCCGCAGGTTGAAGATGTGCCTGGCCAGATTGCCTTCCTCGACGAAAACACCCGGCCATACTTTTTCGAGCAACTCTTCTTTTTCAACGATGTGACCCGCCCTCTCGACCAACACGAGGAGGGTTTCCAAGTCCTTTGGCGGGAGTGTGACGGGCTGGCCATCCCGCAGCAAAACCCGTTCCTCGGCGTCGAGGCGGTAAGAGCCGAATCCGTATAAGTGCTTTGATTTCAACCGAACACCCACGCGAAGAACTTCGCAAGAAATGTTTCAGAACACCTCAAAGACATTTCATTCCTGTAGCCGGCACGATGCGCGGAGCACGGGCAATCCTGGCGCCACCGTTCAGCCCCGAGGATGCGAGCGATTCTAGCGCATCCGAGGCCGGTTTAGGAGGTGACTCAGCAAGATCTCAGCAAGATCTAGCATCCGGGCGGATTCCTTCCTGAGCAATACGAGCAAGGGAAACGCCGCAGTTGCGGAATCTAGCAAAGCTCCTGCTGCCAAAGAAGAAGCAAAGCCAGGCGCAGGGCCAAGCTAAGGCCAGTAATCCGAAATCACCAAAGGAGGCTTCCACAATGAAAATCGGACGACTCGCGGCACAATTCCATCATTCGATGATGACTCTCGCTCTCTTGAGCGTTTGTCCCGGTGGCGCGTTGGCGCAAGACGGACACTCGCACGGGTCGACAACGCAACCTCAACAAGTGACGCCCGCCCAAGGCGCGCTTCTGAAAATTGTTCGGGATAATACCGAGCGCTTCAAGGATGTGTCGGTGGCCGAGGGGGCGGGGTACTCGCTTCTATTCGGCTGCGTGAGCGGACCCGACGCGGGGGCGATGGGACTTCATTACGTGAACTTGTCCCTGGTGGCCTCCGGGGTAATAGACGCCACGCGTCCCCAGATCGTCATCTATGAACCGATGCCAGACGGCCACCTGCAACTGATCGGCGCCGACTTCTTGGTTATTGCGAGCGACTGGGACAAGGCGCATCCGGGACAACCGCCGCAGCTCATGGGACAGCTCTTTCATTATTTCGAGAGCCCCAATCGCTTCGGCCTCCCAGCGTTCTACACGCTTCATGTGTGGGCATGGAAGGAGAATCCCAACGGCGCGTTCGTGAATTGGCACCCCAACGTTTCATGCCAGGCATTCGCTGGCCAATAGCCTAAGCAACAATGAGAGAGATTCTGAAGGAAACACAAACTCGGGGAATGCCGACAGATTTTGTTTGACACCTCTTGTCTGGAAAAGGAGAAGACATGAAAGCATTGCCATTGGTTGGGTTGGTCCTAGCGCTAGCGGTGTCACTGGCCGCGGCGCCAGGCGAATCTTCGTGGCGGATGAAAGCCGACTACGTGGAAGCTTGCAGTTGCCATTTGTTTTGTCAATGTTATTTCAGCGACAGTCACGGGCATAAGCATGCCGAACACCCATTTTGCGAGTTCAATATGGCCGTAACGGTCCGTGAGGGACATTCAGGAAAAGTGGATCTCGCGAACACAAAATATTGGTTGACCGGTGACCTTGGTGAAAATTGGGGCACGGAGAAGAAAGCGACATGGGTAACGGTTTCCTTCGATCCAAAGACGACCCAAGCGCAGCGCGATGCCCTGGCCCCGATCATTCTCAAGACCTATGGTTTGGAGTGGGGCGAGCTAAAAGTGCAGGAAGCGCCCATCGAAATTCGCCAGTCGGGCGGCATTGTGGAGGCCAAGCTGGCTGACGGAAAGCAGGCCTACATGAAGCTCCAGCGCGAGCCCGGGGTCGACGGGAAAGGCGTTGTGCTCAAGAACGTGAAGTACTTTGATGCCGTCGAGAACGATGGTTTCCAAATGTATAGATCGATCGAGCACCACGCCGATGTCGCCGGACACCAGTTCTCTTATGCAGAGCGCAACGCATTTTTGATCACCATCGTCTCCGAAGAGACAAGCCCGCGATAGGCACAAACCAGGCGTCCCGGCAGCGCCTGGCATTGGTGGGCCAGGAAATCCTAACCGTCTGCGGGAAAGAACAGCGCTTCTTGACCTGACTACTCGGCGTACAGAGTGGTCTTCCCGATGCCGAGCATGCGCGCCGCCGAAAGCTTGTCGCCTCCTGTTTCGCGCAGCGTGCGGAGAATCGCGCGCCACTCCAATTCCTCGAGAGGCAATATCTCATCCTTCTCCGGCGCCCTTTCGGTGGTGGGATACTGCAGATTGGATGGCGGGTCTCTCAGAACCCAGCGCAACCGCCCGCTCGATGGCCTTTTCCGGCTCCCGCACGTTTCCCGGCCAATCGTAGCCGATCAGCCAACGCATAGCGTCCTTCCGAGATCGTGCGCACCGGGCCCTGAGCGTCGGAAAACTTCTCGACAAAGGCGGTCACCAGAATCGGGATATTGCTCTTGCGATCCCGAAGCGGCGGCAGTTTGACCTGGACAACGTTTAGCCGGAAATACAAGTCCTGGCGAAAGGTTCCCGAGCGAATTGCAGTTTCCAAGCCCCGATTGGTTGCGGCGATGATGCGCACGTTGATCTGCCGGCGCTCCGTCGAGCCCACGGGCTCCTGCAGCACCCGCAAGAGCTTGGCCTCGACCGCCGCGGCGAACGCGCCCTTGACGTACCCGAACAGCTCGGATTCGATCAGCGTGGGCATCAGCGCCGAACAGTCTACCGTCGCGAAAGGACGCTCCCGGCCGCGGATTGCGCTTCTCCCTACGGCTTGGCCTTCTTCGCGGGGGCCGGAGCTGACGTTTTCTTCTTAGCTGTTTCTCCGCCGCCCCGGCTGAGCAACGTCAAGGCATCCTTGGCGCTGAAGGGGAAGCGACGAACGGACTGTTCGCCTGTGGTACTCAGAGTGACGTCGACGCGCCGGTTGTTGGCCAGGCGCACCGTCAGAAGGTTTTTCAGGATCTTCTGCTTTTCCGCCGGCGTGATGTCCGGATCGGCTTCGATCAGCTTCTTTACCTCTTCGGACGTCATGTTTTTCTCAAAGCCAAACGCCCGCGTCTCGAGATGGTCCGCGGGTACGCCCTTCTCCATGAGGTAGCTCTTGGTGCGTTCCACGCGCCGCTCGGAGAGTTTAACGTTGTAGTCTTTGGCTCCGCGAATGTCGGCGTGGCCTTCGAGAATCAAGTGGGCGTCGGGCCGATACTTCAGATACTGGAGAAAGTCGCTCGCCAGCGTATCGAGTGTCGCTGCCTGGCTGGCCGTCAAACCGCCCGCAGGCTTCGCGACCGTGGGCTGGGCCGTCGGGAAGTAGACGCTGTGCAGCGCCAGCTTGGCCTCCAGTTGCTTGATCTGCGGGGGCTCCTTCACTTCCACGTTGCCGGAAGCATCGGCGGTGCCGCCGCGGCCGTCGTTCACCGCGCACTTCACGCTGTAACTCCCGGGCTGGACGCCTGCAGCATCAAACTGCACATTCGAGCCGCTCCCCACGATCTGTCCGCCGGTCGTCGTGTAGCTGTACGTCAGCGGATCGTTGTCCGGGTCGCTGCCGTTGCAAGTGACGCCGGTACGCTCGCCCGGCAGAATCGGGCTGCGCTCGATAGAAAGTGTTGCCGCCGGCGGATGATTGGGCTTTTCCTCTACTTTAATGTCCGCCGCGCAGGACGCTGTCCCGCCCTTGCCGTCATCCACTTTTACGCTGACGGTGTAAGAACCAACGCCCACCCCCGACGAATTCCAGCGCGCTTCCGGGCCCGTGCCCTCCACCGCACCGCCCGTCGCCGTGTAGCTGTACGTCAATGGATCGTTATCCGCGTCGCTCGAGTTCACATGCACAGCCACGCTGTCGCCCGAGCCGGCATACACCGAAGCCGGGCTTACCGAGCACGCCGCTACCGGAGGGTGGTTCGGCGGAGGCGGCGGATTCGGAATCCCGAACCGCAGGACCAAGCCCGTGCCGGCGCGGAAGGTATTCTGCCGCCCAGTGGCGGCGACCGCGGGACCCGAGAAACTGGTCATGAGGTAATCCAGCTGCGCCACGCGCCAGGCCAGCCCCTTGGTCAGAACCATATCGACGCCGCCGCCAACGGCCGTTGCAAACGCGCTCTGGTTCGTCGTGCCGATCAGTTCCGCGCCACCGGTTGCGCCGCCAATAAGGAATTCACCGAACGGAACGAAGTAATCGAACTTGCGCCAATTCAGCCGCGGACCAAAGAGATAAGTAACGAAACCACCGCTCGTCGGCGCGCTGCTTCCTGTGAGCGGGAAGAGGTTTCGCTCGAACCGGTAACCGCCGAACTCCCCGGTCAGTCCCAGCCACTTTGAAGCGTTGTAGGTGAACGAACCCAACCCGCCATGGCTGTTGAAATTCCCGAAAGGGTCGCCGGGACCGAAATTCGTGTAGTCGTACATTCCCGCAATCTCATACCGGGGAACGAGCGTGCCTGGTGGGCGGGTGTCCGCAGCGGCGGCCGCTGGTCCCGGAAAGGGGGCCGGCGTCCGAGGCAACGCGAATACGCTCTTCGTCGCCGCCGCCTTGCTGGAAGCCGCGCTCTTCTCCATAGCGTTCGCCGCATCGCCGCCTGCCCCGCTGCCTCTCTGCTGAGCGCACAGCGGCAAAGCCAAAAGCGCGGTCATCGCGAATGCTGCACACCAATTGCGCATCTCTTTCCTCCTGAGCTTTATCGATCTAATCCGGTTTGGTTTACGCGCCCGCCTGCCGGCCGCTAGCTGCTCCTGGCGGGCCTCGTCGCGCGTATGGAACTTATTGCTTCTTCCTCCGCGGACGCCCACGTCTCCCCACACCCCGGTCCGGACCAATGGAGAAATCTGAAGAAGCAAAAGGACGCGGCGCAGTAAGACTATTCCACAATTCACTTTCCGTGCAACAACTTCCTCGCTTCGCGAGCAGGCTGGGTGGCCGCACGGCCTTCTGTCGCGGGAGTCATCGATCTCCGGGCACACGACTCATGCGTCACCGGTCTCCTTACGGTGCTCGCCACTGCCGACTGTCAACTTTCCCGTCCTGCGATACACTTCTCTTCTTATGAACTCGATCACCACACTCGACAACCTCTGGATGGGACGGCCACGTTCCATTGCTGCGGGCCTTCTGGAATCAGACGGCCACCGCGCCATTGTCGACCCGGGCCCGGGGTCCACGCTCGCGACTTTGCACCAACAGCTCCAGGCTCGGGGCATCGGGGTGGGCGATCTCGACGCCGTTCTCCTTACGCACATCCACCTGGACCACGCCGGCGCCACGGGAGCGCTTGTCCGCGAAAACCCCCGCCTCGGCGTGTATGTCCACAAGATTGGCGCGCGCCACATGATTGACCCGTCCAAGCTTCTTGCCAGCGCCCAGCGCCTCTGGCCCAACGAACTGCAGCGCCTTTTCGGCGAAACTCTTCCCGTTCCGGCGGAGAATTTGCGCATCCTGGACGGTCGGGAAAATCTCAAGCTTGGCTCGCGCCAAGTCGAGGTTATCTACACACCGGGCCACGCTTCGCACCACGTCAGTTACTTCGACAAGACGACAGGAGTCGCCTTCGTCGGCGATACGGCAGGCGTGCGCATCCAGGGAAATTCCTTCGTCATGCCCGCTACTCCTCCGCCGGACATCGATCTTGGCATCTGGGATACTTCCTTCGCCGCCATCCTGGAGCGCAAACCGGCGCGGCTCTTTCTCACCCACTTCGGATATTCCGAAAATCCTTCCGAGCACATCCGGTTGTTCCGTGAACGGCTGCATCGCTGGGCGGCGCGCGCCGCGGAAATCCTGCGCACCGCCGCCAGCGATTCCGCCGCGATGGATTCCTTCCTGTCCGCCAGCTATGCCGAAATCTCCGAGCATCTCCCCGCCGGTGAAGCCGAACATTACGCCTTCAGCGCCGGCCTGAATCTTTCCTTCCTCGGCCTGGCGCGCTATCTGCGCAAACGCGCCACGGCCGCTTCCTAACCGGCACGCTAGTTTTTTGTGTTGCAAACGAAATGCGGACTACGCGGTCGTTCCTGAAGAGGACACTTCTTCCGGACCGGCAACAGACTCTGCCGCCGGCGCGGTCAACGCTTCGAGGCGCGCGGAAAGCGCTTCGACCAGCAGGTCAGCGAGTTTCTTTGCGCCGCTGCCTTCGGGATCTTTGTCGGGATTGTACTGCGCCACATCGAAACCCAGCAGGTTCTTGTGTTTCACAAACTCCGTGAAGGATGCGCGGACGTCATCGAAGCGCAATCCGCCGCTGCCGGGCACGTTTACCGCGGGGAAATCTTCCTCCGCGATGACATCGAGGTCGAGATGGAGAACGAATTCGCGCGCGCCGGCGTGCACTTGGGCGAGCGCTTCGTGCGCCGCTTTGCTGCCGCCCTTGAACTGGATGTCGGCGGCATAGTTATGCCGCATTGGCGATTTAGCGAGGAACTCCTGCTCCGGCGGATCGAGTCTTTCGAGCCCGAAGAGCGTCACGTCGGGCTCGCGCACCAGCGGCGCCTCGCTCCAGAAACGCACCAGCTCCGGCGCGCCCTTGCCGATGATGTGGGCCACAACCATTCCGTCGATGCGGCCGGAGGGGGTGCTTGCGGGCGTATTCAGATCGGCGTCGCGATCGAACCACAGCAGATTCACGTGCTTATAGTAGCGCCGCGCGCCGGTGAGCAAGCCAATGACCTCGGCGCAGTCGCCACCCAGGACCAGCACCAGCGCGCCGCTTTTCACCGCGAGTTCGGCGCGCGTCTTCAGATCGTTCAAGCCGGCGACGATTTCCGTCAGGTTGCGGGCGCGCCGGTGTTCATCGTCGTTGGCGAAGAGGCGCGGAGCGCAGTCGCCGTAATCCACGACTTCATAGCCCACGCCCTGCAACTTTTCGGCGAGTCCGGCAGCGCGCAAGGCCGCGGGAGCTTTCTCGCTTCCCGCGGAAAATGCCGCGGCGCTCGAGGGCGCGCCGATCAAGGCAATTTTCTTCGGCTGACGGACGATTTTGGCCGCCAAGGTCTGACTCCT
>Ga0066659_10000601_pt1 | contig 13762 bp, 8 predicted proteins | sample GraSoiAngelo_108_FD_75176 | JGI IMG/M metagenome (GOLD analysis project Ga0066659, IMG submission 75176) | Grasslands soil microbial communities from the Angelo Coastal Reserve, California, USA - 14_0903_09_40cm | ecosystem: Environmental > Terrestrial > Soil > Grasslands | place: USA... | reverse complement strand
CTGTGGACTGAAAGGCCACTCGTCCACAAAGCGGTTGCTGAGCATGCCCATGACGCGGGTGTCGTAGAAGATGCCAGCGCCGCCGCGGAGACTGGTTTTACCATCGCCGAACACGTCATAGGCGAAACCTAGACGAGGAGCAAACCCGGTCCAATTGGTATTTAGAGCATTCTTTGGCATGCCGGGATCGCTGGGAATGCCGTTTTGCGCGGAGAAGAAGATGCCTGGAGGCGCGTTGGGATAGACCTTAGAAACGGTGCCAGCGGCCATGGCGGCCAGATTGACTTGAGCCCAACGATCCCCGGTGTCACTCCAGGGAAATGCAGGCTCGTAGCGCAAGCCAAGGTTGAGAGTCAAGCGGCGGGTGACCCGATAGTTGTCCTGGAGGTAGACGCCGACAAAAGTCGCGCGATTGTTTTTAAACTCTCCGGCGCCTTGCTGGAGGGCGAAGCCATTGCCGACGCCGGCGCCGTCCGAGAGAATACCGGCAAGGAAAAGCTGATAGGTGGCAAAAGTTGAGCCGCCAAACAGGTAGTTGTCTTGTGTGCCGAAGCCGAAAATTCCAGGCTGGTTGAACTGGTTGTTCAGGTCGACCAAGCTGCGCTCGACGGAGCCGCCAAAATGAAAGTCATGCTTGCCCTTTTCCCAACTGACGTCGTTGGCCCAAGTGTAGTTATTGCGAGTGAAGAAGGCGGCGGGGTTGTCGCCGAAGGAGAAGCCGCCTTGAACGCCAACACCTTGAATGGCATTGGGAGTTGGTTGGAACGGGAGCGAAACGCCGAACGCGGTAACGCTCGCGGCATTGGATCCAGGGCCGCGGTGGGAGACTTCGCGCGAGTAGCTAAAACGGAAATCATTGATGAGGCGCGGAGAGAAAACATGGGTTTCGTGCGCCAGGAAGTTCTGCGCGGTGATCGCAAAAGTGGCGTCCGTGTAGGATATGAGCAGCAAAGGATTAAAAACGGCCGCCTTGGTAAAGCGATCGAATTCGTAGCGACCGCTGAGCTTGTCATTCTGGCTGAAGGAGTGGTCGACGCGGCCAATGGCGGAATCGAAGTTTTCAATATCGGGCTTAGAGAATGGCACGGTTGGCTTCGAACCGGCGGGAATTGAACCGGCCAAGCTGAACTCTGGAGAAGCCAGCGCAGCGCCTGTGGTTGCGTCGATGCCGAGGAGCGTGGCAACGGCTGGATCGATCACGCCGGCAGGGCCAGTTGCGGCAGTGGTGGGGGCACCGCAAGTGGGACAGGCCACGCTTTTGGGGCTCATGAAGTTGGTGATATCGGTCTGACCGACGACGTTTTGGCTGCCGAGGACCAGGTTACGGAATGCCGTGCGTTGATAGCCGCCAAAGAAGAAAGTCTTGTCGTGGATGATGGGTCCACCGATAGTGCCGCCAAACTGATTGCGCTTGACGCGATCGGGAGTGCTGGGTGTGGCAAAGTAATTCTGGGCGTTGAAGACAGGGTTGCGAACGAATTCGAAGGCGTCTCCGTGGAAATTGTTTGTGCCGGACTTGGTGATGACGTTGACGACGCCGCCCGCATTGGAACCGTACTCCGCGCTGTAGTTGCTGGTCTGGACGCTGAATTCCTGGAGCGCGTCGGGAAATGGAAACGGCTGATTGACGTTGGTGTATTCGTCAACGTAGTTGCCCCCGTCGAGCTGGTAGCTGATCGAATTCTGGCGGGCTCCATTGGCAGAGAAAGTGACCGCGCCGGGGAAAGTTTTGGTGGCACCTTGATCAGCGCCTCCGTTGGGAGAGTTGACGGCCCCCGCCACCAACAGCGTGAGCTGCGCCGCATTCCGCCCGTTTAATGGCAGTTCGGCAATGCGTTGCTGCTCGATCACTTGCCTGAGCGTGGATGTCGCCATATCCACTTGCAAAGCATTGCTCGTCACCGTGACGACTTCGGTCGTCATACCCAATTTCACGCTCACGTTTACCGTGAGCGTTTGATCCGCGAGCAAGGTAATGCCGCTTTCCTTCGAGGTGCTGAATCCCTTCGCCTCCACAGTCAGGTTGTAGGCGGCGGGTTGAAGGGAGGGAATCACGTAGAGCCCCTCCGTATCAGTCATGGCGTTGCGAGAAAAGCCCGTGCCCACTTCCGTAGCGATGACTTGCGCACCCGCGACTGAGGCTCCCGCCGGATCAGTAACCCTGCCGACGATGCTTCCCAAGCCTTGCGCGTGAGAAAACAGAGGCGCGAACAGAAGAGCAAAAAATACAATCAGCACATTCTTCTTCATTTCTGTTTCCTTCTTGCGGGCTGCCCACGACTTTTGTCGCGACGATGCCCGCCCGTCGTGGGGTACCCAGGTGCCCTCGAACACGCGGCTACGCCCTTCGCACCATGAATTGAACGCAACGAAGAACTCGCTTTGCACCATCGCATTGGTAGATAGTCGCTATCAATTACTTGAATAGATCTAGTGCAGGGGACATTAGGAGCAGAGTCATAATGATGTCAATCCGGAAAATTTAAAGGAGTGGTTTAGCCGGACTAAAACAGGCGTCCTGTCGGCACCTGGCCTTCGCGCATTCCCCGGCAATGCTTGCCTTGATGTCCTCAGTCCGGCTTGCAATTCTCCAGAAGCCGGGATATGCCGCGCTCGCCACGAACGCGATCGACTGCAGAACATGTTTAGGAGTTTTGCAGGCAGTGAAAAAGAATTCTGGTTCATCTCCGGAGATCGGCCGCTTACCGACAATCTTTTCCAAATTTCCATTGTGCCCCTTGTCTCCATCGACGGTTCTCCACTATATTTCGCCCGGCATGTCTAGAGAAAACGATGATCTTTGGCGGCAACCGACGGGTCCGCGGGCCTCGTCTGTGCCGAAGAGACGCTGGAGCATCGCTTTGCTTCTGGGGCTTGGCGTGCTCGTCAACTATTTCGATCGCGTGAATCTTTCTGTTTCCCAGGATGCGCTGCGAGCCTCGTTTGGAATTTCCGCGGTGATGTTCGGTTATTTGTCAAGCGCTTACAACTGGACCTACGCGTTGCTCCAACTGCCCTCCGGGCTGCTGCTGGATCGCTTTGGGGTCCGCCGCGTCGGCGTGATCAGCACCATGATTTGGAGTGTGGCTTCCTTCGCTGCGGCCCTCTCCACGAGCGTCGGGGGTTTGTTTGGGGCGCGCTTCCTTCTGGGGATTGGTGAGGCTCCGACATTCCCGGCCAATGCGAAAGCCACCGGCTATTGGTTCCCCAAAGGCGAACGCAGCTTGGCAACCGCCATGTTTGACTCCGCGGCGAAATTTTCTTCGGCCATTGGAATACCGTTGCTGGGTCTCTTGTTGCTGTACTTCGGCTGGCGATGGAATTTTGCGGCCACTGGCTTTATCAGTGTTCTGTATTTCGTGCTGTTTTTTGCCTTCTACCGAAATCCGAGCGAGGATAAATTACTGACAGCTGCGGAGCGCGACTTCATCGCCCGAGGAGGAGCGCAACCGGAGGATCCGGCGAAGGCCGCCAAAGGCGCACCGCTCGGCTACTTACTTCGGCAACGAAAAGTTTGCGGCCTGGCTCTGGGCTTCGCGTCGTATAACTACACTTTCTATCTGCTGTTAACCTGGCTGCCGTCCTATCTTTCCACCATGCATCATGTCGACTTGCTTCATTCGGCGCTTTATACCAGTGTTCCGTGGCTGTTCGCGACGCTCACCGATCTTGTCGTGGGCGGGTGGCTCGTCGATGCGTTGGTACAGCGCGGCTGGAACCCTGTTCGTGTTCGTCAGGTTGTTCTTATCGGCGGAACGATCTTCGGCCTGGGGATTCTCGGCGCTGCCCGCGCTCACGGTCCTGTCAGCGCGCTTTTCTGGATCAGCATTTCTATCGGAGGATTGGCCGCGGCCTCCCCCGTGGGATGGTCGATCCCCTCGCTGATTGCTCCACGAGAAAGCGTTGGCACATTAGGGGGAATTCTGAATTTTTGCAATCAGCTCGCCGGAATCGCTGCGCCGATTGTGACAGGCTATGTCGTCGAGGCGACACATTCTTTCTCATGGGCGTTCGGCGTCGCCACGGTATTTCTCCTTATTGGCGTCGCCGGCTACGTTTTCCTGTTGGGAAATATGGCGCCGATTCCCGATCCCGATCCGGCGTGAACACTTGCATTAATGCGACGGGGCGTAGTGTTTCGCCTTATGGGTTCTCGAGTTAAACACATCGAAGCTTCCATCGGTCGACGCCGTCAACTGGAGGTAGTTGGCAGCATCTTCAGGTCCCGAGAGATTGGCGATGAACGGTTCAGCGGCGTTGTGCGCAGGGCCGCCCTCTTCGGAAAAATGCAATTGCCAGAGATCTTCGAGGTGCGGAGATGCCTTGATGATGTCCCAGGCGGAAGGTGTTCCGCCCTTCTTTGCGCCGTTATCCATGATGGCCACGCGAGGATCGATTCCGTGGACCAGTGCGGGGCTGCCACTCTGAAACCAACCATGATGAGAGACGATATACACATCGATTTTGCCGAGCTTGGTCCGCGGACACATCAGTTCCATCTCTTTGTCCCAGGTCAGGTCGCCCAAGTCTAAAAGTTTGAGCTTGCCGAAGGTGATCAACGTTCCCAGAGAACGTGGATTTTCGGTTTGTTCGGCGGGCCGCTGCTCGGAGCCTTTGCAGGCGGAGTTTTCCGCACCGGCTCCCGGCAAGGGTTTGTCAATCAGGGCGCCGTCGGAGCTGACCACGTTTACGCGCATGCCCTGAATGGGCAGAACATCGCCGGGCTTGGCGGTAATCCGCTTGAACTTTCCCGTTCCCAACACTTGCTGGTAGGCCTGCCAGCCTTCGCCGGTCGGCCCGTTCGTGGTTTCACGGTTTTCGCCGTGATCGATGAATGTTCCCACCGGGATGCGGGCCACGAGTTGCGGCACACCTCCCACATGGTCGTTGTGAAAATGCGTGATCAGCACGTAATCAATCTTGCTGATGCCGGCCAGTTTGGCCGCCCTGACGATCCTATCGGCATCGCGGCCTTCATTGCCGGGCCAGCCCGTGTCAATGAGCAGCGACTGCCCTTCCGGCGTGACGAAGAGTGTCGCCTGGCCGCCCTCTACGTCGACAAAATAAATCTGCAACGTCTTGCGGCCTTCCGTCGTCGGCGCGGCAGACGCTATCGGCGACAAAAATAAACTCAGCGGTCCACAAAATGCTCCGATAAGAAGCGCTAGCTGCACCAAATGCCGCAATCCAACAGTTGAAAAGAAGTTGCTCTGCACGTTTTGAACTCCTAGTTCGACTCTCCAGGACGGTTCGGCATAACCTGTCGAGACTCTGCCAGGGCGCGCGTTGCGCCCGTAGAGATCCCGCCATCCACAAGCAAGGTCTGTCCGGTGACATAACGGCTGGACTCCGCCGCCAGGAATACTACTGCTGCATCCAGATCTTGAGGCTCCCCCGGGCGCTTGAGCGGAATGCGATCGCAAAGATAGTCAACCCACTCTTTGTTCTCGTAGAGAATCTTGTTCTGTTCCGTGCGAAACCATCCCGGTGCCAGACAATTCACGGTGACGCCGTGCTTGCCCCAGTCATCGGCCAGGCTCATCGTCAATTGCCGGATGCCGCCCCGGCTAGCCCCATAGGGTGCGAGACCCGCGTAACCAGCCACGCTGGTCACGGACCCGATATTGATGATGCGACCGTACCGGCGCGGAATCATGCGGCGCGCCACCGCTTGCGAGACGAAAAAACTCCCGCGCAGATTCGTGTCAAGAATCAGGTTCCACTCTTCCCAAGAAACGTCAAGCGCCGGCTTCCGGACGTTGCAACCTGCATTGTTGACAAGGATGTCCAGATGCCCAAATTCCCTTTCGGCAGTCGCGGCCATTCTTTCAATGCTCTCGTGGTTGCGGACGTCCAGTTCCAATGAAATGGTGCGGCGGCCAAGCCCGCGCATCTCCGCCTCGAACGGCAACAAACGAGTGCGCTCGCGACTGGTGAGTACCAGATCCGCTCCGGCCTTTGCAAGGGCACGAGCAAGATACTGGCCGAGCCCCCGGCTCGTTCCGGTAACAATCGCCGTGCGGCCCGTGAGATCGAAGAGCGTGTCGCTCACGAAAACACCCCGGGCGTAAGAACGACCTTCATCAAGTTGGGTTCGCGCGCGTGCAGCCGTTCGAACCATTGTGGACCGTCGTCCAGAGGCGCAATTGCCGTGATCAGAGGCTTTACCTGTATCGCTCCCGTTGCCAGAAGTTCCATGGCCCGCGGATATTCTCCGGCGGAGGCACACGACCCTTGAAGCCGGATTTGCCGCGTAACGACCTTCTGCAGCGGCAGCGTGACTTCCGGTGAGATGTTCCCGACCAATACGACGGTTCCGCCCTTGCGAACAGTTTCAATGGCGGCACCAACAGTCTGGTTTTTTCCCACGGCTTCGACCGCCACTTCCACACCGGCCCCACCGGAAAGCCGCAATACTTGCGCAACAAGGCCAGCCTCGGCTGACAACACGGTGGTCGCGCCGACATCTTGAGCAAGTTTGAGCCGCGAGCCGTCTATGTCCGCTACGAGAATGCGTGAGCAACCGGCGACACGCAGCGCTTGCACAACGAGCAGTCCGATCATCCCGGCGCCGAGCACTAATGCAGTGCCGTCGGGAGAAACTTCGGCCAAGGAGACAGCGTGAACCGCAACAGCCACCGCCTCCAGCATCGCTGCTTCTGCAAACGAAAGATTGTCCGGCAAGCGATATACGATGCGGGAAGGTACCACAACATATTCGGCAAAGGCTCCGGCGCGGCGGTAGTCCGAGCAGGAGACTCCCAAAACCTGCCGGTTATCGCAGAGATTCACTTCTCCGCGGCGGCAGGGACCGCAAGCGCCGCAATATATGGTCGAATCAAACGTGACTCTGTCACCCGCTGCGAATCCCTTCACTCCAGGGCCCACCGCAGCGATTCTTCCCGCAGCTTCGTGCCCCATGACAATGGGCGGAATCCGGCGACCCGACGATCCATCGTAACCGTGGACGTCGCTGCCGCAGATGCCGCACGCAGCAACACGCACGAGGACTTCACCCGAGCCCGGCGTTGGTTCAGGAACATCGGCAATCTCAAGATGCTTGTATTGCGAAAGCAGAAGAGCCTTCATGCGCGCCTGGCACCTATTCAGACGGGATCGTTAAAACGGCCCCTACTTTAACGCACATCCTACGCTTCCGAAACAACCGGAAAGACTTTTTCATTTGCATCTAGAACCGGAATCATTTCTGTACAATGCTCAGGGTCAATCGTCCTATGATTCTGAACGCGCGAATCCTGGAAAGCGGATTAGGAACAAAAACTATACTCGGGAGGAAATCGTGAAGAATCGCCGTGGATTTATCCAAACCACCTTGGCTGGTACTGCGGGGCTCGTCTTTTCCCGGTACTCGGGGGTCTCAACGGCGGCTCAAAGTGTCGATTCTCGAGCGGAAATCCTTCTCGACGAATCACTTGGCACAGTTTCGCCCAATCTCTACGGCCATTTCACCGAGCACCTGGGAGGCACGATCTACGATGGAGTGTGGGTCGGAGCAAAATCCAAGGTCCCCAATTTCGACGGTATCCGCAAAGACCTCGTGGAGCACATGAGGAAGATCAAGGCTCCCGTCGTTCGCTACCCGGGAGGATGCTTCGCAGACAGCTATGACTGGCGTGATGGCATTGGCCCCTCTAGTCAACGCCCGCGGCGAACGAACTTCTGGCTTGGGGCGGAGAACGATAAATCGCCGGCCAGCCACAAGTATGACCCCAACGAATTCGGCACGAATGAGTTTGTCCATTTCTGCAGACTCATCGGGGCGGAGCCGTACCTCGCCGCCAACCTCCGCAGCCTGCCTGCCTCGGAATTTTACCGCTGGGTGGAGTACTGCAATTCTCCGCCGGGCAGCACCACGCTTGCCGAGGAGCGCGCCAAGGCGGGCTCGGCGCAACCGTACAACGTGCGCTACTGGGGAGTGGGAAACGAGTCCTGGGGCTGTGGCGGGAACTTTACACCTCAGGAGTATGCCGCTGAGTTCCGCAGATACTCGGCTTGGCTGCCTCACTACGGCCAACCGTTGTCTTTGATCGCGTCTGGTCCGAACTCCGACGACTGGAACTGGACGCGCGGCTTCTTCGAGGAAATTGTTCGCAAGGGGTCTTCGCAGCTCGGCGGCATCTACGGTTGGGCGCTTCACCATTACGCTTGGAATCTTAGCCGTGGACGAACGAACGAGTGGGAAAAAGGAAAAGGTGACGCAATTCAATTTGATCCCCTCGACTGGTACGAGATTCTGCGCGAAGGCGAACGCGTGGAAGGCCTCATTTCAGGGCACTGGCAGGTCATGAGTGAATTTGACCGTGAGCACCGCGTCAGACTCGTCGTGGATGAGTGGGGGCCGTGGTACCGCGCGGGAAGCGAAGCAACGCCCGGGGACATCCTCGAGCAAACTCCCACGCTGCGGGATGCCGTGTTCAGCGGCATGACCCTCGACATTTTTAACCGGCATGCCAGCAAGTTACACATGGCCAACTGCGCGCAGCTCATCAACTGCCTGAACAGTTTGTACCTCGCTCACGAAGATCACTTCGTGATCACGCCGGTCGGTCATGTTTTCGAAATGTACGCAGGGCACCAGGGAGGAGAATCGCTTCGAACCATTTTCTCAGCTCCTTCCGTGCAGTACGATCGGGACGGTAGACCGGCAACTTTCTGGGGACTCCACGGTTCGGCCTCTCTCCATGGCAAGGACTTGCTGGTCACCGTCGTGAATCCGCACACAACCCAAGCTCGCGAGGCCGAAATTACAGTTCGGGGAAGCTCCGCCAGCTCTGCGATGGCGATAACTCTGTCGCATTCCGACATTCACGCGCGGAATACTTTCGACAATCGCGAAGCCGTGATTCCTCAAAAGAAGGAGAGCGTCGTCCGAAACGGGGCTGTGGTCCACACTTTTCCCGCGGCTTCGGTGACCGCGCTGTCCATTCACTTGACGTGATCGAGTCGTTCCTCGCCCGTGCGTTCAAACTGTGGATAACGCCACAAAGTGTGCCCGTCCCAATGCACCGACCGAATTGGCAATCCTCTCGCCGATTTCTCGGTTCCGGCCGCAATCCCTTCTTATGAAGGCCATCCCGGACTCGTTTTTTGGGTATACTACCCGGCGCAAATTTTGCGCCGCGAAAAGGAAAAATGGTCCAGGATACGTTTGGCAATCTCTGCCTTCTTAGGAATTGAGGCGACATGTCGGTCATCACCCCGGACTTGGAAGTCGCTCCGCGCGCAAGAAAGCGGATTGCGTGGCGGCTGCTCCCCTTCCTCTTCCTGCTTTATGTCATTGCGTTTCTCGACCGCATGAACATCAGCGCCGCAGCTCTTCAGATGCCCGATGACCTGGGCTTCAGCGACCGGGTAGTTGGTCTCGGCGCTGGCATCTTTTTCCTTGGATATTTCTTGCTGGGCATCCCGGGAGCTTTGATCGCAGAGCAATGGAGCGCAAGACGATGGATCGCGCGGATCATGATTTCCTGGGGAATCCTGACCGTACTGATGGCCTTCATCCGCACGGTCGGGCAGTTCTATTTGGTTCGCTTTCTTGTGGGCGCCGCCGAAGCAGGTTTTTTCCCGATCGTCATTGTGTACTTATCTCACTGGTTTCGGAACGAAGATCGCGCCAAGTCGGTGGCAAGGTTCTACGCTGCTAATTCTCTCTCCTTCGTTATCGGCTCTCCGCTTGCCGGTTATTTGCTGGGAATCTCTTGGCTGGCCCTGAGAGGCTGGCGATGGCTGTTCATACTGGAAGGGATTCCGGCGATCGTGTTTGGAGTGATCACCGCCTTCTATCTCACGGACTGGCCAAGCGAGGCGAGCTGGCTGCGGAGCGACGAGCGCGACTGGATCGTCGAGCAGTTGAACCGGGAAAAACAAGCGAAGCGGCAAGTTCGGTCTTACACCGTCTGGCAGGCGCTGGGCCACCGCGACGTTCTGCTGTTGACGTTTGCCTACTTCTTCGCGCTGACAGGAAATTACGGTATTGCTTTCTGGCTCCCAACCATTTTGAAGCGCCTATCCGGTCAGAGCAACGTACGAGTGACCCTGCTCGCGGCTTTGCCTTATCTTGCAGGTTTTCTGGTGCAGCAGTTCAACGGCTGGCATTCCGATCGAACCGGAGAGCGTCGATGGCACGCCGCCCTGCCTCTCTTACTGAGTGGAGTGACACTTTCCTTGGCTGTCTATCTTGGATCGAACCTTGCTCTCTCCGTCATGCTATTCACTATTGTCGGCGCCTGCTATTTTGCGTTTCACCCTGCATTCTGGGCAGTTCCAAGCACCTTTCTCGGCGAATCGGCTGCCGCAGCATCCATTGGTTTGATCAACTCGGTCGGAAATCTCGGCGGCTTTGTCGGACCGCTAATCATGGGCTACCTGGTTACGCGTACCCATTCCTTTAGCGCCGGTCTGTCGTACTTGGTGGGGAGTCTTTGTCTCTCAGGGATACTGATGCTTGCCGTTGGCGCGGGGCGTCGCCCGGCTGTTTCCGCCCAATAGCGCGAGCCACGGACTCCGAGCCTCCGGAGCGCCGATCACCCAGAGCCTTAGCCAATTAATGAATCTCCGGTTCAGGGATGGGAGCGGTACCTTCCAAAAAGTCGAAGTCGCATCCCTCGTCAGCCTGCCTGATGTGCTGCATGAATAGTTTGCCATAGCCGCGCGGATAAATCCCCTCTTTCGGCCGCCAAGCCGCGCGCCGGCGCGCAAGCTCATCCTCGTTCACGCGCATGTTCAGTTGGCGTGCGGCCACGTCCAGTTCGATAATGTCCCCTTCCTTCAGCAGCGCAAGTGGCCCGCCAATAAAGGATTCGGGCGAGACGTGCAGGACACAGGCGCCGTAACTCGTACCGCTCATTCTCGCATCGGAAATACGTACCATGTCGCGTATGCCGGCCTTCAGGAGTTCTTGCGGGATAGGGAGGTTTCCCCATTCGGGCATTCCCGGGGCGCCCTTCGGGCCGGCGTTACGCAACACCAGCACGCTATTTGCATCCGCATCGAGAGCCGGATCATCGATCCGCGTGTTCATCTCGTTGTAGCTGTCGAAGACGATCGCGCGGCCGGTGTGCTTTAGGAGCCTGGTTTCGGCGGCGGAAGCTTTGATCACCGCCCCGTTGGGAGCGAGATTTCCATACAGAATCGCCAACCCTCCCGACGTCAGAACGGGGTTATCCAAAGTGCGGATAACATCGGTATTGTAAATTTCAGCGCCGGCAATATTTTCCCCAAGCGGTTTTCCGGTGATGGTCTGGCAGCTTAGGTCTAACTGGGGGGCTAGCACTCGCAGCAACGCCGGCAATCCACCGGCGTAATAGAAATCTTCCATGAGGTACTTGCCGCTCGGACGCAAATTGGCCAGCATGGGCGTCTTCTTGGAAAATTCATCAAAGCGGTCGAGCGCGATCTTAATTCCTGCCCTCCCTGCCAAAGCCAGCATGTGGATCACTGCATTCGTAGATCCCCCCAATGCAAACACCGCCGCAATCGCATTGTTGAAGGAAGCGTCATGCAAAATATCCCGCGGTTTCAAATCTTCCCACACCATTTCAACGATGCGCCGGCCCGAGCGGTTGGCCATCTTTGCATGGTTGGAATCCACCGCTGGTATCGTGCTCGCGCCAGGGAGAGAGAAACCCAACACTTCGGCCACGCTGGTCATGGTGGAGGCCGTGCCCATCGTCATGCAAGTTCCTGCCGACCGCGCGATGCCGTCTTCGATCTGCGTCCAGGCTTCGAGATCGATGTTGCCCGCCCGCCGTTCTGCCCAGTACTTCGAGACATCCGATCCGCTGCCCAGGATTTCGCCGTGCCAATTGCCCCGAAGCATCGGTCCTGCGGGAACATAGATCGCAGGCAGATTCATGCTGATGGCGCCCATCAAAAGCGCCGGCGTGGTCTTGTCACAGCCCCCCATCAGCACACAGCCATCGGCTGGGTAGGAGCGCAAGAGTTCCTCGGTCTCCATCGCCAGCAGGTTGCGATACATCATCGTGGTCGGCTTCTGAAACGTTTCGCCGAGCGTAAACGCGGGCATCTCCACCGGGAAACCGCCGGCCTGCCACACCCCCTTCTTGACATCCTCCGCGCGCTCCCGAAGATGACTGTGGCACGGATTGATGTCGCCCCAGGTGTTGATGATCGCGATGACGGGCTTGCCCGCATAGTCAGCTTGCGTACAACCCATGGAAGCGGCGCGCGAACGGTGCCCGAAGGAACGCAAATCATCCGGGCCATACCATCGATAACTCCTCAATGACTTGGAATCTCTTGGTGACATAGAATCCCTTCCACAATCCTGGACTAAATTCAGTAAACCGCAGAACTTTGAAATCGTTCGGTCCACTTCCAGTCTTTTTTCGAAAGCGGTGTATTGTAAGAGGCGCAATTTTGCGGTGTCAAATTCTACGGATTGTTTTCTAAACTGCTTGTTGGACACTGCTAGCTTTGATGGTGGTGTAATGGCTTCGCCGTTGCTCCGATGCGCATGAGAAACGACACCATTCTGGTCCTGGCCGATCCCGGCGAACCGCAGCTTGCCATGCTGGAGAAGCCGCTAGCGGGAGTGAGAATCATTGCTGGGAATTCGGTCGAAACATTGGAGCAAGCCGCTGCCCACGCCACTGTGCTCTTCAATTGGTCGGGCTCTCTTGCCCTGTTCAGAAAAGTGTTTGGAATGTGCCCAAACCTGCGTTGGGTGCATTCTCGCTCCGTGGGCTTGGAGAGGACGCTGTTCTCGGAGCTGATGGAAAGCCCGGTGCCGCTCACGAATGGGACCGGGGTATTTAGCGCATCGTTGGGCGAGTTTGTGCTTGCTGCCATCTTGTATTTCGCCAAAGACTTCCGCCGCCTGATCCGCAATCAGAAGGCTGGAGTGTGGGAGGCCTTTGATGTAATGCCCGTTTCGGGCCATACCGTCGGAATCATCGGATTTGGCGACATCGGCCGCGCCATTGCCGCAAGGGTCGGGCCGCTGGGGATGACAGTCCTCGCCGTCAGGCGGCATGCTTCGCCGTTACGCGAGGCGGACCCGCTGGTCGCGCAGACCTATGGCCCGGAGCGTCGCATCGAGATGCTTTCGCGCTGCGACTATGTGGTTGTGACTGCACCGTTAACTCCGGAAACGCGCGGAATGATTGGCGAACCCGAGTTTGCGGCGATGAAGCCCACGGCTGTGGTGATCAATGTCGGCCGAGGCCCGGTGATCAACGAGGAGGCGCTGGTCAGAACGCTTTCCCGTGGCCGAATTAAGGGCGCCGCGCTGGATGTTTTCGATCAGGAGCCGCTGCCCGAGGGTCACCCCTTCTACAAGCTCGAGAACGTCTTGCTTTCTCCGCATTGCGCCGACCACACGCCCGACTGGCTCGCTCAAGCCATGCGTTTTTTCATCGGTCAATTGGAACGATTCCGGAAGGGTGAGCCGTTGCTCAATGTCGTCGATAAGAAGCTCGGATACTAGCGAAACCCGCTACCGACCCTTGCAATACGCCGGCGTTCAATTTAGCGCTTGAACGTCGCGCCAAATAGCCGGCTCGACAGGTATGCCGTTCGCCAGGTTTTCCTTTCGCGTTTGCAGCACGCGCTCGCCCGGATAGTGCACCTGCCCCCCAGCCCTGGACGGAGGGGACCGCAGATGCTCTACGATCTGGTCGGCGAGGCTCGCTGAAGTAGCGCCTAGATCGACCGTGGATGGGTCAAAGGCGATGAACACTTGCGAGAGCTTTGTTTCTCGTTCCGTGTCTGCCGGAATCTG
>Ga0066659_10000600_pt1 | contig 13763 bp, 9 predicted proteins | sample GraSoiAngelo_108_FD_75176 | JGI IMG/M metagenome (GOLD analysis project Ga0066659, IMG submission 75176) | Grasslands soil microbial communities from the Angelo Coastal Reserve, California, USA - 14_0903_09_40cm | ecosystem: Environmental > Terrestrial > Soil > Grasslands | place: USA... | reverse complement strand
GGGAGCTCGAGCGTGCGCGGGCCATCCCGCTGTTCTCGGATACCTTGTTGCCAACGAGATTCCCGCATCTGTGGTGCGCTGGCACGGAGCCTATGCCACTGAAGGTTATCTGAAGGAGTTATGGAACGAGGTGAAGGAACAGGACCCAAAAGCTCTCGTTTCCTATGCAAACTATCCCTCGACGGAATACCTGGATTTGTCTTTCCTCGATTTGTTTTGCTTCAACGTTTTCCTGCAGTCGCAGGACAACTACGAAGCCTATCTCGCGCGCCTGCAGAACCTGGCTGGCAATCGCCCGCTACTCATAACAGAAATCGGGCTTGACAGCCGGAGAAATGGTGAGAAAGCTCAGGCCAATTGCTTAGACTGGCAAATACGAAAAGCCTTCGCCGCGGGCTGCGCCGGAGCATTTGTCTACGCTTGGACCGACGAATGGTTCAGAGGTGGCGAGGATGTCGATGACTGGGATTTCGGTCTGACGACACGGAATCGCGAGCCGAAACCGGCGCTCGGTGTGGTTCGAAAAGCGTTCGAAGAAGTTCCATTTCCTCGGAATTGGGCGTGGCCGAGAATATCCGTTGTGGTTTGCACATTTAACGGAAGTCGGACCATTCGAGACTGCTTGGAAGGAATCGGGAAACTGCGCTATCCCGACTACGAAACCATCGTAATCGATGATGGTTCAACCGACGGCGTCGGTGATATTGCCGCCGAGTACGGTGTACGCTTGATCCGCACAGAAAACCAAGGCCTGAGCGTGGCCCGGAATCTGGGATGGCAATCCGCAGCAGGAGAGATCGTCGCCTACATTGATGACGACGCCCGCCCCGACCGGGATTGGCTGACATTTTTAGCCGCCGCATTCCTCAAGACCGACTATGCAGGTGTGGGGGGACCCAACATTCCAATCCAAGACGACGGAGAGACAGCGAGTTGTGTCGCTGGATCTCCGGGCGGACCGGCCCATGTGCTCCTTTCCGATTGCGAAGCAGAGCACATTCCAGGTTGCAACATGGCTTTCCGCAGAAGCTGGCTGGATGCCATCAACGGATTTGATCCGGAATTCCGGCAAGCCGGTGACGACGTGGATATTTGCTGGAGAACGCGAGAAAGAGGAGGAAAGCTGGGGTTCAGTCCGGCAGCCATGGTCTGGCATCACTACCGCCGGACCGTACGGGCGTACTGGAAACAGCAGATGGGTTATGGCCAGGCCGAGGCCATGCTCGAGAAAAAATGGCCGGAAAAATACAACTCCGGTGGCTATGCGACGTGGGCGGGACGCATATATGTAAATGGGACAATCCAGGCGCTCTCGTTATCCAGTGGACGGATTTATCAGGGAACCTGGGGAACAGCAGGTTACGCGCGGCTGTACCAGCCCGGCCCGAGTGTTCTGAGCACACTTCCGCTGACCCACGAGTGGCAGCTCACGAACCTTGTGTTGGCCGCCCTCTGTGCCGTCGGCATCGTTTGGCGACCGCTGTTGAGCGCTCTACCAGTGGCATGCGTTACCCTCGTATTGTCGCTGGTCTCGGCAATAGGTGCGGCGCTGAAGGTTCGCCTTCCGGCGTCGGGGAGGAGTCGCTTCACTCGGCTCCGTCTCCGCGCTCTTACGTCCATGCTTCACCTCTTGCAGCCTCTGGCTCGTCTATGGAGTCGCCTAGCCTATTCCCTGACGGCTAGGAAGATTCGCCGTTTCCCAACGCTCTCATTTCCCTGGCCGAGGATGTTCCAGTTCTGGAGTGAAGAATGGGTGGATGCTACCGAGCTGCTGCTGTCATTAGAATCTGTGCTGCGGTCAAGTGGGGCGGTCGTGCGTCGAGGCGGCGACTACGACAGTTGGGATCTGGAAATACGGGGCGGGTTGTTTGGGGGCGTACGGGTTCGTACGGTCTCGGAGAACTACGGGCCTCGCAAGCACATCGTGAGGCTTTGTTCTCGGCCATGGTTCTCCATCTCCGGCGCGGGGATGACACTTCTGCTGGTGATTGCCTGCGTTGGAGCGGCATTCGACGGGTCGGGATACGCAGCTGCCATCCTCGGCACGTTGGGCGCGCTGTTCGGAGCGATCACATTTCGGAGCGGGGCTGTGGCGGTTAGCGCGATCCATCGCGCGCTCATCAAGTTGGACTTCGAATGTATATGACAATTCCTTGGAAGACCGGCCCGAATCGCGATCTGGCACTCTACGGACGACTGTTCCTGTGGGCCCGACCCTACTGGCCGCACCTTGCCGGTGTTTTCTTGCTCAGCTTACTGGCGACTCCCCTGGCATTACTCGTTCCTTTGCCGCTTTAGATAGCTCTGGATAGCGGGCTGGGTTCCAAGCCCCTTCCTCATTTGTTTAGCCTTTTCGTGCCAGCCGGATTTAGGCTCTCTCCGTCCTCAGCGTTGCTTTTTGCCGTCGGCTTGCTGATCGCTGTGACGGTTCTCGCACAGATTCAGGCACTGGCCGTAGCACTCCTGAAGACGTACACCGGCGAAAAGCTTCTCCTCGACTTCCGGTCTGAAATTTTTCGACAAATGCAGCGGCTCTCGCTTTCTTACCATGATGTCAAAGGGATCGGCGAATCGCTGTATGGCGTTCAGTACGACGCCGCGGCAGTTCAAACCATCGCGGTCGAGCACTTGATCCCTCTCATCAACTCTGCGTTTACTTTGCTCGGAATGCTGTACATCACTGCCAAAATCGATTGGCAACTGGCCTTGGTGGCTCTGCTGATCTCGCCAGTTCTTTTCCTGATTTCAAAATTCTACCGGCGAGGCCTGCGCCGTGGGTCGCGTGAAGTGAAAGCGCTTGAGAAATCAGCAATGGGAGTTGTGCAGGAAGTGCTTGGCGCACTGCGCGTAGTGAAGGCATTTGGAAGAGAGGAAGACGAGAGACATCGTTTTGTTCGCCATAGCTTTGACGGCATGCGCGCCCGCCTGAGGCTGGCCTTCGCCGAGGGAAAGTTCAACTCTTTGGTTGGGCTAACCACCGCGGCAGGAACGGGGACGGTATTGCTTGTGGGATTCCGCCAAGTGCAGTCAGGCGTGATCACTCTGGGTGATCTCTTCCTGATGATGGGATATGTGGCCCAGCTTTACGAGCCCTTAAAGACCATGGGTAAGAAATCGGCCGCTCTGCAGTCGCAACTGGCCAGCGTTGAAAGGGCTTTCGCTCTACTCGATGAAATTCCTGAAGTGGAGGAAAAACCGCATCCCTATCGCCTGGACCGGGCAACCGGAAAGCTCGCATTCCAAAATGTGTCCTTCGCGTACCGGCAGAGCCTGCCAGCACTGGATCGCGTGTCATTTCACGTGGATTCGGGAATGCGCGTGGGCATCGTCGGACCGACGGGTGCCGGCAAGACTACGTTAATGAATCTGCTGACCCGTTTCTACGATCCCACGGATGGAAAAATCTTGCTTGATGGTGTGGATCTGCGGGACTACAAATTGACCGATCTGCGCAACCAGTTTGCCATCGTCCTCCAGGAGTCCGTCTTGTTTTCCACGAGCGTTGCTCAAAACATTGCTTATGCCCGGCCCAGCGCGAGCGAAACGGAAATCGTAGCCGCGGCAAAGGCCGCAAGCGCTCACGAATTCATCTCGCAACTTCCCGAAGGTTATCGGACGCTCGTTGGTGAACGCGGGATGCGCCTCTCCGGAGGCGAGCGTCAACGCATTTCCCTCGCTCGCGCTTTCCTGAAAGATGCGCCGATATTGATTCTCGACGAGCCAACCAGCGCCGTGGATATCAGAACAGAAGCGGCCATTTTAGAAGCCCTGGAGCGCCTCATGGAAGGCCGGACCACATTCTTGATTACGCACCGCCACAGTGCTTTGAAGCAATGCGATGTCATCGTGAGAATCGAAAAGGGACAGCTTGCGGCGTTTGAGCCGAGCGCTCGGCGTGAGACGGTGTGCAGATAGGAAGGCTAGACGATGAACAAAGTGCGTATCGGATTCCTGCTCCCACACTACTCCTGCCACAGCAGAAGCTTCATGCCAATCGTCGTGCGGATGCTCGCAGAATCCGGCGCAGTCGTCGACGTCATACACCCGCTGAACGAGATGCGCGATCTATCAAAAGTCTCGATCGAGCATGACCTGTATGTGTTGCGCCACACCAGCGGGCTCTCCCTCAGCTTGGCAGGCGCGCTTCATGAACTGGGCGCCGTCATGGTGAATCCGTATCCGGTGTCCGCCGCGTTACGCGACAAGGTCATCGCCTCACGAATCCTGCAAGCCACCGGCGTGCCTACGCCTGACACATACCTTGCCTCTCACCCCGATCAGTTGCTCCCGCTGCTGGACTCGGGTCCGCTGGTCATCAAGCCGTATCAGGGATCCGGCGGCCACCATGTTCGCATCGTACGGACCGGTGCCGAGCTCGCGGGCACGGATTGCGGCCGCGAGCCGGTGTTCGCCCAGCGTTACCACAATAATGACGGCCGGGATCGCAAGATTTACGCGATCGGCGGACAACTCTTTGGCGTGAAGAAGGTATTTCCGCGCCGAACCGAAGAAGAAAAACAGGGGGAGTTATTCATGCTCTCGCCCGAGTTACGTGAGATTACCTTGCAGTGCGGCCGCGCGTTCGGCATTGATCTCTACGGCGTGGACATCATTGAAAGTGAGGGAACGCCATACGTTGTGGACATGTGCAGCATCCCTGGTTTCAAGGGTGTTCCGGACGCGCCGCGGCTGCTGGCGCAGTACTTCTACGCCGCGGCGGAGCGCGCCGCCCGAGGAGAGCCTCTGCCACAAACGCCGGCCTTCGTCGCTGCGGCGAGCCATGCCCATGTCTAAGGGAACGATGACCGAAGTTCTGATCGAAGGCGTTCGTGAGCATCGCGCCGTCCAGGCCTGGCTTCAAGTGCAATCAGACCCTTGGGAGCCAGGCAGCCTTGAAGTTCTGCAACGGAGAAGGTACAGCACGGTTTACCGGCTCAGCCAAGCAGAACAAGATGCCGCGAGAGTCATTGCGAAGAGATGCCGGACAGCCACGGCGCGTATCGAATATACGATTTACCAAACGATACTGCCGCTTACCGGGCTGCCTGCATTGCACTGCTACGGAGTAGTCGAAGAGTCAGAGGGGGAGTTCTGCTGGCTTTTCCTGGAAGATGCTGCCGGGGTCAGGTATTCGCCTCAGCTTTCCCAGCATCGCGAGCTTGCGGCCTGCTGGTTGGCGAAAACACAATTAGCTGCTGCATCGACCGGGCTCGAGGCCTGCCTCCCGGCCCGCGAACTCGATCATTATCTGGGATTGCTGCGCGGCAGCCGGAATACGTTGCTGTATCACCTGGCGGGCAGTGCATTGCCGGTTGAGGATGGAACGGTGTTTCGCAGGGTCGCTGCACATATCGATTTGATCGAATCGCTGTGGAAAGAAATCGAAAGAATCTGTGATCTTGTGCCGCGGACACTCGTGCATGGAGATTTTGTGAACAAGAATCTGCGCATCCGCGAGACGGCCACCTCCCCTGCTCTGTTGGTATTCGATTGGGAATTCGCTGGCTGGGGTGTGCCGGCAGCCGATCTGGCTCAGTTCACTGACCGTGCGGCCAGTCCCGACCTTAGTCTCTACTGGTCCACCTTGAACCGTGAGCATGCGGGTCTGGATTTACGCGGCATCCAAGCTGTGGCTGCCTGCGGCAACCTCCTCCGCCTCGTCGACCAAGTGAGTTGGGCTACCACAGGACAAGAATCCGTCCCTCCCGAGCATCTGGTCAAGGCCGCTGCCCTGCTGCGATCCTATGAAGCCTCAATCGTTGGAGCACTAAACACCTTCCAAAGGAGCAGGACATGATTGAAGGCTTGGACCATCTGCTCGAAAGTCGAGGCCAGCCTGGCTTGGCCCAGCTGCGGGGCTTGCTGCGGGAGCTGCTTGGCGGTCACGAGGCAGAGGGCCGGTTGATAGAAGAGCAGACGCTACAACCTCGCGGCCTGCGCGTCTTCCGGCTGCGCTTCGCCATCAATGGCCACGTTCGTCAAGTAATCGTGAAGCGGCTGAGGCCGGAAATCGCTTTGCGCGGTGCATTGATAGCCGAACGCTGGTTGCCCGCAGTGGGCATGAGGGATAGCGGTCCAGCGTTGCTCGGCAGCGTGGCCGAGCCCGGCGGCAACTGCGCCTGGCATGTTTATGACGACCTCGGGCCGTGCGAACTCGATACCAGCCGACTCGACCGCGAAAAGGTGAGCGCCGCAATCAAGCTGATTGCGCAACTTCACCTACAGTTCGCCCGGCACCCGCTGCTGGGGGAAGTCCGGCTTCACGGTTGCGACCTGGGTATTCACTTCTACGATGCGAATGTGCGCGATGCTACTTACGCGTTGGAAGCGTGCCAAGCCTTGCCACAGCAAACCTCGGTAGTAGCCCGTCTCTTGAAACGGCTAGACAAATTGCGGCAAGAACTGCCGCACCGCGCACGCGCGCTGGCCGCATGGGGTGGCCCTGAGACTTTGCTGCATGGCGATTTGTGGGGCATCAACGTTTTCGTTATCCCTACTCCCCGTGGGCTCCACGTGCGCCTTATTGACTGGGACCATGCCTCCGTTGGACCAGCAAGCTACGACATCTCGACCTTTCTCGTTCGTTTACCACCTCAGGAGCGGGCTTGGGTCTTGGAGGTGTACCGCGAGGAGACGGCACGAGCAGGTTGGTGTCTACCGCCTAAGCCCGTGTTGAACCTCTTGTTTGAGACCGCTGAGTATGCACGCTTGGCCAATCGTATTATCTGGCCTGCCATTGCTCTCGTGCAGGATCGAGTGCCTTGGGCCTGGGAGTCATTGGCCGAAGTCGATCAATGGTTTGAAGATCTTGCCCCGGTGCTGCCATGCGAGACCGAAATGCAAGGCGCGACACATTGAAAACCCCGGCATCGCTGCTGCCTGATTCGCAGACTCTGACACTCCGGCTCGCGAGCGCTCTGGGACCTGATGCGGATAAACAGCGCTCCGTGCGCATCCTGAGCAGGACTCTTCCGCCATTTATGAGCACTTTCCCGAATGAGATCGTCACCTGTCAATTGCCGGATGGCCGCAAACGGCGGGTGTTCATCAAGTACCAGGCAGGCCAAAGCCATGCGTGTTACGGGCACCGCGGGGATGTTCCCTATGAAACCGAGGTCTATCGTCGCGTGCTGCACTCGCTGCCAAACTTCAAACCGAAGTGTCTGGGAGCGCATACAGACCCTCACACCGGTGACATCTCCTTATTCCTGGAATATGTGTATCGGAGCGTTCGTTTGAGCGACATGGTTTGGAAGCGGTTAACACGTCAACCCCGGGCGATGACCCAGGCCGCTTGCTGGATTGGGAATTTCCACACCGTGCACGTGCACCGCATCGACGATCCCTCGTTGGCATTCTTGAGACGGTACGACGCAGAGTATTACCGCGGTTGGGCGCAACGAACTTTCGAATTCTCGCGCCCGCTGCACGGCCGCTTTCCCTGGCTCACCATACTATGCGGTGCCAATGAGTGGTTTGCGCCTTTGCTGGCCCAGCCACAGACCGTTATTCACGGCGAGTTCTACGCCAAGACTATCCTGGTTCGAAACGAAAACGTGTTCATGGTGGACTGGGAATCGGCTGCAATCGCCGCAGGTGAGATCGACTTGGCGGCGCTGACGGAAGGAAAGCACTGGCCCGCCGACCTTGTGCGCGAGTGCGAATGCGCTTACGTATCCGCACGCCGGCCTGAAGCAGCACCTCGAACCTTCAGACGTACCCTCGATGCCGCAAGAATCTACCTGCATTTCCGTTGGCTCGGAGAGCGGCGCGATTGGGCCGTCCGTGAGAAAAACATCCCGCGCTACGATCAACTTCACGCCTCAGCGAAGCGGCTTGGCCTGGTCTAGAGTCTAGCAATGGCGACCGTTGTCATTTCACCATACGACGTCGCGAATTATCCTCAGGGAGGTGGACACTTCTGGGTCTATCTGCAATATGTTCTCGGCCTGCGGCTTTTGGGCCACGACGTTTATTGGCTTGAAGCTTTTCGCAGCAAGGGGCGTGAGGAACTGGAAGCCGCCGCACTCGCCACGTTCCAAGCACGGATGGAACAATATGGCCTGCGCGGGAAGTGCGTCCTCTACCGCACGCAGAGCAAAGAGCCTTCACCCGAACCGCCGGAAGAGTACCTCAACATGACCCGTGGCGAGGCTGAAGCGATCTTTGAGCGCGCGGATCTGCTGCTGAATTTTCACTATGCTATCAGTCCCGCGCTGCTTCCATACTTCCAGCGTACAGCCCTGGTGGACATCGATCCCGGCCTTTTGCAGTTTTGGATGACCCGTGGACAGCTGCGCGTGCCCGACCATAATTCTTACTTCACCATTGGCGAGGGCGTTGGCCGATCCGGTGAGAAGATTGCAACCGGCGGTCCCCGTTGGATTCACATCTGGCCGGCGGTTTGCCTCGAACGCTGGCCCTACACCTTCGACCCGTGTTGCGAAGCCTTCACGACAGTCTCTACCTGGGACTCCTCCGACTGGGTTGTGGACCGCGATAAAAGCTACGAGAACACAAAGCGGGTTGCTTTCTTGCCGTTCGCCGATCTGCCGGGTTTCACTCGTCAGCCCCTGGAGTTGGCGCTGGTTCTGCGCACGGAGCGAGACATGGAGGAGCGGAAAAAGTTGGAGAATTGTGGTTGGCGCATCCGGCACGCATGTGAAGTCGCCAGTACGCCTGAGATGTATCAGGCCTATATTCAGCGTTCGCGCGGGGAGTTCAGTTGCGCCAAGCCTTCCTATATCAAGCTACAAACGTCTTGGATCAGCGACCGCACACTCTGCTACCTAGCTAGCGGAAAACCTGCGGTCGTGCAGAATACAGGTCCCAGCTCATTCCTCCCCAACGGAGAAGGAATGTTTCGTTTCTCCTCTCTTCAGGAAGCAGCCGATGCGCTGGAAGCTGTCAACACGAACTATCGGCGGCACAGCGAGGCTGCCCGGCAGATTGCCGAGACCTATTTCGACTCCAAGCACGTTGTGAGGGAGATCCTAAACCATGCTCTCCGTTAGTCGAGACCGCATGCTGCTCCTGGTATGCGTGATCCACATCTGCTCTTGCCGCTGTCTTCGTCGCCGCGTTCCCATGTCCATCAGCAGTGCTCCAGAAATCCGCTCGGCACTCTACAGAAATTGTTGAGCGATGGAAGTTACACCAGGTTGAAAGAACTGACTTTCACCCGGAGGCTGCTAGCCGGCGATGGAGCAATGCACGAATGGGTTATTGCCAACATCGCGCGGGCATGTCGATCGAACCCGTCGCTATGCTGCTCGCGGGAAACGTGCTGCATTGATTTGACTGATAAAGCATCTGGCGGCAGGTTTTGCGGGCAGTTGTGCGGACATGCGGTAGGCTGGCACGTCGTCACTCCGCATTGCTTTCTATTTCTTCGGCACTGAACCGTCGCTTCCCAGAATCTTGCGGGCGTAGGCAGGAGCTTTACCTTCGTCTTCGTGTTTGCAGTACGCATACACGTCGACGCCCTGGCTCAGCCAGGTGTTAAAGCGCCCTCTCCAGGCAGCCAATTGCTTGGGTGTGTAGTTTTCAAGGCGCAGCCTGACGTATGTAAAGTTAGCCGTCAGCACATCGGGAGGCGTTTGCTTTTCCGTCTCAGCAATGCACAACGCGGTCTCGTGCTTGCGAAGAACCGCATACGTTTCGTCGGTGTACCATGACGCGTGGCGCACTTCAAAAGCGAAAGCGAAAGCAGGTGGGCGAAGCGCCAGAAAGTCTTCCAACAAGGGCTTGTCGAACTTGCACGAAGGCGGAAGCTGTACCAGGATCGGGCCGAGATGATCCCCTTCCTGGAACACGCTGGCTACTTCCAAGAAACGTTTCAGCGTGCTCTCGCAGCCGCGCAGCCGCTGAATGTGGGTAATCTGCTGATTAGCCTTCAACGCAAAACGAAACCCTTCCGGCACGCTTTTCGCCCAGTTCAGCAGCAAATTCTCGGTGGGCATCCGATAGAAGCTGTGATTGATCTCCACCGTCGAGAATTGCGTGGCGTAGTAGCTCAGCATTTCCTTGTCGGGCAGCTTCTCGGGATAGAAATTCCCTTTCCACTGTTTATAGGAATATCCCGATGTCCCCACGCGAAGCTGACCAGTTGAAAAGATAAAGCACCTCCGGGGCCAGGCATTTAATCACAGCGCAGCTTGAGCCGAAAGAAACACTAAGAACTATTGGATCCGGCTGCTCAGTGCCTCGATGGCCCTTTCAATTCTTTGTTGACTCTTCCAAAAGTCTTTCCACAAGTCGCCCTTCTCCTTCAGCCGTGCAAAGATCGTATTGATGTTGAAACTTTCCGGCCGCAGGCTCGACCGCAACTCATGCGGCAACACTGGCGCGGAAACCGGCGCTTTGGGAAACGCTCGCACCGAATACGCCGCAGCCAGCGGCCGGCCCATGGCATTTTGCTGCACGTCAATAAGTACGCGCCCCGCAGGCCTTTTCGCGACAGACCGCTCGTTGGTCACTAAATTGGGATGCTGCGCCGTCACGGTGCGTGCGATGATTTCGCCAAAGGTCCGCAACTGCTCATACGTGTAAACCGGTTCCACCGGTATGAAGATGTGGAATCCCGTTGCGCCGGAAGTTTTCAGAAAACTCACAATCCCCAATTCTTCGAGCTTTTCCTGTAGCGCTCGAGCGATGGTGACGACCACCGAAAACTCCGTGCCGTCGGAAGGATCGAGGTCGAAGAAAAAATAGTCGGGATGATCGAGGTCATCGAGGCGGCTGGACCACGGATTGTGGTCGATGCAGCCGAGTCCGGTCAAAAACAAAAGAGAGGCGCGATCGTCCGCCGTCGCGTAGTGAATTTGTTTGCCGCGCTCCTCGGATTCGATCGGCACAGTTTTAAGCCATTCCGGCACGCCTTCGCGCAAATCTTTTTGAAAAAACGCCTGTCCCTGGATACCGTCGGGATAGCGGCGCAAAACCAGTGCGCGATCCTTTAGCAACGGAAGGATGTAATCCGCAATACGGTAGTAGTAAGCCAGCAGGTCGCGTTTCCTGTATCCGGACTCCGGAAAATAAACTTTGTTCAGGTTGCTGAACCGCAGCCGCTTCCCGTCCAGCTCAATCGTGATCGTTTCCGCGCGCCCGTTGAACAATTCCTGTTCGATTTGCGCCGTGCCGCTGATCACGCGGCCCACGACTTCCGGCGCGCGCACCACGGCCGCTGGCCCAGCCGCAACTTCGCTCTCCCATTTGCAGTCCTCTGGTTTCACGTCCTCGCGCAGCCCAATGAAAACCGGGTGGCGCAAGTACTTTTCTTGCGTCCATCCGCTATATTTCACGCGAGCCACCACCGCCGGCTTTACCCAGGACGGCTTTTCGTTGGTTTCGGGCACGCTTTCAAACGGGCACGTAGACGCCGCCAATTCCTTCCACTTGCTGTTCAATTCGGCGTGCTTCTTGGCGTCAAACCCGCTCCCCACATGCCCAATGAAGCGCAACTTCTTCCCTTCGTACAGGCCCAATAACAACGACCCGAAGGGAATCGCCTCCGTGCGCGCTTCGGTCCAGCCGCCGACGACCGCGTCAAGCGTCTGGTTCACTTTCAGCTTCGCCCAATTCGCGCTGCGGTCGCCCACATAAGCGCTGTCCGCGCGCTTCGCGACAATTCCTTCCAGTCCGCTCTCTTTGGCCAGCTCGAACAGCTCTTTTCCGTGCTCCAACTGATGGTCGGAATAACGAAACCGCTGCGATGCATGCAGCAGCCGCTCCAGCAATTGCTTGCGTTCCAGCAGCGGCGCGCCCCTCAGGTCATATCCGTCGCAATAGAGAAGGTCGAACGCAAAATAAACCACCGGTGTCTCGCGCAACTGCTTTTCGCCCGGCGTGCGCACGTGCATGCGCTCCTGCAAGCGCTGGAAATCGCTGTGGCCGCGCGCATCGAGCGCCACAATCTCGCCATCGAGAATCGCTTGGCTCGCGGCAAAAACTTTAGGAAGCGTAGCCAATTCCGGATACCGCGAAGTGATGTCCACATTGTTGCGCGAGCGCAGCGTCAACGCCCCGCCTTCAATCCACGCGAGGGCGCGCACGCCATCCCACTTAATCTCAAAAAGCCAGTAGGGATCGGAAAACGGACGCTCGGCGAGCGTCGCCAGCATTGGTGCGATGCGCGACGGCATCGCGCCTTTGCGTGCGCCCTCGACCCCCGCGGCACGGATTGGAACAGGGCTGCGTTTCGGCGGCGCCTCCTCGGCAATTTCTTTGATGGTCCGACCGCTCAGAACCGACCCGTCATGCTCTTCGATGTTCCACTTGGGATCTTCGGCGGCGTCCTTGTGCTTGATGAGCAGCCACTCATTGCCCTTTTCGCTGCGCTTCAGCTTGACGAGCACGAAGCTGCCCCGCAGCTTCTCCCCGTTCAAGCTGAACTTGATCTCCCCGCGTTGCAGTTGCTGTAATGCGTCGGGCGTCGGCCCGCGGAGCTTACCGGGGTCGTCTTCCACAACAAACGAGCCGCGGTCCCACACCATCACGCTTCCCGCGCCGTAGTTGCCTTCAGGAATTTTCCCCTCGAAGCCGCCGTATTCCAGTGGATGATCCTCGGTCTGCACCGCCAAGCGCTTGTCCGCATGGCACTGGGACGGCCCCTTCGGCACCGCCCACGACTTCAGCGTCCCGTCAATCGCCAGCCGGAAATCGTAGTGCAGCCGCGTCGCGGAGTGCTTCTGCACTACGAACGTACTTCCGTACTCTTCCGTTGGACGGGCCTGCAGCCGCAGCTTGGGCATCGGCTTCGGCAGGCGCGTGCCAGTGCGGTCACTCCGCCTGCCCTGAGTAGAGTCAGAGGGAGCGGCGCGAGGAATCTCTTTTACCTCCGCTTTTGTAGCCGCGGGTTTGTCCCCCCGTTCCCGGCGAGGCTCGAGACCGCGACCCTCCGCGTCGCCCCGCTCCGCTCCTGCAGGCTCGGGCGTGCGGTCAAACTTCCTCTTCCGCCTATACTCTTCCAACTTACTCATAGATTCGTTCGTCTTCGCTTTTTGTCTGCCTTAGACCTATGCTCTTTGTATACTCCTGCTTATGCGCTTCGCCTACCAATACCGGCTGTACTCCAAGCAAGCCCAGGTTCAGTTTCTCGAGAACCAGCTCCACGAGGCTTGCGAGCTCTACAACGCCGCCTTTCAGGAACGGCGCGACGCTTGGAACGTTTGCCGCAAGAGCATCCACTACTACGACCAGGCCAAGCAGTTGAAGCCGAAGGGTTGCTCGGACTGGCCAACTTCTCCCGCTGCCAGATGTGCTCCGCCGGCCAGGCGACGGAGTGATCACGCGGGCATTCTACCGCACCCCCGCTCCGTGACCGCTGCCTCTCGTGGTGCGGCCATCTTGCCGGTGGGGCGGGCGGCTCGACGCCGCTTTGTCAGTGGAGCTTTGAGCCCGCCGCAGGCAAGCTCCGACACTTACCCAACCACGCTCGCTGCGTACGAACATTTGGGTTCCTAAGACGGGGGTACTATTCACTTCCGCCCTGGACTCCGTGGTGGCGCTGAAAGGAGGGTCTCATGGCTCTCGACGTTGACGGTCTCTGTCCGCTCCTGCAGGTTTTCGGCATGCCCACGTCGGTGAAGTTCTACCGCGAGGTGCTCGGCTTCGAGCTCGTCGGCAACTCCCCAATCGTCCATAGCCCCCAAGGCGATTACTTCCATTGGGCCATGCTGCGTCGGGGCAGCAACACACTCATGCTCAACACGGCTTATGACGAAGGCGAGCGCCCTCCTGCGCCCGATCCGGCCCGCGTCGCC
>Ga0066659_10000598_pt1 | contig 13779 bp, 9 predicted proteins | sample GraSoiAngelo_108_FD_75176 | JGI IMG/M metagenome (GOLD analysis project Ga0066659, IMG submission 75176) | Grasslands soil microbial communities from the Angelo Coastal Reserve, California, USA - 14_0903_09_40cm | ecosystem: Environmental > Terrestrial > Soil > Grasslands | place: USA... | reverse complement strand
GTGACCACGATCTCGTCGACGTGCTCCCGGAAGTCGCGGATCACGTGGCCAATGGCGGCCGCCTCGTTGTAAGCGGGGATGACGAGGCTCACGCGCCGACGGGGGAAGTCGAGCGTCCGGCAGAGGAAGTTCGCGCTGTTGAGATCCTCGATCGTGTTGACGTTCAGGTATTGGCCGGAGAGCACGAACGGCAGCACCGGGGCGCCCCGCCGGGCGGCGTGGTCGATGACGTCGGTCAGCTCGAGCCGCCCCGTGCGGGCCGAGAAGGGCGTCTCGTGCGCGTCGCGGTAGATGTCGGGAGTGAACAGGTACGTACCGCAGCCCGCGTAGGGCGTCGGCGCCGTCTCGGGCTTCTCGACCAGGGCGGTGATGCGGCCGTCCGTCAGCTCGACGGCGTAGTTCTTCCGGATCTGGTCGAGGTCCTCGGTCGGATGGAGCGCGCAGACGGCGGTGTAGGGCGTGCTGAGCCCGGCGAGCGCCGCGTGATTCGACTCGAGATAGAGCTCGTCCCCGAGCAGGAGCACGAACGGCTCTCGCACGCGCTGCTCGACCACCCAGAGCGCCGTCCCGAGCCCCCGCTCGACGTCGGGATTCTCCAGGTACTCGAGCGCGACCCCGAGCTGGCTACCATCGCCGTACGCCTGGCGGATCCGCTCCCCCAGATGCCCGACGATGATGAACACCCGTCGAATGCCGAGGGCATCGCGCAGGAGCTCGAGATTCCGCGTGAGGAGGGGTTTTCCGCCCACCTCGAGCATCACCTTCGGCACGCGGGCGCTCCGCGGGTGGACGCGGCGGCCCGGGCCGGCGGCAGCGAGCGCGCCGATGCGGGGAAGCTCCACCGCCGACCGTCCATAGATGCGGCCTCCCCGGCTTGCAACCGTGGCCAGTCGGGAGCCCGTGTGGTAGACGCGCCGCGTGTCGCCGCGGCGCTTCGCCGTCATCGCCGGCGCGGCCGGCGCCGCCACAGCGGTCGTCCTCACCTTCCCGCTCGTCCTCCATCTCCGCTCGCACGTGCTCGAGGACGGCTCGTACGACGTCTACCAGTTCCTTTGGAACCTCTGGTGGGTGCGCGAGAGTCTCCTCACCCTCCACGCGAATCCGTTCCGCACCACCTACCTCTTCTATCCCGACGGCGTGCCGCTCCTCTTCCACACCTTCTCGTTCACCCTCGGCGTGGCGAGCCTGCCGCTCCAGGCCGCGTTCGGGCTGGTCGCGGCCCACAACCTGCTCGTCCTCGCCGCGCCCGCGGCGACGGTGCTGGCCGTCGGGCTGCTGGCCCGGGAGGTGACGGGGGATCCCTGGGCGGCCCTTGTCGCGGGCCTCGCCGCGGCGCTGGCGCCGGCGGCCGTGTGGTTCCTTCCGGTGCTCTACCTCCACTGCAGCTACCTGATCGCGCTGCTCGTCTGGGCCTGGTGGCTCCTCCAGCGGCGGCAGCGCCCTGCGAACGTCGGCCTCGCGCTCGGGCTCCTCGCCGCCCTCGTCTTCGCCTCCCAGGAGTACGCAGTCATGGCCCTCGCCATCCTCGTCCTCGACACGCTCTGCCGCCTCGTCGTGCCGCGGATGTCGGGCCTTGGGCCGGCGTGGCTGGCAGGCACGCTCGCCTTCTGGAGCCTCGCCGGCGCCGGTCTCGCCGCGCTCGCCTGGATCGCCCTTGGCGCGCCCGCTTCCCCGCCGGCGCCCCTGCAGATGCTAGTCGGCTCGGGCTATCTCGCCGGCCTCGTCACGCCCCCGTGGCTCGTGCCGCCCGCGCGCGCGTTCTGGGCCGTTCTCTACCTCGGCACCGCCCCTCTCCTCCTGGCCGCGGCCGGCCTCGTCTGCCGGTTCCCCCGCGTCCGCTTCTGGGCGCTCGCCACCGGCCTCCTCGCCCTCATGGCGCTCGGTCCGCGCCTTCACGTGCACTACCCGCTGACCGACATGCACCTGCCCGATGCGGGCTTCCCGTTCAGCGGCCCTCCCGGCCCGTACGCGCTCGCGAACGCGCTCGTACCGCTGCTCCACTTCTTCCGGGCTCCATACCGCTGGATCGTGGCCGCCGAGATCGGACTCGCCGTCGTCGCGGCACTCGGGGTCGCCCGGCTCCGCGCGCGCGCCGCGTCCCCGCGTGGTCGCCGCGCGCTCACCGCCGCGATCCTCGCTCTCGTCCTCGGCGCCGGCGCGCTCGACGCACGCGGGCTCCGCGCGCGCCTCGTCGCGAGCGCGGTGCCACCCCCCTATGAGGCGCTGCGGAGCGATCCGACGCCCGCCGCCGTGCTGGAGCTCCCCTCGGGTCTAGCGGCCGGCACGTTCGCGGCCTTCTCCAGCCTCTACATGTACTACCAGACGTTCCACCGGAAGTTCCTGCTCGAGGGGACGGTCGCGCGCCTGCCCCCGGGCCGGCAGCGCGTCACCGAGCGAGCCACCGACGACCTGAGCGCCCTCCCGTACGTGAAGTACGTGGTCGTGCACCGGGACCTGCTCGCGACGGCCTATCCCCCCGGTGCCGAGCAGCTCGAGCGGTTCGCGCCGCTCCTCGACCGCGACGGCGAGCTCATCCGTCGCGCAGGCCCGATCGAGATCTACCGCCTGCGCTCCTTCCGCCCCGAGATCGTGCGGTCGCCGGAGCCGGAGCTGGCACACCGCCTGCTCGCCGTCGGCCATGCCGGCTGGCGGGCGCGGGCCGGCTTCTTCGCCCGCTTCGTGCTCGCGAGCACCGTCTTCGTCCTCGCCGCCGCCCTGTTGCGCCGCGTCCGCCCGCCGACACGTGCGGCGGGTCTGACGCTCGTGAGCCTCGCGCTGCTCGCGTGGCTCGCCACACCCCTCGTCGCGGGGCTCATGATCGCCTACTCGCTCGTCTTCTTCGGCGTGGTCGAGCGCTTCCCGCCCGGGCGGGCGCGAGTCGCCGTGGTCGTCGCCCTCCTCGCCCTCCAGGTGATCGCGCCGATCTTCTGGCTCCCGCGTCTTCCCGGCTACAGCGGGAGCGTGCGCGAGTTCGTCGCCTTCTCGACCAACGTGATGCTGCTCCGCTTCTGGGCGTATGCCTACGATCGCCTCCGACGCCGCCAGCCCGTGCCTCCGCGCCTCGCCGACTACGGGCTCTACATGTTCTTCTTCCCCGCCTTCGTGAACGGGCCGCTCCTCTCGCTCGACGAGTTTCAGCGCCGTCGCCTGCCCGCGTACTGGACGGAGAATGCGAACGGGCTCCCCCGATGGCTCGCGGAATGGCGCGCGTTCCTCCGCATCGCGCTCGGTCTCGTCCTGGTCGCCGTCGCGATGGCCTTCGTCTGCCTGCCCGGAACCACAGGCTACGAAGCCGCGGCCAGCGACGGACCCGGCGCGGCGTGGGGAAACGTCGTCCGCGTCTACCTCTGCTGGTACGTCGGGTTCTCGGGGTGGACCGAGGCCGCGATCGGCTTCGGCCTCCTCGCGGGCGTGGCACTTCCGGAGAACTTCAATGCCCCGCTCCTCTCCTACGGCGTCGCCGACTTCTGGCGGCGCTGGAACATCACCTTCGGGCACTGGCTGCGGGACTACATCTACGTGCCGCTCGGCGGCGCCTACCCGCGCGACCGTCGCGGCGTGCGCCGGCCCGAGTGGCGGAACACGGCGGCGGTCTTCGGTTTCGTCGCGCTCTACCACCTCGTGGGCGGCCTGAAGCTCCTCGGCCCCGGGTACTTTCCCGCGCTCTCCTATCTCCCGTGGACGCTCTGGGCGGTCGGGAACACGGTCGCCGTCCTGATGACGCGCGGGCTCGCGCGCCCGGCCCGCATCGGCGTGCTCGGCGCCGGCGTGATCGCGCTCACCGTCGCCTTCAGCTGTGTCGGACATGCGACGGCGCTCTTCCCGCCCGGCATGCCGCTCACGGGGCTGTGGGCAATCTACCGCCGGCTCGTGCCGCTCTAGCAGACGCGCGCCGGAAGGTTGCAAACCCCCTTCCCCCACGTTAGCGTCCGCGCGATGTCCGCTCCGCCGCTGCGCGCGCGCCTGATCGGCAGCGGCGCGGCGGTGCCGGAGACGCGCGTGACGAGCGCCGAGATCGAGCGGCGGCTCGGCCTCAGCGAAGGCTGGATCCGGGAGCGGAGCGGCATCGAAGAGCGGCGCGTGCTCCGCCATCCCGAAGCGCTCCTCGACCTCGCCGAGACCGCCGCCCGCGCCGCGCTCGAAACCGCCGGTACCACGCCCCGCGACCTCGACGCGATCATCGTCGCCACCGCCTCGGCCGAGTTCGCCTTTCCGTCGTTCGCCTGTCTCCTCCAGGCCCGGCTCGGAGTGGGGCCGATCCCGGCCTTCGACCTGGCGGCGGCGTGCGCCGGCTTCGTCTACGGGCTCGGCGTCGCCGATGCGATGCTGCGGAGCGGATCGGCGCGCACCTGCCTGCTGGTCGGCGCCGATGCGCTCGGCGCGATGGTCGCGCGCGACGACCGTGTCTGCGGCCCGCTCTTCGGCGACGCCGCGGGCGCCGTGGTCCTGCGTGCGGAGGCGGGAGAACGGGGCGTGCTCCGCGTCCTCCTGCGCGCGCGCGGCGCGCAGGCCGACCTCCTCGAGCTGCCCGCTGGCGGACCGCTCGACACGGGCCTCGCCCCACGGCCGGAGGCGCTCTGCATGCGCATGAGGGGTCCGGACCTCTTCCGCGCGGCGGTGACCGAGCTGCTCCAGGTGACGCGCGACCTGCTCAGCCAGTGCGGGCTCGGCGTCGAGGACATCACGCTTCTCATCCCCCATCAGGCAAACGGCCGCATCATCGCGGCGCTCACGGAGCACCTGGGCCTTCCCGCGGAGCGCGTGTACGCCAACCTCGCCCGTTACGGCAACACGTCGGCCGCCTCGGTGCCCCTCGCGCTCGACGAGGCGTGGCGCGGCGGACGCCTCCACGAAGGCGACCTGCTCGTGTTGAACGCGGTCGGGGGCGGCCTCACCTGGGGCGCCGCAGCCGTCCGCCTCTGACGGCGGGGAGCCGTGTGACCCGCTTCCCTGCCTCCCGAGGGTGGCCCCCGGGGCGGAGCCCATGTGGTATGACATGCCGGGTATTGCCATAGTTGTAAGACCGAGGCTACAGTTGCGCCCATGCGAGTCACGCGCAAGGGCCAGGTCACGGTGCCCAAGAGGCTGCGCGAGCGCTTCGGCATCACGACCGAGACCGAGGTGGAGTTCCGCGAGGATCACGGACGCCTCGTGTTGCTGAAGAAGGGCGCAGCGACGGCTGTCGCCAAGATTCGCGGCAGGATCAAGCGACTGCCGATCGGCGGGGACGTCGACGACTACTTGCGGCTGACGCGCCGCGACGAATGACGCTCGTCGACACCAACGTGCTTCTCGACGTTCTCCTCGAGGGCGCGCGGCACGGCGACGAGTCCGAGGGACGCCTCGCGGCGGCGCTGCGCGCCGGGCCGGTCGTGGTGAACGACGTCATCGCCGCCGAGCTGGCGCCGCTCTTCGATGGCGAAGCAGACCTCTGGCGCGTACTCGCCTCCGCCCAGATCCAGCACGTGCCTTACCCGCGACCAGCGATTTACATCGCCGGCCAGGCGTTCCTCCGCTACCGCCGCGGCGGCGGTGCGCGTCACCGGATCATGCCCGACTTCATGATCGGCGCTCATGCCGTGGTCAGCGGCGCAAGGCTGCTCACCCGCGATCGCGGCTTCTATCGGAGCCGCTTCCCCGGGCTCCGCCTCGCTCGTTGATGCCGCGAGGCAGCGGCGAGCACCCAGGGACGGTTGGAGGGCGTCGCGCGCGCCGGGGAAATGCGGGCATGCGCCAGCGCCCCGCAGTCTCCGGGTCCCGACCGCCCACCCGACATCAGCGCGGGACGACGACGGAGAAGCCGAGCGCCCGTGCCGCGCGCGCCTGGGCGTCGTCGTTGGTGAGCAGGCGGCGCAGGTCGAGCGACTTCATCACCGCGAGGTGAAGACGGTCCAGCGTCGGACAGTAGGCGTCGCGCGGGAGCGTCCGGGCCTGCCCTTCGGCCACGTCGACGACGGCCGTCGGCGCCCGCACGACCTCGTACCGGGCCTGGCGGAGCAGTTTCTCGAGGCGGTCGATGAGCGATCGGGCGGCCGGCCGGGTGAGGAGACCTCCAGCGGCGCGCGCGTGGACCTGCACGAGGGTCTCGAGACGGGCCAGAGTGGAGACGACGACGTGCTCCTCGGCGGCGATGAGCTGCATCACGCGGCTCGTTTCGGGCTCCGGGAACAGCACCTTCAGCAGGCCGCTCGCGTCGAGATAGAGGCTCACGCTCGGCTATGTCTCGCGGTCGCGCCGGAGCAGTTCATCCGTCGACGGACCGGGCCTGCGGTTACGCCAGAATCGCTTGAGCCAGCGCTCCTGCTCGGCAGGATCGAAGCGGACGCGGCGCGCCCCGGGACGGGCCTCGTAGGGCACGATGCGAGCGACCGGCTTGGAGTCCCGGGTGACGACGATCTCCCCCACCCGCGCGAGCGCCCGCTCCGCCTCTGGCCACTTCAGGCGAATGTCGCGCACCGTCATCGTTTTCATCCCCTCGATGTTGACATGTTTCACAAAGGGGAAAAAGGCTCGCGCTGACTCGTGAGCGCGCGATCCTACCGCTCTCCCGTAGCGAGATCGCGTGGGAGCGCCCGCCCGCCGACGCGCAGGTGCGCGTACGGGAGGAACGCTGCGCCTCTACTCCGTGCCGGGGGCACAGAACGATGGCGGTGGCAGCCTCGTCACGTTCTTCTCCTGCACGGCGCCCTCAACCTCCACTCAGGTGGTGGGTGTCGAGCTTTCGCGGCAGCGGGTGGCGGACCGATCAGCAATGCTGCGACGACGCCGGGGCAGCAGCGTAACGGCCACGTTTGGAACCGCGAACTCTCCACCCTCTTCACCGACCAAACCCTTGGTGCCGGCGCAATGAAAGCGTCGGTGCGAATCTGTCGACATCGACGTCCCTAGTCTGCGCGGCGGCAGCAGGGCCGTGCTGGGAGGCGGTCGGGCCGGCAGGGGCTTGGGGGGGGTCCGTCGGAAGGCCAAGGTGGCCGAGAATCGTACGGATGAGCTCTCCCGCCTCGATCGTGGCGATCACGGACATGCGGCCACCAGGTATCCGCGCTGCGCGCTTCGTGAGAGCTCGGGACGTGGGTCCCGGCGGCGGGAATGGGAGACCAGCGGCGGGGCCTCCCGTGGGAACGGGCAGCGTTTCGACCCCGGACTCCGCGAGGTTGTGGGCCTTGCCGAGGGTCTGCGTCGCCACCGCGAGTTGAAAAGCGGGGGCCCGTCGCCTACTCTCCGCCTGCCGTCGAGTCCGTGAGCATGGGAGCGTCCGTCGAGGAGGTCGTCCGCGACCTGGTGGCGAAGCACTTCGACATCCCGCTCCGGGAGGTGGACCTCGCCATGCCGATCAGCGAGGCGCCCGACTCCCTCAAGATGAGCGAGCTCGTGATCGCCCTCGAGGAGCGGTTCGGCATCGCGCTCGAGGACCGCGAGATCGCGGGGGCGCGGGTGCTCGGCGACCTGGTGACGATGGTGGGCGAGAAGCTCGCCGCGGGCGGACGCGCGTAGCCGCAAGCCGATCCGTGACCGGATCCGAGCAGCGGGCGGCGGTCGACCCCTACCGCGAGGCGCCGCGGGGTGAGGGCGCACCGACCGGGGTGATCCTCGCGGCGGTGGCGGCCGCCTCCTTCGCCGCCATGTATCTCGAAGTCTCCCTCATGAAGCTCGTCTCGGTGATGTACTACTCGATCTTCGTCTACGCCGTGATCGGGGTCGCCCTCCTGGGCTACGGCGCCGCGGGGACGTTGCTCGCGCTCGCGCCAGCGTCGTCCCCGACCACCGCGCTCCGCCGGATGGCGCGCTGCTGCGTCGCGTTCTCGGCCGCCGCGCTCCCCACCTTCCTCGCCGTCAACGCGATCGACGTGCCGGCCGCGCAGCTCTTCGGCTCGCTCCGCGGGCTCCCGCTGCTGCTCGTCATCTACGGCCTCCTGACCGCGCCCTTCCTTCTCCTCGGCCTGGCGATCGCGTCGGCCTTCGCCGCCTTCCCGGCAACCGTCAACCGGCTCTACTTCGCCGACCTGATCGGCGCCGGCGCGGGCAGCGCGCTGGCGGTGGCGAGCGTGCGCTGGCTCGGCGGCCTCGCGCTCCTCACCGCGGCGGGCTTCGTCGGGGCGATCGGCGGGCTGCTCGCCTTCCGGGCGGTGGGGCGACGGGGTGGGTGGGCGCTCGCCCTCGCCGGCGCCAACCTGGGCCTGCTCGTGGTCCTCGTCGGCTGGCGGCCCGTCGAGGTGCACGTCGCGCCGGACAAGCATGGACCCATCCTGGCAGGGGCGGCGAAGCCCGGCGGGCTCGCGATCCCCTTCTCGCGCTGGAGCGCCTTCGGCCGGATCGACGTCACCGAGCCCTTCCGCTCAATACCGCTCTTCGGCGGCGACATCAGCCCGCGCTTCGGCGACGTCCGGATCGAGCAGCGCATGCTCACGGTCGACGGCGCGGCTCCCGCCTTCCTCTACCGCGTCGACGGCTCGCCGCATGAGCTCGACTTCCTCGCCGGCACGTCACAATCGGCGGTCTATCGCCTCCGGCCGCGGCCCCGGGTGCTCGTGATCGGGGTCGGGGGCGCCACCGACGTGCTGATCGCGCTCCATGAAGGCGCGACGCAGGTGCGCGGCGTCGAGCTGAACGCCGTCACGGCGGAGGCGGTGCGGGACGTCTTCGGCCCGTATGTCGGGAACGTGCTGCGCGACCCGCGGGTCGAGCTCGTGGTCGCCGAGGGACGGAACTTCGTCGCCCGGGATCGCGACACCTACGACATCGTCCAGCTGAGCGGCGTCGACACCGGTGTCGGACTCGGCGCCTCGGGCCTCGGGACGATGCCGGAGAGCTACATCTATACCGTCGAGGCGATGACGGATTTCCTGCACCGGCTCGCACCGGACGGCGTCCTCTCGATCACCCGCGACATCCGCTTCGGCTGGGCGCAGCGGCTCTGCGCCGTAACCCGCGCCGCGCTCCTCGGGGAGGGCCTCGAGCCGGCGCCGCGCGTCGCCGTGCTGGAGGGCAGGGTGTGGGGCTGGGCAACGGTGCTCGTCAAGCGCGAGCCCTTCACGGCGGAGGAGATGGACCGCCTGCGCGACTTCGCCAGCCGCTACGACTTCCCCCTCGCCTACGACCCGCTCGTGCCCACGACCGGCATCTTCGACCGGGTCATACGGGCCGGCGTGGAGCGCGAGGACAACATGGACCTCCGGCCCTCCACCGACGACTGGCCGTTCTTCTTCCTGAACATTCCCTGGACGCGTCTCCTGCCCGCCCTGCGCGGGCAACCGAGCCCGCTCACGAACCCGATCGCCTTCCTCCTCGTGAGTCTCGTCGGGCTGGTCGTGCTGGCGGTCACGCTGATCGGCTGGCCCCTCTGGCGGCTCCGTCGCCGGGGGCCGTCGGACGCGCGGCTCGGGGCGATGATCGGCTACTTCGTCGCCCTGGGAATGGGCTTCATGCTGGTCGAGGTCGCCCTCATGCAGCGCTTCACCGTCTTTCTCGGCAACCCCGCGCTCGCGGTGGCGACGGTCCTGACCGCGCTCCTCGTGAGCTCGGGGCTCGGGAGCCACGCGGCGCGCGGGGCGCAGGCGAGCGGCCGGGATCCTCTGCCCGTCGCGATCGGCTGGATCATCGCCATGCTCTTCTTCTTCGCCTCGCCGCTCCTCCGGGCGCTCCTGCGCGACCTCCTCTGGACGCCGCTCCCCGTCCGCCTCGCGATCGCGGCGGCCCTGGTCGGTCTCGCGGGCTTCGCGATGGGCATGCCGTTTCCGACCGGGCTCGCCCGCGTGGCGGAGCGTGCGACGCCGTTCGTTGCCTGGGCCTGGGGCGTCAATGGGGTCGCCTCGGTCGTGGCGTCGCTCGGCAGCTACCTGCTCGGGATGGTTGTCGGCTACACGCCGATGTTCTACGTGGGTGCTGCTCTCTACGGCGGTGCACTCGCCCTCTCCCGAAGGCTCTAGGCGACGCTGGGCGTGGCACGTCGGCGCGGCGCTGCTGTTCGCCACGCTCGCCGTGAGTGGCCAGCGTGGGCTCGTCGCCGGGCTCGGGGACCACGTGTTCTTCCAGGAGCTGCCGGCCGGTAACGACTGTCTGCTGCACGTCTGGACCCTCGCCTGGGACCAGCACGCGCTCGCCACCGATCCCGCGGGCGTGCTCGACGCGAACATCTTCTACCCGTACCCGCGCACCCTCCTCTACTCGGACCACCTTCTCGGGCTCGCCGTCCTGCTCGTCCCATTGCGTCTCGCCACCGCGAACCCCGTCCTGATTCACAACCTCGTCACCCTCGCCGCACCGGCGCTCGATGCGCTCGCGCTCTACGCGCTCGCGCTCACGCTCACGGGCGAGCCCGGAGCCGCGCTCCTGGGCGCCCTCCTCTATGGCTTCGCTCCGCTCCGCTTCACCGCCGACCGCTGTCAGATCCAGATGCTGGCCGCCTGGTGGCTCCCCCTCCTCTTCCTGCTCGCGCGGCGCGCCATCGCCCACGACCGCGTCCGCGACGGACTCCTCGCCGGGATCGTGCTCGCCCTCCAGGGGTTGACGGGCATCTACCTCACCGCCTTCGTGCTCCCCTTCCTCCTCCTCGCCCACCTCTTCTGGCTCCGCCGCTTTCCCCTCGGCGCGCACCGCCATGGCTGGGCCGCGCTCGCGCTGGCGGAGGTCGCCGCCATCGCCCTCCTCGTTCCGATCGGGCTCGCGTACCGCGGGGTCCAGGAGAGCCTCGGCGTCTCGCGCTCGGTCGCGCTGAACGCCCTCCTGGCGCTCCACCCGGGATCGCTCCCCGAGTATCTTCCCGTGGCCTCGTTGGGCGCCCTCGTGCTGGCCGGGCTCGTCGCACCCCGTCGCCACGTTCCCGAGCCATTCGGTAGCGAGCGGGGCCTCTTCGTCGCCGTGACCGCGGCTGCCCTCCTGCTCGCCCTCGGGCCGGCCATCCCGCTACCCGCAGGCCTGGGAGCGCTGCGAGGACCGTATGCCCTGCTCCTCGCGATTCCGGGCTACGACGCCCTTCGTGTCCCCGCGCGCATGGTGCACGTGGGGCTCCTCGGTGCCGCGGTGCTCGCCGCGGGTGGGTTCGCCGCCCTGGCGCGCCGCCTCCCGCCGCGGACGCGCGGCGCGGTAGCCGCCGTGGTCGCGGCGTGCGTGCTCCTCGAGTCGTGGCGACCGCCCGGGGCGACGATCCCGGTCGCGCCCCCGCGCGAGACCGATCGGGTCTACACGTGGCTCGCCCAGCAACGGCATGACCTTCCCCTGGTCGAGCTGCCGATCGACTACTTCGTCTCCTCGTCGATCTACCAGTACCGGACGACGGCGCACTGGCAACGCACCCTGAACGGCAACATGGGCATTCTCCCGCCGCTCTACCCCTTCATGGTGCACCAGCTCGCGCGCTTCCCCGATGCGGACGTCGTGGCGACGCTGCGTGCCCTCGGGATCACCCTCGCCGTCGTCCATCTCCGGGCGCTTCCGCCCGGGGCGCGCGAGCGGGTCACCGCCCTCCAGCACGATCCGGCGACGCCCCTCGGAGTGCCGTTTGCGAGCGACGATACGATCGTCCTCACGCTCGGCGAGGCCCCCCTTCCCGTCGGCCCCGACTTCCGTGGCCGCAAGCTCGATCGCGCCCGCTGGCAGGCGCGCGCCTCGCACGGCGCCGCCCTCGCCGCGCGCGCGATCGACGCCAGCCAGAGGACGAGCTGGAGGAACTGGGGCGACCTCGAGGCGGCGCTGCATGCCTGGTACGATCCCGTCCCGTTCCTCGATCGCTGGCAGCAGTTTCTCGCCAGCCAGCCTTCCCGCTTCGAGCTCGACCTCGGGGCGCCCGACAGGATGACGGCCGTGGTCCTGCGGCTGGGCGGCAGCGATCCGATGGTCGCCCCGTCCCTGCGCCTCGAGAGCTCGCTCGACGGGGCCACCTGGACGCCGCTTCCGGGGGACCTCATACCCCTTCCCGATGTTCGCGCCCTGGTCGAGCAGGCAGCCGATGCCCGCTTCGCGCTCGTCCTCGCCACCGCCGTGCCGGCGCAGTTCCTTCGCCTCTCCGTCGACGGGTTCGACTGCCGCCTCGGCGATCTCCAGGTGTATGCCGAGTAGAGCGGTCCCGCTGCTCGTCCTCGCGGGGTTCTCGCTGCTCACGCTCGCCGTCTTCCGACCCACCCTGTCCGAGGTCGCGCACACCGCACCCGCCTTCCACGGCTTCGTCGCCGACGCACTCCTCCTCATGTGGGCGACGAGCCACGTCTCGCGCGCCTTCTTCGCCGACCCGCTCCACCTCTTCGAGGCCGGCATCTACCACCCCGCCCGCCACACGCTCGCCTTCGGCGACCACATGATCGGCCAGGCGCTCGTCGGCCTCCCCGTCTGGCTCGCCACGAAGAATCCGGTGCTCGAGTACAACGTGCTCGCGCTCGCCTCCTACGCGCTCGGGGCGACCGCCATGTTCCTCTACGCGCGAGAGACCATCGGCGGCGTTGCCGCCGGGCTTGCCGCCGGTCTCGTCTTCGCCTTCACGCCGTTCCGGTTCCACTCCCCGCTCTGGCTCCAGGTCCTGTTCACGCCGTTCATGCCGCTCGCCCTCCTCTTCTGGCTCCGCTTCCTCCGGACGCTCGCCGCAGCCGACTGGGCCCTCTGGGTCGTCTGCTGGGTCGCGCACTCGTTGATGGGCATGTACCTGGCCCTCTACTTCGGCGTGACCATGACGATTCTCGCGCTCTACGCGCTCGTCGCCGCTCCCCGCCGCCGTGAGCGGCGCCTTCGCCTGGGAGTCCTCCTCGCCCCCGTGGCCACGCTCTGCCTCCTCGCGCCGACGCTCTGGCCGTACCTCGCACTCCGCGCCTCGCAGGGTCACGTGCGCGAGGTCGGGCTCGATACGCACCTGAGCTTCTTCCTTCCCGGTCCTGGGACGCTCAGCGGTCGGCTCGCCGGGCTCGAGGGGTACGCGCAATTCGGCCCCGGGCTCGTGATCGTGCTCCTGGGCGTCATGGGCGCCGTCGCGGGGTGGCAGCGGCAGCGGGTCGAGGGAAGCGCCCGGCACTTTCTCTGGCAGGTGCACGCCCTCGGTCTCGGCGTCACGCTCTGCCTCATCCTCCTCCCGATCCGCGTCCAGCTCGCCGTCCCGGGGCTCGACATGGTCCGCAACACCGACCGGGCGTTCTTCGTGAGCCTCCTCTTCATCGCCGCCTTCGTGGGCGAGGCGGTGGCGTGGCTCACCTCGCACGTCCAGGCCCCACGGCTCCGGATGGCCGTCGCCGTCGGGCTCCTCGCCGCGCTCGTGGTCGACATGGGGACACCACCCCGCGAGCGGAAACGGCTTCCACTCGGCCGCGAGATTCCGCCCGCGTACGGCTGGTTGCACGACCTGCCGCCCGATCAGGTGGTCTACGAGCAGGTGAACGGTGCCGAGGCGATGGCGCTCGCGATGTACTTCGCGATCTTCCACCAGAAGCGCCTCGTCGACGGGTACAGCGGCTTCACGAGCCCCGGCGCGGGCTACCTGACCCAGGAGCTCTACCACTTCCCTGAGCCGGCCGCGCTCCGTCTCCTCGACCGGATCGGCGTCGGCCACGTCCTCTCGCATTTCGCGACACAGGAGACGGCGGACGCGGCCGTCGCCAGGCTTGCCCCGTCGCTCGCCGTCGCGGCGCGCTTCGGGACCGACATCGTCTTCGCGGTGCGCGGCCCGGCACCGGCCCCGGTCGCGGACCTGGCGCGGCCTCTTCCTCGCCAGGACTGGCGGCTCGCGGCCAGCGGCGGCAACGAGACGCTGCCCGCCCTTCGCGACGGCGACCGGGTGACCGCCTGGCGTGGCGCGGGCGTCCC
>Ga0066659_10000594_pt1 | contig 13797 bp, 13 predicted proteins | sample GraSoiAngelo_108_FD_75176 | JGI IMG/M metagenome (GOLD analysis project Ga0066659, IMG submission 75176) | Grasslands soil microbial communities from the Angelo Coastal Reserve, California, USA - 14_0903_09_40cm | ecosystem: Environmental > Terrestrial > Soil > Grasslands | place: USA... | reverse complement strand
GAGCCAACCCGTTAACCATTGTGATTCATGCCGTTCGGGAGGAGCATTGTGCACGCGGCGGGTCAAGACGACGTTGGCTGCGCGCGCGAATTCGTCAGCCGCACTGGCCTCCGAATTCCCATGCATGGCTTCAAGCACTTGAAGCAAACCCCAACCCTGGCCCTGATAACGCTCCGTGTGCAGGACACCTTCTCCTTTGAAATTCACGTAATCGACGAGCGCGTAGCAGCCCTGTGGTGTTTTCGTCAGGCGTTCAAATTGTTGCTGCACGTTACTTTGATCGGCAGGGGCCGCTTCGGCCAACATTTTAGGCAGAGCGGCTTCCAATCGGGCAACAAGAAATTCTGCCTGCAGATCGATCGTATCGGCCAGGAACCGGCGCAACTGATTCATCTCAAGTGTGTGCTCTGCTCGAACAAACTCGGCACGCGAGTTCCAGGGACAAGGCCGCCCACGGCTGACGCCCAGCAGCACTGTTGGCAGTTTGGCGCCACGGTTTGACACGAAGCTCACCAGCTTTGGGAAACTTTCTTCGAACGGGCCGCGTCGTCCCTTCGGGTACCAGATGAAGTGGCCGATGCCGAGTGATGGAAAGTCTTCGCCTCGGTTCCACGAAGTGAGCCCGGAAATGGTCCCATTGCATTCGTTTTGCCATACTCTTTTTCCGATTTTTAAAGCCTCGCTTTGCGAAAGGGTCATGGAATCAACAGTTTTTGGCCAGGCCACAACCATTCCGCTGGCGACCAATACAAATGCCAAGCCAGCACGGCCAAACAGGTGGTAATGCTGTTTTCTTGACGGGCGGGATTTATCCATTAGCGTGCGGCTTTCTGCGGCGACAACCTTAAATTAAAAACGGCGCGGAGACATGATCTTATGAAACGTTTTATTGTTATTATCAGCGCATCCTTACTTGCATTCCCGTTGTTCGGGCAAGAGAAATCACCACAACTCAAAGACCAAAAGGACAAGGTCAGCTATAGCATCGGGATGCAAATCGGATTTAACCTGGCCCGGCAAAAGGTGGACATTAATCCCGATATCCTGGCTGCCGGCATTAAAGACTCGATTGCGGGTAAGCCGCAACTGACGGCGGACCAAGTCAAGGACGTCATGGCGCAATTTGAAAAAGATATGGAACAAAAACAAAAGCAGCTCGGAGAGAAAAACAAAACCGAAGGCGCGAAATTTCTTGAAGAAAATAAAAAGAAACCCGGTGTGAAAACGACTGCGAGTGGTCTGCAATACAAGGTCGAGAAAGAGGGAACAGGACCGCAGCCAAAAGCCACCGAGATGGTGACCGTGAATTATCGGGGCACTCTGATCGATGGGACGGAGTTTGACAGTTCGTACAAGCGCGGCCAGCCGGCCACGTTCCCGGTTAACGGCGTGATCAAAGGATGGACTGAAGCGCTTCAGCTGATGAAGCAGGGATCGAAATATCAGTTATTTATTCCGTCGAACCTTGCCTATGGGGAACGTGCAATGGGTCCGGACATCGGTGCGAACTCGACACTAATCTTTGAAGTCGAACTGCAGGAAGTGAAACCTCCTCCGACGCCTGTCCCACTGGGTTCACCCAAGGCACAGGCTCCACCGAAGGTTCCTCCTCCGCCGTCGCCCGCGCCGACCAAGAAGTAGCGTTACGGAGGATTTTAGTAGGCGCATCACTTCCGCGAGGGCGCCCCACGGTGAAACACAGCCGGGTACAGAGGCCTGTCCGCCGTACCCTGCGGATGCGTTTGGTAGGGCGCGCCAGTCCTGTGCGCGCCGAGTCTCTCCTCTACCGGCTTGATACTGGTTCCCACTGCACCACGGGCGCGTCACCCCACAAATCTTCCAGGCTGTAGAAGGCGCGTTTGTCGCGATGAAAAATGTGGACAACCACTTGCAAGTAATCGAGCACGATCCATTGGCTGGCAGGGAATCCGTCAACCGCTACCGGCCGCAGCGAATGGTCCTCGCGTAACCGGGTTTCGATTTCGTTCGCGATCGCTTTGAGTTGAGGCTCCGACGTGCCCGAGCAGATCACGAAGAAATCCGTGAAGCTGGAGATGCCACGCAAATCCAGCACGACAATGTCCTCAGCCTTCTTATTGGAGGCGAGTTCCGCGCAGGCTCTTGCTAGATTTTCTGCCGTTATTTCGATTGCTCCCGATAAAGTTTTTTGCGCTGAATAATTTCCTCGACCGACTCGGGTACGAGGTAACGAATCGATTCGTTTTGCGCAACTCTCCGCCTTATGTCGGTGGCCGAAATGTCGATCCGACGATGGATCAACTGATAAGAATGCGTGGGTTGTTTGCCGCTGCGATCGAGAACAATGAAGCGAACCATCTTCTCCAGCTCGGTGAAGCGATGCCACCGCGGCAGCTGCTCAATGTTGTCTTCACCGATCAAGCAGTAGAGGGCCGCGTCGCATTCGCGCCGACGAATTTCCTCAACAGTGTCGATTGTGTACGAAGGCGGGGGCCTCAGCAGCTCGCATTCATCCACTTCGAACTCCGGCTCGCCTTTGATCGCCGCCCGCAACATTGCTAATCGTACTTCGCCGCTCGCGACGGGAGCGGCCTTCTTGAGAGGGGAAATCGCCGCCGGCACCAGAATCACTTTGTCAAGATCGAGCGTCTCAATCGCTTCGCGGGCAAGAATCAGATGCGCATGATGGACCGGGTCGAAGGTGCCGCCATAAATTGCGATCTTCTTCAATCCCCTAACGCTTAAATGCTCAACGCCCAAGATTCAACCTTATCTTGTCATGTTAAGCGGAGCGAAACATCTCGGTCTATTCGGTTTGGGTTTTGAGTCAGCAGAGAATCAGAGATTCTTCGCTTCGCTCAGAATGACAAGCGACTGTTGGACGTTGAATCTTGACCGTTGAGCGTTCATCTTTGCGCCCCATGAAGGCTGACTACCTTGGCCAATTGATCATGACCGGTGTGCCGGGCAAAGAACTCGATGCGGAAACAGCCCGGTTGTTTCGGCGCGTCCAACCGGGTGCATTCATTATCTTCGGACGCAACCTGCAGAGCGCGGCACAACTCCGAAAGCTCATCGACGATTTGCGGGACCTGAGCGATATCGAACCGATCATTACAATCGATCAGGAAGGTGGGCGCGTCTCGCGACTGCGGCGCATCGGAAACGAACCGCCGAATGCGCAACAGCTGCGCGATAAGAACGATATCGATCTGATCCGGCGCCACGGCGACATTACCGGACGTTTGCTGCGCCTTTTCGGATTCAATGTGGACCTTTGTCCCGTGCTCGACATTTCGTTCGATGAGGACGCTGAGAATTCGTTGCGCGGCCGATGCTACGGAAAAAACGTCGAGGAGGTTGTGCGCAATGCCGGTGCGTTTAATGAGGCCATGCGCGAACAGGGGATCGCCAGCTGCGGCAAACATTTTCCCGGTTACTCGGCCGCCACTTCAGATGCTCATTTTCAGTTACCCCAAATCGATCGCACGCGAGAAGAACTTGATCGGAATGAACTGGCGGTGTTTCGCCAGTTCGTACGCGACGTAGACAGCATGATGGTTTGCCACGCGTGGTATCCGTGCTTCGAGCCACAACCCACGCCGGCCACGGTGTCGCGCCGGATTGTTACAGAGTTGTTGCGCAACGAATTTGCTTTCGACGGTCTGATTATGACGGACGATCTCGACATGGGCGCGATTCTGACGGGTTATCGATTAGATGACACCATTCGCCTCGCCCTCGAGGCCGGAAACGACATGATGATGATTTGCCATCGCATTCCGGAAATCGAAACGGTGCTACGAATCCTTGGCGCGTTGCCTTCCGATCAAATCGAACGCGCGCAGCAACACATTGGTGACTTTAAGAAGAACCTCTCGCCGCCTAACGAATTCTCGGAAAGCGCGTGTCAGGAGATCAACACAGAAATCGCGGATCTCCGCACTGCCGTCGTCGGTGAAGAGGGAGCCGGCAGGACCGTCACCGAGCGCCAGATCTCGCCGGTGGAGAGATTCTGATTAAAGCAACAGATCCTGGCGGACACGGCTGTCACTGAGCTCTCGGGCGCGTTACGAGCAAAAGATCACGTCCCACGAGATACAGAAGGAGACAGATTACAAAAAACGGAATCAAAGCGAGTAGGTCCGCGTACGCACCGCTGAGAAATGGATTGTGAGCTGTTTGCCATTCCTCTATCCGGTGTCCGATCGCGGCAAGTGGGTTCACCATCTCTTTAGCAGCGATCACAATCCCGGTGATTGCGCCGCCGGCGATGTAACCCGATGCGAGCAAAACACCCGGACTTTTGTCGCCCTCCGCAGTGAGCTCGGTCTCGGATAAGTTTTTGTGTCGGAATTTAACTTTTAGGTAGCGATCCACCAGCCAGCGAACCATTCCGCCGACGAAGATTGGGCTGGACGAGGCGAGGGGAAGGTAAACTCCTACAGCAAATGCAAGCGATGGAATCCCGCTCATCTCAAGCACGATGGCAATCATTGCGCCGAGCAGAACAAGCGCCCACGGCAACTTGTGACTGAGGATGCCTTTGATGATGTACGACATCAGAGTTGCTTTGGGCGCATCAAACTTCTGCACTGCCGAGCCGTCAGGACGAACTCTGTGCGTGCCGTTGATGCCGGGATCGACGAGGTAAACAGGAACGCCGCTTGCGTCGACCAAATAGCGCTGAGCAGCACCGCCGTCTGGATCCATGCGTTGCCAGACACGATACGTTTTCGGATCTGAAGCGGCCTGTAACCCTTGCAGCTTTGAAGTTTTACCAATCTCGTTAGCAGGCGCACGCAATTCTGTGTTTGCGGGAACCGGCACGTAAACGGTGTAAGCGTCGTTCAAAAACAAAAGCACATATCCAAGCGTCAGCGCGGATGCGAGCGAACCGAATAAAATCGCGATCTGCTGAGCTCTCGGTGTGGATCCGACGAGAAAACCTGTCTTCAAATCCTGCGAGATTGTGCCGCCATTGGATGCAGCGATGTATACGATGCCGCCGATCGAAAGCGCGGTGACGAAATACGGCGGCCCGGTCCATCCGACGATGAGGAATACAAGGCAGGTGAGCAGCAGCGTCGCCACGTCATTCCGGAAATCGGGGTCGAAGACGAACCGATCTCTCCCGTTAATCGCGACGAAACCGTGACGAACAGAAATCCAAACAACACGATCAGGAATGCGCCAATGAGATTGCCGCGCAGATGCAACTGCGGAATGGCCACAATTACCGCCATGATTGCGAGACAGCCAATGATCACGATGCGCATCGACAAGTCGCGATCTGTCCGCGGCGCATGCTCGCGCCGGGCGTGTTTTCGGAACAGATCGGCGAGGCCGCCTCGCAGTCCGCGCCAGATCGTGGGGATCGAGCGGAACAGGCTGATGATGCCACCAGCAGCAACGGCCCCCGCGCCGATGTAAAGAATGTACGCCTCCCGGATGTCGTCTGGGCCCATTTGGCTTATGGGAATCGTGCCTGGTGCGAGCGGCGCCGTAGCGTTCTCACCAAAGAATTTGATGGCTGGAATAAGAACCAGATACGAGAGCACACCGCCGGCGCACATGATCGATGCGATGCGCGGCCCGATGATGTAGCCGACTCCGAGCAGAGCCGGCTCGATTGTGACGGAGATCGAGCCGCCTTTGAGCGGCGGGCCGAAAATTTTCTCCGGCGTGTCTTTCCACGGCTTCAACGCGCCCATAGCCGCCTGGTAGAGAAAGCCGATCCCCAGACCGCTGAAAATGATCTTGCCCCCGCTCGCGACCTCTCGGTTGACAATCTCTGCGTCTGTCGTGCTGTGGGTTTTGTCCGCGACCGCGAGTGATTCCCCCGAAGCCGCGGCTTTGAGAACTTCCGCGCACGCTGTGCCTTCCGGATATTTGAGCACGCCGTGTTCAGCCACAATCAGGGCGCGCCGCAACGGGATCATCATCAAAATGCCGAGCAATCCACCGAGCACCGCGACGAGCATGGCTCGCGTGATTTCGAGATCGAACCCGAGAATCATGATGGCCGGCATGGTGACACCGAGACCAAACGCGATTGATTCACCCGCTGAGCCCGCAGTTTGCACGATGTTGTTTTGCAGAATCGTTGCGTCGCGGGCGTGAAAGATCTTTGACCAGGCGCGAAAGAGCGTGATCGAAATCACCGCCACTGGAATCGACGCGCTGACGGTTAGTCCAACTTTAAGGACGAGATAAAGCGACGATGCGCCGAAGATGATTCCCAGAAGTGTGCCGGTCAGCAGATGCGGGAGCGTTAGCTCAGGTAATCGGGCGGCAGGCGGAATAAACGGTCTGAAGTTTGCCGCGAGCGGATTAGTCGGCCGCGCGCCGATGATATCAGGATATTCCTGTGGCGGATTAGCAGTATCGACGCTCGCCATTTGCCAAAGATTTCAAAAATCAGAGGAAAAGAGCAAGCGCGCTGTCTATCTTGACCCCTTTGCCGATTCCACACTATTCTCCGCTCGCACCGTCGGACACGTGAAGGCTAATCAACAACTCCGCGAGACTACACGCGCTGAACTTACCATCCGAGGGATAGTCATCGGCGTCATCATCACGTTGGTTTTCACTGCAGCCAACATTTACGCCGGACTCAAAGCTGCCCTCACTTTCTCGACGTCAATCCCGGCGGCCGTCATTTCGATGGCGATCCTGCGGAGTTTTCGCGACGCAACAATCCAGGAAAACAATATTGTGCAAACGGTCGCCTCCGCGGCCGGCACACTTTCATCGATCATCTTTGTCTTGCCAGGGCTGATCATGATCGGTTATTGGACGGAGTTTCCGTTCTGGATCTCGTTTTGGATCTGCGCGCTCGGCGGGATTCTTGGTGTGATGTACTCAATTCCGTTGCGTCGCGCGCTGGTGACGAATTCAGATTTGCCATATCCCGAAGGCGTCGCGTGTGCCGAAGTTTTGAAAGTCGGCAGTAGCGGCAGCGCTGATGTTGCTTCGAAGATGGAACAAGGACGCGCGGGCCTGCTGGCAGTCTTATGGGGGTCAATTGTGTCCGCCGCTTTTGCATTGATCATCGAGACACAGATCTTCGCTTCCGATGTCGCACAAAATTTTCGGATCGGCAGAAAAGGCGGGGTTACCGGTTACGATTTCTCGCTGTCGTTTTTGTTGTTCGGGATTGGGCACCTGGTCGGTCTCTCGGTTGGAATCGCGATGCTTATCGGTGCGCTGATCGGCTGGGGCTGGGGAGTGCCGCATTATTCTGGTCTTGCTCACGACTTCACTACACCGGTGGCTGCGCTCGCGCGCGCAGCGTGGAGCGGCAAAGTCAGATACATCGGCGCGGGCGCGATCGGGATTTCGGCGATTTGGACCTTGTTGAAGCTGGGGAAGCCGCTTATTAGCGGTCTCGCCAGTGCGATGGCTGCGTCGCGTGCGCGTAAAGCGGGCAAAGCCGAAACGCTGCCGATCACCGAACGCGACATACCGATCGGCATTGTCGGTCTTGTCACATTGGTGTGCATGCTGCCGATCGGCTGGCTCTTAGGCGATTTCGGAAACGCGAGCGGTCTCGGCGCGCATTTGCCAACGCTTATCATTGGTGGCGTCGTCTACATCGTTTTGATGAGTTTTTTCGTTTCGGCCGTCTGCGGTTACATGGCCGGGCTGATCGGTTCATCCAACAGCCCGTTATCCGGCATTGGAATTTTGGTCGTGATCGGAGCTGCATTACTGCTCGTAATCGGAGTTAAACCGTACGTCAGCCCGGACGCAGGCAAAGCGTTGATGGCATTCGCACTTTTCACGACGGCGGTGATTTTCAACGTCGCCGCGATCGCGAACAACAACTTGCAGGACCTCAAGACCGGACAACTTGTGGACGCGACGCCGTGGAAACAACAAGTCGCGTTGGTGATTGGTGTCGTCGCCGGGGCACTGGTGATTCCGCCGGTACTGGATCTTATGAATCATACCTATGGTTTTGCTGGCGCGCCGGGCGCGGATCCGCGTCGCGCATTACCGGCGCCGCAAGCCGGTTTGATTTCATCGCTGGCGAAGGGTGTGATCGCGGCGGACATCGATTGGAGTTTGATAGGTATCGGCGCATTGATCGGCGTCGGAATTGTTTTGGTGGATGAAATTCTTGCCCGCACGACCAAGCACATGCGCGTTCCTCCGCTCGCTGTCGGTCTCGGAATTTACCTTCCGACTTCAAGCACCTTGATGATTGTTGTGGGCGCCGTTGCCGGTTGGTTCTACGACAGGCGAGCTGATCGCACGCCCAGACCAGAAGCCACGAAGCAGCTTGGCGTTTTGCTGGCATCGGGTCTGATCGTTGGCGAAGGCATCATCGCCGTCGTGATCTCCCTGATTCGGGCGTTCTCCAGCAAACCTGCGCCGCTTGCTCTAGTTGGGCCGGACGGCGCTTTGGCGAAACTGATTCCAATTCTCGCGAACTTTGAAACGGTCGGGATCATTCTCGGTGGGTTGGCTTTCGCGGCGATCGCGATCGGGCTGTATCGCTGGATCCTGCGACTAGCACCGGCGAGAGGGCAATGAAACGAAGATGGAACTGGCCAATCTGGGCCGGGTTTGTTGTCGTAGTCGCGGGGCTGTTCTCGTATGGGTTCTTCGCCCGGTTTCCAATCACGCGCGATTTTCCATGGGCGAATCTTTTGCTCTTTGGAATTGGAATTGCGTTACTGACGGTCGGTCTGTTCCGTGCGTTCGGCCGGCCGCAGGTTTATCGCGGAACGATTTTCGGCTCGATCTTCGCCATGGTTGCTGTGCTTCTTGTCGCATTTTTCAGCTACGTAATCTTCTATGTCCTGCATCAAGTGCCGGCTTCAGCTGGCGCACCGCGCGTTGGGCAAAAGGCGCCTGATTTTTTCCTGCTGGATCAAAATGGAAAACCTGTCGGGCTCGGCGATTTACTTTCCAACTCAAAAGGTGTTGCGCTGATTTTCTACCGCGGTTTCTGGTGACTGCTATGCAACTCCGAGTTGCGGAGTTTCCAGCAAAGGCTGCCGGAGTTCGAAGCGCGAGGCATCCGCGTTGTGGGCATCAGCGTCGATCCGCCGGAGATTAGTCGATCGCAAGCGCAAAAGTCCGGCTACACCTTCCCGCTGCTTTCCGATACCAACGCGAAAATTATTCGTCGATATGATGTGTTGCATCCCGGCGCGGGACCGAAAGGAGCGGACATCGCACGCCCGGCCGAATTTCTTCTCGATTCAAATGGCATCGTTCGCTGGGTGAATCTTACTGAGAACATTGCCGTGCGTGCGCGCCCCGAGCAGGTGCTACAAGCTTTCAGCGAACTTCAGTCTGCGGGCCAATGATTGACGCCGCTTTGCCGAATCAATAGGTTGAGCGCTCGTGCATTCGGAACTGGAACAACTGCTCGTCCTTCAAGATCGACAACAAAAGATCAGACACATCCAGGCTGAGATTAGAACCCTGCCGCTGGAACGCGCGCATCTTGAGTCGCAACTGGCCGCGACCGAAGCGGGCGTCGACGGGTTGAAACTAAAAGCGCGCCAGGTTGAAGTTCAGCGCAAAAATCTCGAACTCGATGTGGGCACGCGCAGCGAAAGCATCGCACGACTCAAGACGCAGCAGTATCAGACCCGAAAGAATGATGAGTTTCAGGCCATTGGCCACGAAATTGAGCGGTACGAAAACGAAATCCGCAAACTCGAGGATCAGGAACTCGAACTGATGATCGAGGCCGACCAGCTCAAAAGCGAAATTGAAGCGGCCGATAAAAGCGCGCGGTCAACGAAGGACAGCATCTCACGCCAACTCGCCGATCTACAAACCAAATCAAAAGCGCTGGGATCTCAGCAGCAGGAACTCGAAACCGAGCGGGAAGCGCTTGCTGCCAAAATTGACACCGATTTGCTCGACCAGTTCGAGCGCCTCTTCAACAGCAAAGGCGACGCGGCGGTGGTTGCAGTGGAGCACGGCGTTTGCACCGGCTGCCACATGAAAGTAACGACTGCGACCGCGTCGCGAGTCAAAGCGGGAAAAGAAATTGTTAGCTGTGAAAACTGCGGCCGGATTTTATACCTCGGCGAATAGCAGTCCTTGTAGCGACGCTTGTGTCAAGCGCTGTGGCGGGCGGCTGACACAGTCGCCTCTACAACTCACACATTGAATCGGAAAAGAATGACGTCGCCGTCTCGGACTTCGTAATCTCTTCCTTCCAGCCGCAGTTTGGCTGCTTCGCGCGCCTTCGCGAAAGAACCGGCCGCAACCAGATCGTTGTAGTGGATTGTTTCTGCGGCGATAAAACCACGCTCAAAATCGGAGTGAATTGCTCCCGCAGCAGCTGGCGCTTTCTTGCCAGAGTGAATGGTCCAGGCGCGCGTCTCCTTTTCGCCAGTGGTAAAAAACGTGCGCAGCCCGAGCAGATGATACACCGCTCGGATGAGCGCGTGCACACCGCTGTCTTCAATGCCCAGACCGCGTAAGTATTCGAGCGTTTCCTGCTCGCTAAGATCAACCAACTCGCTCTCGATGTGCGCGCTGAGCACAATTGCTTCGGTGGCGAAATGGTGGCTGGCGTAATCCTGAACAAGATCGACATATCGCGTGGCCGGGTTCGCAGAGTCGCCTTTGGAAATTGCTGCCAAATCCGATTCCGCCACGTTGCAGGCAAAAATTGTCGGTTTTGACGTCAGCAGGAAGAAACCTCGTGCGACTACCTTCTCTTCCGGCGTCAACTCGGCAGTAATCGCCGGCTTCCCGCGGTCGAGATGCGCGAGTAGTTTTTCGATGATCGCGCTTTCAATGATTGCTGCTTTTTCGCCGGCGTGCAGTTGCTTCTGTATTCGGTAGCGTCGCTTCTGCAAGGAAGCCAGGTCAGCCAGCACGAGCTCGGTATTTATGACCTCGATGTCGCGAACCGGATCAATGGTCGCGCTGACATGGTGAACATCAGGATTTTTGAAACATCGCACTACCTGCACAATCGCCTCCACTTCGCGGATGTGATGGAGAAACTGGTTGCCGAGCCCTTCCCCAGCGCTCGCGCCTTTGACGAGTCCGGCGATATCCACAAACTCAATTGCCGTCGGCGTGATTTTCTTCGAGTGGGAAATCTCGGCGATCTTTTCCGGCCGTGGATCGGGCACGGTTACCACGCCTACGTTCGGATCGATCGTGCAGAACGGATAATTCTCTGCTGGCGCTTTGTGCGTGCGTGTGACCGCATTGAAAAGCGTCGATTTCCCGACGTTCGGTAGACCGACAATTCCAGCACTTAACATTCAGCAACAGATGAACACAGATTTACACGGATGGTTTGTCTTTCCTTACCACGGACAATCTGTGCTTATCCGTGTCAATCCGTAGCTAAAAATCTCGGGCCGGCGGGATTTGAACCCACGACCTCTTGAACCCCATTCAAGCGTTCTACCAAGCTGAACTACGGCCCGAAACGTTCGAAAACATTGATCAATTGTGTAGAAATCGCGAGAGCAATCGCCAGCGATTTCAGTCGTGGCCTGTCGGTGCCCTGACCGCAATATCAAGCTGTGCTGCGGGCCGCTCTTCTTGCAAACTATGCACCAACTGCGGCGAAATAGCGAGAGACGAGCTAATGAAAGCTGTCAATGAAAGCAACGCCTTTGTTTATTCTGTCGCAATTGCATTTTCTCTTTTTGCCATCGGCGCCGTTGCCGATCAGTCGCGGCAGAGCATCGAGCTAAACGAAACTGCCTACACGTTCGCTATGGAGCTTATCAAGGAGGGGCAGGTCGTTGCGGACGGCAAAGGCGGGTGGACCAAACATCGCCCTTCGGCGGATGAAGAGTATGAATTTATTCGTCTTCATGGTTTCGCGCAGTATGCTAAATGGCATCTCGGCATCGACCGTCGCTTCTCCGAGAATTCGAAGCGAAGATACAAGTTTCCTTACGGCGATTTCACAAACGTTCATCGGTGCGGGCTTCTCGCGGTGAAAGCCAGAGCACGGCAGTATGGGTATGCGGAGATAGGCAACGCAGCGGCAGAATTGGATCGGGCAATAAAGCAACCCAATTGACACAGATGTTCACAGAGCCAAAAAGTCATCTGCATTTCCTGCGTGTAAATTTGTGGCGCTAGACCTGCCAGGCTCTTAAGAACGCGTCGATCAACTTCGGCAATTCATTGCTGTAACCGCCCTCCAGAACAACTGCGACAGAAACGTCGATGTCGCCCAACCACTCGCCTAACGTGACGAAGTCTTCGCGCTCGAGCGTTAGTTGCAGCAACGGATCACCCGCGTGTGCGTCGAACCCGGCTGAAACCAGAAGCAACTCAGGGTTGAAATCTTTCAAATTATCAAGAGAACGCCGCGCGATGTCGAGAATTCCGCTGCGCGCGGTAAACGGCCGAATGGGGTAATTATCGATGTTCGCAAACGACTTCGCTCCGGTCCCGGGATAAGCGGGGAACTGATGAATCGAGGCAAATCGAATTCGCTCATTGTGCGCCACAATCGCCTCAGTCCCGTTCCCGTGATGTCCATCAAAATCCCAAATGGCAATCCTTTCAGCGCCGTTTTCCAACGCGTCGAGCGCCGCGACAGCAACGTTGCTGAAATAACAGAAACCCATTGCGCGATCTCGCGTGGCGTGATGTCCCGGCGGGCGCATCAAACTAAATGCGGCCTGGCCGTGCGACGCGGAACGCGTTGCCTCGATTGCCGCACCGGCTGAACGGCGCGCGTGCGCTTCAATGTTTGGATAAAATGGCGTGTCGAGATCAAAATGTTCGAGCGCCTTGGCAATGCCTTCGACATGCTCACGCGAATGTGCGCGCAGCAACTGCGCATCCGTCGCAGCGGCGGGCTTCCGCCATTCCCAATCAGGATGTCGGTTCTGTAGGAGTGGCGCAGTGCGTGCGATCCGCTCCGGCCGTTCCGGATGGCTGGGACTCGCATATTCGAGACAGCTTGGGTCGTAAAAAATCGTCATCTCAACAAGCAATGGATCTCACGGAGGAATAAAGCAGAATTCGCGTGCGTTTCGCGAAGCTTTTGGAGTGTGTGCGTGTCCCCGCGCCGCGTTGCGCATTGGCTAACTCTGAAACCGATGCGAGACGACTGGCACTCCCAAAACACTTCGTGCGAAAGGAAGGCTTGTGCTCTTGAGCTCGGCTGAAGCTTGAAAGCCCGCAAATTAAGGAAACACTAGCGCAATGCTAAACGGCCAGAAGATCGTTGTGGTCATGCCCGCGTATAACGCCGCCCGCACGTTGCGCCAGACTTACGACGAAGTCATGGCGCATGGTATTGTCGACCTAGTCATCGTCGTGGACGATGCGAGCCACGATCAAACCGTGGCAATCGCGCGCACCCTGCCAAACGTGCAGGTGGAAGTGCATCCGGAGAATCGCGGGTACGGTGCGAACCAAAAAACCTGTTATCGGCTCGCGCTGGCCGCAGGCGCCGACATCGTCGTTATGATTCATCCTGATTATCAGTATACGCCCCAGCTGATTCCGGCGATGGCAGCTTTGATCGCGAGCGGCCTGTACCCGTGCGTGCTCGCTTCACGCATCCTGGGCGGCGGCGCGCTCCGCGGCGGCATGCCTTGGTGGAAATACGTCTCCAACCGGCTCCTCACGCTCGTGGAGAATCTTCTCATCGGCGCGAAGCTGTCGGAGTATCACACTGGTTATCGCGCATTTTCGCGCCAGTTGTTGGAGCGACTGCCATTGCAAACGAACTCCAACGACTTCGTTTTCGACAATCAAATCCTCGCGCAAATCGTCGCGCTTGGCTGCGCGATTGGTGAGGTGACGTGTCCCGCGCGCTACATGCCGGAAGCGTCCTCGATCAATTTC
>Ga0066659_10000593_pt1 | contig 13800 bp, 8 predicted proteins | sample GraSoiAngelo_108_FD_75176 | JGI IMG/M metagenome (GOLD analysis project Ga0066659, IMG submission 75176) | Grasslands soil microbial communities from the Angelo Coastal Reserve, California, USA - 14_0903_09_40cm | ecosystem: Environmental > Terrestrial > Soil > Grasslands | place: USA... | reverse complement strand
TGAGACTCATCGCAGCCGGGTGCCTTGTGCTGTTGTTTGCGCCACAGCATAGGTGCGCGAATCTCCGCTCAAATCAGGGGGCGCCCGTACGTGACCGCCCGGAGTGCATGTTCGACAGAATACGCGTCAGCAGGCGGCGCCGGCCGCTTGTGGCTTCGTCAGGCGCCCGGAAATGTGATCGCGCTCACAGCTCAGCCGCTCGCGACGTGCTTGCGGATGAGCTCCGCGAGCGTACGGCATTCGAGCTTCTCCATGATGCGCGCCTTGTGCACCTCGACGGTCCGCGGACTGATGCCGAGCTCCGAGGCGATCTCGCGGTTCTGATGTCCGGCGCCGATGAGCGCGAGAATCTCCCGCTCGCGTGCGGTGAGCCGCTCGAGACGCGCGTCGCTCGCGGAGCGCGACGCCGTCGCGGCGCGTCGCTCGCGATCGACGCGCAGAGCATTCTCGAGCACTTCCAGCAGCATCGCGTCATCGATCGGCTTCTCGAGAAAGTCGAAGGCGCCGTTCTTGAGCGCCGCGCGCGCGGTGGCGACGTCGCCGTGAGCGGTCAGCACCACGACCGGGACCGCGATGCCGCGCCCGCGCAGCGCCGCCTGCAGCTCGAGGCCCGTCATGCCGGGCATCCGCAGGTCCGTGAGCACGCAGCCCGGCCACTCGGGCCGGTAGGTCTCGATGAAGGATTCGGCATTCGCGAAGGGGAGCGTCCGCACCCCCTTCAGCGACAGCAGCAGGCACAGCGAGTCGCGCACGGCGGCATCATCGTCGATGAGGAAGACGGTGCCGCTGTCGGTGGTGTCGGGGGTCGGCGTCACGGGCTGGTTTGTCACGGGCTTACTTGTCACAGGCTGGTCTGCGGCGTCGGCTGTGTGGCCAACCGGATGACGAGGCGCGCCCCGCCGAGGCGGCTCGGCTCGGTCCACAGATCGCCCCCCTGGTGGCGCAGAAAGGTGCGGCTCAACGACAGTCCGAGTCCCATGCCGGAGATTTTGCTGGTCACGAAAGGCTCGAACAAGCGCTCGCCCAATGCCGCCGCGATTCCCGGCCCCGAATCGTCGACCGTGATCAGCACGTCGTTGCCGCGCGCCTCCCCCGTCACCTCGATGCGCCGCGGCCGGGGTCTCCCTGGCGGCAGGGAGTCGAGAGCGTCGAGGGAGTTCGTCAGCAGGTTGTGCATGACGATCTCGAGCTGAGTGCGATCGGTCACCACGCTCGGCAGGCGCTCACCGCGGTTCAGCTCGAACTCCACGGCGCCGCGGCGCATTCTGTCCCGCAGCGCCTCCGCCACGTGCTCGCACACCGCGAGGGCGTCCATGGGCTCGGGCCGCCCGCCCTCGCCCCGATAGAACTCGCGCAGCCGCCGCAGCACGGCCGCCGCGCGTACGGCTTCCGCGCCGGCCTTGCGCAGCGTGGCGGCGAGCCGCTCGTCGACGGCCCCCTGTGGCTCGCTCATGAGCTCCGCCGCCCGCACGTAGGACAGGAGCGCGGTCATCGGCTGATTCAGCTCGTGCGTGAGCGCGGAGGCGAGCTGGCCGGCCACGGCGAAGCGCATCGAGCGCTCGAGCGCCGCGTCCTGCTCGCGGACGCGCCGCAGCGCGGCGTCGCGCTGGGTCGCGAGAGCTCCGAGAAAGAGCGCCGTAACGCCGAGGGAGAGCAGCGGGAACTGCACGTCGAAGAGCGAAATCGACCCCGGAGTGAGCTCGAGCGCCGCGACCAGCGCGGCCTGGACCAGGGAAACGCTGATCATGGCGCCCGGCACTCCGTGCCGGAGCGCGACCCAGGTGACCGGCGCGAAGAGCGGATAGAACAGGTGCACGTCGCGCGCCGCGGCGAGCGCGAAGACGAGCGTCACGCCGGCGACCGCCCCGAGGGCCTGGAGGATGAGCTCGCGCCGGTTGTGCCGCAGCCGGTCCCGCAGCGCCGTGCGGTTGATCCGGATCAACAGAAGCGGCGTGAGCGCGATGATGCCGCTGAACTCGCCGATCCAGTAGCGTGCGACCGCCGCCCACGCCTCGCTGCCGTCGACCTGTCCGGCACTCACGAGGATGGCGACGTAGCCCGCCGCAGCGACACCGGTGGCCACCGCGACCGCACCCGCGAACCAGGCCGCCGCGCCCGGTGTCTCGATCGGCTCCCCGAGGCCGCGCCGCCGGAGCGCCCACGCCGTCGCGGCGTAGATGACCGCCAGGTAGCTCGAGGTCAGCGCCAGCACCTGCCAGGGCGGCGGCCCCACGTCGGTCCACAGCTCCCCCACGAAGATTGTGAGGGCGAGGATGGGTGCCCAGTGCACGCCGCGCGCCAGCAGCAGTGCCATGAGCACTCCGGTATTGGGATTCCAGGGGGTGACGCTCGTGTGACGGAGTGGCTCGACGTAGCTCGCCCAGTCGAGGAGCCAGTACAGCCCCAGGTAGGCGGCGCCCGTGAGCCAGGATTGCCGCCCGAGCGAACGGGCGGCGACCCGCATTCTCGCTGCCGAGGCGTCATTCATGCCGAAGGCAGACCGATGCCCGCGGCGGAAGCGGCCCGGCGGACCCTCGCGTGAGATCGCATATGCGAGCGAGTATACGCAGAGAACGCTACGGGACGACCCAGTCCCCGTCCGCGACGATGCGCGTGCCGGTCGGGTCGCTGAAGCGCACCAGATAGGCGCCCTTGGACGCAAAGCGCTGCCCTGGAGCGAGCCCGAGGCGCGGATAGTAGCCGTTGATGATGCGGTGGCTGAGCTCGACCTCGACGCGCTCGACGAGATAGTCCGGCACGAAGTTGTCGAGCATGGTGCTGGCGGCCTCGGCGAGGATCGAGCAGGCGAGATAAGTGTTGGTCTGCGTGCGCTCGTCCGTGACAGCGATCTGCTGGATCCGGAACCACCCGAGCGGATAGTTCATGGCGATCAGGCGCTGCGAGGGTAGCGCGAAGGGATAGGTCAGCCGGGTCGTGGCGCGCCAGGAGGACGGGAGCGGAGCCTGCTCGAGCCCTCCCATGAGCCCCGAGACGAGCACGGTCTCGGGAAGCGTCGCGTGCTGGGGCAACGTCTTCAGGTCCGCCGGGCGCAGCCACAGCACGAGCGCATCCGCCGACTTCGCCTCGCGCACCAGCCGCGCCAGCTCGCCCGCCGGCGACTTCGCCTTCAGCTCCTCCAGCGCGACCTGCGTGACGTTAGGTGCGAGGTCAGCCGCGAGCGCGTGCGCCGCGGCGGCGCCGATATCGTCGGAACGGAAGATCTGGACGATGCGCCCTGAAGTCGCGTCGGGGGCGTGCGCTTCGTTGCGCGCCGCGCTCTCGCCGGGTGCACCCGGTGCTGCGGCGGGGGCGGCGGCAGCGAGCCGCTGGGCCATCACGTCCGCCTCGAGCAGCACGCCGCGCGAGAAGTACACGGGGTAGAACGCCTTCTCGTCGACCACCGGCAGGTCGACGTTCGGCATGAGACAGGGGATCTCCTGATGCTCGCAGAACTCGTGCACCGGCTCCCAGGTGCTCTCGCCGACGCCCGAGATCACGGCGAACACAGGCTCGAGCCTCAAGTTGTGCTCGAGCTGCTCTCCCCAGGTCTCGGGCGCCCCCTTGAGCTCCCACACGTGCAGCTGCCAGCGCCGCAGTACCCGGAAATGAATGCGCCGCTCGCTCTGCAGCGGCGGATCGGCGCCACGGTAGTAGGCGTTCTTGTTCCCGAAGAAGTGATTCAGCACCTCGAGCATGGCATCCCGCTTCACCGGGTCCGCGTCCGGGGTGACGATGGTCGCGAACTGCAGGATGTCGGTGAGCGCGCCGGGCGCCGGGTGCGCCGACAGCTCCCTCAGGTAGGCGATCAGAAGCTGTATACTCGCATCATCGAGCGCGAAGCGTGGCATGAGATAGTCCAGGGTGCGGCCGTCGGGATCGATCCCTTCGCGGATGGCCCGCGCGAGCGTCTCCGAGGTGTAGCGGCTGCGGCGCCGGGGCGCTGTCGCCTCGGACCCCGGATGCGCCATGGCGGCCGCATCGGTCGAGCTCTCGCGAAAGAGATACTTGCCGTTGATCGGCGGAATGACGATCCGCCCCTCCTCCACTCCGAAGCCGCTGCGCCGGTGGCAGTTGGCGCAGGCCGCGGCCTGACCCTCGACCGCCTCGCCTCCGTTGCGCTCACCGCGCAGCGGCTTGCCGTCGGGCAGGACGCCGTAGCGGTAGAGGGTTGCGGCCGCACCGAGCTCCGCCTTGGGGAGCGGCTTCACGCGTGCATCCGCGCCTACGACGAGGAGCACCCCGAGGAGCACGGCGGCGGCGGGCCGCCACAGAGGAGAAGGAGTCGGTCGCACGGTGTCGGACAACCTCACGCCGGGAAACGCCTGAAGGGTCCCCGCCAACGGCCTCAGTACCACGCGGCGGAGGCGCTCGCTGCCGCGGCCGGGGCTATGCTACCTCATCGGTCCGCCACGGTCGGTGAGGACTGCTCGAGCTACTGGCGGTAGAGCTGCAGCAGCTCGTCGGGTGTCACGAATCCCTCGATCCGCAGCCACGGCTTGCCCGGGGCGGCCCGCAGGAGCGTGACCGGAACGTGACTCACTGAACGCGGAACGCCTGAGCCATGGCGGGTACCGTGCACAGACTCAGCCCGAATGCGATCCAACAGCGCCTGGTCAGGACCAGCGCCGCGAGGGACCGGCACAGTACTTGTCGATTAACCATAGGACCTCCGACCTGGAGTTGTCGGCGCGTGGACGCGACCTGCATTCACTTCGGACACGGATGCGACTGTTTGCTTCGTGGCTGTTAGCGGCATCTCGGCAATCTGCCTTCCCCGCAGCTGGCACGGCTGTGTGCCCGCGTCCTCCGTGGACGAACCCGCCGCTGCACCGGAGTCCAGACCGGTCCCGAATCGTTGAAGTCGGCTAGAAAGATAGATCCGCGCGGACCCCTACGTAATACCCCTCATGCCCACTTTCCGCGTGTTCGACTACCCAAGCGCCTACCAGCAAACCCTACTCGCAGCGACATTAAGTGAGCTGGCGCACGTTTTCGGGTCAATATTGTCAAATCGCACCGGGAGTGATACGCGTACGGGCGCACGCCACTCGGCAAATGCTGGGTGCCTGTGCGCACTGGCCGTGACTGTGCGCTGGAGCCGGGGAGAAAACTCGATGTCGCACCGACGCTGTTTGCGCCATGCGCCACTTTGCGGGCTGGCGCTGCTCTCTGCGACGTTCTGCCGTATCGTCGTCGCCGGTCCGCCCGCAGCGCGCACGCCGCCCTCACCCTCCGCGGCCGCCCCCTCTCCGCTGACGTCAGCGCGCGACGCGGAGCTGCCGTCGCTGAAGCCCGGGATGTGGGAGTATCAGCGCACGGTCACCACGCGCGCGCGTGGCGCTCCCGCGCAAGCGAAGTTGAGCAAGTGCAGCGACCCGACTCTGGAGATGCGCAACAAGCTCGCAGCGCTGGAGAAGAAGGGCTGCCGCTTCTCGCCGACGATCCACCTCGGCAACACGTACCAGGCGACCTGGATATGCTCCACTCACGGCGGAGTGGTGGCTATGTCCCAGAAGCTCACGGTGACCAGCGAAAGCAGCTACGAAGATATCAGCGAGGCGCGCTTTGAGGAGCAGCAGACACGCACGAAGATCGTCGCGACGCGGATCGGCGAGTGCCCGCTGCTGCCCAACGCTCCGAGACACCGGCGCGGGCCATCACCTCTTCCACGCTCGGGCAGCGGGTGAATCGGCGGAAGATCGCTTCAACGCGTCGCGGACGCCGTTGCCGCTTCGACCTGCCCGCGCAGTTCCTTAATGAGCACGTCGGGGGTCGCGAAGCCATCGAAGCGCACCCACGGAGCTCCCGGTGCTCTGCGCACGAGTGTCACCGGCGTATGGCCCATCTTGTCGCCCCGGTACACATCGAACACCCGTTGTGCGGCGACGCTGGCGCCAGTCGCGCCGGTGTAGTGCTGCCAGCCGGGCCCCGCGGCGAAGCGCTTCGCATAGTCCCTGAGGCGCGCGGGGGTGTCCTCCTCCGGGTCGAGCGAGATCGAGACCAGATGCACGTGATCGCGCTCGGCGCCGAGCGCCCGCTGCAACTCGGAGAAGATCTGGCTCGCGAGCGGGCAGATTCCCGTGCAGGTGGTGTAGATGAAGTTGAGCACCACCGCTCGCCCGTCGTCGAGCTCATCGTCGAGCGTGACTTCGCTGCCATCGTCACGAACCAGGGGGATGCTCGGCACCTGGTAGTCCTCCACCGTGCGGATGACTGCCGGCGGTGCATCCCGTTCCCGCGCGCCCGCTCCGCCGGAGAGCTCCCGACCCGGCTTCGCCAGGTGCCCGCCCGACTCGTCCGCAAGCGCTCGGGGCATCGCTACGGCGCCGAGCAACGCCGCAGCGGCCGCCATGGAAGCAGCCACCAGCCTCATGACGACGACGCCGGAGCAGCGACCGCCTGAGCGGCAGGCTCTGCCGCCCCTCCTGCGCCCTGTCCTACCCGGCCCGCAGGCGCGACCGGCTTGGCGAACAGGTGATCCTCGAGCGGCGGGTTGAGCGCCACCTTCTCCACGGTCATCTTGCGCGTCTGTCGCGCTCCCTCGACCCAGGTTTCCGATACGAACGGAAACAACACGCCGTTGACCTTGCGATAGTCGCGCAGATAGCTTTCCACCCGCCGCATCTTGCCGTCGAAGCGCCGCGGGTTGCCTTCGATCTTCGACTCGAGGAACGTCTTCCCGTCGACCCAGATGCGGCGGGCGTAACCGTCCTGGGTCGTCAGCTTCAGCCGATAGTTAGCCCTGCCCTCGACCATCTCGGTGCCTTCCAGCTCGAGCGTGCTCCCCTTGACGGCGTAGTCGATCAGCGGGCCGTCCACATCGCTCTGATGAACAACGCTCTGCCTCTCCTCCTCGGACAAGAGCTCCACGTCGTTTCGGTTCAGAAACGGCCGCAGCTTCCAGCCGTTCTGGCCGTCATACACCTGCAGTGCCGTCTGACCCGCGAATTCGATCGCCACGCGCTGGTAATGCGGCCGCTTCATCAGCAGCGTGTACGGCAGCCGCGCGTTGTTGCGCCCGCCCGCGTCCAGGAGACCCGATACCTGGATCGTCTGCACGGCCCGCCAGGCCGCGAGTCCTCCGCGCGCCTGCGCGTTGCGCTCGGCGATCTGCGCCGCGGTAAGCTTTGGCAGCTGGGGTGACGGCACTGGCGCCGCATTCTGCGTCGCCTCCGGCTTGACGCTCGCGACGCTCGGGTCGCGCGCCACCGTCACGGCCACCGCCTCGGGCGCAAAAGCGCACGTCGCCACGAGCAGCGCCAAGCCCCTGGCCCACACACCATTCGACACCCGGCTCATACGACCCCCTCTCACTCGACCAGCAGGCTGGAGGCGTGGAACGCACCGATCACGATGTCCACCCGCTGCCCCGCCTTCACGACCTTGCCTGCGTTGGCGAACAGCATCCAGTACTCGCGCCCGGGCTCCGGATCGGCGACCTGGCGCAAGGTCCCGATTTTCTCCATCGTCGGGACCGTGAGTCGGGTGCCGGACTTCTGGTCGATCAGGTAGGGCGTCGCCCGCTTGTCGTTCAGCACGCTCGCCTTGCCGGGGTCGAGCACCCGGTATCGGAACTCCAGCGAGGCGCCGGACGAGACCGAGCGGACCTGCAGCTGGTCGACCCCGTAAGTCGCCGCGTAGTACGCCTCCCCACGCCGGCTGCGTGGCGCCGCGTGAGTGGCCCGCTGACTCGTCGCTGCGACCGCTGCCGCCGCGTCGCCCGCCGACGCGGCCGAACCCGCGAAGGTCGAGAGGAGGAGTCCGGCCGCGAGCAGCCCCGCGAGCCGGATCCTGTCGCCTGTGGTCACCACGGCACGGGGTCCGCCAGTGGGCCCGCCGCTCCGCCCGGTCCGGTCTGGGTCCCGTAGTTGCCGAGTGGCGCGTCATAGCCGGCCGCGCCGCGTGCGGTCACCGGATTCACCGTGGAGAGCGGCCCGTAGAACATGTTGATCCAGTTGTTGCCCTCGTCGACCGTCGCCGCCGGGTTGAGCGTGAACGCCGCGTAGAACGGGTTGTTGTCCGGCGCACCCGCGGGGGTGGTCATCGAGACTCCGACCGTTCCCGGCTGGATGCAGCCGGGGGCGTTGGCATTGCTGGTGCACAGGAGCGGTGCGATCTCGGGAGGCACCCGCGAGCCGTTGCAGTACATCGCGGTGAAGCCCGGATTCGTGCTCGGGCCAGGGTAGCCGCCTGTACCGACGTTGGAGCCCAGCGGGTGCAAGGTGAGGCCGGAGCTGTGATTGGTCGGGCTCGTATCCCCCTGCACGCCGATGTCCCAGTAGTACGCACCGCTCGGGCAGGCGCCGCTGGCGGTCTGGGTCAGCGCCGGCACCAGCTGGATGGTCGCGAGTGGCGGCGCGCCCACGGTGATATGGAAGGCGCGGTTGTACCAGAACGTGCCGCCGAGGAGGAGCGGCACGGAGTAGTTGCGGCAGGCGTTCGTCGGCGGCATCGTGTCGAACCCGTCGCAGCTGCCGGCCGAGGCGATCGCCGCGGCGAACTGCAGCGTGTGGCGGTTCGTCTCGAAGCCGGCCGGCTGGTTGTTCGAGTTGGTCACCGGATTGGTGCACCCCGGCTGGTTCGGCGGCACCGGGTTGCATCCGGGTGGCGGTACGCTGCTGTTGGGCGCGCCCAGCGTGTCGAACAGCACGCCGGCGGTGGCGGTCGCATCGTTGGACGCCACGGTATTCCCGACGAAGATCACTCTTACCGCGTCCTGGAGCGAGACGCCGCCTCCGGCCCACCCCGCCACGTTGTTGGCGAAGATGTTGTTAGCCACCGTCACCGCGTACCACTGCGAAGGGTGGTTCGGATTGTTCAGCACGTCGTTGCCGTTGACCAGCTGCAGCCGCAGCCCGCCGCCGCTGCCGCTCTCCGCGGTGTTGCCCTGGAACAGATTGGACAGGATCCGCAGGTTCGGGCCGATGCCGTCGGTCAGGGCCGGCGCCACGTCCACGTCGACCAGCGAGGTTTCGCCCACGTCGCCGTCCACCGAAGGACCAGCCGCCACCACCCCGCCGCCCCAGGTCGTGATCGTCGGGTTGCTGCTCTGGTTGAACAGGAACGCGTTGTGCTCGATCGTCCCGTTGTAGCTGAACCCGTAGTGGGCGAGGCCGCCGCCGTCGCCGGTGCTCAGGTTGCCGCACACCCAGTTGTAGGCGAAATCGTAGAAATCGGCCCCGCTGCAGAACACGACGCCACCGGCGGAGGCCGGCGTAGTCGAGTTCACCTCGTCGCCGTAGGCAGCGTTCAGCGAAACCGCGTTGTTGTGCACCTTGACGTAGACGTTCTGCAACAGCGGCTGCGCGGTGGTCACCGCGCTGGCTCCGGTGCCGGTGGTGACGGTCGTCAGCTCGGGATGTTCGGACTGGCCGACCGCGATGCCGCCGGTCAGCGTGCCGGCGTTGCCGTACACGCGGTTGTTGGCGACCTGCATGTAGTGGTTCCAGCCGTGCAGGAAGATGCCGCCGCCGCCCTGCGAGCTGTTGCTGACCGTGATGGCGTCGATGGCGGCCGGGTTGCACTTGAAGTTGGCGACGAACTTGCAGTCGGTCGAATCGTTGAGCGGGACGCAGCCCGCGTTGCTGGTCGCGCTGCAGTTGGTCGTATTCGGGTTCTCCAGACCCTTGCCGAGCACCGTGATCCCCGCTCCTTCGTACGCGCCCATCAACGTGGGCTCCTGCAGCAGCTCGGCGAGGTTGCCGTTCAGGTCCGTGTTCCATCCGATCAGCGGCTCGAGCGGGATCGGATCGACCTGACCCTGCATCGACGACGGACAGGTGTAGGTGCCGGTCGGGTCGTACGGGCGCGGTGGCGTCGGCGGCGTCGCGGTCGGGTCGCCCGCGATCAGCGCACCGCTCAACGTCACGCCGAACAGGCAGTCGACCTTCCGCCGCCACGGGTCGAGCTTGCCGGCCGCGTGCGCATTGGCGTCGACCTTCACGGACGGAGCGCCCACCCCCTGCAGGCGCACCGGCTTCCACATGAGCAGCAGCTCGGGATAGGTTCCGGGACCCACGATGATCAGATCGCCCGGAGTGGCGTTGTCCAGCGCCGTCTGCAACGCGGTGCCGGCCGCGTTCTCTCCATTCACGTAGGTCGGAGCCTTGCCGCCGACGGTCACGGTCACCGCATCGATCGACCGGCTCGTCAGCCGATTGCCCGCCGTGGCCGGCTTCGTGATCACCAGCTCGCCGCAGGTACCGTACTTGGCCGCCGCCTGGGCCGAGGTCATCGTCGAAGCCCAGTGTTGCGCGCACACGGGCAGGCCGGAGGGCACCGTGGCCGTGATCGTCGTGTCGGTCCAGGTTCCGACCGTGGCGCTGGTGCCGCCGATCGTCACGCTACCTCGGGTCGTCCCGAAGCCGTAATGGCGCGTGATGAACTTCTGGTTGTACGGCGCCGTGTTGGCGGCCGGGCCCGAGTAGGCGTGGTTGGGCACGATCTGGTCGCCCAGCGCGGTGATCGTGATCGTATGGCCGGCCGCGCTGACCCACGGACCTGCGCCGCCGCCCGAGGCATCACCGGTGACGGACTTGATCGCGGGCGTGCCGTCGGGATAGGCGCAGTCGGGCGGGTTATAGCCTTCGGCGAACGCGGACACCGGCACCACCGGCGTGTCCAGGTAGGTCGTGTCCTGTGGCATGAACGGGTTCTCGTAGCAGAACGTGCTGTACTGCGGGTTGAACCACGGATCGGTGATCATCGTCGGGGGCGTCGTCTGCGCGGTGACGCACCCCGGAGGGAAGCCCGCCGTGGTCGCCGTGGGCGCAGTCGTGCACACCGGCGCCACCACCGGCCCCGGGTCGTTCATGCAGTTGATCAGCATGCCCGGCGCGTAGCCGGTCGGATTCGGGGGATCCACCTCCCAGGTCGAGAACGTCAGCCCGTTGTACAGGCCCCACTGGTCGGACATCGTGCGCGAGACTTCCACGCCGTTTAAGTCCTTGATCGACACCGGCAGGTTGGGCACCGCGAACTTCTCGCCGAAGCTCGGCGAAGCGGGGTCGAACTCGGACGAGAAGTCGTCCAGGATGAACCCGGTGTAGTGAGTCGCGGCGGGCGTCTTGGTCCATACGAAGAAATCGGTCTGCGCCTGCATCTGGTCCTCGAGCGTCACCTCGCGGCGGTCGCACAGCCGGCGCGAGGCTCCCGCAAACGGCGCCACCTCACCCGATTCGGGTGAGATGCTCATGTAGTCGGGCACGATCCGCAGCGCCCCGACGCACGGCGCCGCCATCACGAACAGACCGCCGGGCCCGAAGCCGTTGAGTCCAGTGCGGCCCATGTTGGTGGTCGGATTGCCGTTGTTGCCGGTGGGCGTGCCGTTGGCTGCCGTCGGGTTGCAGCTGCCGGTGCACGGCCCGGTGTACGAGGGATTGGCGTAGGTCGGCCCGTACCAGCTATAGGTCGCATTGACCGTCGCCTGGTCGGGCACGATGAAGATGTCGGCCAGCCCGGCGAACTGTGATGTCGCGGGCGCGATGAAGTTGTCGCCGATCAGGATGTTCTTGTCTTCCTCCTTCACGATCTCGTAGCCGCGCGGAGGCACGACCTCGACCACGTACTTGCCGGTGGGCAGCACGGCGGGGACCGCTCCGGTCTGCACGACGCCGCCGACCGAGGCCGGCCCGCTGGTGCCATAGGCAGGGTTGTGCACGGTCGCGCAGGTGATCGCATGCCCGGCGAGCGGACCCGAGGCAACGGTGAAGGTCGCGCCCGGGGTGTTGCGGCAAGTGGGGCTCGGAAACTCCCAGAGGCCGTCGTACGGCGCCGGCTGCACCTGGTTCCAGCCGTGCATGCCGTCGTAGCACTTGAACTGGCTGTTGCTCGGCAATGTCAGCGTGGGGTTCAGGTAGTTGGGCGTTCCGGCCAGCGTGTACGTGAAGTATGGATCGGCCGGATCCTGGCCCGGGCAGTTCATGTTCGGCACGCCCGCGGCGCGAAAGCCCTGGGCGTACGCATCCCAGCTGCTGGATGTGGTCGTGTCGACCAGCTTCAGCGCCACCGTGCCGTCCGGCGCCAGGCTCTCCTGGTACAGGTTGACGGTGACGTTCGGCACCAGCGGCTCCCACAGGTTCTGAAAGAGCTGCTGCGGGTCATCGAACGGCCGGGTGGACGAATAGACCACGTGGCCGCGGATACCGCCGTTCTCGCCGGCGACGTACGGCATCTTGCCCCAGTCGAGGGCCTGGATCTGACTGACGAAGCCCTGCACGCCCTCGGAATGGACCGTGCCCGGGTCGATCCGGCCGGTCGACCCGCCGGGTCCTCCCGCAGGCGGCGGGCCCGCGCTACCCCTCCGCTCGGAGCAGTCGCCGTTCGAGCAGTAGTACGATCCCGGGAATCGGAGCGCGGCCGGCAGTGGGAAGCTCTCGGTGCATGCCGCCGTCGGCGTGGCCTTCGTGCAGCTTGCCAGCACCCCCTGATATGCGCCGCTGCGGCCGTTGCCCATCGGCCCCGGCCCGTCGATCTGGCCGCCGGCATCGTTGGCCACGTGCACGGCGGTGCCGCGGAAACGCGTCGTATCGGATTCGACCACGTACCAGGAGAACAGCGGGAAGGTCTCGTCGAAGTTCGCGTTGCCGTCCGCATCCGTGAACAGCGTGTTGCTGAATTTGCCGTTGCGGAACCTCACCCGGGCCGGAACCTGCCCGATGGGCGGCTCGCCCGGGTCGCGGATGCCGTTGCCGTTCACGTCCACGTAGGTGTTGGTCCAGATGTGCTGCTGCCAGGTGAAGGTCGGGTAATCCATGTTGAGCGTTTGCCCGCCGCGGACAGTGACGGGCTTGGAGGAGCCGTCGACCAGGAAATCGACCCACTGATCGAACACCTTCAGCGACCAGGTGCCGTCCGGAATGCCCGTGAACGTCACGTGCCCGTTCTGGTCGCACTTGGCGAACGCGAAGTCCCCTCCGTCCCGATCGCCGAGGCTCGCGTGGCAGGTGGTGTAATTGAGCGACTGGTAGTTCTGGCCATTGCCGAGGGCGAACACCGAGCTGTCGTACAGCGTCTCGTTCGGCGGCCGCGACATGTGCAGGTTCGACACGTTCACGTTGACCGTGTTGCTGCAGTGTCCCGCGCCGAGAGCCGCGCACAGGCCGGGCTTGCGCCCGTTGATGATCTTCGGGTTGGCCATCCCCATGAACACGTGCCAGCCGGCGGGGCTGAATTCCTGGAAGTAGGCCGGCTCGCCGGAGCGTACGAACGAATCCAGCAGGTGCGTGCCGTCCAGCGTGTTGGTCTGCAGCCATTCCTCGCCGGCGGCGATGCGGGCGGCGCTCGGATGCACGAAGACTCCGAAGCGTCCCGGCATCAGATTCTTGATGACTGCCTGGCCGACCAGCGGCGAGGGCGTCTTGCCGTCCGCCTCATACTGCGGGCACACGATGATCACGCCCACCGCGACCTGGTTACCCTGGTCGGTCGGCGCGATCGGACAGGCGTTCTGGTTTGTGAGCGGGTCGACCGTGCCGTTGAGCGAATTGCTGAGCGGCATGTTGAACATGTCGTAGGTCATCTGCCCCGTCGGATCGCCGGTCGAGCCGGCGTCGTCCCACAGGATCACCTCGAAGCCGCCCAGTCCCGGCTCGATCGCGCCGTTGCCGTCGTGCTCGCCGTTGAGCGGGAAGTCGTCCTCGAACACGAACACGCTGAGCGTGGCGGTCTTCATCGGGTTCGGCTGTACGTTCACGGTCAGAGGCGCGAAGGTGCAGACGCCTGCTGCGGTGCAGGCCGGCGCCGCGACCGGCCCTCCGGCCATCGTGTGACCGCAGCTGGACACGGTCTGGCCGGTCGGCG
>Ga0066659_10000590_pt1 | contig 13829 bp, 12 predicted proteins | sample GraSoiAngelo_108_FD_75176 | JGI IMG/M metagenome (GOLD analysis project Ga0066659, IMG submission 75176) | Grasslands soil microbial communities from the Angelo Coastal Reserve, California, USA - 14_0903_09_40cm | ecosystem: Environmental > Terrestrial > Soil > Grasslands | place: USA... | reverse complement strand
GGTGGTGGGGCGCCTCCTCCCTAGACATGCGCGGGTGAGAATACGCTATAAGCGCCCGCATGTCCCCCGCGCACCGCCGGTTTCTCCTGCTCGAGCAAGGGGTGGGTGCGGCGATCTTCAACTTCGCGCTGAACGCCGGGATCGCGTGGCTGCTGTTCCACCACCTGGACACGGTGCCAATCCGGGGCCAGCAGAGCATCGCCGGCGACACCATCGCGACGAGCCTCATCCTGCCGTTCCTCACCTGCCTCATCGTGACGCCGACGGTGCGAAGACGAGTCCGGCACGGCGGAATCGCGCCCCTCGACCGGCGCGACGCCGCGGCCGTGCCACTCGCATGGCTGCCGGGCCGGACGTGGCTCCGCGCCCTCGTGTTCGCGGGGCTCGGTGCCCTCGCGTTCGCCCCAGTGACGATCGTGGTGCTCGACGCGCTCGGTGTGGCGGCCCAGAGCCTCCGGCAGTTCATCCTCTTCAAGGCGAGCTTCGCCGCGCTCGCGGCGCTCGTCGTGACCCCCGTGATCTCGGTGGCGGCGCTCGCGGACGAGGTTACGCCGGCGGTCCCCGGCGGAGCAGGGCGGCAGGTCGCGCACGGGGCGTGAAGCGCTCTCCGCCGCTTGCCCCGGGGCCTTGACTAGTCTAGCCGCAGTAGGTCGCGCCGTGTCCCGCCGCGCGGCAGAGGACGGCGAGGTTGCGCGCGCACCGATCGCCCAGGCGCAGCACCCAGAGGAGCCGCTCGTCGGTCGGAACACTCGCAAGACTCCCTGCGACCGCGTGGAGGCTCAGATCCGCTCCGTTGCCCGCCATCCGGAGCTCGACGCGTGTGAGTCCGTTCGTGCCCGGTGGCGCCTTCCGCCTTCCCGCCCGCCGGTACACGAGCGCCCGACGGTGACCCGTCCAGCGGAAGGCGCCGCCGGGTAGCGTGGCGACGTAGAGGAGCTTGCCCGCTGCGTCGCGGAGCTCGATCGTCGTTCCAGCGAGAGCGGCCTCCAGGGGGAGTGGGCCTGGGAGCGCCGCCCCCGCGACGAGGCGCCCGCGTCGCCCCACCCTCCGCACGACAAAGCGGACGGGGACGTCGTCGGCGGAGATGGCGGGCGCGGTCACCGCGCATGCGCCTCCGGCGCAGCCCCCGGTGTTGCACGGATCATCCTGGTAGCACGTGAGCCCGTCGGGTGAAGGCGCGACGACGCAGTCGTCGCGTGTCTCGCAGCGCAGCTCGGTGCAGGCCGCGTGCACGGCCGGCGCGTAGAGCACGAGTTCGTTCGACAGCGCGCTCTCGGCGCCGTCGGCGGTGTACGCCGTCATCGCGAAGGCGAAGTCGCCGCTTCCCTTGAGACCCGGCACCAGCGCCCGGAGCGAGCCGTCGCTGTCCGCGGGCGGCAGCCCCACGTCGCGCGGGTCACCATACGTCGCGTCGAGAGGGCGCGTGTAGAGGCGATAGCCCGCGACGCCCTCTGCGGGAGGCGGCTCCCAGCGGACTCGGATCAGCGAGCGTCTGGAGCGGGCGGCGGCAACCCCGACGAGTGCGATCGCCAGAATTCCCGCGACCGCTCCGAGCGCGCGCCGATCTCCCCGCATCTCCACCCCGCCACTGCCCACCGGCGAGCGCGGATCCGTTGTCTACGGGGTCTGGCGCAATGTCAAACCACGCGAAGAAAAAGAGCACACCGCACCTCGAATGACGACGCTGTTCAGGAGATGGTGCCGGCCTCCTTGCACGCCGCGAGCTCCTCCCACGTGAGCCCGAGCGCGCGCAGCACCTCCTCGGTGTGCTGCCCGAGCTCCGGTGCGGGGCGAAGGCCGACCGGCTCCTCGTCGAACTCGACCGGGCTCGCGACGAGCGTGAAGCTCGTCCCGTCTCCCCGGTCGACCGCCGGCAGGTATCCGTTCGCCATCGCCTGGACGTCGTCGTTCACCTCGCGGGCGCTCTGCAGCGGGGCCCACACCCCCTCCGCGTCGGCGAGACGCTCGCACCATTCCGAAAGCGTGCGCTCGGCGAAGATCCTGTCGAGCGTCTTGATGCAGTCGACCCGGTTCTCGAAGCGCACCCTGCCGTCGGCAAAGCGCGGATCGGCGATCAGCTCCGGATGGCCGAGCCGCGTACACAGATCCGACCAGTAGCGGTCGGGCTGGAGCATGTTGAGGAAGAGCCAGCGACCGTCGCGGGTGCGGTAGCTGTTGACGATGGGGTTGGGGGCGCGCGTGCGGTCCGAGGCGGGCAGGTCGACCCCGAGGAGCTTCGAGGCCACGATGTCGGGGGCGAGCACCCACATCGCCGTGCCGAGCAGCGAGATGTCGACGACGGCGGGCTGGCCGGTGCGCTCGCGACGGAAGAGCGCGGCGGCGATCCCGCCGGCGATCGTCATCGCGCCGGTCGAATCCCCGAAGGCCGCGCGTTGCATGACGGGGGCGGTGGCCGTCGGCGGCGTGAGGGCGTTGGCGATGCCGCCCCGGCACCAGAACGACGCAGCGTCGAAGCCGCCTCGCTCGCGATCCGGCCCACGGTTCCCTTGGCCGTGGCCGCGCACGTAGATCACGCGCGGGTTGATGCGCCGGATGTCGTCGACGTCGATGCGGAGCCGCCGGCGCGCGGCGGGCAGGAAGTTGGTCAAGAAGACGTCGGTGGTCTCGACCAGGCGGTGGAGCAACTCGAGGCCCCGGGGGTGCGCCAGGTCGATCCCGACGCTCCGCTTCCCGCGATTCGACTGCTCGACCATGAAATTGATGCCGCCCGTCGACGGGACGAGGCCCGAGGTGACGAGCCCGCGCTGCGGGTCGCCCGAGACGGGGTGCTCGATCTTGATGACGTCCGCCCCCCAGTCGGCGAGCACCGCGCCCGCCGCCGGGACGAACCACCACTGCGCGACCTCGACCACGCGGATGCCGTGAAGAACTCGATCCATGGTTCCTCCTCGGCGGCTCGCTAGCACGCGCCACGGCGCGCGTGCCAGCGTCGGGAGTCCTACCGATGGGTCGCGGGTTGACGGGAGCGCGCCGTCTCCGAGACGTCGAGCGCGTCACGCCCGGGGTGGAGCCGGAGGCGCTCGAGCGTTTCGACGGCGCCCTGAACGGGCGCGATCTCGATCAACGAGGACGGCTCCGGCTTCTTCGATGGAGACCTTGAGCGGCCATCAGTGGCTTCCCCCTCGTCGCCAGCAAGCGACGTTCCCCCCGTCGCGGTGACGAGGAGCAGCAGCATCGCCACGCCAAGCGCTCGCATGCCAGGCCAAAAGAGCAAGACACCTCCCACGCCGACGCACCGGCGCCGCGCGCCTTGCCCGGTGCCTGTGTACCGCCTACGGTCCCGCTTGTCATGGCGCTCCGCAGCAAAGATCGACGCATCGATCGTCTCCTGGTCGCCGTCGGCATCGGCTTCGCCGTCCGTCTCCTCTGCCTCGTCCGCGATCCACTGCTGCATCCCGACGGTCCGGCCTACCTGCGGCTGGCCGCGAACCTCCTCCACGGCGATGTCGTCCGCGTCCTCACGGGCTACTACTCGCCGCTCTACCCCGCCCTGGTGGCCGGGCTCGGCGCGCTCGGGCTGCCGCTCCCGCTTGCCGGTCGCGTCGCAGCGGGGATTGCCGGGCTCGCCATGCTGCCCTTGCTCCATGGGGTGGTACGCTCGCTCCTCGGGGAGCGCGCGGCGGGCGCAGCCGTTCTCGTGGCGGCCCTCCATCCGGCGCTCGTGAAGGCCTCCGCGCAGATCCTGCCCGAGAGCCTCGCGGCCACTCTCCTGCTTGCCTGGATGGCTGCGCTGCTGGCCGCCCGAGGTGCGCGAGGCCTCGCTGCCGCCGGCGCGCTGGCGGGTGTGGCGTACCTGGCACGCCCCGAGGGCGCTCTTCTCCTTCCCCTCGGCGTTGCGGCAGCCGCAGGACGGCGGCACCGTGCGGGTGGACTCGTCGTCTACCTGGGAGCCGGGCTCCTCGTCATGGCGCCGGTCGTCGTCGCCCTCCACGCCCGCAGTGGCCGATGGGAGCTCTCGCCGCGAGAGGCCCGCATCATGCGATCGACGGGGCTCTCCGGCGAGAAGACGCTTCTCGGCGCCGTGCGACAGGAGCCGGTGGCGGTCCTCCGGCGCATCGTCGCGGGGGCGGGACGCCAGCTGGCCGACGATGCCAAGGCCCTCGGGCCCCTTCTCTGGTTGCCGTTCGCGTTCGGGCTCTTCGGCGGACCACCGCGGGGGGAGCAGGCATGGCCCCTGCTCGTCGCGGGAGCGTTCACCGCGCTCCCGCTCGCCATCAATCCGAGCCCACGCTACGCGGTGCCCCTCGTGCCGCTCCTCCTGCCGACGACGGCCGCGGGGCTTCTGGCGCTCGGCGCGCGGCTGGGGCGGGGCGCGCCGCTCGCGGCCGCGGCGCTCGGGGTGGGCCTCACCGCGCAGGCGTTGTGGCTCAGTCACCCCTTCGACCGGGCCTGCTGGGAGGAGGTGCGCTCGCTGCTGCGGACCCGCTACGGCGCGGACCACGCCCTGGTCGCCGTCGACGGCCGCTTCGCGTACGGAGCGGGCTGGGAACCGGTCGTGCCCGACACGACGGATCCCGACGACGCACTCGCCCTCGCCCGCCGGACCGGGACACGGCTCTGGATGACCCGGCCGAGCTGGATCCGTGGCTGGCACGTGCCGACGCAGGCGAAGCCCGCGGCGCGACCGTGTGGCGGAACCTTCGTGCTGTTCGAGCTGGAGGATCAGTGACCGCGATCAGCGATCAGAGCCTTCGTGCCGCGGGCACGATCTCGGTGGCGAGAAGCCGAAGCGTACCCGGTTCGGCGCGATCGTGGAGGAAGCATGAACCACCCTCGATCGGCATGGGGGAAAGCACGCTACGCCAATCCCCGCTCGCGGGAGACAATGCTTTCGAGCCTGGGCTGGGGTAGAACTTCGTCCGTGGCGTCGCATCGTGACCTGATCCTCGAGCAGTTCACCCGGCAGGCGATCCCGTTCTCGACGGCGCCCGGCATCCGGGACGAGGAGGCCCTCGCGTTCCTCACCGAGGCCTCCGGCGCGACCCCGGACGACGCGGTGCTCGACGTGGCCTGCGGCCCCGGACTGGTCGTATGTGCCTTCGCACGCGTCGCCCGCCGTGTCACGGGCATCGACCTGACGCCCGCGATGATCGCGCGCGCCCGTGCGCTCGCCGAGGAGAAAGGCGTCGGCAACGTGAGCTGGGCGATCGGCGAGGTGCTCCCGCTCCCGTTCCGCGACGGCGCCTTCACGATCGTCAGCTCGCGCTTCGCCTTTCACCATTTCCCCGAGCCGCGGGCGGTCCTGGCGGAGATGGTGCGGGCCTGCGTCCCGGGCGGACGCATCGTGGTCGTCGACCTCGTCGCCTCCCCCGATCGGGAGAAGGCCGCCGCGCTGAACCGCATGGAGGAGCTCCGCGACCCGTCCCACGTGCGGGCCCTCTCGCTGGCCGAGCTTCGCGCCCTCTTCCACGAGGTGGGGCTTCCGGCGCCGCGCGAGACGTTCTACTCCCTCAGGAGCGAGGTCGAGGGGTTGCTCGAGCGGTCGTTCCCCGACCCCGGCGACGCCGAGGTCATCCGCCGGATGTTCGTCGAATCGGTGGCCGACGACGCCCTCGGTCTCGGGACGCGGCTCCACGGCTCGGAGATCCGCTTCGCCTATCCGGTGGCGATCCTGGTGGCCGCGTGCGCCGGCGGCGGGACACCTCAGACCGCGACGGACTTCCCTCCTGCCGCGAGGTGACGGAGGGCCGTCTCGGCCGCCGCCTCTCCGCTCCGCACGCAGTCCGGAATCCCGACCCCGCGATAGGCAGCGCCGGCCAGCACGAGGCCTGACGCTCCGGCGGCACGCTGCTCGATCTCCGCCACGCGCTCGAGGTGCCCGATGGTGTACTGCGGCATGGCGTGCGCATGGTGCCGGACGCGCGTCAGCACCGGCGCGGCGGTGATTCCGAGCAGGTCGCGGAGCTCGCCCCGGACGGTCGTGATGAGGGCGTCGGTATCGAGCGCGGCGAGCTCGGGTCGCCGCACGCCACCGACGAAGGTGCGCAGGAGCTCGAATCCCTCGGGTGCCCGGCCGGCGAACTTGCGGCTGCTGTAGGTGCAGGCGAGCAGCGCGCGACGTTCCCGGGCCGGGACCACGAAGCCCAGCCCACGGAGTGCGGGCACGTCGACGGCGCGGTAGCCGAGCGACACGGTGGCGGAGGAAGCGTAGTGGATCGCCCCGAGCAGGCGCCCGAGTGTGGGGTCGCACGGGGCGAGGAAAGCGCTCGCCGCGGGGGCGGGGGCGGCGAGGACGAGGACGTCGGCGCTGAGTGACGCCCCGCCGGCGACGAGCCGCCACTGCCCCGACTCGCGGGCGAGGGTCGTGACCGGGGCGCGCAGGCGGACGACGCCCTCGGGGAGCCGGCGCGCGAGCGTGGCGACCAGCGTTTCCATCCCGTCGGCCGGCGCGACGAAGAGCGCGTAGCGTGCGCCGGCGGCGCGGACGGCCGACGTTGCCCGCAGGCCGAGGATGAGGCTTCGATCGCGCCGCTCGAGCTCGCGAAAGCGCGGCATGGTCGCGGCGAGCGAGAGCTGCTCGACGTCGCCCGTGTAGATGCCGCCGAGGAGCGGCTCCGCCACGCGCTCGAGCGCCTCGCGGCCGAAACGGCGGCGGACGAAGGCCCCCAGGCTCTCGTCCTGCTCTCCACTCCGGCGGGGGAGGACGAGATCGAGCGCCATGCGGAGCTTGCCGCGCCACGAGAAGAGCGGGGAGGCGGCGAGCGCCCAGAGATTCGTCGGCGCGAGGAGCATGAAGCCTTCGGGGAGCGGGACGAGCCGCCCCGCGTGCACCACGTACGTCCGGCGGTCACCCTCGCGTGTTCCGACCAGCCGCTCCGCCATCCCCAGCCGGTCGCACAGGTCGAGCGCCCACGGCTTCTCAGTCAGGAAGGCGTCGGCTCCCGTCTCGATGACGAAGCCTCCCGTGTGCTCGGTGGCGATCGTGCCGCCCAGGCGATCCGTGGCCTCGAGCAGGACGACGGTCGTCCCCGGCGCGCGCGCGAGCAGGGCGTGCGCGACGGTGAGCCCGGTGATGCCGCCGCCCACCACGGCCACGTCGCAGCGTCGATCCGTCATCCTTCGGCCACGGCGGTGCGCACCAGCTCGGCGAGCATGCGGATGAAGAGGGGATGGTCGTTCACCGTGCTCGCGCGCACGAAGCCGAGGCCCAGCTCGCGGGCCGTGGCGCGGGCCTCGACGTCGAGGTCGTAGAGCACCTCGACGTGGTCGCAGACGAATCCCACCGGGACGACGACGGCGTCCTCCGCGCCGCCGGCGGCGAGCGCGCGCAGGGCACCCTTCACGTCGGGCTCGAGCCAGGGCTCGTGCGGGCTCCCGCTCCGGCTCTGGAAGGCGACCTGCCAACGGGCCCGTCCCAGGCGCTCGGCGACGGCGCGGGCCGAGACGGTGAGCTGCTCGACGTAGGGTGAGCGCGACGCCATCGCGACGGGCACGCTGTGCGCGGTGAAGACGAGTGGCGCCCCGGCACGCCGGGTGGCGGGGAGCGTAACCAGCGCGGCCACCACGGCGTCGGCGACGGCGGTGATGAAGAGGGGATGGGCGTACCACGGTGCGACGTAGCGGATCGCGGGGGCGCGCGTGCCCAGGGCGGTGCGTGCGGCGTCGATCGTCTCGATGTAGCGCTCGCGGCTCGCCTCGACCGCGTGGGGCGCGAGGATCACGCCGATGGCCCGCTGCACGCCCGTCTCCGCCATGCGGGCCAGCGTGTCGGCGAGGTACGGCGCCCAGTTCCGCATGCCGACGAAGACCGGGAGCGGCGGCCCGTCGGTGGCGAGCGCGGTCTCCAGCCTCGCCGCCTGCCGGAGGGTGATCTCGTTCAGCGGCGAGCGACCGCCGATCATCTCGTAGTGGTGAACGACCTCTTCGATCCGCTCCGCGGGAATCCTGTGCTCTCGGCCACGGACGACGTTGGCGAGGAAGGGCCGGATCTCCTCGGAGCGCGTGGGACCGCCGAAGGCGATCAGCAGCACCGCGTCGGCAGTCGCCGTCATGGGGACTAGGCGGCCGAGAGCTCGTGCACCGCATCGACCAGCGCGCGCACGTGATCGACCGGGGTCTGGGGCAGGATGCCGTGGCCCAGGTTGAAGATGTGCCCGGGTCTTCCGGCGGCCTGGCCGAGAATGGCGGCGGCTCGGGCGCGGATCTCGGGCACCGGGGCGAGGAGGGCGGTGGGGTCGAGGTTGCCTTGCACCGCGACGTCGTGCCCGACACGGTTCCAGGCGACGTCGAGGTCGATCCGCCAGTCGACGCCGATCACGTCGCCACCTCCGGCGCGCATCGCCTCGAGGAGGCCGGCCGTCCCGGTGCCGAAGTGTATGACCGGGGTGCCCGGTCGGATCGCGTCGACGAGCGCGCGCATGTGGGGAAGCACGTGGGTGCGGTAGTCGGCGGGTGCGAGGCACCCGACCCAGCTGTCGAAGAGCTGGACGGCATCCGCGCCGGCGGCGATCTGGGCGTTCAGATACGCCGCGATGCTGGCGGAGAGCCGCTCCATGAGGGCGCGCCACGCGCCCGGGTCGCCGAGCATGATGGTCTTCGTGCGTGCATAGGTCCGCGAGCCGCCGCCCTCGATCAGGTACGAGGCGAGCGTGAAGGGCGCACCCGCGAAGCCGATGAGGGGAAGGTGCGCCGGCAGCGCCGCCCGCGCCCGCCGGACGGCTTCCATGACGTACGCGAGCGCCGCCGGATCGACCGGCAGCAGGCGATCGACGTCCGCCCCGCTCCGGACCGGCCGGTGGATGACCGGGCCGTCGCCGCGGCTGAACTCGAGTCCCACCCCCATCGGCTCGAGGACGAGCAGGATGTCCGCGAAGATGATCGCCGCGTCGACGCCCAGCCGAAGCGCCGCGGTGACCGTCACCTCGGCGGCCGCGTCGGGCGACTTGCAGAGCTCGAGGAAGCCGAGTCGTTCGCGCACGGCCCGGTACTCGGGCATGTAGCGGCCTGCTTGCCGCATGAGCCAGACGGGCGTGTACGGAACCGGCTCGCGGCGGCACGCCGCCAGGAAAGGAGGCGGGATCACCTCGCCGAGAGCTATGTGAAGGTCAAGCGGGATTCAAGGAGAACGTCCGTCGAACGGGATCCGTGGGTCGCAACCCGCATGGCGGGGCTAAAGGTTGGGTGGGGCTCCGCCGATATGCGAATGTGGCCGAGGATCTCCGCACGCTCGCGGCCGAGACGGAGTACGCGGCGTCCATGCGGGTCGCCGAGCACATGTCGGCGAACGTGCAGTGCGTTCCCGCCACGGCGACCCTGCACCAGGCCACCCGGCTCCTCGTCCAGCACGGGATCAGCTGCCTCGTCGTCGTGGAAGACGATCACCCGGCGGGCATCGTCTCGGAGCGGGACGTCGTGCGGGAGGTGGCCCGCGATCCCCACGGCTGGGCCGAGCGTCCCGTCCGCGACGCCATGACGCACCCGCTCCACGTGACCGACACCGGGGCCACCGTGGCGCAGGCGATCGGCGAGCTGGCGCGCCATCGCATCCGGCGCCTGCCCGTCCTCACCACCGAGGGACGCCTGGCGGGCATCGTCACGCAGACGGATCTCCTGCGGGTGGCACATCGTCGACTTGCCGCGTACGCGGTCGACCTCGAGCGGGTGGTCAGCGCCCGGACGGCCGAGCTGCGCGATCTCGAGCGGCGGCGGGACGACCTCGTCGATCTCACCGTGCACGACATCAAGAATTCGCTCTGTGTCGTCGAGTCGGCGCTCGATTCAATGGAGCAGGACCCGGTGGGCGCCATTGCCGTGCTGCCGCTCCTGCGACGCGCCAACCTCCGCATCGGCAACCTGGTGGGCACGCTCCTCGACGTGAACCGGCTCGAGAACGGCTCGCTACCGCTCCGCCTGCAGGACGTCTCCTGGTCCGTGCTCTGCGAGCCCGTGCTCGCCGAGGCAGGGCTCATGGCCCAGCCGAAGGGCGTGGCGCTGAACCGCAGTGGCGAGAGCCAGGCGGTCCTGCGCTGCGACCCGAACCTGGTCGAGCGCATCCTGCTGAACCTCCTCGACAACGCCATCGCGGTGGCCCCCGACGAGAGCGTCGTCGACATCCATGCCGAGCGGCAGGCAGAGGCGAGCTTCCTCGTCCGGGTCGGCAACCGCGGCAGGGTGATCCCCGCGGATGTGCTCCCCACGCTCTTCCGGAAGTACCGCCAGGGCGGCGAGCAGCTCTCGCTCAAACGTTTCGGCGGCTGGGGCCTCGGTCTCACCTTCTGCCGGCTCGCGGTCGAGCGCCACGGCGGTACGATCCGCGCGCGCTCGCCCTACGTCGACGGCGAAGGGGCGGCCTTCGAATTCACCCTCCCGGCCGACCCGCGCTGAGGCCGCCACGCCTAGCGCGACTCCAAGTTGATGCGCTCATGCGCGCGGGCGAGGGAGGGCAAGGGCGGGGGGTGCCGGCTCATGGTCCTCGCGCACCTCCCTCGCCCTGGCGATATCAACCTGGAGTTGCACTGTTTGCCGCGCCGGCTTTGCCGGCCGCGGCACGACGTCCGCCCCGCGGCACCGAACGCCACACCCTCGCGCGCGACCCCGACCCGAGACGGAGTCTCGGGTCGGCTTCCTAGCGGTACGCGGCCGCCACCTCGCGGCCGAAGAGGCGCACGTGCTCCGGGTCGGTGCGTCGCCCGAAGCTCATGATGAAGCCCCCGATGCCGAGTGCCCGATTGCGTTCGACGCGGGCGCGGATCTCGTCCGGGGTACCGGTCAGCGCGAGCTCGGGACTCCCCTCGAGGAAGGCGAGCTCGTCGAGCACCGTCTGGCTTCGCCGGGCAGCGTCCGTCCGGTCGAGCGCGATGGCCGCGAGCGTCTGCTGCGAGACCAGGATGTCCGCCGGGTCACGCCCGACAGCACGGCAGTGAGCGGTCAAGACCTGTCGTTTGCGCGCGATCTCCCCGTGGTAGACGCCGAGGTTGTTCCAGATGTCGGCATGGCGGGCGACGAGACGAAGGAGTACTCGCTCCCCGCCGCCGCCGATCAGGATGGGCAGCCGCGACTGAGCCGGCTTCGGCTCGCAGAGCGCCTCGTTGGCCCGGAAGTGCCGGCCCGCGAACGTCACCCGCTCCTCGGTCCACATGCGCCGCAGGAGCTCGCACGCTTCGCCGAGCTGCGCGAGGCGGGTAGGGATGGGCGGGAAGTCGTACCCGTACATCGTCGCCTCGGGCTCGTGCCAGCCCGCGCCGAGTCCCACGATCAGACGGCCGCCCGAGATGACGTCGAGCGTCGCCGCCATCTTCGCGACGAGCGTGGGCGGCCGGTAGCTGACGCAGAGCACGAGATGACCGAGGCGGACGCGGCGCGTGATGGCCGCCACCGCGCTGATCTCGGTCCACGCCTCGAAGGGCGAGTCCTTCTCGAACGGGATGCCGACGAAGTGGTCGACGCACCACACGGAGTCGAAGCCCGCCTCGTCGGCCGCCTGGGCCACCTCGCGCGCCTGGTTCCAGCTCGTTCCGAACTGCGGGAGGCAGACGCCGAAGTGGGGCCGGATCGACATGGGAGCCGAGACTGGAGCGAAGCGAGGGCCTGTGTCAACCGAGCCTGGCGGGCTTCGCGCCGAGCGGCTACACTCCGCCCCCGGTGCGCACCGTTCGCTGTCCCACCTGCCGGCAGGAGACGTCGTGGGAGCAGAACCCGTATCGGCCCTTCTGCTCCGACCGCTGCCGGATCGTCGACCTGGCCGCCTGGGCGGACGAGCGCTATCGCATCCCCGGTGACCCGGTACCCCCGGAGGGAAGCCCGGCGCTCGACGACGAGGCGCCCGGCAAGCGCTAGCGCGTGCCGATCCACCCGACGGCCATCATCGACCCGCACGCCGAGCTCGATCCGAGCGTCGCGATCGGGCCCTACGTCGTCATCGAGGGACCGGTCGTGATCGGGCCGCGCACGCGCGTCCTCGCCGGAGCGTATCTGACGGGGGCGACGGAGATCGGTGCCGACAACGTCATCCACCCCCATGCGGTGCTCGGGCACGAGCCCCAGGACCTCGCCTACGCGGGCGCGCCGACCGGCCTGCGCATCGGCGACCGGAACGTCTTCCGTGAGCACAGCGAGGTGCACCGCGGGACCGAGGCCGAGACCCGGACCGAGATCGGGGACGGCAACTTCCTCATGTCGCGCGTCCACGTGGCGCACAACTGTCGCATCGGCGACCGCACGATCATCGCGACCGGTGCGGCGCTCGGCGGCCATGTGATCGTGGAGGACGACGCCTTCATCTCGGGGAACTGCGTCGTCCACCAGCATTGCCGGGCGGGTCGTCTGTCGATCCTGCGTGGGCTGGCGCGCGCCAGCCGGGACATTCCTCCCTTCGCGATGGTCACCGACCCTCACACCGTGCGGGGGCTCAACCGGGTCGGGCTCGAACGCGCGGGCTTCGACCGGGAGCGGATCCGCGCGCTCAACGCCGCCTTTCGCATCCTCTTCCGGGTGCGGACGAACCTCCGGCTGGCCATGGCGCGGGTGGAGGCCGAGATCTCGTCGCCCGACGTCGACTATCTCCTGGCCTTCATCCGGGCCTCGCGGCGTGGCGTGGCGTTCGGGCCGGGCCGCGACCAGCGCGGGCGGACTGCGGGAGAGGAAGCGGACGAGTAGCGCATAGCGCACGGCCGGCGCGCAAACGGACACGTCTTGCCTTGCACCGTCGGGGCCATTCCCGTACGCTTCTCCTCAGCCCATGCTGACGCAACGTCGCTTTGTCATCGGGGCTGCACTGATCGGGGCCGCAGTCTCCTACCTGGTCTACGCCGGCATTCGCACCACCTCGATGTACTACTTCGAGCTGGGCGAGTTTCTCGCGCAGCGCGACGCACACGTCGGCGAGGCGCTGCGTGTGAAGGGCTGGGTGCGCCACGGCAGCATGCGCTGGGACGCGCGCACCAGCGAGCTCGCCTTCGAGCTCGCGCGCCAGGACGACAGCGATCCCGTCCCGGTCGCCTACCGTGGTATCCTGCCCGACATGTTCTCGGAGGGACGCGAGGTGGTGGTCGAGGGGCGCTATCAGCAGGGAGCCCTCACCGCGCGCCAGATCATGACGAGCTGCCCCTCCAAGTACGAGCCGGCGAAGGCGCCTTCCTGACGGCTATGCCCGAGATCGGCCGCCTCGCGGTCTGCCTCGCGCTCCTCTTCGCCGCGTACTCCGTCGTGACCTCCATCCTCGGGGGGGTGCGCCGGCGGCCGGATTTCGTCCGCTCGGGCGAGCACGCAGCCTTCGCGGTCGCGGGGCTGGTGGTCGTCGCGGCTGCGATCCTCCTCCGCGCCCTCCTCCAGCACGACTTCACACTCGAGTACGTCGCCGCCTATTCGTCGAGCTCGCTGCCGACGCAGTACACCGTGGCGGCTCTGTGGGGCGGGCAGAAGGGCTCGCTGCTCTTCTGGGCGTTCATGCTGAGCCTGTTCACCGCCATCGTCCAGATCCAGAACCGCGACCGGAACCGCGCCCTCATGCCGTACGTCACGGCGACCCTCATGACGATCGCGTTCTTCTTCCTGGCGCTGCTCACCTTCGTGACCGACCCCTTCGAGCGGCTGCCGGTGGCGGCGCGCGAGGGCGCCGACCTGAACCCGCTTCTCCAGAACTACTGGATGATGCTCCACCCACCCTCGCTCTACACCGGCTACGTGAGCGCGTCGGTCCCCTTCGCCTTCGGGATCGCGGCACTCGCCAGCGGGCAGCTCGGTGACCAGTGGATCCGCTCCGTGCGGCGCTGGGCGCTCTTCTCCTGGTCGTTCCTCACGCTCGGCAACCTCCTCGGCGCGCGCTGGGCCTACGAGGTCCTCGGCTGGGGCGGCTACTGGGCGTGGGATCC
>Ga0066659_10000581_pt1 | contig 13911 bp, 12 predicted proteins | sample GraSoiAngelo_108_FD_75176 | JGI IMG/M metagenome (GOLD analysis project Ga0066659, IMG submission 75176) | Grasslands soil microbial communities from the Angelo Coastal Reserve, California, USA - 14_0903_09_40cm | ecosystem: Environmental > Terrestrial > Soil > Grasslands | place: USA... | reverse complement strand
TCGGTCGCCGGGTCGTAGGCGTTGAAGTAGTAGGACTCGCTCCAGGCCGAGTCGCTCTCGATGGGGTGGGCGAAGTCGTGGCGCTCGTCGAGGATGGGCACGTCCGGAGCTTAGAGCCTATCCCGTAAGCCGGCGCCAGATGACTAGGGCAGCGGCGAAGTAGACGGGGGCGAGGTAGTTCTGCGGCTTCGAGACCGAAAGTTCAGCTGCCGCCGGTTCCCAGGCAGGCGGGCTCAAACGCGTGTGGTCATTTCACGCGCCGACGACATCATGGCTGGTCCAGACGCCCCGAGCGAATGACGGTTCGGGTCTGCTTCCAGAAAGCCTTTTACCGTGACGCAACCGGCGCCACGACGATCAGCTTGCCTGCGGGCGAGTCAGTCAAGTAGGCCGTTCCCTCGTCGGTGGCGACCGCGTTCCGTGCGCCAGACTCGGTCGCCACGATCGCCAGCGGCGAGAGCCTTCCTCGGGAATCGAGGCTTGCGACGGCGAGCTTGGCGGCATGTGCGGCGGCGGCGTACAGCTCGTGACGCCGTTCCACATAGTCAATGTTGTCCACTCCATCACCGACCTCGATCGTGGACAGCCGCTTCCCGTCGTGTCCCGCGTCGAGCACCATCACGCGATCCCGGCAGGCGACGAACAGGAAGTCGAGACCATGGTCGAGCGCTAGCCCCTTCGGTCCGTCTTCGCCGCAATCGGGGAGCCAGGTTCTCGTTACTTGACGGCGCTTGATGTCAATGGTCAAGGTGCGATCTCTATCCTCCAAGTTGGTGTAGAAGACGCCGCGCGCGTCGTCGACCGCGAAGCCTTCCGGCTCGCCATCCAAGGTGATCTTGGTTTTCCAGGTGAGGACGCTGGGAGCAGCCACGTCGATGACCGCGATCGACTTGTCACGGGGGGTGGTCACCCACAGCTCCCGCGTCAAGGCGACGTAGGCCAGGCCGTCGGGCATCGAGTCCAGCTTGAGGCAGGGACCCACCGCCAGCGAGTCTGCTTGGACGGTGCAGATGCTGGAATCGCCGCGATTGCCGACATAGACCGCGCCCACTCCGACTGCCGCGGAGCTCGGGCCGAAGATGCGCTTCGTGCCGTGCCGTTCCATCTCGGCGGTGGAGAACCCCTCGATCCTGGTGACCCGCTCCGTCGTGACGTCCACGACGTCGACGCTCGCGGTATTGCCTGCCGGCACCCACACCCGACGGCGTGTTCGATCGTATGCCAGGTAGTCCATGGACACGCCTCCTGCGGGAGCGCCGGGAAGCGCGATGGAATGGACCGCGAGCATGAGCGTTGTGGCTGGGGCGTGCGACTCCACCGCGCCGCAGCCCACCGCCGTGATCGACAGAAGTAGAATGAATCGGAGGGCCCCTGCCGGTTTCATCGTGCCGCCCAGTAGAGCACCTGGACGGTACAGCGTCGAGGTGGATCGAACCCCGGTGATCGGCAGTCATGCCGAGCAACAAGACCAGGGCCCGACCCCTTTGGACACCTCAAGTTGAATCACTTAGGGTGGGTGCCCGGGTGGGGAGACACAGCTCTCCCGGAGTGCTAGGAGGGGAGGACCATGAGCGACCTCATCCTTCATCACTACTGGGAGTCCCCCTACGCGGAGAAGGTCCGGCGCATCCTCGGCTTCAAGCGTCTTGCCTGGCGCTCGGTCATCATCCCGATGATCATGCCGAAGCCGGACCTGACGGCGCTGACGGGTGGCTACCGGAAGACGCCGGTCCTCCAGCTCGGGGCCGACATCTACTGTGACACCGACCTGATCGCGCGCACCATCGATCGTCTCCATCCGGAGCCGAGCCTCTTCCCGGACGCGGGCGCACCTCTCTCGTACATGCTGGGCGCCTGGCAGGGCGAGCTCTTTTGGCTTGCCGTCCGCACGGTCGGGGCGAGCGCGCCAGTCTTCCCTCCGGGATTCGTCGAGGACCGCGCGACCATGATCGAGGGCGGACTCTCGATCGAGCGGGCCATCCGCGACGCGCCCGCGCAGCGGGAGCAGCTGCGGGCCAAGCTCGACCTGCTCGACACCCATCTCCGCGAGCGGCAGTTCGTGCTCGGCGCGCGGCCGAGCCTGGCCGACTTCTCGCTCTTCCACCCGGTGTGGCCCATCAAGATGGTGCCGCAGACGACGGCGATGCTCGAGCCCTTCGCGCACCTGCGCGCATGGATGGAGCGTATCGAGGCGTTCGGGCACGGCGAGATCACGGAGATCGACGGCAAGGAGGCGGTCGAGGTGGCGCGGAAGGCGACACCCCGGACCGAGAAGCGGGCGGACCCCGCCGAGCCGAACGGCCTCACCCCGGGGGACCACGTCGAGGTCGTCCACGATAGCTTCGGCCGCGACCCGGTGACGGGCGAGCTCGTGGCCTCGTCGGTGCACGAGATCGCGATCCGGCGTCGCGACGAGCGCGCGGGCGACGTGGTGGTGCACTTCCCGCGCGAGCACTACATGGTGCGACGGGTCTGAGCGCGGTCGAACCCCTCCCGCCCATCGCCGCCGTCACGCTGCCATGGGATGCGGGCGAGGGGCCCACCGATCCGGTCGCGGGGCTGGCCGCGGCCCGTGCCCGTCACGGCGATACGTTCGTCGTCGACGGCGGCGACACGCGTTACCTCTTCCTCTTCTCGCCCGCGGGCGTGCGCGCCTTCTATGCCCTGCCGGAGCGCCAGGCGAGCAAGGGGCTCGCCGACTGCCGGATGCTCCTCCGGAAGCTGCCCGAGGAGCTCTTCGCCGGCCGTCGTACCTTCGCGCACGATCTCTTCGGCAACGAGGAGGTCGAGGGCTACCTGGAGCAGCTCGAGCAGGCGATCGAGCGCCAGCTCGACGAGCTGGGCGACGGCGGCCTGCTCGAGGTGTTCGCCTGGACCCGGCGGCTCGGACACCGGCTCGGGCTCGCGAGCTGGGCGGGGACCGAGTCCGCGAGCCCGCCGCGCCTGGAGGCGCTCATCGCCGATCTCGATCGGCTCGACGGTGCGGACGCGTTCGTGCGGCCGAGCGACATGGCGGGCGTCCGCGCCGCGGGGAAGCGTGTGGAGCGCGCCGCGCTCGGCCGCATCGCGGTCGTGCTCGGCGAAGTGCTCTCCGAGCGGCGGCGCGCGGGCCGGCAGGCGGCGGACTTCCTCGAGACGATCGCCGAGCGCTGGGCGACCGCGGCCGAGCCGGAGCGCACGCAGGGCATCGCCGGCGACGTCGTGCTCCTTCACCTGGCGTCGATGTCGAATCTGTTCGCCGCAATCGGCTGGACGCTCGTCCATCTGCTGCAGCGCCCGGCGGCGCTGGCGCGAGTGGTCGCGGGCGACGACGCGTTCCTCCACTGCGCGGCGCAGGAGTCCATCCGTCTCGCCCAGCGCTCTATCATGCTGCGCGCCGCGCTTACCACGGTGCAGGTGGACGACGGCACGCGGACGTACCGCGTCGAGCCGGACGTCGTGCTCGCCACCATGCTGCCGCTCACCAACACGAGCGCCGCGCCCGGCCTCGAGCGCTACGACCCCGAACGATGGATCGGACGGCGCCTGCGGGGCGAGGCCGCACTCCCCGCGAAGGAGCTGGTGGCCACCTTCGGGCACGGTCGCCATGCGTGTCCCGCGCAGCGCTTCTCGCTCTCCGCCATCGTCCGGACGGTTCGCCGACTCGTCGACACGTACGAGCTCGAAGCGCGCTTCACCACGGTTCGGCCGTACGCGGACCAGATCGGCGGGGTGGCGCGTGCCGCCGAGCCCTGTCCGGTCGCGTACCGGCGCCGGTGAGTGGACACGCTCCCGCGCGGCGGAGTAGAGGTGGTCGATGCCGGGCGGGGGTTTCGTCGAGGATCTCCGTGCGATGATCGACGCCGGCCGCGCCTTCGGCCGTCATCCGCTCTGGCGCCGGATTGCGGAGGGGCGGCTGCCGCGCTCCGCTCTCGGTCCGTTCGCCGTGCAGTTTTTCCTCCAGGTCCGCGAGTTCCCGCGCGCCGTGAGCGCGCTCCACTCGACCTGTCCCGACATCCACGAGCGGGTCGAGCTCGCGGAGAGCCTCTACGAGGAGGAGACCGGCCGTATCTCCGGCTGCAACGTGTCGCACCCCGAGCTCTTCATCCGCTTCGGCGAAGGCGTCGGCGTGGCGCGCGACGCGATGGTGAACGGCGTGCCCCTCGCGACGACCGCCGCCCTCATCGACTGGTTCGCGCGGTCGACCCGGGAGCATCCCTTCATCGAGGGCGCCGCCGCGACGAACCTCGCGGCGGAAGGGCAGGTGCCGGGCGCGTTCGGTCCCTTCGCGCGCGCCCTCGAGCGGCACTTCGGGTGCACGCCCGCCCAGGTCGCCTTCTGGGACGTGCACGAGGCGGCGGACCGCGAGCACAGCGCCATCGGCGACCACGTCGTCATCCGCCTCGCCACGACGCCAGCGCTCCAGGCGGACGTACGCCGCGCCGTCGCGCGCTCGCTCGAGCTCTGGTGGCAATTCTTCGACGGCATCGCCGCCGTCGCCGCCTGAGGCGCACTAGACGCGCGCACCGATGAGGGCTTGCACCGCCTCCGTGATGCCGTCGACGGTGAGCGGGAACATCGGGAAGAGGCGGCGGATGATCTTCGCGGTCTGCACGAAGTCCCACTCCGTCGTCGGCTCGGGGTTCACCCACACGGCCCGGTCGAAGTGCTCGACGATGCGGTGGAGCCAGGCGATGCCCGGTGTCTTCGAGTGGCGACGGGGGTCGATGTTGCCGTTCGGCTGGAGGAGCTCGGCGGGGTTCATCATCGCATCGCCCACCAGCACGACCTTCCAGCGCTCGTCGAGGCGCCGGAGGAGGTCCGCGGTCGGGACGGCGTCGACCCGGAGCATCCGCGCACGCGTGTAGACCGACTCGTAGACGCAGTTGTGGAAGTAGTAGGGCTCGAAGGCGCGGAGGCCGCGCTCGTCGTGCAGCGCCGTCAGCAGCTGGCTCATCGGCTCGACGTAGGGATCCATCGTGCCGCCAACGTCCATCAGCAGGAGGAGCCGGACGTCGTTCTTCCGCGGAGGACGGAAGACGAGCTCGATCTCGCCGGCGTTGCGGCAGGTCTCGTCGACCGTCTCGTCCAGGTCGAGCTCGCTCGCGAGCCCCGTCCGCGTGAGCTGTCGAAGGCGGCGGAGTGCGACCCGCATCTGCCGGATGTCGAGCGTCTGATCGGTGCGGTAGTCGGCGAAGCGCCGCTCCTCGGCGACCTTCACGGCGGAGCGCGAGCGCGACTGCCCGCCGACACGGATCCCGGTCGGGTGGGTGCCGTTGTTGCCGTAGGGCGAGCGCCCGCCGGTCCCGACCCAGCGGTTGCCGCCGTCGTGGCGCTCGGACTGCTCGCCGAGCGTCTCGAGGAAACGGCGCATGAGCTCGTCCGAGGTGAGGCGCTCGAGCTCGGCGAGCTGCTCGGGCGTGAGCTGGGGAAGGTCCTTGGCGTCACGCAGCCAGTCGAGGAGCCGGTCGGTCACCTCGTCTCCGAGCTGCCCTTCGACGCCCTTGAAGACGCGGGCGAAGACGCGGTCGTAGGCGTCGAAGTAGGTCTCGCTCTTCACCAGGCAGGCGCGCCCGAGGTGGTAGAAGCGGAGCAGGTCGGCGCCGTGGAGCCCCTGCGCGAGCGCGCTGAGGAACGCCTGCCACTCCTGGATCGCGACCGGCACGCCCTCCTCGCGGAGTCCGTAGAAGAGGTCGAGGAACATGACTACTGGTTGTAGCGCGGCCCGAGATCGGCCCAGCGTGCGGGGATCTTACCACCCTGGGTGCCGTAGCGTCCGAGCGCGTCGACGTCCTGCTCCTTCTTGAGGAGCGCGCCCACGAAGGGGATGTGCTCCTCGAGCTGCTTCTGGGAGATGCCCGAGCGGAGCAGCGCGCTGATCCAGTCGACCAGCTCGGAGGTAGAGGGCTTCTTCCTGAGCTCCGGTTGCTCGCGGAGCCAGTAGAACTTGATCAGCACCTGATCGAGGAGCTTCGCCTCCAGATGGGGGTGGTGCACCGCGACGATCTTCCGCATCGTCGCAACGTCGGGGAACTCGATGTAGTGGAAGACGCAGCGGCGGAGGAACGCGTCCGGCAGCTCCTTCTCGTTGTTCGAGGTGACGAGCAGGATCGGCCGCTCCTTGGCGACGATCTCGTCGCCGGTCTCGACGATGGTGAAGCGCATCTCGTCGAGCTCGCGGAGGAGGTCGTTCGGGAACTCGAGGTCGGCCTTGTCGATCTCGTCGATCAGCAGGACGAGGCGCTCGGACGCCACGAACGCCCGCCCGAGCGGCCCGAGCTTGATGTAGTGGCGGATGTCGGCAACGTCGCCCGTGCCGAAGCGGCTGTCGTTCAGGCGCTGGACCGTGTCGTAGACGTAGAGCCCCTCGACCGCCTTGCTGGTCGACTTGATGTGCCACTCGAGCATCGGCATGCCGAGCCCTTCCGCGACGTGGCGGGCGAGGACGGTCTTGCCCGTCCCGGGCTCGCCCTTGAGGAGAAGGGGACGCCCGAGGGCGATCGCGCAGTTGACGGCGTCGACGAGGGGGCCGGTGGCGATGTAGCCGGGGGTGCCCTGGAAGCGGTGGAAAGTGCCGTTCGTGGTCATCTGCCGAGACGTAGCGGTCGCCGGCAGGTCACGCAAGGGTTCGACGATCACCGCGGCGGGGCGGCTCAGGCGACGCGCCGGACCGGCTTGAGATCGACGTGGGGGAGCCGGACGAGGCGGTGGCCGACCATGTCGACGACCAGCCGCGACTGCTCGAGCGTGATGTAGCCGATCAGCGGCTCGTACAGCCCGTCCTCCGGCGCCATCTCGAGGAAGAGGACCTCGCCCGCGATCGCATCGAAGGCGTCGATCTGGATCCGGACCGGCCCGCATATCTCTCCCTGCACCACGCGGTGGTCCGCCATCTCGGCCTCCACCACGCGCGACATGGGGAGCGCGCCCAACCGCTCCTTCCACACCGCCGGCAGCGTCAGGCAGTACGCGCCCGTATCGACCAGCGCGTCACAGCGGACTTCGCGGCCTGCCTCGATGATGTTGCCGACCGTGACCGACGTGACGATTCGACCCATGCGTCCCTCATCTGGTGAGCGGCGACGACGGAGGATGGGACGCATGGTCGAACCATGCAAGATCCGCTTCCGGCCATCAAGGCACACCCGCGGTGAACCAGGCCGGGTCACGGTGGAGGTCGATCATCGGCCGATCCGGACTCGCTGGGTCTAGGGCTCCCTGCAGCTGAGGCCCGTCCCCATCTGCCGGCAGCCGCAAGTCCCATCGGCGGCCGTTTCCTGACACCGGATCCGCCCGCTCGACGTGCTGACGCAGCTGTTGAACGTGTGCGTGCGGTCGAGGGCGCCGCTGTCCTGTACCCGGACGCTGACTCACTTCGCTAGGAAGAACGCGAGCGTCCGGACTTCGATACTCTCCCGCACGGGTGCGTCTGGCGGAGAGCCTGGATCATCGAACGCGCTGTGCGCCGTGAATCGGGCGCGACCTGGCTCCGAATCGAAGCACTTGAGGAGCATCGCCTCGTCGGCTGACATCCGCGGGAAGTAGAACCAGGTATGGATCGGGCTCCACCGGAGCGAGTAGATCTCTCCGGTCCGATCGCGATAGCGGAGATCGGTCGAGACGAAATCCTCGGGGCGGATGGTGCGGGCGTCGCACACCGCGAGCGGCGCCTGCTCGACCGGACCGCGGATTGGCTTCCAGACGTTGATGACGGCGAACCGCCCAAGGAGCAGCCGCTCGGCCTCCTCGCCGAGAAGATCGCGTACCCGCTGCGGGCCCGACTGTTCCGTGTAGTCGTTGTGGGCGTAGCGTACGGGTCCCTGTACGCCGCTCTCGCTTCGTTCGGCCCGCGTGGCCAAGCGCAGGTTGTGGTCGAAAGCGCCGACGCGCGACGCGCCGGTCACGTCCTTCACCAGCGCCTCGAGCTCGCGGTAGTACACGCCCCTCACGGCATTCTCGTCGTAGAGATCCTCGACCGCCGTCACGTGGCGCGCGAGGGTGAACCCTTCCTGATCCAGCGAGGGCGGTGGGTCGAGACGCCGGGCATCGCGGATCGCCATCGCGTGCCGATCGCCCTTGGTGTTCCGCCACGGCGCGCCCGCGGGTGGGTCGTAGAGGAAAAAGAAGGGGCGCTCGGGCATCGCCGCGAGGTAGTTGATCGTGGCCTCGACCATCGATCAGCCCCCTTGCCCGCGACCGCCCTTGAGACCGCCGGCGCCGTATTGCTCGGCCGGGCCTTCTCCTCCGGGACCGAGACGGCCTCCTGGCCCGAGGTGCCCCTTGCCCGGGACGTGATTCACCTCGACGCGAATCCCGTCGGGATCCTCGAACAGCACGGAGTAGTAGCCGGGCGCGAAGTGCGGGGCGTCCTCGGGCGGGTGCACGACCGTCGCTCGGAGCTCGTCGACGACGAAGCGATGAATCGCCTCGATGTCCTCACGGCCGCGGGCGCGGAAGCACACGTGGTGAAGCCCTGCCCGCAGCTGGTCGAAGCGGCCGCGGCTTTTCGCCTCCGGATCCGCGCGCACGAGGACACCCGTCCGGCTCCCGATGCAGTAGACGAGGTCGTCGCCCTTGATGAGCGTCTTCATCTCGAGGAAGTGGCAGAGCTTCTCCCAGAAGGAGATGCACGCCCCGTCGATCACGGTGAGCTGGATGTGCGCCACGCCGTTCAGTTCGACGCTCATCCTCCGCTCCTTCGCTCAAGCGAGCGGCTCAATCAATAGGGGAATGATTTCACCGCACGCTGTGGCGGTGACCGCGGGAGCCTATCTCGGTGGGCACTTCTTGCGCGGATGGCACTTGACCGGATTGCTCACGCAGGTTGTGCCCCAGCGGAGGGTCCAGGCGAGGGTCGAGTCCGTCCGTTTCCACCGCAGCGGTTCGCCGGCGAGCTCCGGAGACGGGAGAGGCGAGGCCGGAACGGTGGCCTTGGCGATCACGATGACGCTTCTTCCGCCGGTCATCACCTTGAGAATCCTGAGACCTGCGTACGGCGCGGTCGTCGCCCGATCCGAAATGTAGAGGAAGCGGGTGCGGCCGTAGTTCGCCTCGAACATGTCGGCGGGCACGCTGGCGCTGAAGAGCGCGCTCCCGCTCGCATCGTCGAGCTCGATCGTCATCCCGCTCCGATCCGGCTCCACCGGCATCCTCGGCTGGAACGATGCCCTGGCCACCAGGCGGAAGCCCGACCGACCGTGCCGTGTCAGAGAGAACTTGGTGATCGCCATCTCGACCGCTGAGTCACCCACCACGTCGGCGCCAGTCAGGGCGGCGCCGGGTACCTGACAGACCCCCGTCACGCACAGCCGGCCCGTGGCGCAGGGGTCGCCGTCGTCGCACGGCGCGCCGTCTTGGAGCGCGACGTGCGTGCATCCCGTTGCGGGGTCGCACGAGTCGACCGTGCACGAATTGCCGTCGTCGCACTGGCTTGCCGTCGTGCAGCCCAGCGCCACGGTCGTGGTCGGCGAGGTCGAGGTCGTCGTGCTTGTCGTCGAACGGGTCGTGGAGGTGGAGGACGTCGTGTGGGTCGTGGAGGTGGAGGAGGAGGTGCTGGTCGTAGTCGGCGGCCGCGTCGTGGAGGTGGTGGACGAGGTCGTGGTTGTCGTGAGCTGAACGGGAAGCGTCAGCTCGTTCGAGAGAGCGCTCTCGGTCCCGTCGCTCGCGTACGCCGTGACCGTAAAGGCATGCCCGACGGCCGCGTCGAGCCCGCCCACGTCGGAGCTCATGGTGCCATCGCCTGCCAGGGTGGGCATTCCCGCGTTGATGGGAGCGCCGTAGGTTCCGGTGAGCGTTCGTGCGTAGACGTGGTAGCCGACCACGCCTGGGCTGGTGCTCGGTTGCCACTGCACCATCGCCGTGAACGTCACCGCCTGCGCCAGGGTCGGGACGACCCAGAATAGGCCGCCCACCCATCGCAGGCTCCGCATCCCCGCCAACATCATGCGCTGGGCGGTTCATCAAGAATCGGTCCAGCCTCGCAGCGCCATTTTGCGTGTGATTGCGAGCCCGCCGGTGGAAGAAGCGTTGCTTTCTAGACGGAACCGGACAAGGCTGGCCGCGGCGCACGGCGTTCATTGCGGAGGGTGGGTGCGCGAATGCTCGGGCAGACGGCCAGGCGAAACGCGTGATGCTCTTCACCTCGGAGCCCGCACCCGAACGACGAGGAGCAGCCGGCCGTGACCGTGGCCACCCGAGTAGGGGGGTTGCCTGAGATGTTGCCGGTCCTCTATGCAACGCCGAGCATGTGGACGCACGACCTCGCCTACGCGGTTGCTACTGAACGTGCGTCGAGCCATGCCGCCGCAGGAGCGAACGTGAAGTCCACGAGGGAGGCCTGCGCATGAAGCGACACGGGACCGTCGCGATCGTCTTCGCCATCGCCGCGTGCTGCTGCGGTACCAGAGCGCGGACGCCGGAGGCGGTCTCTCAGCTACCGATCTTCGCCGGATACGGAGACCTCACGTGGAACCGGATCGTCCCCGACCTCGGGGCGAAGTCACCCGAGATCGCGATCCTTCGCGTCGACCCGACGACCCAGGCGACGCAGCTGATGATCCGCACGCCGTCCGCGATCCACGTGCGCAAGCATTGGCACACCGCCAACGAGACCCACACCATGATCCGCGGGAATGCGGTGCTCGAGTGCGACGGGCAGCGGGCCCAGCTCGGCCCTGGATCGTTCAACTTCATGCCGGCGAAGATGGTCCACGAGGCCTGGCTCCCGGCGGACTCCCTGACCTTCATCACCGTCGACCGTGCCTGGGACATCAACTGGGTGGAGGGCGCACCCACGGCGGCGGACCTCGGCAAGACGCCGCCCCCGCGGGCTCGCTGACTCGGGGGCGCGTGCTCAGGACTCGAACACGACAACGCTCCGCGCCGCCGTCCCGCGCCGTAGTGCCTCGAAAGCGTCGTTCACGCGCTCGAGCGGCAGGCGCGCAGAGATCATCTCGTCGAGGCGGAGGAGACCCTTCCGGTAGAGGTCGACGTAGCGGGGCATGTCGACCCGGAAGCGGTTCGATCCCATCATGCAGCCGAGGATCGTCTTCTCGCGCAGCACGATGTCCGCACCCGGGAGCTCGACGTTCGTCCCCATGGGCACGACGCCGATCATGACGATCGTCCCGCCCTTGCGTGTCATGCGCACCGCCTGGCGGACCGTGGCCGGCGTCCCCAGCGCTTCGAAGGCATAGTCGACCCCGCCTGCCGTCATCTCGACGACGGACGGCACCGGGTTCGCTTCTGCCGCGTTCACCCCATCGGTCGCGCCGAGATGGGCGGCCAGCTCGAGCTTCCAGGCAACGGTGTCGACGGCGACGATGCGGCCCGCGCCCGCGATGCGGCAGCCCTGGACGACGGAGAGGCCGATGCCGCCGCAGCCGATGACGGCGACGGTCGCTCCCGCGCGCACGCGGGCGGTGTTGAAGACGGCGCCGAGTCCGGTCGTGACGCCGCAGCCGATGAGGGCCACGCGGTCGAGCGGGACATCAGGACGGATCCGCACCAGCGCGTTCTCGTGCACCAGCATGCGCTCGGCGAAGGCGCTCAGGTGGGCGAACTGCGCGATCGGCTCGCCGTCCTGCGCGAGCCGCGGCGGCTCGTCCGGGCCGCGTATCGTCGTGGTGCCCTCGCAGAGGTTCGGGCGCCCGCCGACACAGTACTCGCACGTGCCGCAGAAGACCGAGAGGCAGCCGATCACGTGGTCGCCGGGCTCGACGTAGCGCACCTCGTCGCCCACTGCCTCGACGACGCCCGCGGGCTCGTGGCCGAGGACGGTCGGAAGCGAACTGGGGAGCGAGCCTTGGAGGACGTGAAGGTCGCTGTGACAGACCCCCGCCGCCGCGGTCCTCACCAGTACCTCGCGCGGTGCCGGTGCGTCGACCTGGACCTGCTCGATGCGGAGAGGCTCGCCGATCGTGCGCATGACGGCCGCTTTCATTGCGCCTCCTTTCCGAACTCCGGCTCGACGGATTCTAGCTCCCGATTCGGGACTTCATCTAGCGACGCGAGAACCGGTCGCGAGGCGGGTGCTCGGGTGGGAGGTCGAGGAGATGTCGGATGCCCACGGTCGAGTTCGTCTTGTGCCGGTCCGTAGGCTGTGGCATCGAAGCTCCAGCGAGTCACGATCCCAGTCGCCCGGCGACGCTTCCTGCCCCGCGAGGGCGTTTGAGATCACGGCCACACCGGCCGCTGTCGAACGCGGGAGCGGCGTACGGACATGAAGGAGAGAGACGATGAGAAGGCATCGCTCGTGGACTGGGGTGACGGCGTTGGTGTTTGCGACGGCCGGGATCTTCGGCTCGCACGTCGCCGCGGCGAAGGCGACCCACTCGTGCAAGACGACGGCAGAACGGGGACTACGCGCCTGCCGGGCTGCCGCACAGAGTGACAAATGGCTCGCCCTGGGGAAGTGCGCCGACCTTTCCGATCCCACGGCGAAAGACGCGTGTGACAAGCAAGCGGCGGCGGACACGACAGACGCACTGAAGAGTTGCAAGGAGCAGGACGGCTTGCGGCAGATGGTCTGCAAACGGCTGGGGCCAGCCCCCTACGTCCCGCTCATCGCCCCGGCGAACTTCACCCATAGCACCACGATCGACAATCCCTACTTCCCCCTGCCGCCGGGCATGACGTTTGTCTACGAGGGGACGGTCACGGAGGATCCGGGAGGCTTCGAGCACGACGAGTTCATCGTGACTCACACCACCAGGGTGATTCTGGGTGTCACCTGCGTCGAAGTCCACGACATTCGAGAGCTCAACGGCGCTCTTGCGGAAGACACGCGCGATTGGTTTGCCCAGGACGACGGCGGCAACGTGTGGTACTTCGGCGAGAACACGACCCTGATCGACGACCGGGGATTGCCCGTCGACCTGTCGGGCACCTGGACGGCCGGTGTGGGTGGCGCCCAGCCGGGCCTCGTCATGGAGGCTCACCCTGCCATCGGGGACTTCTACCGCCAGGAGTTCCTGCTCGGGGAGGCCGAGGACGTGGCGGAAGTGTCGAGTCTCACCGATACTGTCAGCGTTCCCTTCCCCCCCGGCACGTTCAACAACTGCCTGAAGACCACCGAGTCTGCTCCCATATCGCCTGGGGACGTCTCGCCCAAGTACTACTTCGCGGGCGTCGGCAACTTGCTGACGGTTGAGGCGAACGGGGACCGATCGGAGCTCATCCGGATCGAGCCCAACATGGAGTGATGGGGGCTCACGGGCGCGGCCAGCTGAGCGGAAGTGCCTCGAGCCCACGCAGGAAGATCATCGGCTTCCAGCGCGGTTCCGACGACGCGAGCCCCAGGCCCGGCAGCCGCCGGAACACGGTGTCGAGGACGACGCGCGCCTCGAGCCGCGCGAGCCACGCGCCCAGGCAGAAGTGGATCCCCCACGCGAATGCCACGTGGCGCTCGGCCGGGCGGCGGACGTCGAGCGTGTCGGGATCGGGAAACTGCCGGGGGTCGCGGTTGGCCGACGCCATGAAGGGCATGACCATGTCCCCCCGGCGAATCGTCCGGTCGTGCCAGGGGACGTCTTCCGTCGCGACCTTCACGGTGGCCGGCACGGGACTGTCGTAGCGGAGGCACTCCTCGACGGCGCCGTGGAGCAGCGAGGGATCGGCCCGCAGGAGCGCCGTCTGGGCGGGATGGCCGAGCAGGTGGAAGAGGCCGTTCCCGAGCAGGTTCGTCGTCGTCTCGTGCCCCGCGAAGAGCAGGAGAATGCAGTTCGCGACCACCTCGTCGTGCGTCAGGCGGTCGCCCTCGTGCTCCGCGCGGAGCATGAGACTCATCAGGTCGTCTCGCGGGCGGCGCGCGCGCTCGCGGAGGAGCGTGCGGAAGTAGTCGACCAGCCCGGCGATGCCGGTGCTCGCCTCGGCGAAGTTGTCGCGCTCGTCGACCGCCCCGCCGAGGTAGGCCGCCAGGCGATCGGACCAGGT
>Ga0066659_10000579_pt1 | contig 13927 bp, 7 predicted proteins | sample GraSoiAngelo_108_FD_75176 | JGI IMG/M metagenome (GOLD analysis project Ga0066659, IMG submission 75176) | Grasslands soil microbial communities from the Angelo Coastal Reserve, California, USA - 14_0903_09_40cm | ecosystem: Environmental > Terrestrial > Soil > Grasslands | place: USA... | reverse complement strand
GCCCGCTCAAAAAAGACAAGACCTTCTACTTCTTCTCGTACGAATACACGCAGCGTGAAGAGACCGGCTTCTCCAGCATCGGCATCAACAATTTCGGCATGCAAACTGTGACGCTACCGACTTCTGCTGGACCGCTTCCCGTGCAATTGACCGGCCCGCAGGCAGCGGCTGTAAATGCGCTACTCACCTCCGGCAACTCTTCTCTCCAGACTCTCGGCGTGCAATACGGAGTCTTCATGGGTTCCGCCTCAAGTGTCGCCCTAAACGGACTGGACTACGGTGCATTGGTGACGAATCTTTCTGGGGGCTCAATCACTCCGGTCAATCCCGTTGTCACGCCGCAAGGACCCTTGTTCCAGGAATTTCCGCTTCCGGTGTCGTGCCCGAGCGGCGCCACGGTGAACTCCCTCAATTGCAGCGGTTTCGCCGCCGTAGGTCCCAAGAGTTCCGTCGTGGCCGCCGGCGCCGTCCCCTTGCCGGCTTCCTTTGCCGCTCTTAATGGCGTACGCGGCAACTACCCGGTCATGGAGAAGACGAGCTTGTGGTCCGCTCGAATCGATCAGCGCTGGAACAATCGCAACAATTCATTCCTTCGCGTGGGCGTTTCTCCATCCTTGGTTACCGGCCTTCCCTCCACTTCTCAGAACCAGGTCTTCGGTCAGAATTCCGGCTCGCGCGCAGGCTACAACCAATCGCGCGACCTCAACTTTACGTTTCAGCACGACACGATTGTCAGCGACACCGCTTTCAACGAATTCCGCGCCCAGATCGCCCGCCGCGGCCTGCACTTCGGTTTTTCTCAGCTTCCGGGAGGCGACCGCATCGCAGTGAACATCCCGGGGTTTGCTTATTTTGGCCGGGAACCCTACTCGACGGTCGACCGCATCGAGCGCCGGTTTGAATTCACTGACAATGTGACCCTCGTCCACGGCAAACATACGTTCAAGCTCGGCGCGGACGCCAACGTCATTCAACTGCGTTCGTCGAAAGCGCAAATTTTCGAGCTCGACTTTGGCGGTGACGCGAACTTCGGCGGGTTTTCGGCTTCAACGTTCGGTTTTCCAGATACCGTTCCCGGCGTCACGGCACTGCCGGGCACGACGGGATTGCAATCCTATGGCCTCGGAATTCCCACCTCGTACATTCAGGGCATTGGCAATTCCAATCAACCGCTCGATAACCTTCCCTTCGGTTTCTTTGCGCAGGACAACTGGCGCCTGAATCGGCACCTGACCGTCAACTACGGCATTCGCTACGACGTGGAAATCAGCCCGCTCTTTGCTCCCGCCACCGCGGTCAACGCCGCTGCCGAACAAGCCCTTGGCGTCGTCGAGGGAATACCGCGCGACTTTAACAACTTTGCGCCACGCTTTGGTTTGGCTTGGGATCCAGCAGGCAACGGCAAGACCGTCATTCGCGCCGGCTACGGTATCTTCTATGATCATCCGCTGCTGGCCACCGCCTTCGACTCCGTGACTGCCGATGGTGGGCGCTCCGTACAACTGCTCTCTACGGGCGGAACGCCTTCCGCTTGCGGGCTCGTCACTCAACCCTGCGCCAACGGCCTAGACTCTCCTGCGAATCTCAACGGCTCCTCCATCTTCCAGGGCGTCCTGAATGCGCTGCCGAACATGTTTTACTTGCCCGATCAGCAGCGATTTGATCCGCTTGCCTCCGGCTCGCTCTTTGCCAATCAAAGTTATTTGACGGCGGGATTCCCTCTGCCCATTCTGCCGTTCACCCTTCCCCTGGGAAGAAACTTCGTCTACGGCTACGCGCATCAGGCGAATCTCACCATCGAGCGTGAACTTGCCGGCTCTTGGAAATTCAGCCTCGGTTACCAGTGGACCCGCGGATTGCACTTGAACCGCCCGCAGGACGTCAATTCCACGGATCCCCATCTGCTGGCGTTGAACGCGTTTAACGCCGCTGCCTCGGGGCTCAGCGTCGGTAACCCGCTGACCGTCGTTGTTCCTTCTAGCGCGCCGGCATTCTCTTGTCTCGCTGAAGGAAGCTCGAGTGTTTTCGTGATGATTCCCGGTGTGCTTGCCGACGGACATCCTGGCTCAACAAATTGTTCCTCGCCAAGTATTGGCTTCATCGGCACGCCAGCATTCTTCAACTTCTTCCGGCCTTCGGGCCCCAATCCATCCTTTGCGGCCCTGATTGCGGGCATTCCCGCCGGTGCCGTACCCTTCCCTTGTTTCTCGAGTGGTATCCCCGCGGGCTACGCGGGACAGGTCGCGCTCGCAAAGTGCGCAAGTTATCCCGGCGGCTTCGGGGTCCCCGTTCCCTTTAACAGCGTCGATGCGCAGCTCTCCAACGGCAACTCCTGGTACAACGCTTTGACCTTTAACCTCTCGAAGCGTTTCGCCAAGGGTTTCGAGCTGCTCTCCAGCTACACCTATTCCCACACCATCGACGACTCCACCGACCTGCAATCTCCCCTTGAGCCTCAGGACAGCCGCTTCCCCGACCTGGAGCGCTCCAATTCCGTGAACGACCAGCGCCACCGCTGGGTGAACAGCGCCGTCTTCCAATCGGCCGGCGCCAAGTCCGACGATGGTTTCTTCAAGCATCTCATCGCCGATTTCACCCTTTCTCCCATCGTCGAGTTCTCTTCCGGGCGGCCCTTCAACGTCATCACCGGCACGGATACGCGGCTGGACTTGGGCGCCTCACAGGCTCGGCCTTCGGTTGGCGGCGGCACGACTTCGCCCTTCATCCCTGGCGTAACGTTCGGTCCGGCCAACGTGTGTCTCAACAACGACGGCTCGACGTTCCAGGTTCCCCTGGTTTCTCCGCCGGCCGGCTGCAACGGAAACCTCGGACGCAACCGCTTCACATCGCCTAACTTTTACCAATGGGACATGCGCCTTTCCCGGCGCATCCCCCTCGACGAGCGCTTTAAGATCGACGTTATCGCCACTGCTTTCAACCTCTTCAATCGTACCAACGTTGCTGCGGTCAACCAGCTATGCGATCCCTTGGCCGGCTCGACCTGTAGCGCGGGCCAGCCAACAGCCTCTTACGACGCACGCCAGTTCCAGTTTGCCCTCAAATTGAGCTGGTAGTCCTTGAAACCATGCAGATCTCTCTTGCCGGGGCGCAGCAGGCTGCGCCCCTTTTTGCTTTCGGCGTGCCGCGCCGGCTAGTTCCGGCTCTCTAAGGCTGAGGCTTTGGCTAGCATGTCCGCCCGGTTTGCACCTTCCCCGATTGGGCGTAAAGTAAGAAGACCGTTTCCCGTTGAAGAATTGGAGATCACATGCACGTTGTCCTGACTAGCGCTGCGATTCTTGTGGCGGTCCTCGTGCTCTGACTGGTGCTCGAGAGTTCTCAGGGGCGCCAAAAGCGCGCGTCGCTTGAATCGCAGATGAACGCATCGCGCCGCGACTTGCAGACCATTGCATCGTCGCAAGTCCAGAGTACTGGACAATTGGAGGCCATCGCCAAGTATGTCGCGCCACGCCTCGACAGCGTCGCCCCCGCCCTGCAGGACGCCATCAAGAACTCCGCCCAGATTACCGGCCAGATGACTTCCGACGCGCAATCCAAAATGGCCGACGAGCTCAAGAACACCCGCGACCAGATCAGCCAGATTCAGCGGCAGCTCGGCGAAGTACAGCAAGCCGGGAAACAGATGTCCCAGACCGCCGAGACACTCGAAGGCATTTTGGGTGGCGCCAAGTCCCGCGGCTCGCTGGGCGAAGTGACGCTGGAGCGTTTGCTCGAAGACTCCCTTCCCTCTGCCCAGTACGCAACGCAATACCGCTTCTCCAGCGGAGAAGCCGCGGACGTGGTGATCAAGCTGCGGGACAAAAAATTGATGGCCATCGATTCGAAATTTCCTCTCGATGCCTATCGCAGAATCAGCACCGAAGGCGACGAAGCGCGCCGAGCCTTCGCCACCGCGGTGAAGGGTCATGCCGATGCCATCACCAAGAAATACATCGTGCCCGAGGAAGGCACGCTCGATGTCGCGTTGATGTTCGTGCCTTCGGAGAGCGTCTACTACGAGCTGCTCATGACGGAAGACAGCAAGGGACAAACCCTGGATGCCTACTGCCGCGACAAAAAAGTCATCGCGGTGTCGCCCAATACGCTCTACGCCCATCTCTGCGTTATCGCCATGGGCCTTCGCGGTATGCAGATGGAAGAAAATGCCAAGCGCCTGCTGGAAAGCCTTTCCGGAATGGAAAAACAAATGGAAAAATTCGCGGACAAGTTCGAAACTCTGGGCACGCATTTGAAGAACGCCCAGCAAAGCTACGGCGAGTCCGACAGACTCTTCGAGAGGGCCCAGAACACTCTGGAAACCATACTTGGCGCGGGTGTTCCTGAGCTCCCCTTCGAGAATCCCCAGGGCACGCCCGCACTTCCCCGCGAAGCCAGCATCAAGAAAGGCGCTTGATCGAAAAAATAGGAGGGTGCTCGTCGAAACCTGAAGTCTTACTTGAAGTGTATTTCGAAGTTGTGGATAGGCAAGAAGTTATGCGCTCCTGCCGGTTTTACGGTGAATCGGTCTCATCGCTAGTCATCTCCGGGCAACGGACGCCGGACGGGGGACACCAGGCGGATCGATATCAGGAAGCTGCCGTTTTTCCGTCCCACGACTTCAAATCGGCCGAAATTGTCCGCGCCGCCGCTGCTTGAGGCGCGCGTCGTACTGCCACCGGAAAGCTCCGCGATTTCCGGCGCGAGGTTCCGCGCCTCAAGCACGATTTTCGCCCCCGTCCCACGCACACGCACTCGAAGCACGCGATGCTCGCCCGGTTTCAACGCCGAGGAGTCGGCCTCAAGTTCAAGCCCGAGCAGGGTGATGGAAAACGGCGGCGACTGGCGTTTCGCGCAGGAGACTTCCACCGTCGCAGGGCCGGGTCGTAGATCTTGGGGAGGAAGCACCACCAGCGAAGTTGGCGAAGAGGCGAGCACGATCGCAAACTGCCCCCCGATCGTTACTTGATTGGCGTCGGCATCGCCGCAGAAACCTTTCCCAAACATTTCGAAGCGATCGGTCAACGAAGCCACGCGTGGCGCGGATGAAACTTCGACCGAAGCTGAGGCGGCCTCGCTGGGCGATAGAATTGCGGTGGTGACTTGCCCCTTGCGCCCGGCAATCGAACCAAAAATCACGCCGGGACTCAGCGGCGCCACGAAAAGAGCCCTGCCCGTTGCATCCGTCGTGAACCGGTCCCCATTCGAGAAATTCACCGTAACACCCGGGGTCAGCCGCCCGTTCACGTCCAGCACGGCGAGTGTGGCGCGCTCGCCCGAAACGATTCGCCGCGGCAGCAGCAGCATCCGCGCTCCGGAAGCCGCTGGCGGAGGCTGCTGGGCACTAGCCCCGTGCGCAAACACGCCGGCAATGAGACAGGCAAAGAAGGAGGCGGGGCCGCGGCGGCACATGAACATGCGTGGGATTGTAGTGGAGAACCTCATGCCGATGAAAGCGATCGACGCGCCAACGGCGGAACATCGCGCACTTCATCTCTTCGCGAGGACAGGGGTTTCTTCGGGCAAATAAACCAGCACGGTCCGCCCCATCACGCCCGCCGACAATTTCCGCAGCGTGTAACGAAACGGCCGCGACGCACTCCCCCCGGAGCACGACTCCAATCGGTAATACGTATCCTGGTAACGCACCGTCCGCGGCGGGTTCCAGTCTGCCTTTCTCCGGCACGCGCGAATTTCGAGCATTTCATCCGGCGCGCTTCCGCTAAAGCAAAGTTCATCCGGGACCTCTCCGAGTCCTCTGGCCATTGCTTTCTCGCGAATGGCCCCGACATACGAGGAGAAATTCCCTTGGCCATACTCTGCCGCCGATGCTTCCTTCGTGCCCCGCCCGGTGATCATCCCAATCACCTGGTCCACCACGAACAGCGGGAGAATCCCCAGATTGGTCTCTGTGAATGCCGCGCTTACCAACCGAACACTGCCCTCGACTCCGGCATACGCGAGCAGCCACGTCAGCGGATGCGTCGCCCAAATCACCAGCGCCGTAAAACCGATCTCGTGATCCGTAACTCCGGTGGGCAATTTCCCGGCGAGTGCGGCATCCAAGCCGTGGTTCACCATGAGCGTCATGAAGTACGAATACCAGTACATCAGGGCTGCGAGTGCGATCACCGCCTCCGCAAACCCGCTGAGGACCGTCGCCCTGCGCCACTCCACGGCGGAACCGGCGGGCAGCAACTGACGCCACCTTCGCGGGAACAGCGCCAGGAATGGTCCAAGAAGATAAGTCAGCACGGCAACCCACCGCTCCCTAGTTTAGAGGATGTCGTCGGCCGTTTGCTTCTCTAGCCGCGGATTGGGCCAATGAGTAATGGGCAATGCCGGCTAAGTCGATTTCCTGTCCAGCCGGTAAACCTGGGCATCCAGAAAAACGCGGAAGAGTTCGGGATCGATCTCTTCGTCACGCGCGCTGAGTTTCAAAATGTCCAGGGCGCGGTCGGTGGGAACCGCGCGCTTGTAAGGACGGTCCGAAGCGCACAGCGCGTCGAAAATATCGCAAATCGTCATCATCTTGGCCTGCACGGGGATCTGCCCGGAATTCAGCCCGAACGGGTAACCCTTGCCGTTGAGCTTTTCATGGTGGGCGCGGGCAATCTCCGGGATGGCCCGGAATTCCGGCGTCCACGGAATCTGCGACAGAAAATTGAAACTGTGCACCACATGCGATTCGATCTGACGGCGCTCATCGGCATCCAGACTGCCGCGGGGAATCGAAAGAAACCGGACTTCCTCGGACGAAAGGTAGGGGCGGTCCGTCCCGCGCGGATCGCGATAGGTTTTCTGGGCAATCTCGTTCAGCACTTCAAAATCCCCGGAAGGCAGAAGCGTCGGTTCGTTGGCCTTGGTGATGAATTCCGCAGATCGATCCAGTTCGCCGCGCAACCGATGCGATTCCTCGTCGAGCATGCGCAGGCGCTCGGCGGCTTGTTTCCGGGAGAGCGAAAGCAACGCTTCCACTTTTTGCTCTGCGATTCGCGCCTCAATGTCCCGCCGAATGTAGTCGAAGCGGTCCAGCACACGCACCAAGTGCAGTGGGTAGAGCTTTTTTGCCTTTACCAGCACTTCTTCGCGTACTCCCACCTTGCCGAAATCGTGCAGCAAGGCGGCATAGCGCAGCTCTTTCATCTGTTCCCGGGAAAACCGCAAGTCCCCGTAAGGGCCGCGCGGCTCACGGTCCACCGCCTCGGCCAATGCCAAGGTCGTTTTGCAAACTCGCTGCGAATGGCCGGACGTCGTCGGGTCACGCTGTTCGATGGCCTTCACTGCCGCGCTCACAAATCCGTCGAAGAGGTTCTCAATGTCTCGATACAGCTTTGAATTTTCGTAGGACACCGCCGCCTGCGAAGCCAGCGACAACCCCAGCCGCACGGCGCGCTCCGGAAAGGGATGCACCCATCGCCGCACTCTGCCAGCATCGGTCAGCCGCGCCTGGAGATTGCGCTTGCAATTGATCAACTGCAGCACGCCGAGGACTTCGCCCTTCCCGTTTTTCATCGGCAGCGTGATCAGCGAGCGCGTGCGGTAGCCGGCTTGCTGATCGAACGTGGCATTGAAGTGAAACGGCCGTGCCTTTGGAAGGCGATACGCGTCGGCAAGCTCGATCACTTCCCCATGCAGCGCGCAATACCCCGCCATGGAATCTTCCGTCAGCGGAAGCGTGTGTTCGCTGAAGGGAAACTGTACACTGTCGTTTTGCGTCAGCTTAAACCGCAGCAAGGGAACAGCTAGCCCAGACTCCGCGGAAATGCTCTCTTCCGCAAGATACAGAGAGCCGGCGTCCGCCGCGGTGATTTCCCTGGCCTTCTTCAGGATCAGATCCAGCAGCTGCTCTACATCCCGCGTTTCGGATAGGGCAATCCCGACGCGGTTCAGTTCTTCGAGATCACGGGTGGCGCGCGTCGCGCGGTGTGCTTTGTTTCGTGCTTTCGGGATGGCTTTGGGCAGCGATTTTTTGATTTCAGCCATAGAAAAAGGGCGATGCGCCCGAGAGGCACGGCGCTCAGATCGAAAGTATAACGAAAGCTCGTACGGCGGGCACCCCAAGTGTGCCTCCCTGGCGATTGTCCCCAAACTAAGGAGGACGTGTCCGTTCCCACGCGCATGTGGCGAAAGAGCGAGTAATCAGTAGGGTTCACAGCCTTTCGCCGGCCCTGGGGCTCTGCTAGCGTGAGAAAGGAGTTGCGGGGTATAAGTGTGGGCCGGGGCGTAATCTCAGGGTGGCGATGGGAGTTCGTGTGCGAATCGCGAGTGGCGGCGTGACCAATGTGGGTCGCGTGCGTACAAACAACGAAGATTGCTACAAGATCGTTGAGCCGCTGAATCTCTTCGTGCTTTCCGACGGCATGGGCGGCGAAGCCCACGGTGAAATCGCCAGCTCCATGGCCGTTGAAACAGTCGTGAAACACTGCCTTGACGCGGAGACCAACCCTGCGGCCCAGGTGATCGGCGCCGTACAACCCTATTGGAGCGCCCGAACAAAGCACCTTACTACGGCCGTCCATCTGGCGAACAGGAACATTTTCAAGTCCGCCGAAGAGAATCCGGATCGCCACGGCATGGGAGCGACTCTGACGGCGGTGTGGATTGATGGCGCGAAACTCAGCATCGCTCACGTCGGTGACAGCCGCGCCTACTTACTCCGCAGCGGCAGCTTGCTTCAGCTCACGCGAGATCACTCTCTGGTGGCCGAGCAGGTGCGGCGCGGCATTTTGACCCCCGCCGAGGCCGAAGAAAGCAACATGCAAAGCGTTCTGCTGCGCGCGCTTGGCGCACAAGCGGTAATCGAAGTAGATGCCGAGGAACACACACTTTTCCCCCGGGATGTTCTGCTGCTCTGCTCGGATGGGCTGACGCGCACGGTTACGGAGCCCGAAATCGCGGGAACGCTCCAGGCGGAGACCGACCCTGCCCGGTCTGGGGAAAAACTGGTCGCACTCGCCAATGAACGCGGCGGCCCGGACAACATCACGGTAGTGACGGTGCGGCTCGAAAAGGATTCCAAGGGATGGTTCTCGTGGTTGCGTCGTGGGACCAGTAAATATCTAGGTTCAAATGGCAGCGCTGGAGGAAATTGAGATGCCGAAGCTCAGCCTCATGTTTGAGAACAAAATCGTGAAAGAGGTTCCCGTGGGCAGCCGGCCGGTAACCATCGGCCGCTCCCCGGACAACGATTTGCCCGTCGATAACCTGGCGGTATCCAACTATCACGCGAAAATCTATTTCGAGGCCGGCCGCATGGTCATTGAAGACCTCGACAGCCTCAACGGCACTTTTGTGAACGATCTCCGCGTCGAGCGCGCTACTCTGCACGACGGCGACAACATCCATATCGGCAAACACAAGATCAAAGTCGATACCAGCGGCGATGCCCCGGTACCCTGGGACTCCGGCCGCAAAGCCGCCGCGCCGCGCATCGACGAAACCATGATGCTTGACACCAAGGAACGCCGTCAGATGCTCCAGCAGGCTGCTGCCATGGGCGAATCCATGCAGTTTGCCTCGGGTCGCATGAAAGTCCCAACACTGGTCGTGCTCAATGGCCAGACCGACCAGAAAGAGTATGTTCTGACCAACAAACTCACGGTTATCGGAAAATCCCCGATGGCCACGGTTCGCCTCAAAGGCTGGTTCAAGCCTCAGATGGCCGCGCAGATCAATCAGCGCGATGACGGCTACTACCTCGGTCCCGGCGACAAAGTGCCCAAAATCAACGGCGCTCCCGTCTCCGGCCCGGTGCGCCTCAATGACGGCGATCTCGTCGAAGTCTCGGGCGTCCGGCTGAACTTCATCTTCCGCGAGTAGCACCAGACGCGCGATGGCAGCTCCGTCAGACGGTTTCTGGCAGCGGCGGGGCGTCCTTGGCCTCTACGAATTGCTGCTAACGTGGTGGCGCCACCGCGTCTCGTTCGTCATCAGTGTTCTCATCACGCTTCTTGCGCTGGTGCTGTACTACTTTACTTTCGTCGGGGAACGCACTACTCCTATTTTCAATTTTATCCAGCGCTTGGAATACGACTCGCTGGATACGCGTTTCCGCTACCGCCCGCCGAGCGCCACGCCCATCGATCCGCGCATCGTTATCGTGGACATCGATCAGCATTCGCAGGAAGTGCTCGGAAAGTGGCCTTTTTCCAGAACCCATTTTGCAAACATGCTCGACGTACTCCGTGAAGATGGCGCGAAAGTCGTGGCCTTTGACGTCACCTTCAGCAAACCGGATCAGAGCGCCGCTCCGATCCGTGCGTTGTGGGCACAGATGGAAGCCCGCCGAAAACGCGGGGAAACGATCGATCCAGTACTCTCCGCGGAAGTTCAAAAACTCGCCTCCCAATACGACGCGGACAGGCAGTTCGCTACCGCCATTCAACGCTTCGGCGCGGTTGTGCTTGGAAATTTCTTTCTTCACACCGAAGCGGACCTCCGCGGCCTGGATGACAAAACGCTAGACACCTACGCAAATCAAATCGCCTTCTATTCTTTCCCGAGCGTGCGCCCGCTCCGCCCGGAAACCGGCAAGCAGGATCGCATCAGCCTCACGGAGAAATTTCAGCCTGACAATCTCTTGCCCAAGGGCACAGAAGCAAACCTGGAAGTCCTTACCAGCGCGCTCAGTGAAGAAGCTTCCTCGACCGGATTCTTTAACGTGTATCCCGACGTGGACGGCGTGGTCCGCCAGGCCAACCTCATCATTCCTTACGGACGCTCCAAGGACTTCAGCGATTGGGACATTTACGCCGCACTTGACGTGCAGACCGTGCGATCGTATTTCCGGCTGAGGAATGAACAGGTTGTTTTGGAATATGGACCGGTGGGCGCTTACCGAATTCTCTTCGGCCAATCCGCGCAGGTTCGCACCGACGACCTCGGACGCGTGGTTATCAACTTTCACGGACCAGGGTACACCTACCCTCACTATTCGCTCGCCGACGTTGTGGAAAGGAAAATCTCTCGCGAAACGTTTGGCGGCAAGATCGTCCTGGTCGGCGCCACCGCGACAGGCATTGGCGATCTGCGAGCGACGCCTTACGGAGGGCTGGACTACCCCGGCGTGGAAATCCATGCGAACGTGATCGACTGCATTCTGCACCAGTCGTTTCTTTATCGCGGCGCGAAGCAAACGCTAGCGGACGTTCTGCTCATCTTTTTCTTCGGCATTCCCCTGGGAATCTGGATGGCCCTCGTTACCCCACGCTGGATGTGGTTTGGTGCGTTCCTGATCGCGCCTTTGGTTGCGGTCGACTATTTTGCATTTCTGCGCGGCTGGTGGCTCAACTTCGGTGTGCCGGCGCTCACGCTGAGTTCCAACGTACTTCTCGTCTCCCTGTATCGGGCGCTGTTCGAGGAAAAAGAAAAACGCCGCGTCCGCTCCGCGTTTGGTCAATATCTCAGTCCTGAAGTCATCCGCCGCCTGCTCGTCAATCCGCGTCTTGTCGAACCAAAGAAAACCGACATTACCGTCATGTTCAGCGATATTCGCGGCTTCACGACTATTTCCGAGAAACTCGACGCTCAGGATCTCGCGAATTTCCTGAACCAGTATCTTTCGGACATGACTCGTCTGGTTTTCGAACACCACGGCACTCTCGACAAATACATTGGCGACGCGGTGATGGCCTTCTGGGGAGCGCCGTTCGAGGAGCCCGGCCACGCGGCCAGAGCGTGCAACACGGCGCTGAAAATGATGGAGCGTGTCCGCGAGATGCAAAAAAAATGGGAATCCGAAGGCAAGCCGCATCTCGACATTGGCATCGGACTGAACACCGGGGTGGCCAGCGTCGGCAACATGGGCTCCGCGCTTCGCTACGGCTACACCGCCCTGGGCGACACCGTGAACCTCTCCTCGCGCCTGGAAGGGCTGAATAAAGACTACGGCACACACATCCTGGTCAACGAAACCACGTATGCGGCCGCCAAGGACGATGGCTTCGTCTTTCGCGAACTTGATCTCATCCGCGTGAAAGGCAAGCTCCAGCCAGTCGGTATCTACGAACTCATCAGCCGCGCCGCCGAGAACTCGGTTTACGGCACCCCGAACGAAGTACGTAACCGCCTCGAACTCTTCGAGCAGGCCCACCAGCTCTATCGGAAGCGCCGCTGGCAGGACGCGCAAGAATTTTTCCAGACCATTCTAAATAAGTGGCCGGATGACGGCCCGTCCCGCGCCTATTGGAAGCGCTGCCAGGAATACCTTTTCGACGAGCCTCCTTCCGGCTGGGATGGCGTCTTCACGATGACCCACAAATAGTCTCGCGCTTTTTCTCACTCCTGCCTTCCCTGCCGTCAGGATTCGCCGTCCAATTTGGATGGAGACGTAGGTGTGCCTTGTGCCAGAATGTCCGCATCGAATGGGTGACAGAACAGCGGAGCAGGCCCTTCGATACTTCTAAGTGATACGAGGCGAGAGACTTAATTCGGGCGGCGCGGTATTTCGAGTTGGCTGACGTACCCAAACAAACGCCCCCAGGAATCTAAGTGGAATCGGCGATCGGTGAGCAACCCCCCGGGCACCGCTGGGACGCCGTTGTGGGAGCGCGAGCTAAGACTTATGTGGATTGTCCGACTAGCACTGCGCAGGCCATACACCTTTGTTGTGATGGCCCTGGCCATCATTCTGCTGACGCCGGTCGTGCTGTTGCGTACGCCCGTCGACATTTTTCCGGACATCGACATCCCGGTCATCAGTCTCGTCTGGACCTACAACGGCCTGGAACCGCAGGAGATGGAGCAGCGCATCACCTCCAATGTCGAACGCGGCGTCACGACCTTGGTGAGTGACGTCGAGCACATCGAGTCGCAATCGTTGTCGGGCATCGCCGTCATCAAAGTCTTCTTTCAACCCGGCGCCAACATTCAGACGGCACTGGCGCAAACTGCCGCCATTTCGCAAACCTTTTTGAGATTTCTCCCGCCGGGAACCACGCCGCCCCTGGTGATCATCTATTCGGCATCGACCGTACCAGTCATCCAGATCGGCCTGACCAGCGATACCCTCAGCGAGCAGCAGCTTTTCGATTTCGGCAACTATTTTATCCGCACGCAGCTTGCGACCGTGCCGGGCGCTGCCACGCCCTTCCCCTATGGGGGCAAACAGCGCGTTATCAGTGTCGACATCAATCCAACGTCGCTCCAGGCTAAGGGGCTTTCTGCGGTTGATATCGTCAACGCCGTCAGCGCGCAAAATCTGATTCTCCCGACGGGCACTGCAAAGCTCGGCACCCTTGAGTACAACGTGGAGATGAACGGCAGTCCGCAAACCGTCGAGGAACTCAACGATCTCCCGGTCAAGACCGTCAATGGCGCGACGATTTACATGCGGGAAGTCGCGCACGTGCGCGACGGCTTTTCCCCGCAGACCAATGTCGTTCTGTCCAATGGACAGCGCGGCGTGCTCATGAGTATCTACAAGACGGGTAGCGCTTCAACCATCGACATCGTCGACCGCGTCAAACAGATGCTCGAGTACAACAAAGGCGCGATCCCTGAAGGCCTGCACATCTCCACCTTTTTCGACCAGTCGCTCTATGTCCGCGCTTCCATCCAAGGTGTCATCCGCGAAGCGATTATCGCGGCCTGCCTCACTGCCGTCATGATTCTGCTCTTCCTCGGAAACTGGAAAAGCACTCTGATCATTGCCGTTTCCATTCCGTTATCGATTCTCGTCAGCATTCTTTGTCTCAGCGCGCTTGGCCAGACCATCAATATCATGACGCTGGGCGGTCTTGCGCTTGCGGTCGGAATTCTCGTCGATGACGCCACCGTTGAAATCGAAAACATCAACCGCAACCTAGCCATGGGCAAGGATACGGTCCAGGCGATCCTTGACGGCGCGCAGCAGATTGCCGTGCCCGCTTTTGTTTCCACGCTCTGCATTTGTATCGTCTTTATTCCGATGTTTTTCCTTTCCGGCGTGGCT
>Ga0066659_10000576_pt1 | contig 13949 bp, 12 predicted proteins | sample GraSoiAngelo_108_FD_75176 | JGI IMG/M metagenome (GOLD analysis project Ga0066659, IMG submission 75176) | Grasslands soil microbial communities from the Angelo Coastal Reserve, California, USA - 14_0903_09_40cm | ecosystem: Environmental > Terrestrial > Soil > Grasslands | place: USA... | reverse complement strand
GTTCGCCACTTGCACTTCATTGCGCGCCGATTGCAGATTCAGCAGTGCCGTCTTCACATCCAGCGCGATCTGATTCCGCAGATCATCTTTCTGTTGGTCCAGCTTCTTGATCTCAAGGTCCGCGCGAACGATCTCCGCGTGTATCCGTCCACCGGTAAACAGCGGCATATTCACGTTGGCTTGATAGGTGTAGGTGGGCAACGTTGTGTTGCCTGACGTTCCCACATATGCGAAATTCCCGTCGAACCGTAGGGACGGCAACCGCGAGCTCTCGGACGCTTTCTTCTGATATTCTGCAGCCTTGATTTGCGATTCGAGTGCCTTCCACTCCTGGCGCTCCGCCAGCGCGAGTTCGATGCTCGGCTCGACTTCCGGCTGCGGGGTGTCGAAGAAACTGAGCGAATCGCCGAGCTCGATGGCCTGCCGCGGATCCAGGTTCAATAAGCGGCTCAAGGCGAACAGAGACGTCTCGCGGTCGGTTTCCGCCTCGATCAACCGCTGCTTCTCGTTTTGCAACTCCACATTGGCGCGCAACGTGTCGATTCCCGTGCCCACGCCTTCCTTCTGTAAGTCCGCCGCCTGGTCATAAAGGGCCTGTGCCAGGCTCACGCGCGATTGCGATGCCTGCACATTGGCCACTGCGCGCAACGTCCCGATGTACTGCGAAACCACCAGCAGAATGACTTGCTCTCTGGTCGAAAGGCTGTTCGCTTTGCTTGCACTGACGGTGTCTCGCGCCGCCTGATATCTCCGCCATAGCGTCAGGTCGAAAACCGGCGTCCCGAAACTCGGACCCGCGGAAAACACTTGATAAGGTCCAAGCGTCTTGGGAAATCCGGGGAACGGCGTCTTGCCTCCAAACTGCGCGAGCAGGTTTACTTTCTGCGCTTCGTCCGAGATCGTGGCATTCGCTTGCGGCAAAAGATCGGCGCGCGCCATGTTTTTGTCTTGTTCACTCTGGGCTGCTAGCAAAATCGCGATCTGCGCCGTGGGATTCTGCTTAAGCGCCAGCCCCACCGCTTGATCCAGCGTCAACCGCAACACCTGCGTGGGTGCGTTCCCCGGCAACGGGCTCTGCTTGTTTATGCCTTGTGCGTGCGTCAGAGTGGGCCCCAGCATCAGACCGAAAAATAGGGTGTAGAAAATGATGTGCGCGCGCTTCGGCCGATCCTTGGCTGCGCTCCCCTTCTTCTCTTGTGCCACGATTTCGTTCACGATGGCTTGGTTCAGGCAGCCTTCGGCAAGCAACTGCCCGCCCTGCCGGTGAATTTCCTTCAGTAGCACCTTTCCGGCGGCATCAATAAAGCTCACGCCGCAGAGATTTAGCTGGAACTTCTCCCGCGGCGAGGCGGCGTGCAATTCGCGCCAGCACTGTTCGAGGGCCACCACCCATGGCCCTGCCAGTCGTCCCTCGACACTAAGCAAGATCCTCCCGCGCTTCGTTTCCGTTGTAATTCTTAGCATTGACTCCGCCCCGCTCTTCGCTTGTAGATGCATGATAATCACCATCCGATGCAAAATGTGTTAATGTGTAAATTAAACTAAAACAAAGACTTAGATGGAGTTTAGGGAATTGCGTGCTTGCGATGAATGCTAATATATGGGCATTCTATCAAATACGGTCTGCCAATGAACGACTATATATGGTCTTTCCGCCTCTTGCAGGATTGCCCGCCAGCTATTTCCCTTGGCAAATTGCATTGTGCCGCGACGCTTTGATCAAGCTTGCGAGATGGTCCCCGGAGTCCCGCCCGTTTACATCTTCTGCCGGAGATCCGCCCACTTCAAAATCGCGTCCAGCGGCGGACACAGTGCCTGCCCCCAGGCCGTGAGACTGTACTCTACCTTGGGAGGTACTTCAGGATAAGCCTTGCGCACCACGATGCCGTCCGTCTCCGTGCGGCGAAGCTGTTGGCCGAGCATCTTCTGTGTGATGTTCGGAATTGCGCGCTCTAGGTCGGAGAAACGCAGCACCTTGTCCCCGAACAGATGAAAGAGTATCACCAGCTTCCAGCGCCCTGCGAGAAGACGAAGGGCTGCTTCCACATCTTGGGCGGCGGTTACAGGCTTGTACTTCCTTGCCATACTCTTTGGTGCGTAACGTACATGAATGTGCGTACTTGCGATTCAGTGAGTGTACGGCCAGACTTTCCTTAGTGCAACGTGTATAAGCGGAGAAAGCCGTGTCGCTCACACTTCCTAAGAATCATCAGCTATCTCGCCGCGGTCGGAACAAAGGATGCGCAGATGCTCGCGCTTTGCTTTGCGGACCGTGCCTAGTTCATGACGAAGGCCGCGACGATCGCGGGCTCGATGCCAAAAGTCCTGGAAGAAGGAGACGAAATACAAGTCTATGCCGGCTGATCTCGACTACACGTTCACGCTCGCAAACGGCAAAATCACTTCGCTGGAGATTGCATGATGGCAGCAACCTACCCTTTTTCCGTTGACGGGAACGAATTCAAAGGCAAGCGGGTCCTGGTAACCGGCGGGACCAAAGGCATGGGCGAGGCCATGGTCCGCAGGCTGACAATGGGCGGCGCTTCGGTCGCGACCACGGCGCGTTCGCCTCTTCCCAAAGGCCAGCAGCCAGCGCTGTTTATCCAGACCGACATTGCTACCGCACAGGGCGTGCAAGAGGTCGTGGATCAGCTTCTTAAGAGCTGGGACGGCATCGATATCCTGGTGAACAGCGTTGGCGGATCCAGCGCTCCCAGTGGCGGCTTCCGGGTGCTCACGGACGAGGAATGGCAAAAGGCACTGAACGTCAATCTGATGGCGGCGGTGAGATTCGACAGGAGTTTGCTACCAGGCATGCTGGAGCGCCGCTCCGGTATCATCCTTCATATCGCCTCCATTCAGCGTCGTCTGCCGCTTTACGACTCGACGCTGGCGTACGCCGCAGCGAAAGCGGCCCTTACCACCTATAGCAAGGGCCTTGCGAACGAGGTCGGGCCGAAGGGCATACGGATGAACGTGATCTCGCCGGGTTTCATTGAGACCTCAGGCGCACACGGGATGATCGTTCAGCTCGCGAAGAGCAAAGGAGTGCAGGAAAGCGCCGCGCGCCAACAGATTATGGACATGATCGGCGGCATCCCCGTCGGCAGGCCGGGCAGCCCGGAAGAGGTCGCAGAGCTGGTAGCCTTCCTGGCGTCCGATCGCGCCGCCTCTATTCACGGAGCCGATTACACGATTGATGGTGGAACGATTCCCACTGCTTAATCAAAATGCGCGTATGCCAGATCTGCTCCCGCATAGCGCTTCTTCGCAGAAAGTTTGGGTGGGAAACCGAGCTCCATCCGGCTTGCCGCATCGAGCGCCTTTGATTGTTCGGCTCCCGAGCGTCCGGTCCGAAATCCCATGAAAGAACCTTGCCTTTCGAATTGTTCTCTTACTTTTTCACCGCAATGGCCTGCAATTCGAAATGCCCGCCCCGCAGGAGCGATCCGGCTCCGATGAATTCCCGCGCCGGCAGGTCCTTGGTCGTGAAGTAGCTCTTGTAAATCGGATTGAACTTTTCAAAGAGCGAGAGATCCGTGCAGGCGATCTGCACGTACACCAGGTCGTCCATGGTCATTCCTGCTTGCGCCAATACCGTCTTCTCCCCGTCCAGCAGGTTCTTGATCTCGTCCTCAATCTTTTCCGGTGCCTGTCCGGTCTTGGCGTCCAGCCCCAGGCGCCCCGCCAAGTACAGCGTATTCCCTGAGAGAATGGCGTCGCTGAACGGGAGTTGCGCCGGTTTGTCTGGAAGATTGAATGCCTTTCTCGTGGGCTGTATGGTCACCTGCGAAAACGCGCCATGTACCGTGAGAATTCCCGCCACCGCCAAAACAATCACCAGAAAACTGATGCGACGATTCATACTTTCCCTCCATTCGAATGATCCGTCCGATGTGCCGCGCGAAGTGTAATACCCAAATTCGCCTTCGGCAAGCCGTCCGCCGAGACCTCGCTTGCCCGGCCAATGGCTATATTCAGCGCATCTCGGAATTCGTTCAAATTAAAACGCGATGAACCCGGTTCTAATAAAGTACAACGAAGTCAGGCCGACCGTGAGCCACAGCAGCACTCCGAGCAGGAGGGGGCGCCAGCCCACCTCTCTCAGGGTGGAGCGGGTGATACCACTGCCGATGAGGAACAGCGTCGCGGTGAGGCCGAGTCGGCCAAGAGCGAAGAGCCAATGCGTGGGATGCTCGAACGCAGGGAAATACGTATTGCAAACGGCGGCCAGAACAAAAAACGCGATGAACCAGGGGAACGGGATGCGGGGACGGCTGTCGCCACTGGCCGGAATTCTATGGGACCGGCTGTGCTTGACGGCCGCCGTGAAAAGTGCGAGCGGAACGATCCAGAGAGCGCGGGCGAGTTTTACGGTGGTGCCGATAACCAGGGCCTGGGGTCCGTATTTCGCGGCGGCGCCGACGACCGAGCTGGTGTCGTGGATCGCCAGCGCGGCCCACAGTCCGAATTGCGATTGCGAAAGACCGAGCGCGTTTCCGATCGGCGGAAAAATCAGCATGGCGATCGAGTTCAAAATAAAAATCGTGCCGAGCGATACCGCCATTTCTTCTTCATGGGCTTGAAGAATCGGCCCGATGGCGGCGATGGCACTGCCGCCGCAAATCGCCGTGCCGGCAGTAATCAGAAATGATGAATTGCCGCGCACCTCGAAGAGCTTGCCGAGCGCCAGACCTGCAACAAGCGCAAAGGAAATCCCCAGCGCGGTGTAGACAAATCCGCTGCGGCCCGCTTTCAGAACTTCGTGCAGGTTCATGCCAAAGCCGAGTGCCACGACCGAACATTGCAGAAGTGTGCGCGCGATGCCGCGACTTTCACTGATGTAGGGATGCTTGAAGCTGAGGCCGAAAAGAATTCCCAGGGTGAGCGCGGTCGGCAGCGAAACGATTCCCGTGAACGAAAGCGCGAGAGCGAGAACAAAAAGAATTTTCGGGAGAGTGGGCATCGATTGGGAAAAGAGTATCAGCACGGGAGCCGGCTGGGCCAGCAGCAAACCAGGGAGCCAAGAAGTTGCCGTTCGCCTCTTGCACGTGCATCTTGCCAGGCATCATTTTTCTTTCTCTTTCGGGGATGGGCCGGGCGGAACGGAGGGCTCGGACTTCGAGGGCGCGGAATGTGCGAGGGCGGCGACAATCTTCTCGGTGACGCCTTTGCTGATTTGACAGTTGCGATCGTAGATGCGGCATTGCGCGAGAGTGTATTGGCAGCCGCAAGTGCATGCTTCGGCGTTGAATTTATGGAGCGCGACGATTTTTTGTTCCGGCGTGAGTTTGGAAAGATCGACGCCGGGGAGCTCGGTGGCACGGACGGCGTTCTTGATGAAGATCTGGCCGGTGTCGTCGAAAGTTTCTACTTTGACGTTGCCGATGGGCAAGCCCAGAAGCGAGCGGACTTCTAATTCATAGAGAATCGGGTTGTGGAGCCCTTCGTGCTTCTGAACAATGCGTCCTTCGGTATCGAGGAGAAAGGATGTAGGAAGAGCCGCGATCCCGCCGTACAGCATGCGGGTTTCATTGGGGGCCAGCGCCACGGGATAGTTGATGCCGTATTTCTCCACGACTGCCTGGATGGTGGCCGGATCGTCCTCGTCAACGATGAGGCTGAGAATCTGGAAGCGATCCTTGTACTTGGCCTGGAGATCGATGAGATCGTAAAGCTCTGCCCGGCAGGGTCCGCACCAGGTGGCCCAGAAATTCAGAAGGATGACTTTGCCTTTGGAGTCCGCGAGCGTGACGGGCTTGCCGTCGAGGCCGGTTAGCTTGAAGTCCGGCGCGGGATCGGGGTTACGAACAAAGCGGATGGCGGATTGCTGGTCCTGCTGAGAAGCGGCGAAGATAGGAGAAGGGCAAAGGAACAACCAAGCGACAAGAAAAAGAACAGCGCAGCGATGGAGAGCACGTCTCATAGGGTCATCTATAAGGAGACCACAGTGGAGGGACAACGCCAAGAGGACGATTGGAATTTCTGGTTAACAAATTACCCCCTGCCTTTTTTTCGAAAGTGCGCCTTTTGCTTTCTGGTACTTGCAGTACTGCAAAATTTCACCGGGTTTGCAGGATTTGCCCCCGGACGGGCGCGGGAAAGACTCTATCCATTTTATTTTGAGTTCGTTACGAGGATAGCGTAAGGCAGAAGCGGTGCCTTGTAACAGGTGGGAGGTGCATATGCATTTGACTAAACGGCACTACCTTATGATCGGAGGCGCGATCCTGCTGGCAGCGGCACTGACGGTGTCTGCCGCCACACTGCGGCACGGGTCCGACCCCGTGGCGCTGCCGGAGCACACGGCGATTCGCGTGACTCTGGACCAAGCTCTGGCGAGTAACCAGAGCAGGCCGGGAGACCACTTTGATGCAACGGTCTCCGAGCCGGTGGTCGTCGACGGCAAGACGGTGATCCCTCAGGGTGCACATGCTGAGGGGTTGGTAGTGGACGCACAGCAGTCTGGAAGGTTGAAGGGCCGCGCGCGGTTGCAGCTTGCGCTGCAAACCGTGGACGTGGATGGGCGGAACTACAATGTCCGCACCCTATCGCACCCGAGGATCGGCCGGGACCATAAGAAACGCAACTGGGAGTGGATCGGCGGCTCGGCCGCTGGGGGAGCCGTGATTGGCGCTCTGGCTGGCGGAGGCACCGGCGCGCTGATTGGCGGACCCGTCGGAGCGGGGGCCGGAGCGACGGTTGCGTTAGTGACGGGCAAGAAAGACATCAAGCTTCGGGCGGAGACGCCGCTCAAGTTTGAGCTTGCCGAACCCGTAACAATCAAGGTGAAGGGCTGACAGTTCGTCATAGCCTTTCACAGACAGCGTCGAAAGGGCGGGCATGCCCGCCCTCTTTTTTTGCGGAAAGGTCAACAGCCCCGCGCTTTGCACCGAGGGATGCGGTATGCCTGCGGAAGGTCTGAAAACTGTCTTCGGGGGCTATAACCGCTACAAGAAACAGAAAGAACAATAAATCCGCAGAGGGCGTTGATAGCGGAATTGCTTGACATCGGGAGAGTGCGGGCATACTGTCGGCGCACACTGGCTGGTGCCGCGGGCGCGGGCCCTATATTCCAGGTTACCCACTAGACCGAGAGTCGTATCCTCTCACCATCCGCAAACCTGCGAATGAGCGACGAGGAACGACTTTCCAACGCGTTCGACTACGCGACTACCTGGCCAGCCAAGGAGAGATGCATGAATAGACGATGGATTGGTGTGGTTGCGGGCTTGCTGCTGGCGGCGCTGGCGGTCGTTAGTTCGCCGATAGCTTTTTCGCAGATGGAACCGACGCCAACGGTGTATACGTTTGTAAGCCAGTTCCAAGTTCCGCGGGCGAATTGGGCGCAATACTCGGAGGATACCGAGAAGACGCTCGTTCCGATTATGGAGAAGTCGTTGGCCGACGGAAACATCGTTAGCAGGTCTACCTTTGAGCAGGTCGTGCATACGCCCGACGCATATACGCACGGCGCAGCGTGGTCGTCGAACTCCATCGCGGGGTTGCTGAAGGTGCTCGACGAGATTCGCAAGAATGGGCCGCGGCCGGCCCAGATCGCGGCGACTAAGCACGAAGACTATTTGATGCAGTCGACGATGTACCATGCGGGCAGCGGATCACCGGCGTACTTGCGAGTGGTCTGCTCCATGGCAAAGGCCGACAAGCCGGAGGGTTATACGGCAATCCTCAAGAAGCTCCTGGTGCCGACGTTTGAGGAGCAGGTCAAGAAGGGCGTGGCTACGTACTACAGCGTCGACGAACAGTACGTAAACACTTCGGCGCCGTCGACGCGCTGCGTTGTCATCACCTACCCCAATGCCGAAAGCATGGACAAGTGGGCGACCGCCATCAACACGACGATGAGTAAGTGGAGTCCGGCGGAGCGCGCGGAATTCGCAGGTGCCGCCGTGCTTGACAGCCGACGCGACATCATGGCGCGGATCACACTCTCCGGACACAAATAGCCGATCGCGGTGGTTCTATTAACAGGAGGGGGAGAAGTTGGCTCCCTCTTTTTTATTTTCAAGGACAAGCACTAGAAAGTTCAAAGTTGAAAGTTAACCCGCATCAATAGAGCATCACGACGATGCGAAAGGGTGCAGCGCCAGACGACTTTCTCTGCGGGCACGCGCCCACGGCGGCAGCCTTGTAGCGGCCGGATTGAAGTTCTTTTTTTAAACCCTCGGGCAGCTGGAAGATGTCGGGCGTTTCGTAGTGCGCGATGTACCGAGGCTTGCTGCTTCTTGCATATTCGCGGTCGAGCTCACAACTCTTCCGGGCGTCATCTCCAATGCTGAGCAAGCGCAATCCGCGCGCGGCGATGAGCTTTCCGATCTGTTTCTCTTGCTCTTCGAACGAGAGAAGCTTGACAACGCGGGCAAAATCCTCTACCGCGAACAACTGCTCGCCGTCTTCGACCACCGCGATCCCGATGGAATCGATGGCGGCATCAAGGATATTCGCGCGGTGCCCGGGCGAATGCATCCAGCCGTCGTGGAACCCGCCAGCATACGCCGCCATGCCGATATTCTCTGTAATGTGACTGAAAATCACTCCGGCTTCTCGTGCCCGAGTCGTTAGGTCGGCCTCCTCCGGCAATCGGTGCAGAAGCAGATGCTGCTCGGCCATGAGTTCGGCATGGTTGCGCGCGGCGCGGGCCAGGCCCTCATTCCATTTCAAGAGCGGCAACTCTCTTGCCGCCCGTTCGCGATTCACGGAATCGAACAAGAGTTTTTCTGTGTCGGAAATTCTCTCCTGCGCCGAGCAAGCGTGTGAAAAAAGAAACACAAAGGCAAATGTCAAGGCAGTCTTTTTAGCCAGAGAATTTTCTCTCATTTGCAGACTGCCTCGCCTTTCAACGCCGCGGACAGGCGATCCTGATCGCGGCTGCTTGGTTCAATTAGAAGATGAATCCTGCTACCAAAGGCACCTTGAGAACAAGGGGACAGTGTGGGTCATGGTTCGAGCAACAATGACAACCTCAGTCCGGCATACAAGACTTGTGACCATTGCAACGCCTGGTAGGTTTTCCCTGGGAAAGGTATAAGATACCCTCAAGTCTCAGGTCCTTCCTTCGGCAATTGGAGTTGTTATGGTTCTGCGTGTACCGAGCTGCCTTTTCCTCATGCTGATTCTTGCCCACCTCTTTCTATTTTCTTCCCCGGTCTTCGCGCAGCGGTCAGATCCATTCCCGGCATCGGACGACGCCCAGGTTTTAGCGCCCAAGCTGCAGAAGGAACTGGGAAAAGCACTGGAAGCATTGCGTGCCGCCTGCCGAGGCGCGCAGCCACCTGGAGGCGGTTTATCGGTTTGCTCCCAGCGACACGGACGCCAACTTCCTTTTTGGAATCTATTCCGCAGAGATGAACGATTGGGTGCATGCCAAGAGCTATTGGGAAAGAGTCCTCCGCCGCGCTCCAAGCCATCTGAGCGCCCTGCTCTCCTTGGGCGAAGCTCTCATGCGGGAAAACAAATCTGCCGAGGCGGCCCAGTACCTCAATCGCGCGGTTGAAGCCGAACCTACTTCCTGGCGCGCACACGCAGTCCTCGCGGATGCTTGCTTGCGGCAGGGCCTGCTTGACGAGTCAATCGAACATGGAGAGCGCGCAATGGAGCTGGGTCATGGCCAGGCGGAAATTGTCCAGCCAGTCCTGGCGCGGGCTCTCCACTTACAAGGTGAACCGCACCGGGCTACCGATGTTCTCCAGGCGTATCTCCAGGATCACCCTGCGGACACGGGTGCCAGAAAACAACTTGAGAATTTGCAGGCCTCCCTCGGAGCAGCCGGTCAAACTTCGCCCGGCGCAGCTTCGGCATCGGCGTCGCCAGACCCTGTCGTGGCAACCTCAGCTCTTCTACCTTCTAATTGGTTGCCTTCCGACATAGACGAAAAAGTTCCGTCGGTGGAACCCGGCGTCGCATGCAATCTTGAAGAAGTCATAGAGAAGTCCGGGAAGCGAATCCAGGAATTTGTCGCCAATGTCGATCAGTACGCGGCAACCGAGGCCGTGACTCATGAATCGATCAACAAATGGGGGTTCGCCTCTCATCCCATCAGGTTCGAGTTCGACTATCTTGTTTCCATCAAGCAGAACCGCCTCGGCCTTCTGACTGTTGATGAATACAGGGACACTCATTATCTTCCGGCCAAATTTCCCGATGGTATAGCCACCACGGGGCTGCCAGCGCTGGTGCTCATCTTTCATCCATACTATGTGCAAAACTTCGCGATCTCTTGTGAGGGACTGGCATGGTCGAAGGGCGGGCCGGCCTGGCAAATGTATTTCCGCCAAAGGCCCGACAAACCGAATACCGTCCGCTCCTACAAGATTGGCCATGAAGGCCAGGCCTACCCGGTCGCCCTCAAAGGACGCGTGTGGATCGCGGCAGACAGCTTTCAAATCATCCGGCTGGAAACGGATCTCATCGACCCTTTGCCACAAATCCGCCTTGTCGCCGACCACGCAACCATCGAATATGGTCCAGTGCATTTCCAAGCCCGCAATCTGGACATGTGGCTGCCTCAGAATGCGGAAGTTCATTACGATTGGAGAGGCCGACGCAGTCGCCGGCGCCACAGTTTCAAGAACTATCTGCTCTTCTCGGTGGACGAGAAACAACGGATCTCCGAGCCTAAGGGCGCATGTGGGGACGACCGCACAATGGCGGGGAAGAGTCAAAAAAACCGCTGCCTCTAAACCGAAGGCGGCGGCACCGGGCTACCTTTCGAATCCTTCGGGGACTCTGTTTTGTTCGACAGCGGGAACAAACTAAATCTTGGGCTAAAACGATTCACGGGGCTTGGTGGGATTGAGGTATTGGACGCCGCAGCGGAAGAGGCGCTGTTCGGGGAGGTCCTCGACGAAGACGATCTTGGCGGGGACGAAGATGGCCGGCTGGCCGGGTTGACAAGGGACGGCGACTTCGATGAGGGTCTGTTCATAATATTGTTTGCGGCTTTTGAAGCGAATGCCGCCTTTGGAGATGTCCTCGCACTGGACGACGTCATCGCCGCGCTGCGGATGTCTTCAGGGATGCGTCCGCTGCTGCGCACAACCTGTGGTGGCAAGCGAGAGGCCAGCGGAGGGAGGATGGCGGAACAATTTGGTACCTATGAAGACTTGGACGTGTTCCAGATTGGAATGGACGGGCGAGCGAAGAAAAAACAGAGCGGTGGAGAACGGCCCGGTGTAAACGTCGGGGGCGCAGCATGCTGCGCCCCGACAAGAGAAAACCGAAGTGCTACGGCTGCGCGGGCGCGGCGGAGGCCAGGGCGGTATTGCCGATGGCGTCACCGTTAACGACGAGCTCGACGCGGCGGTTGCGTTGGCGGCCTTCGGGAGTGTCGTTGGAAGCGACCGGCTGCGTTTTACCGAAACCGCGGGCGGTGATGGAAGAACCCGCGACGCCTTGCTCGGCAAGGAAATCGCGGACGGAATCGGCGCGGCGTTCGGAGAGCTGCTGATTGAATTCGTCGCCACCAACGCTGTCGGTGTGGCCTTCGATCTGGAGAGAAAGGCCGGGATGCGCGAGAACGATGCCGGAAATCTTGGCGAGCTTTTCGCGTGCGCCGGGCTTGAGGGTGTAGCTGCCGGTGTCGAAAAGCACGTCCGACATATTAACAATGAGACCGCGCGCGGAATCGCGGGTCTGCAAAATGGAATTCAACTGGCTGAGCAACTGAGCGCGCAGCTGGGCTTTTTCGGCTTCGGCCTGCGCAGCAGCCTGGCGAGCTTTCTGGGTTTCCGCTTCGGCGGCAGCCCTGTCGCGAGCAGCCTGTGCGGCCGCCGCTTCAGCGGATTGCTGCTGCGCTAAGGCCGCGGCGCTCGCTTTTTCCGCTTCGGCTTTCTGACGGGCGGCTTCTTCGGCGGCTTTCTGCGCTTCCTGCTGCATGCGCTGCGCTTCGGCCTTTGCAGCTTCCGCCTGCTGGCGGGCTTGCTCGGCTTCCTGGCGGCGCTGCGCTTCCGCTATGGCGTCGGCGCGGGCTTTGGCTTCGCGTTCTTCGGCGGCCTTCTTGTCCGCGGCAACTTTTGCCTGAGCGTCTTCTTCAGCTTTTTGCTTTACCGCCATGACACGGGCTTCTTCGGCAGTTTCGACAGCTTCACGTGCGGCAGCAACGACGGATTTCTTGTCGCTCTTGCGCGCGTAGACCTCCTCGGCGTTGCGGAGTTGCTGTTCAGCCTTAGCGAGCGTGGGAGCGGCATATTTGTCGGCCAGGGCGATGTGCGCGATGCGCAGGGAGTTGCGCGCTTCAAAAAGTTCGAGCGGAGTCTTGCGGTCGATGCCAAAGATGGCGTTTTCAATTTTGGTGTTAGAGGAGGAATACATGCCGCGGCCGAGAAGCTCGTAGCTGGCGTCGATGTTTTCGACTTTGCCGAGCGTGGCGGGACCAAAAACGTTTTCCAGCACCACGGTGTTACCGGGCTGAGTGACGGCGAAATACGGTTCGGCAGTAATGATCATGCCGAAGGTTTGCATGTCGGAGATGGCTTTCACTTCGCCACTGCCATTTTTCAGCACAACTTCGCCGAGGTTCACAGCACGGCCTCCGGGAGACACGGCCCAGAGAACGTAGGTCAGATATTCGAGGCCGAACTTGGTGGCCTCATCCAGTCCCGCGAATTTTGCCTCAATCTCGGTGCGGCTGCCCTTGTTCTGGACTTTGGCCTCGCCGCTGGCCTGCTGCATCAACTCCGTGCCTTGAAAATCGACCTTGGTGGAGCCGCCGGCGCGGCGGTAATTCACGGCTTTGGTGGTGCGCGAAACAGTTTTAGCCGGGCCGCCAGACGGGTGCGCCTGACCGAACACTGGAGTAGCCAGAATGCTGAATATCCCGGTTAGCACAAGGCATGTCGATGCGATTTTCACGTCAAAACCCCCATCGCCATAAAAGGCGAAAACATTTCGATAGCCGCAGTGCGGCCACAATTCAGATAGAAAGAGCGACACACTCCGCTTCAACAAGCGTTTGAAAATCCCCACGACGGGGTATGTCGTTTCGTATCTACAGGCTAGCAAACAAAGGGGCAGAACGAAGCGGCATGGAACGGACCTTTGCCCTAATAATTAACCCGTCCGATGTGGCGCACGAGGACGCTGCGAATCGCTCATAGGGACCGCAGGAATTCGAGAAGTGCTTCCTTTTCGCTGGAGTTGAGTTTCTTGAATTTTTCGGTTACGTGAGCGGACTCGCCGCCATGCCGCAGGATGGCGTCGAGAAGAGTGACGGAAGCGCCATCGTGCATGAGACGCGAGTGCAGGCGGACGCCCCAAAGCGGGGCAGTGCGGATTTTGTTTGCGGCGTTGTTGTATTCGGGGATGGAGAGGTTTCTCCAGCTGATTTGGTACATCTTCTTGCCGTAGTGCTCCAGCATGGGCGCGACGAAGCCGTCGCCGGTGCCGACATCGTGAAGCAGGAAGTCACCATAAGGGTGAAACTGCTTATCGGCGAGCGCCGGCGGGACGGTGAAGGCGCCGCCGTTGACTTTTGTGCCGGCGGGGGCGGTGGTCAGCGTCTGGACGTGACAAATATCGCAGCCCACCTTATCGAATAACTCAGCGCCCCGTCTAGCTTTGGGAGTTTGCGCAACTTGGGAGTCGCGCGCGGGGGCTTCGCTGGCGCGCATGAAGCGCGCGAAGCGATCGATATCGGAGAGGCCATCGGGACCGGGCTTGTCATTCGGCTCGCTGGCGGTGTTGCAGAGGTTGGTGACTTCGTCGGGTTGCAGGCGGCTGGTGACGCCCATTTCGTTGAGGTAGGCGTCCGCGGAGAAGGACAACAGGCTGGCCTGCTGGTCCTTCCAACCGAACCGGCCGACGGCAGTCTGGCCGGGCGCTTCGACGACGGGAACGTAAAGGACCTGGCCGCAGATTTTGTTGTGATTTTTCCTGCATTGCTCCTTGGCGAGATCAACAAAAGTCTGATCGGGGACGGCTTCCACAAATCC